>Ga0116124_1001268_pt1 | contig 19132 bp, 20 predicted proteins | sample June2015DPH_13_1_2_FD_89728 | JGI IMG/M metagenome (GOLD analysis project Ga0116124, IMG submission 89728) | Peatland microbial communities from SPRUCE experiment site at the Marcell Experimental Forest, Minnesota, USA - June2015DPH_13_150 | ecosystem: Environmental > Terrestrial > Soil >... | reverse complement strand
CTTTATCGGTCAAATCAATCTGAGACTATGTTCCTTCTATCTCGCGGACTGTGAGAAACCCGGCCCCTCTTCCGTCAGTTCAACGAGCGACGCGACACAGCTTCCACTCGCTCTTGCTCAGGCAGGGCGGCTATGTCCCTCAAATGACCGGATGGTAAAGAATCCTTCACCCCATGCTGCTCCAGTAATGGGCTCAGTCCTTCACGGGCGATTGCTGCGGCAAGCACATTGCTCACCCACTGCTTGCTCTTCAAAAGAAGCTCGGCAACCGTCTCCTGCGAGCCGTGGCGCTCAACCAGAGCCTTGACAGCAGTCTCGAGGTCCGCGGGTGAGAGATCTTCCCGCTGGATGTTTTCAATCAACTGGATTTCGGCGAGCATCTCGGGTGTGGGCTTAACAAGGGCAGGAATGGTTTCACGTTCCAGGAGTCTGAAAGCGAGCACTCGCCGATGGCCGGCTTGAATGCCGTAGCGTGTTCCCATTTCGCTTAATATGACAGGCTGCAAGAGCCCTCTTTTTTCGATGGAGGCGGCGAGCTGCTTGATGCCCTCTTCATCGTAGCGGCTTCGGACGTTTTTGATCTCGTCGATGAGAACGAGGGGAACCTCCCTGACTTGGTTCTTTTCAAGGTCGGCAATCCTGTCCTTGTACGCCTGCTCCTTATCGATGCCGATGTTCGAACCTATCCGAAGTTTTCCTTTTGGCGGCATGCATCTGCCTCACTCACTCGAACCAGTCCATGACTTCCTGGGCAAGTGCCTGCAGGGCCGGGAAAAGCACGTCGAATCTGGTGGCGGTCGTCGGTAACTGGTGGTAGTCCACGGCTCGGCGGACCTGGGCAGTCCTTGGGAAGCGTGCTCCGAAGAACGCATTTCCATGTATGGCTTGGAAGTGCTCCATATACTGCTCACCGACCCCGTCATGTTCGAAGAAGTTGTAAAGGACAAAGAGACGCTCCGCCAGAAGGGGCGCATCCACCGTGAGCGCCTCTCGAACGAACCGGCTTGCCTTTATCGAAAAGGAGTTCTTCAGCATCACGGGCAGAATGATGAGGTCTGCCGCGGTCATGCCGCTGATCACGATGTTGTCGTAGTAGGGTGGGGTATCGATGAGACAGTAGTCGTAATCGCCGCTGACCTTTGAAAGGCATGCCCTGATGGTCTGGGCGGACATCGTACGCAGTTGGGTAAGCTTGTAATCGCACTGAACAAGGAAGTGACACGGGCTCAGTTGGATAATCTGACTGGCCATGTCGTCCTCGAGGACTGCCCGCACGATGTGTCGCCCGCCGGGATCGCCATCCGGCAGAAGGCTGTAGGAGGTGGAGTTTTGAACGTCCAAGTCAAGAGTGAGGACCCGCTTTCCGATGCTGGCGAGGTAGCGGGAGAGGAGGATACAGAGGCTGGACTTGCCGTCTCCTCCCTTGATCGTGCCGATGGTGATTGTTTTCATTGGCCCCTCCAATATAAAGCAATAGCTTTATATTGTTGTAAGCCGATCAGAACGAGAAGTCAAGTATGATCTTAGGCAAAGTCGAAGAAGAAAACCTGCGGGAATGCTCGGAAAGCTCAGGATCACAGTCGTAGGGAGACACAACACCACAGAACGGGTCGTCGGGAAGCAGCCAGAGATGCATTGACGAAGTGCGTATGGGCGTCAGCCTTTTTGATCGGGAGGTGTACTCCTCCCCAGGTGATTCAGCAGCCTCCTCGTACCAGTATTCAGTAGGAATTACGTCCTTAAGTCTGTTTATGATCTTGAAGGATGGAGTTCGCCGATAGATGACTTTGCCAGTCTCAGGATCCCTACTGGGCCTGCCCTTCGAGTCGGTTTTTGGCGTCTTAAGCTGCCAGAGATAGACGTAGGACAACTTGTAGTTCTGTGAAAAGCTGAGAAGTTTGCGGGATTTTGCAAGTTGGGCAAGGTATGCAACTGCTTTTGTCACCGATTACCCTACCTTGTCGACCGTAGGTGCATGAGTGTTAAGGTCAACCAAAGAGCGCTCTTACCTGCATCCCCACCGGTGACGGGCAAGATTCATGTAAGTCTGTGAAGCCTCTCTTCACTTTGGCCACTATATCATGGGTAAAGGTCATCTGGAAGTAGGAGAGAATCGAGGATGATCTCCACAAGGTACTCGTCAGACTTGGTCAAGGCGCGTACAACGACGTACAGGATTGCCGCAAACGCCACGAACCAGTATTGCCTGACGCCAAACACCATATAGACGGTGAGGGCGATGATGATGGCAAACGTGATGCGGGACACCCCGGCAACAAGATCGCGCCTCAAGAGAGAACGGTGGACCTTCCAGGGATAGTCAGTGACCTTCTCGCTGTCCACAAATTGCCTCCAAGTGAAGGCCTGCCGTCCCCTCGATCTTCATGAATAAGGAGCGACAGGCCGTGGCGGGGCAGGATCAACCCTTGGGAGTCCAGACAAAGTCAACCAGGCCTTGAACGCCAAGAAGGATGATTGCTGCCACACCGATGATCATAAAACGTTTTTTCATGGCCTCATTGTCTTTGTTAACGATAAGCCCGATGGCGCAGCCGCCTACCGCAACGATCAGTATGACCCGGATCAATTTGCTCTTGAAGATATTGACGATATCGTCAAGTTTTGATCCCAGGCCAAGTGAGTCGGTGATGTCCGCAGCGTAGCTCGTAGCTGCCGCCGCGAGGAAATAGAACACACCGACCGAGAGAACACGCCGACGAAGACTGTTTTCGGGCATTTGATGCCTCCTCCTTTAGTGGGTCGTATATTGGAAATTGCCCCCAGCATCTAGGCCAGGCCGCACTTCCGCCACCTCAACTACCCGCGGGCCGAAATCCGGGATCTCTTTCAAGTAAATGCACAGGCCGATGGCCTCGTAGATGATGTTCAAGGGGACCGTGGTGCTGAAGCACTCGAGGAGTAGATCGCGCATGCGCGGGAGCATCCGCTGGGCGCTATCCGCATGGAGGGTGCACATACCGCCAGGGTGTCCGGTTGAACTTGCCTTCAGCCATTCGAGTGCTACCTCGCCGTAGCGCAGCTCGCCAAAGATGATGCGATCGGGCTTGTATCGTAGGGCAGAGCGGACTGCCTTTATCGACTCGTTCGGGAGAACCACAAGCGAAACATAGTTCGGCGCCTTGCAGTTGATCTCTGGGGTGTCCTCGACGATGTAAAGACGATCCGCAGGGCGAAGGCGAGCGATCTCGCTGATGATGGCATTGAGGAGGGTGGTTTTTCCCGTACCTGTGCCGCCGCCTATAAGAACGTTCTTGCGGTTCTTGACCGCCTGTATGATGAGCTCTTGGTGAGCGGGGCTCATCCGACCACCACGGACATAATCCGCGAGAGTGAGAGCAAGCAGAGTCGGCTTGCGCAGGCAGAATGTGGGGGATGAAACGGTTGGTTCAATGAAAGCTTCGATCCTGGCGTTGTACTTGGGTATGACACCGCTCAAGTTCCACTCGTCTTTGGTAACCTTTTTGTCGATCAGGGCAGCGGTGGACATGATGATCCTCAAGATGGCTTCTCGCTCGATGACTCTGCCGCTGAAAACAGTTGTCTCTCCGAACCTCTTAATCCATAAGTCGCCGCCGGGGTTCACCATGATATCGGTAACCTTCGGGTCAAGAAGCTCTGCCATGATGGGCTGGAGGTCATGATCAAGGTTCGAAAGTTGCCGCTGGTAGAGGCTTCGTGTCTCAGCCATGGCTTTCGCCCTGCTCCTCTATGAGGTCAGCTGAGAGCTTTGAGAGAAGACCCGTACCTGAATTCTTTGAGTGCTCAATAAAACCTTTTATGAAAATGTCGTATTGCTTTTGCGCTGGGATGCGGATCGCTGCCATCTGTCCTTCCTTGTCGAAGGGCAGCGGTGCGTTGTGCATGAAATACACGGTAAGGAAGTGTCCAAAAAGCTCTATGAGAGTGGAAATCTTGTCGTCGGCTGTGAGGATATCCTTGTTAATCTTACGCAGAGCTATTGCCTGTAGTTCTGAATCTTGGAAATCCTTGATGAGCTTCTCGCGGATGGCAACGCCCACAAAGTGAGATCTGTCTTTGTAATTCTTATTCGTGCTAACTATGTCATCGAGCCGAGTTAGAAGGCCAGCTTCAATGCGGACGCTGACTACTTCAGTCCGTGGTTGCGGTTTCAAAGCTCTCTCCTCCTAATCCACCTGAAGGCGGGGTCGAAGCGCTCAGGATCGCCCTCAGCATCGGAAAGCTCACCTTCAAATGGATCGGGGGGGAAGTAATCTTCAGGATGGAGCAACGTGTCTGGGCTTATCTCAAGGCCTACGGGTGCGTTGCCAGAGGCTGTCGCCTTTTTTCTCGTGGGGACGCGCTCTTCGCTATTCTCAAGGGTTTCGGTGATCGCATAGGCATCACTTTCAAGATCGCTCCAAGACTTACGAGAGGCAGCTGCAGGCGGAAGCTCGTCGAGAAGATCATTTCGTGTTTCAGGAGCTGGAAGGTTCACGATGTGCCGAAAGCGAGAATCGAGATAGTAGATGATCTTCTTGCCTCGGTAGGGTGGCATACCGTGGGCGAAAACGAGCAAGTCAGTCGGTGGCAATCGCATGATCTCGTCGGGGTTGATAAGGTTGCGTTCGACCTCATTGCCGCTCAAGTTTAGGTGGGTAAGGCCCACGGAGAACTTGCTACCGCTCGTGGATATATTTTCCTTCCAGATCGACTCTTTGCCTGTAACCTCCGAGAACGTCTTCGCGCTGTTAAGGTCACCAGGCGCATAGGTGATCCATGTTTTGCAGTGCTCAAGGAAAGAGTTGTTGGGGCCGTAGAGCTTGATGAGCTGCTGGAGGCTCTGACAGATGACAAGGAAAGACATGCCATAGCCAGTGAGCAAGCCCATAGTCTTCTCCAGGAACGGGAAGCTACCGAGAATGGGAAACTCATCCAGAAGGAATAGAATGCGGTTCTTTAGCTTGACCTCGCCATAGCGCGTTTCGCCTTCTGCGAAACGCCGAATGACAAAGGAGATCAGAAGCCTGAGCACCGAAGAAAGGCGGTCGATATCGGAATAGGGTACGGTCAAGTAGAGCGAGATGGGGCTGGTGGAATCGGCGAAGTCCTCAAGGGTGAAATCGCTTTCAGATGTGTTCCTGCGAATGAGAGGATCTTTGAAAGTCTGCACGGCACGGACTGCGGTTGAAAAAACGCTGGAGCGCTCGCGATCCGCTCTTGCAAGTTGCTGATTGCCAATGCTCTCAATGACTGGATGCAGATCCCCGAGATGTTCGCTGAATATCATCTGCTTACAGATGCCGGCACCAAAATCCTCCTTGCCGTCAGCATCCAGAGCGGATGAAGAAAGGAAATCGAGCACACCCCCGAGCGACTTGTCCTTTATTTCGGGCGAAGCAAGAACGTGCAGTATTGCGCCTGTGAGAAGGTTCTTCGCCGTGTCGATGAAGTGCTGCTGGTTTTCGCCTCTTGCTGCACTCTCATCCTGGGGAGCGGTCAATATGTCCGCGATGATTTCCGCATCACGCACGGCATTCTCACCCGGGCGAACTTCGGCGAGGATATTGAAGTGAATCGAATCCTTGATGACCGGGCTGAAGCGAAGGGTGTGAGAGAACGCGCGGCGGAAGCCCGCGGTGATATGCCAGTTCTCGGCTTTGGGGTCAAATACAATCACGCTGCCCTCCCAGGAGAGAAGGGTAGGAATCACGGTACTGACGCCTTTGCCCGATCGACTTGGGGCGACGATAAGCGTGGAAGTTTCCCCTACATGGCTGATAATCCTGGAGGAGCGAAGGAGTCGGTATTTCGTGGTGCCGGTTCTGGCGTCAGCACGCAAAAGGGCATGGGCTGTCTGGCCACAAATGACACCCTTCCCGAAAAGCAGGCCGTTGCGGCGAAGATCCCGAACCGTTGCCCACCTGGCAGTGCCATAGAGGTTGTCTGTCTTTGAATAGATGCCACGGAGAAAGCTCAGAACAAGATAAAGCACAAGGGCCAGTCCTGAGAAAATGCCAAACCATATGCTGGCCTCGTAGAGATATTCGTGCACAGGTTTCCAGCTGAGAAACTTGTAAGCCCACGCGAGGAGCATCCATGGGCGGTAGACGGGGCTGCCGCCGTAGCGGAACCACCAGGGGCCGAGGATAGGGGAATAGTCGCACAAACGAGCGAAGGCTTGAGTAGATATCCAGAGGCCAGAGAAAATGAGTGCAAGCGGAATTGCCTTATGGAAGATGGCGAAGGTCTGGCTCACATTTGAATTGGGCTTTGGTTTCTTCCTGATGTCGCCTTGCATTCATGATCCCTGAATCTTCGCCGATGATTATATGCAATTGCTTTATATAATGCAATCAAAAAGAGACGACGAGCTTCGAGCCCGCCCTGAGTATCGCCGGCGATACTCGACTGGCCAGCTGCAGCCTATTGGGGGCTATGATAACTGAAGCCCGAAACCGCTCCGCTTCTTGCCTAAACGCATGACTTCCGACTTGAGTTTTTCATCGGGCATCTTGATGTATCGCACGTCCAAAAGGCTCATGGAAGGTGTGGATGAAGACGGCGTTCGGCGGGGCAAGGAAGGAGACTCACCGCCTGAAGGGCCGGCACGTGTGGATTTCATCAGCGCGATTGATTGCCCGACCGAAATGCCATGCGGTTTGCGGTACAGGGGAATATAGAATGCGCGGCCATCGATAGTCTCAACCAGGATGTAGTTGTTGTTGGAAAGCTCATCGATAAGGCCCAGAGCACTGACCCTCCCCACAATGCGGCCATCTCTTTCAGGAGAATACAGACGCAAAAGGCTTTTCGGTGTATACCTGATATGCTTTGCTGCCTCAAGATAGCTCACGAAACGACGAGAGATCCTCAGTGAATCTTCCCAGTCGGGAGAAAGCGTGTAATCCCTTCCTTCGCGGTGTGCAAGGCCCACCTCTTCAAGAAACTTGAGCCTCGCGATTGCAGCATCAGCTCGTACAGGTGTGGCGACTGATCGTAAAGATTTCATCGATACCGTGCCGGCCCCGCCAACCATTTGAATAACTTCGTCAAGGCTTGTGAAGCGGTTCGCTTTTATCTCTCTTCTTAGACGCTCCTCTTCAGGCACGGGCCGACGATCACCCAGCGCTGCGGTAAGGATGTCACGGGCGTGCTCGCGCATTTGAGAGGATATGTACTTACGGCTGAAGACGACCTGCCGGCCTTTCTTGTCCTGGCCGCTGATAACGATATGTAGATGGGTGTGTTCGGTATTTTCGTGGATTGTCCCGACCCAAGATAGTGAGTATCCTGTATCGTATTCAATACGTTGGATAAGCTTCTTTGCAAGAAGCTGTAGGGGAAAGTCCACTGCGCTCTCGGGCGAGACCACAAGGCGATAATGACGAAGCTTGGCCGCCTCGCCAGCGGTAAGCTTGGACTTCTCTGAATTGCCAAAAAGTTCGGGCCTCTCTCCGTTCTTTCCTGCTCCCTGCCGTTGGATGTATGAAAGGTGGGCTCTCAAAGAGCCTGCGCCGCGACTATATCTGACCTTTACAATACATCGCTGGCGCTGGTCACCGGCGCCTCCCCATGAACCTACACCGCCGCCGGAGTGATGTTTCAAGCCTTTGTTGATCTGTTTGAGCAGTCTGTAGAGACTCGTGCCAGGGTCTTTCCTGGGGCGATGGACCGATGGGAGTGAGGGCTCGAAAGAATCGCTGGTTCTGAACGAGAAGTGTCTCATACCTAACAAAGATCACGGAAGGTATAGAATATCAAGCAATTGATAATAAAGAATTGTATACAAATAAGTTATTGCTGCATATATAAATAGGATCGAAATGTATACGAAAGAAAAGTTTGTATACAGCTTAACTAATTATGATATAAAGAAATAGCAAAAAACGTATACACCCTTTATCTTGTCCTACGGAGTCACAGGGATGAATACGAGCAATCCTTCAAGACACCTCAGAGCCACGCGTAAGTGATCCTGTTTCCAACCCCGCGGCGGTATGCTTCAGTATCGCCGGCGATACTGAGATATCATCGTGTGATCCGCATAGCCCAAAAGAAAGAAGCACTGAAGGGGGTGGTTTGGCAGCAGCAGATGTCGAGGAGAGTGCAAGCTGGCCGAGTGGGCTGCGTGGCGGCAACCCTTGAATAATCTCGGGGCACTCGGAACACAAGCGACCTCTGTCATGGAGAGCCGATTTTGGCGCCCTGGAACAGATGGAAAGTGATGACTTTGTGGCCATACAGCAGGAAGTCGGTAGCGGAGCGGCAGTTCGCGGGCCATACAGGGAGGAGATCAGCAAGGCAATAGGCAGCGCCGCTCTTGCCCAAGGGAATTTTGCGCGGCCTCACCGGCCATCATTCGAAGGAAATGACGGACCGCTATGATCACCCAGAGACGCGCGAGCTCGTCAACGAGCTGGAGCCGGTGCGGGCGGCGGTTGAAGGCCTGCTGGAAACATGAAGATGGCGACCTACCTGGCGAATACCATCTGCCCGTGGGCCGAGTATCTTGGTTGAAAGGAAATCGAGGGCTCTGTATAGTTGTCGGATGAGTGACCAGCCCCCATCATCGGTCTTTCACTTTGAGGAAAGCCGTCCAAACTTCGAGGCTATGGGGAAGCAGAACGGACAGCGCTTCTGGCTGGCCTCCGACGTGATGACCCTCCTCGGCTATGAGACCTGGCCGTCTTTCGTCAAGGTGATCAATCGCGCAATAGCTGCATGCACGTCTCTTGATATCAGCGTCCAGGAAAACTTCGAGCAAATCGATCGAGAATTCGACGGCAAGACCATCCACGACTTCAGGCTTTCAAGGTTCGGCTGCTACCTGATAGCAATGAATGGCGATCCGAAGAAAAGGGAGGTTGCAGCCGCCCAAGTCTACTTCGCCGCGATCGCGGCCACTTTCAAGTCTTACGTCGAGGCATCAGAAAACGTTGAACGACTCTTGGTGCGGGAAGAGATCAGCGATCACGAAAGGAGTCTTAGCGGGACCGCACAACAACAAGGCGTTGAGCAGTATCAGCTTTTCCAGAATGCAGGCTACCGCGGATTGTACAACATGAATCTGTACGAATTGAAAAGATACAAGGGCTTGCATCCGGACTATTTTAAAAGGTCACTCTTGGATTTCATGGGCAAAGAAGAGCTGGCCGCCAATCTGTTCCGGGTGACGCAGACGGAGGCGAAGATCAGGAATTCGAACATCCGAGGCCAAAAGAACTTGGAGCACGCCGCCGAAGAGGTTGGTCGGAAGGTCAGGACAGCAATTAAGGAGATTGGTGGAACTGCGCCTGAGAAGCTGCCCCTTACCGACGATATCCGTGACGTGAAGAAGGTCTTGAAGACCACGCACAAAGCACTGCAAGACCGCGCGAAGAAGCTATCTCCGAAGAGGAAGCAATAGAACCAGCGATTGTCAAGAAAGTCCCGTGAGGGGGGATACATGGTTGAGGTAATCGTAGGCGAGAAAAGAAACCCATTTGCAGCTGAAGCTCTTTTCGAACAAGTCTCTCCGCTTCCAATCACGGGTACGCTGTATCTTGGATATCCAATAATCGCTTCAGCTGATCAAATGATTCTAGTTGATGCATTATTGACCTCTTTAGAACATGGAATTGTGGTTTTCGACTTTGATGGCCACGAGGGCTCACCTCGAGACACCTCAATAGTTCAACAGCATCAGGATGATCTCTATGCAGCATTATTCCAAAAGCTATATTCATTTAAGCTATTGAGAACGGGCAAAGCGCTTGCAATACCGCTTAAGGTTATTACTATCACTCTAGATCAGCGGAATGAAAAACATGAAACTGAGTTGTTGGTTGTCTCCTACCAGCGGATAAGAGAAGAGATCGAGAGATTTCCGCCAATTTCTAGTGAGATGCTGAGGAACGTGAACGCCGCGATCCAGAGAGTTACAACAATCAAACCGCCACAGAAGAGAGCGTCTGTTCTCAAGGCAGCGTCCAAAGGAGGGGTGCTCAAGAAAATAGAGTCTGAAATTGCCAACCTAGATGAATGGCAAAAGCTTGCTGCAATTGAGACTCCTGAAGGTCCGCAACGAATTAGAGGGCTTGCAGGAGCTGGAAAGACGATAGTGCTCGCTTTGAAAGCGGCATTCCTCCATTCCCGAAACAAGGATTGGAAGATTGCTGTAACTTTTCAGACAAGATCTCTATATCAGCAATTAAGAGATCTAATCCGAAGATTCACTTTTGATCAAATCCATGACGAGCCTGATTGGAACAATCTGAAGGTCTTGCACGCATGGGGGAGTCAAAGCGAGGCTGGTGTCTATTCCGAGATCTGTCTGGCAAATGACTTGCGGCCAAGAGATTTTCTTTACGCTAAGGAACATTATGGAGCAGAAAGAGGATTCCAAGGAATTTGCGAGGAACTATTAGCCTCGATCAAAGACAGCGATGTGCATCCAATTTACGATGCAATTCTCATCGATGAGGCTCAAGATTTTCCAAAGGCGTTTTTTGAGCTTGCATGGCTCGCGACGCAAATGCCGAAAAAAATCATTTGGGCCTATGATGAACTCCAGAATTTGGGCGCATATAGTATGGCGCCCCCTTCTGAGCTATTCGGTCAGGAAAAGGATGGCAGCCCCCGCGTGCCGGAACTCAAAAATGAAAGAGGACATCCTCATCGCGATATCGTATTGCCGGTGTGTTACAGGAATACGCCTTGGGCGCTTACCGTCGCCCATGCGCTTGGTTTTGGTATCTACCGTGAAGGCTCGCTTGTGCAGTTCTTTGACGATCCTGACCTGTGGAAAGATATTGGATATGAAATGATCGTAGGAGAAATGAAATCAGGGTCCGACGTCGAACTCCGACGCAGCAAGGCTTCAGCTCCGCAGTATTTCACCGACATGCTTGACCCGTTGGATGCTGTTCAATGTTTCAGATTTCAGAACGATGAAGAGCAAGCAAGATGGCTCGCTGAGAGCGTGAGAAAAAACATTATTGAAGACGAGCTTGAATTACGAGATATATTGATAGTAATCTCGAATCCAATAACTGCGACAAAGAGAGCGGCGCTCGTTATGCGAGAATTGGAGAAGTTCGAGATACCTAGCCATGTTGCAGGAGTAACTACGAGCAAGGATGTTCTTTTCAGCGATGACTCAGTCGCCATTTCAAGTATCTATCGCGCCAAAGGGAACGAAGCGCCGATGGTATATTTATTAGATAGTGACTATTGTTATTCAGGCTACGAATTAATCAAAAAGAGAAATATCCTTTTCACGGCAATTTCACGATCTCGCGGCTGGGTAAGGATGGCGGGATGCGGCCCTGAAATGATTGAACTCTCAAATGAGGTTCAGAAAGTTATTGATAATAATTACTGTCTGAAATTCAAAGTTCCCACGCCGGATGAACTTGAAAAAATGCGACGTATCCATCGCGACATGACTAAGAAAGAGAAGGATAGAACTCAAAACATCGAACGTACGCTCGAAAGTTTCGCTGAGCTTGCAGAAAGGGGAGATTTGTCTCTCGAACAACTGCCGCCAGAACTGAAAGATAGGCTTAAGACACTTTTCCAAGAGAAATAACAGGATGTCGTCGAGTAGTGATAGAAGCCAAATGGCGTTGGAGATATCAAATCTTCTTGAATGGGGTATTGCCATAGATAGCAATCCTCCAGTTGTAAGGAGCCTGCCTGAAGAAAAGGTGATCATATGGGCCTCTGCGCCGGAAGACTCACCTGATATCTATAGCACTCAATATGCGACAATTGCTGACTACCGAAGGATTCTAGAAGAAAGACAGTATTATGCAGTGCTTTTTGATGGTGCGATAATCCAAGCGATTGTGAGATATAAAAGGGAGGAGATATGTAAATACAGTATGTGCTATTATCCATGCCCAGTAAGACTTGGAGAATTGGAAATTGGATTTGAGAGCGTAGGCGAAAGAGTTGATTCGGTGTTATTAGAAGCGTTAGAGTCGCTAGATTGGTTGAGTGGATGTCGAACTCAAAATGAATTCGATTCCTCGCCAGAAGCAGGAGCTGGTCAGAATAGTCCGAACCGCCAGAATATGAAAACGCCAATTCGGTTTGATTTTGATCCAGCAGCAGCGAAAACGAACCATCCGGCCTCACATCTGCATATTTGCGACGAGGATTGCAGAATTCCAGTCTATGCTGCAATTAGCTTTGGAAGGTTTCTGAGATTCATATTCAGATATCTATATCCAAATATATGGCATGAATGCGAAGAAATGCGATTGTGGAAAATTACGGAGTCAAATCGTTCAATATTGAGGGAGGAACAGACTGATATGTTCCTCGAATGCGTTCAGGATGAAGAGATCGATCGAGCGAAGCGATAGGGTTCATCCCGCCGTGAGATCGTTGTATGGACGATATTCATGACTGCAGGCTATCAAATCGTTCGAGCTATCGACTGATCGTAGATCCGATACCTTTCGCACCGCCCGGGTCCTGGTCGACGGCACAACTGAGCCCCATGTGATGTCACACATCTGTCGAAGGGAGGCCACATGCTTCCGCTGGAAATCGCTACATCAGTATACGCGGTTTTCTGAGTATTATTGAGTGCAATCAGCTAAGGCTCCCCTATGTTCGCCCAGGTGCAGCTGCGATTACAAACGCCTCTGGAATGCGAGTTGTGGTTCCTCGTTAGAGATGGTCGGCATTTCGTCCCAAGTTTTACCTTCGAGGATACGGCCCGCCGCTTTCTTGTTGACGCCACCCCACTGCTTGAAAAAGAAAGCCGTCTTATGCTTTCGACAGAGGGAGCGTAAGCCCGCTACCCACTTCGGATCCATTGGCCTCGCTCCTGGTCCGGATTCCCCTCCGACGATCGCCCAGTTGATTCCTTTCAGGGAAGTAGACATGGGAATTGATGAAAGTAGGGGCTCGAAAGACACAAACCGAATCTTGGCCGGCACCATCTGCAATGCACGGATTCTATGTGTATAGCGGTGGGACTCAATTGTGACCCCCATCCATATGTTTGGAGTCCAGACAAGGCCGTCCGCGTGCCTCAGGAGCTCCATCGGTCGCTTTGTGAGTATCTGGAATGTGTGCCAGGTCGCCTCGTTCATTGTCTGGAAGATCTGCCTGATAGCTTCCACCGGAATTAACTCATGAAACAGATCTGACATTGAATTCACGAAGATGACTCTCGGCTCTTTCCACCGCAGCGGTAGCCGAAAAAGATCCTCGTGAATGGTGAGCCTGAAGCCGTTCACGTATCTTTTGCTGCCCATAGCCTGTAGCCGAGCAGCAAGTCGCTCAGCGTAACAGTGATCACACCCGTTCGAGACGTGATCGCAGCCCGTTATCGGGTTCCAAGTCGACTCAGTCCATTCGATGTTTGACTTCTGCGCCATACGCGAGTTTCAGAATAGCACACCCTGATGATCAGTGCACTTCTTTATTTCCTTCCAGAACTTTGCGCCGAGTCCGTGCCGCGAGTAGAAAGCAAGCCTATAGAGGGGAAGGTTTTTGTCGGTCGATCTGACGAAGACAGACTCATCGAGTCCACTGTGATCATACTCGAGGGATTTCATGCGAAGGCTGAACTGTTGGGCAACAAAGTAGTCAAAAGTAACCTTGCCCTTATGCTGCTTCCACTCAGGCCGCCAAGATTGATCCCCGAGAAATTTGTCCACGACTTTGTTCTCGCCGACATAGATGTCTTCATTTCTTCTTGGATCCATAGCAGGTAAATGTACAAGGAAGTCGACAAAGCGGCGCGAAAGAGCTTTGATGGTTTCGAACTTAAGGTTACTCAGGCTGAATGGATCCACGAAACAGAATCCGAGGACTCTATGTGTTGTAGAAAAAATGGGCATATGGGCTACAATCTCGCCGACGGACGCATTCGCGTCGCCGACGACAAAACGAACCTTCGCGCCAGGCGCAACTTTGGAGGTGCGAGTCTGCAAAGCCTCGATACAACGGGGATTATTGTCACAGAAGATGTGGCTGTCGAAAGGATCTTTGACCGACAGAGCGAGGAGGGGCGACGAGAGAACAATTTTGGCGGAATCTTTGAGACGGGCATGACCTGCGCCAGAGAATAGATCGATATACACTCGCTCATCCCACTTGTCCTTCATCGACGTTGCAAAGATCTGGGCATAGTTCGAAAGCAAAAGGTATTTCTGTTCACACCATGCGCCAACCTCCGGTGTGTAGAGGCCGTCATACTGTGCCGATATTTCCCTGCAGTCGACCTTCAATCCAGCTCCTTTCACATTCTATGATCTCCCAACGATCTGCCGGATCAGCAGATAGAGCGAAGCTATGAAGGCAACAACTGCCAGCACGTCCCGAATAATCTTCACTGCCGCCCTGCGCGTCCAGAGGAGGCGCGTCGTGCAGCGCCTCTGGTGGCCATGGCGGTCGCCCGAGCATTCACAGACTGAGACGATCGAGGTCCACGCTCTCCGTATTGTCGACTCAGAGAAGGACATTGCCTACCCCTTTTGCGCGGACTCCATCGAACGCGTTCGCGCTGGCGTGGTTTCCCCCACTTTTGTCCTTCATTGCGAACACTATACCAGTCCGGAAATCTCGTGCCTATGTTTGTTCATTTTGATTTTTGATTGCAGTTGGACCCGCGAAACCTCTTCGAGGTCACCGCAGAAATCGGTGGGAAACGCCAAGAGGCCTTGCAATGCGTGATGTGCACTTTGCCTAACTCTGCGAAAGATTTGGGCGGGGGCGGCTCGCTCCCGCGCAGCGCGCCGGTGCGGGACCGCGTTCCTCGGTCGGACAGGAAGGACTTCATGGCGGACAGGAAGGTGAGTTCCTCATGGCATCACTGACAGATGCAAGCAGATCGTAGCTGGCACAATCGAGTTTGACAGATATAAAGCAAAAGGATATAATTCAACAATGGAAAAGCGAGCGCAGTTGGATGCCCTGCAGCACCTACTGCGCTGCAAAGGCACCCTGCCGCTCTTATATGAAAGCTAGGAGGGTCAGCGATGGAGCTCTCGGTCATGAATAAAGAGGAAAAGAAGCACGCTGCAATTGAGAATCTTACCGAGGAACCCCGGAAGGGCACTGCCCACAAGTCGACCCGTGCCAAAGCTGGTGATCAGGGGACTCTATGCCGCTTTGATCCGAATGTTCGGATCACCGAGGCGATGAGGTGGCATCCTTCTGAGAGGCCAACTATTCGAAAACCTCACAATCGAAGTCCCTACACCGGACCTACCTGGGGCCACCTCTTTAGGCAGATCATCGTGGGCGTGATCGAGATCCTGATTCCGCTCGCCTTCATCGTTGGCATGATCTACTGGCGAGCACCATGGCTGTTCTGGGCTGTGGTGCATTTCCTCAGAGGCGAGCCGATTTTCCACTTCTAAGAAAGAACAGAGCAAACACTGTTCCTGAGGGAATGGAGGGTTCATCGTCAGCATTGGATAGTATCAACCGTAGATGACGCCAGAAAGGGACGGATCAGGCAGTAGAGGGCGAGCGCTTGAGCCATGAGGCTACCGTGATTCGTTCCAAAGTCTTTTCCACTCATGCGCGTACTCAGCAGCGATATTGGGAACGTGCCAGAGTAAGAGTGCGTTTTCCGCGTTGTGTTTGACAGCCCCATCCGTATAGTTAAAGCTGCCCGTCTCAACGTCTTCGGAGTCTATGACCATGTACTTCTGATGCTCGATAGAATACCTGGAGTCACGTCGAACGGGGATGTCGTTTTCAATGAGAAAGGGAATGAGTGAATAACGTTCCAGGCTCGCCTTGTGGTCGGCTACAACTGCAACCTGAACGCCGCGGTGCATCGCTGCAATCAAGGCTTCAGCAATAGGGCGAGAGGTAAACTCATAGCAAGCAACGTATAGGGTATTTTGGGCAGCATTAATTCCGTGAAGTACGACGGCAAGAGAGGTTCCACCCGGGGAAAAGCCAAGCTCGAAGGTTGCTCCTGCGGGGATATTCTGGGCGGGGATGTCTTGGGAGAACGCATGAGGAGAAATGAAGAACAAGAGAAGAGCGATAGACAGCCCTACCGTGTGAGGTTGACGGGTCGAAGGTGAATGAGTAGTTTCTCTTTTGATGTAAGGGATGAAGTGTCGCTCCATCTTTTGCATCCTCCTAACATTGAAGAGCCCTGTGAGCCCAAATCGGGCTCTTCGCGTATCTATGCGGCCGATCGGCATTGTTAAGTGTAAGATGGAAAGTGTAAGATTTTTCCTCCGTTTGCGTCTATTGAAAAACACAGTAAAAACAAGGCTGAACGATACACTTGCCATATCTTCTTTCGCGCAATATAATTAGCCTTGTAACGTCTTGTATTTGCTTGGAAGGACGCGCGCCGATTTGACGGCGGAGCGTGCTCATAACCCGGAGGTCGCAGGTTCAAATCCTGCCCCTGCTATATAAGCCCTTACAATGTAGGGGTTTGGCGACAGCTACCGGAAAACCGGCGCGGTCCGCGATCAACTGTAGGATGGTAAAACGCGCGGCCATACTCCGCTGTAGACTCCTTGTATGAGAGATAAGTTGAATGAAGTCCTAGAGCTTTCTGCAACCTCCGGTCGCCGAAATGCCGGTCGAGTTTGTCCTTCAAGACGTCCCGCATTCAGCGTGTATCGGCAAAAGCTGAACGGACTACTGGAATTTTTTCCGGCGATGAAGTAGTGGTGCGCCTGTGACCCTTTGGGCATTACTGCTGGTTTTCCTTGGACTCGGTTATCATAATCCCTTGGGAACCCAGGACCGGGCCGTAAAAGCGAAAAGTGCTGTAGCCCCAGGGGGTGCAGTACCCTCAACGGGTGACTTGATTGCTGGCCAAATAACCAAAGTAGGCACCGTGACCGTCACAAACGACACGTTAAACGTCTATGTGAGGTGCAGCCTTACGAGCGGCTGGGAGATGACTGAATCCCACTTGGCGGTCGCTTTGAGTCTTAGTGATATTCCACAAACCAAAACATATAATCCTATACTGGGTCCACTTTGGAGTTCCCCCGATTTTGTGGACACCCTGAATTGCACCTGCGTCTCGGTTTCGAGGGGGTATCCAAACACCACCTGCCCTCCGAAAACGCAACCATGGCCCTCTACGCGCAAAGCTTTTTGGCCACTCTGGCCTGGCTCGTCCATCAGGCCGTCCTCCGCTCCTCGAGCTCCTCATATTCCGTCGGTATGAGGTAGCCAAGGTACGAGTGAAGCCGCTTGCGATTATAGAAGACCTCCACGTATTTGAATATCTCTTCCCTGGCCTCCTCCCTGCTTCTGTAGATCTTTCCTCGAATCAACTCTGCTCGCAAGGTCTTGAAGAACGTTTCCGCGCACGCGTTGTCCCAGCAGTCGCCCCTTCGGCTCATGCTTTGAATGAAACCGTACCCCTTGGCAATCGCTTGAAACTGACCGCTTGTGTACTGAACTCCTCGATCGGAATGAAACATCAATCCCTTTGGTGGACGGCGACGAATCACGGCCATGGCCACCGCGGCCAGCACCAGCTCGGTGTCCATGAAGATGCTCAACGACCAGCCGACCACCCGACGGGAGTACAGGTCCAGCACGGTACACAGATACATCCACCCTTCGACTGTCGCAACGTAGGTAATGTCAGATACCCACACGCGGTTAGTCGCCGGGGCTTCGAAGTTCCTGTCCAGCAAGTTTTCGGCCACTTCCTGGCCTTTTTCCGAGCGTGTGGTGAGCACAAATCGCCTCTTCTGTCGTGCCCCCAACGCATTCTCTCTCATGATTCGAGCAACTCGCTTCTTGCCCACATGCCGCCCACCCCTCAGCAGTTCTTCTCTCATGCGCGGACTGCCGTATCGATGACTCACCTCGCCCTGGATGTGCTGGATCTGCTCGACCAGTTCTTTCTCCTCAACTGCTCGTGCGCTCTGGCCGCCCTCGCTCCAGGAATAGTACCCACTGCGTGCAACCCCCAATACCTCCGCCATTTTCTCTACGCCGTGGGTTCCCCGCTGTTCGCTGATGACCTGGTACTTCATTTCGGGGGTCTGGAGAAGATGGCTGTTGCTTTTCTTAACTGGTATGGTCATCCGTAGTTTGCGCTGCCTGACCGGTTTCGATCATAATCGTCGCTACCGGACAGGGCAGGGCGGACGATTTCTAAAGGTTCCAGGACTGTTCGCCTTGGGTCGGTCGAGAAATCTTATGAAGCTCGACTTCGTTTTTTTAACTGACCGCCCGCACGGTCCATCCGGGTGAGCTTCGAGCTCGAAGAGGTAGTTGCCGTACAGACCTGGTGTCCTGGTTCCATCCGATGAGGAGGTCACATGGCGCGGTATGTGGGATTAGATGTGCACAAGCGAACGATCGCGGCCTGTATGCTCGACTGTGAAGGGCGGCCGGTGAGGCGAGCCACCTTCGACTGCACGCGCACGGCGATCGCGCAGTTCGCCAAAGAACAGCTGGAGCACAGTGATGTGGTAGCACTGGAGGCGACGACTAACAGCTGGGCAGTGGCCGAGATCCTTGAGCCCTACGTGGCGCGGGTGGTGGTGTCCAATCCGCTGAAAACGAAAGCGATCGCCGAATCCACCGTCAAAACGGACAAAGTCGATTCGCAGACACTGGCACAATTGCTTCGCGTCGGTTTCCTGCCGGAGGTCTGGCACCCGAGCGGACCATTTCAGCTGCTGCGGCAGTTGACCGTCTTTTATGCCAGTCTCATTAACGACCGAACCCGCGTGAAGAACCGGCTGCAGAGCTTGTTTCACCGGCGCCTGATTCACTGTCCTGTCTCAACCCTTTTCTCGCAGGCGGGCCTGCGGTGGATGGACAGCCTGGAGGTGAGCGAGCACGATCGACTGATCCTCGAGCTGGCCAAGCAGCAGGTCTTTGATCTGGATGCAAAGAGTAGAGAGGTCGAACAGCGGATTGCAAGGCTCGCCCAGAATGACCATTCGATCAAACTGCTCATGACGCTGCCAGGGGTAAGTCTCATGACCGCCGCCTGCCTAGTGGGGGCCATTGGGGAGGTCGCCCGCTTCCGCGACGGGGACCATCTGGCCGGCTACTTCGGTCTTGTGCCACGGGTGAAGCAATCAGCCGATCACTGCTACTACGGCTCGATCACCAAGGTCGGCAACAACCAGGTTCGCAAGATGCTGGTACTGGCAGCTCGGAACCTGCGCACCCATCCCGGCCCCCT
>Ga0116124_1001242_pt1 | contig 19411 bp, 19 predicted proteins | sample June2015DPH_13_1_2_FD_89728 | JGI IMG/M metagenome (GOLD analysis project Ga0116124, IMG submission 89728) | Peatland microbial communities from SPRUCE experiment site at the Marcell Experimental Forest, Minnesota, USA - June2015DPH_13_150 | ecosystem: Environmental > Terrestrial > Soil >... | reverse complement strand
TTACTTTCCGTCGCAAATATAGAGCAGCTTCCCCAGGATTTATCAACTTTTAGTCAGTTGTGGGAGGTAAGAGTGTAGCTTTTCTCGTTCATGCTGCGTCTGAAGGAGTTAAGGAGGCAGCGTGATCAAACTTCGACATCACCAACCGAGTCTTTGGCACAGCGCATTGGCGAAAGAGATCGAGGATCTGTGGGAGCCGTGGATGAGGGAAGTGGACCAATTGCTGGAGGACGCGAATTTGCTGGAGAGTGTGTACGAAGCGCAGGGGAGACGGCACCCGAAGAGTCGCATGCGTGGCCGCACGCAGACACCGGCGGAGGTGACGCTTCGGCTGTTGATTCTGAAGCATGTACGGAACTGGAGTTACGACACGCTGGAGCGAGAAGTACGGGCGAACCTGGTGTATCGCGCGTTCACGCGCATCGGAGACGAGAAAGTGCCGGATGCCAAGACATTGGCACGGCTGGGACAAGCGATTGGACCGGAAGTGATCCAGGAGCTGCATGCGCGGGTCGTGGAGTTGGCCCGGGAGCGAGGCGTGGTGCAGGGCCGCAAGATGCGGGTGGACACGACGGTGGTCGAGACGAACATCCACTATCCGACGGATGGCAAGCTGCTCGGTGACGGGGCGCGTGTGCTGACGCGCACGATGAAAAAGATCGCGACAAAGACGGGTGGTTTGCGCAGGAAGATTCGCGATCGCATGCGCAGCGTGACGAAGCGGGTAATCGCCATCGCGCTGGCCGGACGACAACCAGGAGTAGAAGCCGAGAGGCGACGACGGAAAGAATATGTGCGGCTCTTGACGTTGACCCGAAAGATTCTGAATCAGGCTCAGGGGGTTCTTGGAGAAGTGAAAAAACATGCTTCAGGGCGTCGCTCCGGAGTGAAGGCTCTGACCGAAACGCTAGAAACGATGGCAGGAAGAGTACGGCAGGTGGTGCAGCAGACCAAAGCGCGAATCTTGGAAGGGAACACGCGGTTCCCTGGCAAGATCGTGAGCTTGTTCGAGCCCCACACGGAGATCATCCGTAAGGGCAAGGCCAGCAAGCCGACGGAGTTCGGCAAGATGGTGCAGATCCAGGAAGCCGAGAACCAGATCATCACGCACTTTGCCGTTTTCGCCGAACGGCCACAGGATTCCGACCTACTGGTGCCTGCCGTCGAAGAGCACCGGCGCCGGTTAGGACGACTGCCGCGACTGGTCGCTGCCGATGCGGGGTTCTACAGCCTAAAAAATGAGCAGACCATCCAGGCGATGGGAGTACCACGAGTTTCGGTTCCGAATCGAAGGAGTAACAGCATCGAGCGCAGGAGATTACAGAAGCAACGTTGGTTCCGCACGGGACAGCGCTGGCGAACTGGATGCGAAGGCCGCATCAGTGTACTGAAGCGACGACACGGACTAACGCGCTGCCGCTATCGCGGCTTCCCAGGCATGCAACGATGGGTCGGACTTGGAGTCATCGCCGACAACATCATTCAGATCGGCCGCTGCCTGACCGGGGAACGGGCCTGAAGCTGCACCCGCCACGACTCGGAACGCACAGGGGTCGAGCAGCAAAAATCGAACAGGTAAGCAGCATCAGGTGGTCTGTACAGACGAGTGGTTCATTCAGAACGACCTATTTTGCGACGGAAAGTAGTTAGACAGCCAGTGAAACTTGGAGTTTCGCATATTTCGGGGCCGCTGTGAGCAGCATAGAACGCCTCGTAACTGGGTGATGAGGAGAAGCTAATGCGCAAATTAAAGGTTAGCAGAGTTTTGATCCCGACGTTCCTATTGGCCGTGGTAATGGCCGGGTGCAGCGACCCGGACAAGCTTGTGGGGACGGGGAACCCCGGCGCCCCCTTAACCCCGCCCACAGTGACCACCGTAACTCCGGCAAACGGCAGTTCCGTCGTTTGCCCCAACATCGCGATTGTCACCGCAACATTCAGCAAGGCGATGAACCCAGCGACGATCAACACCACGACGTTCACTTTGAGCGGGCCCAGCGGGAGCGTGACTGGGACAGTTTCCCTTGACCCAACGGACATGATTGCTACCTTTACACCCCCCGCAGCCAGTCTTACACCGAGCACCACTTTTACCGCTACGATTACGACTGGGGCGCACGACCAGTTCGGCAATGCGTTGGCGGCTAATTTCGTGTGGACGTTTACGACCTCCGTTCTGTGTGTTGCGCTGCCACCGCCCGCGGGGTTGGGAACGGCCTGCAGTTTTGGCATTCTAGGCGCCACCCCCTCCGTTACCAATACGGGCCCCAGCAACGTTACGGGAGACGTGGGGGTTTGGCCCGCAGCTTCCATTACTGGATTTCCGCCGGGAACAGCAACGGGTGCGTTTCACGGCGGCGATGCGACTGCCCAGACCGCCCAGGGTGACTTGACCACGGCGTATAACAACGCCGCGGGATTAACAGCCCCGCCCCCCGTCCTTACCGCGGATATAGGAGGGCAAACCCTTCCCCCAGGCGTTTATAGCGCAACAACCGCGTTGGGAATAACAGGGAACCTCACCCTCGACGGTAGCACCGCTCCGAATGGTGTCTGGGTCTTCCAGGTTGGAACCGCACTGACGACGGCAGCCGGCGCCCCTGGCACGCCAGCGAGCCAGGTCCTCCTGATCGGCGGCGCCGATGCGCATAACGTCTTCTGGCAGATCGGCAGTTCAGCGACCCTTGGAACCTACTCACTATTCCAAGGAACCATTATGGCTAAGGCATCCATCACCCTTGGCACCGGCGCGACGCTAAATGGCAGAGCGCTGGCGGAGACGGGCGCAGTCACGTTGGACAGCAATTTGGTGAATGTGCCTACTTGTCCATGAGGTTTTCGGTAGTGAGACCGGCTTAACGCCGGTCCGCTACCGGTCAGGCTGGAAGAGCGGGATTTCACGTTCTTAAAGTTCGGAGGAATATGCGCATGTCATCTCAATCAAAGAGCCATCCTGGTCGGATCATAACAATGCTGGCGGTAATGATTGCTGCCGTGTGTACGATTGCCACCCTCGCCGCAGCTCAGGAGGGACCTGCTCCCAAGTGGGAGCTGTACGGCGGATACTCCTTCTTTTATCCCGGCGCGGACGTGCACGGCCAACTTCCAGGAGCGCTGCTCCCGGTGAGCAGCCGCCTGGAATCGAATCCGCGAGGCGCCGGCGCCAGCCTTACCTATAATTTTAATCGTTGGTTTGGATTGACGCTGGATACCAGCACACATTGGGGCAGCGGTGAAACCGGCATATCCAACAGAATTGATGACACGGGTTTCACCAACTTCTCGATAGGACCAAAGGTTACGTTCCGAAGTCATCATGTTTCCCCTTTTCTTGAGGTGCTAGTGGGCGACCAACGCATCATGCCTGAAGCCTTCCACGATGTCAGCAAATTAGGTCTGATGTTTGGCGGGGGTCTTGATATCAACCTGTCCAGGCACGTGGCGCTACGGCTGATCAGGGCCGACTATGTAGTGTCGAATTACCAGTATGGTGATCCGTCTGTGACTCCGAAAACTGATATCCGAGGCCTAAGAGCACAGGTTGGCCTCAATTTTATGTTCGGTGGCGGAGCGCCTCCACTGCCACCCAGCGCGGCTTGTTCGATACAGCCGACGGAAGTCTTTGCCGGCGAGACTGTGACCGCGACTGCCAGCGGATCTAATTTCAATCCTAAGCGTACGGTCACATACAGCTGGACTGGCACCGGGGTCAAAGTTGCTGGGAGCGATGCCTCCACGCAGATAGACACCACAGGCTTGCAGCCCGGCTCATATGTAGTCACTGCCAACTTGAGTGATGGTAGAAAAAATGGTACGGCATCCTGCAGTGCCAGGTTCACCGTAAAAGAGCCCCGTCCACCCGTAATTTCATGCTTGGCAGATCCGGCCAGCGTGCAAATGGGTGGGACCTCAACTATCACTTCGAGCGCTAGCAGCCCGGATGGCCGCAGGGTGATTTACAGCTACACCGCGAGCGCCGGTGAGATCTCCGGCAACGGTACCACCGCCGCGTTGAATACACGTGGCGCACAGCCAGGCCGTATCATGGTCACTTGCAACGTAGGCGATGACCGCAATCCGCCGCTCACGGCCTCGTCCACCACCACAGTGAACGTGGAAGCTCCTCCGCCGCCTCCTGCGCCTGCCCCGGCCCCTGAGATCAAGCAGTTGGAAGCCAAGCTCGCCCTCCATAGTATTTACTTTCAAACTGCTCGGCCCACATCCGAGCATCCCGAGGGTGGCCTGCTCGACAGTCAGGCAGAGATCCTGAAAACCCTGGCCGCGGACTTCACAAATTATCTTAAATACAGGTCTGATGCCCACTTGATTATCGGTGGCCATGCCGACCCCCGCGGCTCGGTGGAATACAACAAGGGTCTTACGGAGCGACGCGTGCAACGCACCAAGACCTTCCTGGTGGAACAAGGCGTCGCTGAAGACCACATTGAGACGCGGTCTTTTGGCAAAGAGGACCAACTGACTGCCGACCAGATAAGGCAACAGATTGCAGACAATCCCGACGTGAGTCCGGACGACCGGCAAGTAATGCTGAATAATCTGCGAGTGATGGTGCTGGCCAACAATCGGCGCGTAGACGTCACCTTGAGTACCACTGGACAAGAGTCCACGCGCCGGTACCCGTTTAACGCGAAAGATTACTTGGCGCTGATCAGCACCAAGGGCGTAGAAAAAAAGCCACCCGTCACGAAAAAGCCCAGACAGTAATGACGTTACGCTGCCCAGAACTGATAGGGCATTAGTTTTAGTAGTGGATTTTCGGGGGGCACGCACGCCCCCCAAACTTATTTCCACTGAAAAGGCGTCGCTAGCCTCCCAAGAACATTCCTTGCAGATATCTCAAAGAGACCAGTTAATTGTTTTCGAAGCGTCTACGATGTTGTACCGGACGGCGAGACAGAGCGACATTTTTCGGGATCCAGGACTGGGCCGGGTGGCATCCCTCCCCTCGCTCTTCTCCTCAGCTAGACACTGAAAACGGCCTTTCATTCCAAGCCGAGCGAGATAAAAGGATCTTTGAATCACTCACGAGAAAGCCATAGGGTGTCGCAACTTTCTGGGCTGCTCCTGGGGCTTAGCCTGCATTCCTACCGCGAAAGGCAGCTTTTAATCTGCTGGCTGTTCTTCAGCTTGCTGTTTGTCTTGCCAGCTTTACTAATTTTCGGGGGCGTACTCGCTTGCTACGCAGGGAAATACGTCACTCATTGGGCGCGCACGACGTCGCCAGTTAGTCCGGTACTCGCGCGCGGTTCTGCCGAACTTCACCTGAAGACTATCCCGGGCACAAGAAAGCTCAAGTGACCTTTCACCGGTCATCATAAATATCCTTCAGCCCAGAAGGCGACTCAATCACCGCTGATTCCTCCTCAGATCCCAGCCTGCTTAGATGTAAAGAGTCTTTAATATCGCCTCACGGCCGGTCTTACTTTACAAGCAAGGTTCCACGAACAACTGCTTTCAACACGACAGTCGATTCCTTGAATCAAATTTAATACTGACGTGGCTATATCCGCTCGCCAACGGCCTAGTGACGCGATACTCCACGCACTCTGTGCTGGCAGCCGGTCTGTTCGGTTCCACACACCCTGGGCATTGGGGGCTCAGGGTGGGGGTGGTCGAGGTGTGATTAGCTGAAGAGTGTTTTGTTGCCTTGCAGCATACCCACTGCAGACCGATACGTCTGTACTGGATTGTACAGTTCTGCGCCGACTCAACTCGGCAGCCGAAAAAATGCAGAGAGTTATATATGAAGCTCGCGGCCAAGTATCGAGTGGAAAGATCCCACGGGTGAGATAATTCGGTTCAAGGCACCGGGTGGGAAGACCTGCCCTGGCTATCTGGCGACACCCGGGGCAGGATTAAGAGCGCCTGCCCTATGCGCGCTCCTACGCCTTACCACTGTGGTTTCCTGTTTTGGTGACACCCGAAAAAATGTACCAGTACCAAGATTCTTTCTCCTTTTTTCCTTTCTCGATGTTCCTTGTATAAGTAGGGGTCGCGGCCGAAATTCCTATCTCGGTTTGGGCCGCTCAAGAAAGTTCAAAATTCTTTCTTACTTTTTCCCTTTTCGATGTTCCTTAAATAAGTATAGGGGTCCAACAGAGCCGGAATTGGTCGAGAGGCAGAGAAGACAATGAAGATTCGAGGATGTATTCGTGCCGGACAAACTTTGTTTCTTACTTTTTCCGTTTTCAAAGCCTCTTTAGTAGTAGAGGGGGGCCGATGCCAAAGAGTTTCAACCGCATTTCCGGCGTGGAAGGGTGAAGCGTGCAGGAAACAGGATCATCACCCTGCGCTTCACCTTTCGCGTCACCCGGAGGGTGGCGCGAAGTTGTTGGGAGCATAGAGGTTGCTCGTGGCCCGGCATTGGATTTGGACACGGGCAAAACACCAGGATGGGCGGGAGCGACCCAGTATAAAACGGGTCGCTCCCGCCCATGTGGACGTACCCTCCGCTGCGGTGGCCGTCAAGGATCTCGCTGCGCTCGACCGCTCCGCGGCGCGCATACAACGCGCGTCCTTGACCGCCATCCTCGCTGCGGGTCCTGTTCCATCATGAGAAGCAGGTCTGCTTCTCGGTTCGCACGCAGAACCGCAGAACGAGAAAGAATTCTCCATCATGGATAACCTCCGCTACATCGGACTCGACGTTCACCGGGACACCATCTCTGCCGCTGTGCTTAACCGTGAAGGCCAGCTGATGATGCAGTCTGTAGTGCCAACCCACGCGCCGGCGATCCTCGACTTCCTCAACGGCATGCGCGGAACCCTGCATGTCACCTTTGAGGAAGGAATTCATTCCGCCTGGCTCTACGATCCGTTGCAACCAAGAGTGGCTCGCGTGCTGGTCTGCGATCCGCGCAAAAACAGGCTCCTGAAATTGGGCAACAAAGGTGACCTCATTGACGCACGCAAGCCGGCCGAGTTGTTGCGCAACGACGCCTTATCGCCTGTCTACCACGGTGAACTCAGCTCCTTGGAGGTCCAGCGTCGCACGCGCAGCTACACCATGCTGACGGAGGACACCACCCGCATCATGAGCCGCGTGAAGGCGGTGTTCCGCGGCCAGGCCGTCCATTATCACGGCAGAAGCATCTACCGACCGGACCATCGGGAATCCTACCTCGCCCAGCTCCCCACTGAGGGGTTGCGGCGGCGGGCTGAGATCCTTTACCAAGAACTCGATGCCGTGCATCGCCTCCGTCTCCGTGCCAAACGCGAGATGCTCGCGGAGTGCCGCAAGCATCCGGCCATGAAATGGCTGCAATCCGTGCCCTTCCTCGGGAAGGTACGAACAGCCGTGCTGATCGGCCGCGTGCAGACGCCGCACCGCTTCCGCACCAAACGTCAGTTCTGGTCCTATTGCGGTCTCGCCTTGGAAACACACGACAGCGCGCAGTATCACGTGCTTCATGGCCAGGTGGAACGCAAGCCCCGGTTCGTGCAGGTCCGGGGTCTGAACTGGAACCACAACCACGACCTCAAAGACGTTTTCAAAAGCGCCGCAACCATGGCTGCCGCCCGTGAGGGCGTATTTCGTGACTACTACTGCGGACTGCTGGCGAAGGGGACTCGACCGGAGATGGCGCGGCTGACGCTGGCGCGTAAGATCGCAGCCATCACGCTAAAAATCTGGAAGGAAGGAGGAATGTTCAACGCCGAACAGGTGAAGCCACAAGCAGCTTGAGCGCATCGTGCCATCGGAGCCGCATTCGACTGGAGTCCGGCGATCCGCCGTCACGAGCGCCATGGGTTCGGGGGTGAGTAGCATAAGTGGGGTTTAGGCCTTGAGTCTCACAAGCGACCGTATGCCCCCTCGGACAACCCGATATAGCGATAGGCCTCGAGTCTCAGATAGAACCGTGGTTGCCCAAATCACGCTGCTTTGAAGTGCCCGAGTGCTCGGCGGTAGCGACCAGCGACATGATGCGAAACGTTCCGGCGGTGACGACCAAAATACTGGCGTGCTCACCTCGCAACCTTGGGCGGGAGCTCGATGTTAGAAAAACGCTCCTCCCCTTGCGGAAGGGGAAGTGTTTTTTCTTGACATCCCCCCTTTATAGAACCGCGTTTTTGGGAGCCTTTGGCTGCCCAAAAGAATCGTGGGGTCGCTCCAGCCCCGCTAACAGGGAAGTGCTCTGCTTGCCAAGTGCTTTGCCCGCGGGATGAGTTCCTGTCAGACAGATTGCATGCAGCCATGCATGCAGCCCGTCGACATGAAAGGAGGCCAATTCTGAAGGCACCACCGAACAAACCAAGAACTGCAAGTCTGCAAAATCCGCATCGAGGACGAAGTTTGGCTGAAACTCAACCACTATGCCGAATTCATCGATTCATCACCACCGTACGTTGTGACGGAAGCCCTGGAACTCCTCTTCAAGCGCGATGAAAAGTTCAAGCACTGGTCACCCCAGCAAACAAGCCACAACATTAAGGAGGAAAGCCCCTGTTTGAGACTGTCAAGCTAGTATGAAGCCCCGCGATCTCCAATTCGGTCCGCGCAAGAACCCAGACTCGCCAAGAGTGCATGGCTTGCGCCTTGCTGTGAGTTCGTCAGTAGAAGAGCAGCCGATAGGATTAGGGAGCGCACAAGCTGAAGTGCAGTCACCATCCAAATCGCGAGTCATTGAGACATCCCAGTTGCCACTTTCAGATCGGGCAAACGAGACCACAGGTGGGGAGAGAAGGGACTCGAATCGCCTCCTGACAGTCGAGGACGTTGCATTGCTGCTCCACGTCCCCGTTTCCTGGGTCTACGGACGCGTGCGCAAGAGGTCACTGGAGAGACTGCCGGCCTACCGCCTCGGAAAATATTGGCGCTTCCGCGAGGATGAAATATACGCATGGGTCAAACGTCAGAGCCGAGGCCACCGTGCTGCTTGACACCCGCGCTACACTCGAAAGTGACATAGGAAAAGGCGGACGAGCCAACCTCAGAATAGAGAGGAAAAAAAATGGCTCGTTGCCAGTATCAGAACGGTTGTCTATTTGTTCGTGGTAAGCGTCGGAAGATGTGGGTGGCACGGTGGAGAGAAGACGTGATTCTCGCTGATGGATCGGCTGGCCGGGTGATGCGCTCGGTTGTGCTCGGACCTGTTAGCGAGATCGCAGGTCGACGTGAAGCCCGCAGACTTTTGGACGCTCACCTCAGCCCAATGAACCAAGGGCAGTATCGCCCGGAAGCAACTATGTTGTTCTCGAAATTCGTTGCAGAATACTTCGAGCCGGGAGTATTGCCGACACTCAAGTTTGCTACGCGCGAGATTTATTCGCTTCTGTTGCGCAAGCACTTGACCCCGCGGTTTGGTGACCATCGCCTGTGCGACATCTCCAGAGTCGAAGTTCAGCAGTACCTCTTGGAAAAGCTCAAGGAAGGTTTTGCATGGGAGACCACCAACCATTTGCGGCATCTCTTAAGCAAGGTCATGGGAACAGCCGTGAATTGGGACTACGTTCCGGACAATCCTGTGCGCGGTGTAAAGATGCCGGAGAGGACATTGAAACGCCCCCACAGATTTCTCATAGCAGAAGAGGTTCGGAGACTCGTTGCAGCAAGCAAGGAGCCAACCCGTACAATCATCCTTCTGGCAACAATGACTGGCTTGCGGATCGGTGAAATTCTCGCGCTACGATGGGGCCGAATAGATCGGCTTCGAGGCACGTTGCTCGTGGCAGAGACCTGTTACAAGGGGCACTTTGGAACACCGAATACCCGTGCAAGTAAACGTGAGATTCCATTGGCTCCAGTAATTGTGCGTGAATTAAAAGGGCACTATTTGCGTTCGGCAGACCACTCATCGAGTGCCTTGGTGTTCGCTACCAACCAAGGTGCTCCACTCGCTGCGGACAATCTCAGGAAGAAGTCACTCCGCACCGCATGCAAGAGAGCCGGTTTGCATCGAATCCACTGGCACACGCTTCGTCACACGCACGGCACGCTGTTGCACTCACAAGGAACGCCGTTGAAAGTTGCACAGGCTCAGCTTGGGCATTCCCACATGGCGACAACTTTGGAGGTTTATACTCACTCCAGCGTGAGTGCGCAAAGAGATGCTGTGAATCTACTCGAAGGGCAATTGTTCCCAAATGTTCCCAAGTTGGAGAGTAGTGGAGAAACGGTGCAGGAAGAAAGCCAGTTAGTTCAGTGAGTGAGTGGTCGGGGCGCCCGGATTTGAACCGGGGGCCTCCTGCGCCCAAGGCAGGCGCGCCACACGCCTCGGCCGAGGCAATGAGTCAAACAAATCGAGACGAGACCATTTGGAGCGTATGCCCTCCAAAGCACATGCCGTAAGCTGTGCCCCCCTGTGTTAGAACCGTGTCAAAACCCTATCAGTTTTAGTGATTGGGGTTAGCTTTCGAGCGAAAAGCAGATGCCCCAAGTCATTGTGAATAAACAAAAATGGAAGCAAGCGATAGAGGGTTTGGAGTTATCGCGCGAGCTTGCAAAGCAGGTGCTCGCAGATGATCTTGCCACGGAAATGTTGAAGGATTGACGGGTAAGTGTCCTAAGCCTTCCTAAGACATCGAGTAAAATCCGACATAGCAGATTTCCGATCGTTGATGGGAAAACCTCAATTTGGCCTTATGCCCCGTGCTTTCTTGTTGACAATAAACGCAGTTAGGATTTACCAACATCGATGGAAATTTCTTGGGTTAGCTGGGCTCCAATCCCACCCTCTCCGCCATGCTATCCGTGGTCCCGGCCGGGCCGGGATTTCGGCTGCGGGCTCGGACGCCCGCAAGTTGCCTCAAGTTCGAATCCCACCCTCTCCGCCAGAATCCCCGGCACACAAATCCCTAGAAATGCAGTTTTCCGGCAGGTGCCGAGCGTGACGGGGTACAAATAATGGAGGCGCATCACAGACGCGAGATTCATCGGCACTCCCTAAAACACAAATCCCGCGCTCCGCAAACCCTGCACAAAGCAGGCTATCGGCCAGAAAGATAACGCCGAGACGCTGAGGACGCAAAGGAAACGCAGAGAAGCAAAACCCAAGACGGGTCCATGATCCGAGGGGCGCCCGGGGGAAAACAAAAACAGTAAGAGAGATTCCTCACTCCGCAGATTCCGTTCGGAATGACGGGGTTTATGCGATGCTCGACCCCTACAAGGACAAACCGCTTCTCTGACACAGGTCGGGACAAGGGATAAGTGTGCGGGGCAGGCAATTCCGTGTTGCGGACGTCTTAACGATTCTGAGGGGCCTTGCCAGGCGGGGGAACAGACCGCACAATAGGTGCTCCCGCCTCTCCACCCAAGGGGACCCATGATCTTTCACAGCATCGAGCAAGTTCGCCGCTTTTTCCGTATCCTTGCGGGTTTCACTCTTCTTTTGATTGGTGCCATCATGTTGTTCACGCCGGGTCCGGGCTGGCTGACGATTTTCCTGGGACTAACCATGCTGGCGGCGGAATTTGTGTGGGCGCGGCGGTTGATGGACCGTATGAAGCACGAAGGCAATCGGCTGAAGGACTCCATCCGGAGAGTCAACAAGAGCGAAGCGGCGAAAGAGAATCTATCCGAAGGGAAACCATGAAACAGGAATGGAAGGGAAAGTGGGCGTTAGTAACCGGCGGGAGCTCCGGTATTGGTGTGGCGCTGGCAAAGCAGTTGGCTGCGGGAGGCACCCATGTGGTGCTGACGGCGCGGCGTCGCGAGCGGTTGGAGGAACTCGCGCAAAGTCTGCAGAAGAGCGACGGTATTCGCACGGAAATTTTCACCGCTGATTTGGCGCGCCCGGAGGCGCCGCGAGCGATTTACGATTTTACGAAACAAAAAGGCATTGAGATCGACCTGCTGATCAATAACGCCGGTTTCGGGCAATATGGGGAACTCACAGCGGTGGAAACGCAGCGGCTGCTGGATATGGTGCAGGTGAATTGCGCGGCGGTGGTGCACCTGACGCGGCTGTATCTTGCGGACATGGTGGCGCGGCGGAGGGGTGATGTGCTGATTCTGGCGTCGACGGCATCGTTTCAGGCGGTGCCGTACATTTCGACGTATGCCGCGACGAAGGCGTTCGATCTTCTGTTTGCCGAGGGGTTGGCCGAGGAGATGAAGCCCTACGGCATTCGTGTTTGCGCGTTGTGCCCGGGTCCGACCGAATCGGAGTTTCACGCCGTAGCGGGGCAGGAAAAGTTCACCGGAAAGAATCAAGAAACGGCGGAGAAGGTGGCGCGCACGGGATTGCAAGCGCTGGCGGAGGGCAAGAGTTACGTCATCTCCGGCGTGGGCAATTACCTGGCCGCGCAATCGCAACGCCTGGTGTCGCGGCGCGCGGTCACGCGGGTTGCCGCCAAGATGTTTCGGCCGGAGAAGGCCAGAGCGAAGTAAGATCCTCGTATTCTGTAGTCTGAGAAAAGCAGATTCATCGCACAAAAGGCGTGCGATGGAGAAGAGTGCATCGCTACGCTCTGCATGACAATCTTATTCGCGCTTTGGGGCCGGAGGGTTAGTCGCAAGCAGCGATCCAGCCGCGATCCCTCCGCTCCGGCCCGCAAACGGCGCGGGCCTCCGGTCCCTTCGACTTCGCTCAGGGCAGGCGGGATGACCCGAAAGTTTGCGTTTTGCCGAGATGGGGTCGAGCGGTGCTCGACCCCTACTAATGAATTGAATCCAAAGGAGTTGTTGGACTGCCCGGGACCGGGGAACTTTTTTATGTGGCGCGGGAAGTATGTAGTGTAAGCCGGGCGTCGTACCAGGAGAGATGCACATCGAGGCACAGGAACGGGACGATGTACTGCTGCGCCGCTCGGCCAAGGGCGATGAAAGGGCCTTTACGGAGCTGTATCGCCGGCACCAGGCGCCGCTCTATCGCTTTGCTCTGCGGATGTCGGGGAATGTTTGGGCTGCCGAGGAGATTGTGCAGGAAGTTTTCATGACCCTGATTCGCGAGCCGAAAAAGTTCGATCCGGAGCGGGGCGCATTGCGGTCGTTTCTGTATGGCATTACGCGAAATCGTGTGATGAAACATCTGGAGCGGGCGCCGCGGGAATTGCTGCACGAAGAGCTCGACGAAGATACCGTGGGACAGCGAGGGTTGGGATTTGAGGCGCTGACGCCGGCCGAATGGGCGGAAGTTCGCGAACGGCGGGAACAGGTTCGCGCAGCAGTACTGAAGTTGCCCGTGGAGTTTCGTGAAGCGGTAGTGCTGTGCGGGCTGGAAGAATTGAGTTACGAAGAAGCGGCGCGGCTCTTGGATTGTCCGGTGGGCACGATTCGTTCGCGGCTGCACCGCGGGCGGGCGCTCCTGCTGGTGAAACTAGAAATGTTGCGGGACACACCGAAGCGCGCGGGCGCAAGCCGATGAGAGATTAGCAGGAGAAGCGGCCATGACGTGCGAAGAATTTGAACTGGCGGGATTGGACCTGGAAACGATACAGGGAGACGATCCGGCGCATAGCGCCGTGCGGGAACACCTGCGTTCGTGCCCGCGCTGTGCGGCGTTGCAGGAGAACTGGCAGACGTTGCAAGCGGATTTGCACGCGGTGGGCGCAGAAACGCAAGAGGCTGAGACTCCAGCGCCTGTAGAGATGCGGCTGCGGCAGGAGTTCCGGACGCGGCACAAGACCGTGAAGGCGCGGCGGGCTGCTGTGTATGCGGGCTGGACGCTGGCTGCAGCCGCAGTAGTTATGGCGGCGGTCAGTTGGGTCAATTGGCGGCATGAGAATGGGAAGGGAAGCCCGCCGTCCGCAGTCAATTCCGAGCAGGGCGGAAACATGAATAAGACAACGCCGGCTGGACCGGAGCTTGGAGAAACAATTGTCGCTTCGAACGACGCCGGCGAGTTCACGCTGTTGCCGGGAAGTTTGCCCGGCATGCTGGGGGACGCCACGGTGGTGCGCGTACAGATGCAGCGTGGAGCGCTGGGCGCACTGGGGCTGACGGTAAACGAGGAACGCGCGGCGGACTTGATACAAGTGGACTTGCTGGTGGGTGATGATGGGCAGCCGCAGGCGTTGCGCTTGGCGCAAACCACGGACTGAATTTTTGCGGCAGGATTGCCGCAGCTTGGGAGAAAAGAGGAGAAGAAAGAATGAAACGTAAGTGGGTGTTTGCTTTGCTAAGCGGAGCGCTCGTGGCGAGTGTTGGGGCGTTGCGCGCGCAAGAGCCGCCGGCTGGCGCGCCTCCTCCCGATGCGATGGGTCAAGAGGGCGGGCCGGAAGGGCCACTCGGGCCTCGGATGGAGATTCTGGGCTTCGGCGAAATGCACCCTGGCAAAGTGGTGACGGGCGCCCCGTACAGCGCGGTGGCGGTTACGGAAACGCGGCAGAGCCTGGCCGATGGCAACGCCATCAGCCGCAAAGTGCAGGCCAACGTATTCCGCGACAGCCAGGGACGCACGCGGCGGGAAACGACTTTGACAGGGGTGGGGCCGCTGTCCACGACGGGAGCGTCGCGCACCTTTGTGATGATTCACGACCCGGTGGCGGGGACAGCGTTTGTGCTCCATCAGGATACGAAGGTGGCGGAAAAGCTGCCCGTGCCTCGGGGCGGGGGCAAGCCTCCTGCGAACCTGCAGGGCAAGTTCAATGCGCGGATGCAGGAGCAAATTGCCAACGGAACGTTAAAGAAGGAAGACCTGGGCGTGCAAACCATAAATGGAATCAGCGCGCAAGGAACACGATTCACGAGAACGATTCCAGCGGGCCAGGCCGGGAACGCCAAGCCGATTATCATTACCAACGAGCGCTGGTATTCGCCGGACCTGCAAATTGTGATCAAGACAGTGCGGAACGATCCGCGCTTTGGTGAGACGACTTACACGGTCACCAACATCCAGAAACAGGAGCCTGCCGCTGCGTTGTTTGCCGTGCCTTCGGATTACACGGTGAAGCAGGGTGGCGTCCGCGGACGGGGCAGGATGAATCGTACGGGCGGAACTGGTGCGGCCCCGGCCGACATGCCGCCTCCGCCGGGCGAGTGAACCTTTGACTTTTAGCTGACGATCTTCTCTCCTGAAGACGGCACGCCCTTTCTGCTGTGGTCCCCTTCCCGGCAGAGAGGGCGTTGCCGTGTTTGGAGGGTTGCGGGGAGAAGAGAAAACCGACAGAAGGATTCCTCTCTCCGAAGACTCCGTTCGGAATGACCGGATGCAAAAGTTTTGGCGAGATGGGGTCGAGCGGTGCTCGACCCCTACGCGGAAGGTTGCGGAGAGAGGGCCGGAGGAATTCGGCGAAGATGGGGCCGGGAGGGTACCGCTACCTGGTTGGCGAAAGATTATTCATGCGCGGCAATCAGGATTGTTTGAGGGCGCTGTCGAGAAGTTCCACGACGTGCACGACGTTCTGGCCGGTTTTGTGGATTTCGGCGCCGGCGCGTAGCTGCAACAGACAGCCGGGATTGGCGGTGACAATCATCGCGGCGCGGGTGGCCTTCGCGTAGTCCATCTTTTCCTTCAACAAATCGAGCGAGGCTTCGGTTTGCGTGACGTTGTAGATGCCCGCCGAACCGCAGCAGATGTCCGAGTACGGCAACTCCACGAATTCAATGCCGGGGATGGCGCGCAGCAACTGGCGAGGTGCCTCGCGCACTTTTTGGCCGTGCAGGAGGTGGCAAGAGTCCTGATAGGTGACGCGCAAGGTGGTTTCCTTCAGCGGAGCGACGAGGCCAAGGGTAGCGAGAAATTCGGTAACGTCGCGCACGTTGTGGCTGAAGGCGACGGCGGCGGCGTGCTCCGGCTCGTTGGCGGAGAAGAGGTGATCGTACTCCTTGAGCGTGGAGCCGCAGCCCGCGGCGTTGGTGAGGATGGCATCGAATTGGCCGCCGCCAAACGCGGCGATGTTTTTGCGGGCAAGTTGGCGGGCCGTTTCGCGAAAACCGGCGTGCGCGGCAAGTGCGCCGCAGCAGATTTGCGCGCTGGGAACGACAACTTCGCAGCCGTTGGCTGTGAGGACGCGTATGGTCGCTTCATTGAGCTTGGTGAAGGTGACGTTCGCGATGCATCCGGCAAAGAAAGCCACGCGCGCGCGGCGGGTGCCTTGCGCGGGAATGGTCTTGCCAAGTTCGCCGAAAAAGAAATGATCGTCGATAGGGGGAAGGAGGCGCTCGCGATTGGCGAGGCCGAGCAATTTGAGGATGCCGGTGACGCGGGCGAGCGATTGCAGGCCGGAGCGCTGATAAAAGCGGAGTAATCGGGCGGCGAAGGCGATACGGTTGGGGTGGGGAAGCAGGCGCTTAAAAACGATGTTACGCGCGAATTGCGTGAAGAGCGGGCGCTGGTACTCGTTTTCAATGCGGGCGCGGGCATGTTCGACGAGCTTGCCGTATTCCACGCCGGAGGGGCAGGCGGTTTCGCAGGCGCGGCAATCGAGGCATTTATCAATGTGGCCGACGAAACCATCGGAGAGCGGCAATTCGCCGTTGCCTACCAAAATCATTTGGCGAATGCGGCCGCGGGGCGAATCGCCTTCGAGGTGCCAGAGGCGATAGGTCGGACAGTTGTTCAAGCACAGGCCGCAATGGACGCAGCGCGCAAAATCCTCGTAAACCGGCACCGCGCCGGGTATGGTTTGCTGCGTCCCCACTGCTCAGATTCCTCCCACAAAACGGCCAGGCGCGAAAATATTCTGCGGATCGAAGGAGTGCTTCACGCGCTGCATCATGCCGAGATCGGCGCGGTTCGGGCCCCAGAGGTTCATGCGTGATTTGAGTTTGAGAGGTGCGTGCAAGAGAGTCGCATGGCCCTGACCTGCATCGGCAAGGGCGAAAACGCGCGCGGCAGTGATTTCCAGTGTGCGGAGGGAGGATTCGGCTTCGCTTTCGGCAAGCAAAACGAAATAGAAAATTCCGGCGGCGCGCACGAGCAGAGCTGCCCGCAGAGAAGACTCTTGAGCGACGCAGAGAAAGTCAGCGAGATCGCGGGGATTGCTCTGGGGCGACACGATGCGGAAGAGAGCGACGCCGGGGGAAATCCAACGGAGCCAGTCGAAGGCTTCGCGGAGAACCCCGCCCAGAGTAGCATCAGAGGCCGCGTCGAGGATTTCGCTGCCGGCTGCTCCGGCCTCGTGTGCGAGTTTCTGGAGGTCGCGGGCGATGCGGGGAACGACGGCTTCATTCCCTTCAAAGGAGCCAAGGACGCACCATTTGCCGGGATCCAGGCGAGCGGCGAGTTCGGAGTTTGTTTCGCGCAGAACTGCGGCAGTCAGGGAAACCATCTCTGGGCTGAGTGTTTCCAGATTGGAGAGCGGCAGGCCGGAGTTTTCAATGGCGTGGCGATAGGCAGCGGCGCCCCCCAGATTTGAGAAGCACGCGAGATGGCCGCCCTGAGCTTGCGGCAGAGTAAAGGTGCGGAAATTGAGGCGCGTGATGACAGCGAGCGTACCCAGCGAACCGATGAGCAGTTTGTGCAGGTCGTAGCCGGTGACATTCTTCACGACGCGGCCGCCGCTTTTGCAGAGCGCGCCCTTGCCGTCAACAAACTCCGCGCCGATGAGGAAATCACGCGCGGTACCGTATTGTTTGCGCATGATGGAATCGATGCCGGAGGCGAGCGCACCGGCCGCCGTTGATGTTTCATAGCAGGGAACCGCGAGGGGCAGGAATTGGCCCTTTTCGGCAAGCGCCTTCGCAAGTTGTCGCAGGGGCATGCCCGCATCAACACTGAGTGTGAGATCACCGGGATCGAAATGGGCGATATCGTGCAACGCGTTCATGTCCAGCGCCAGGTCATATCGCGCGGGTGGCATGCCCAAGTCCAATTTGCTGCGGGAGCCGGTGGCGACGATAGCGAGTTTTTCGGTAATGGCGAAGCGTACGACTTCCGCTGCTTCCTGCGCGGTGGCGGGGCGAACGATTGCGCTGGGAACCATGCCATCGATGGCGTACTCGCGCAGTTCTGGTTCGGCGGTGATGACGTGATGCGCGCCGAGAGCACTTTCGAGCCGCGATGCGAGATTGGCCGTTGCGGTCATGCCTTTGCCGGGAGCGCCTCTGCCTGCTTGCGCACGCGAATCTCGCCGCAACCCTTGCTCAAGGGGAAAATCTTGCCGGGATTGAGCGAGGAGAAGGGGTTGAAAGCGTCATGCACGCGGCGCATTAAGTCAAAATCCGCGTCGCTGAAGAGCAGCGGCATGAGTTCATTTTTTTCCATGCCCACGCCGTGTTCGCCGGTAAGCGCGCCACCCAGCTCGACACAATAGCTGAGGATTTCATGGGAAGCGGCGATGGCGTTTTCAAATTGCCGTGGGTCGCGCGGGTCGTAGAGGACGATGGGATGGAGGTTGCCGTCGCCGGCATGGAAGATATTGCCGATGGAGAAATTGTATTTCTTTCCGATCTGCTGAATTTGCTGCAGGGCCTGGGGGAGCTTGGAGCGGGGGATGACGCCGTCGAGAACGTAGTTGCAGGGAGCCAGGCGTCCCAGCGCGCCAAAGGCGTTCTTGCGGCCTTTCCACAGGAGGTCGCGCTCGCGGTCGTCCTTGGCAATGCGCACTTCGCGGGCGTGGTGCGCGCGGCAGACGTCTTCGACGGCCGCGGCCTGGGCTTCGACGGCTTCGCGCAAGCCTTCGACTTCAATGAGCAGAATCGCGGCGCTATCGCGCGGGAAACCGGCGTGGATGTAGTCCTCGATAGCGCAAAGCGTCCAGCCGTCCACCATTTCGCAAGCGGCGGGAGTGATGCCGCGGGCGGTGATTTCAGCGACGGTGCGGGAGGCGTCGTCGACTGCGTCGAAGATGGCCAGCAGAGTTTTGACGGCTTCGGCTTTGCGGGTGAGCTTCACGGTGATTTCGGTGACGAGCGCCAAGGTGCCTTCGCTGCCAACAAAAAGCCCGCAGAGGTCGTAGCCCGGGGAGTCACCGTGCCTGCTGCCGACGCGCACGACTTCTCCATCGGGAAGCACCAGTTCGAGTGCGGTCACATGGTTGACGGTGACGCCGTAGGCCAACGTATGCGGACCGCCGGCATTTTCGGCGACGTTGCCGCCGATGGTGCAGGATTTCTGGCTGGAGGGATCGGGGGCAGAATAGACACCTGCGTGTTCGACGGCGCGAGTGATATCGAGATTCACGACGCCGGGCTGAACAACGGCGCGGGCGTTTTCGAGATCGAGCTCCAGGATGCGATTCATGCGCGCGAATACGATCATGACTCCGCCGCCGCGCGCGAGCGCGCCGCCAGAGAGGCCTGTTCCCGAGCCGCGGCCGACAATGGGCACGTTGTGTTTCGCCGCGAGCTTGACGATTTGCGAGACGTCTTCCGTAGTGTGCGGGAAAACGACAAGGTCAGGACGCGCTTTTTCGACCGAGCCGTCGTACTCGTAGAGCACCAGATCCTCAATTTTGTGGAGGACATTCGACGAGCCGAGCAAGGAGTTCAATTCGCGAAGTAATGAAGCGGGCATAGAGCGATCCCGTAGTGTCTGCTTCCACTATAGTGAGACTTGCAGCATTC
>Ga0116124_1001234_pt1 | contig 19502 bp, 20 predicted proteins | sample June2015DPH_13_1_2_FD_89728 | JGI IMG/M metagenome (GOLD analysis project Ga0116124, IMG submission 89728) | Peatland microbial communities from SPRUCE experiment site at the Marcell Experimental Forest, Minnesota, USA - June2015DPH_13_150 | ecosystem: Environmental > Terrestrial > Soil >... | reverse complement strand
ACCACCATCTCGCCCAGTTCGGTTATCTCATACTTCTTCGAACGCTTGTCCGAACTGATCAGGCCAGCTTCAGCGAGGCTTCGAAGGTGGTAAACGAACTTTCCAGCGTCGCGCACAGGATCCAACTTCAGAGATGACATGATCTCTGTGTAGGGCAACGGGCCTTTTGTAGAGAGAAGACGAAGTACCTGCATGCGCAGCGGAGCGGACGCTGCATCGAACACGGCGGCTCCTAGCTTCTCAACAGAACGGAGCATGGCGCAAAGAGTGTACACGAATAGTTTAAAAAACTGTAGTAATCAGCCGGAGTGTTGTTGTGGCCGGCCTAGACCGCAAGGAGTCACTTGGGACCTAGTGATCCCCGAAATCATTTTGACTCATCGAAGCCTACAAGAGCCCGACGAATGTCTTAATGTCGTGGATTTCGACGGGTGAGGTGTGGAAGAACGAGCGAGCGACTAGTTTCCGCCGTCCGGCCTGAATCTGTTGAAGGGGTCCAGTACCATGTCTCAGCGAAACGAGGGCAAGTAGGTCGCTATGTCTTCTTGCCTGGTGATCCGGATCGTGTGCCGAAGATAGCGAAGTTTTGGGATTCTGCCCACGAAGTGTCTTCGCACAGAGAGTACAGAGTGTGGTCTGGAATGATTGACGGAACGATGGTGTCGGCGTGTTCTACCGGTATCGGTTGCCCAGCTGCAGCTATCGCAGTCGAGGAACTGAGTAGGATTGGTGCAGACACATTCATTCGAGTGGGTTCGTGTGGCTCGCTGGAGCCGGACCTTGATTGTGGAGACCTCGCCATCACCACGGCTGCTGTTCGTCTCGACGGTACTAGCAGACAGTACGTCACGGCTGAATATCCCGCTGCAGCGAGCTACGATGTCGTCCTTGCTCTGATTGAAGCTGCAGTGAAACTGGGTAAGAAGCATCGTGTAGGGTACACCGCGTCAACTGACAGCTTCTATGTTGGTCAAGGCCGGCGTGGAGTTACAGGCTATCTGCCGCCGGATGCCGAGAAGCTCGTTGAGAGGCTTCAGCAGCAGCATGTGATCACAATGGAGATGGAGGCTTCAACAATCTTCACGCTTGCAGGAGTCTATGGGTTCCGCAGTGGTTGCGTGCTTGCAGTGTATGCTAACAGGGCCACGAACAAATTCGAAGTGAGAGGTGAGGAGGACGCATGCAAAGTTGCTGTGGAAGGTGTTCGCATCCTGAGCAAATGGGATTCGGACCGGCAGAAAGCCGGGAAGAGGCACTGGTCACCGAGTCTCAGTTACTGATTTGCGACTCGCTTTCATAACGGTTCCCTATTCTCTTCGGTCCGAGTCAGGCCATATTATCTTTTTCAACTGGTAGTGGTTCCTGAGCAACGCTATATCGTCACGTCTCAGCCGAGCCTGGGCGAGCAAAGAACTTAAAGACTCATTCGCTCGCTTTCGCCGTGGTGCTCCGGTGGTGTAGCCCGGTTAGCGTCGAGGCCGAGAGCATAGCGGCCTTATCCGTTGGTGAGTCAGCGGAGGCCACTCGAGCCGTTGATCGCGGGAGATCGTTCGCAGACGATCCGCGAATTCGAAAACGAGGAGGCCCTTCGTCGCGAGTCCCGCCCGGAGCACCAATAAACCTCAAAGCGATCAGCAGTCAAACAGCTTGCAAGAACGGAGATGCGTCCATTGAGACTCGGGGAAATGCGCCTCGCAGAGGCCATTAGAGTCAAGGACACAGATGCACTCATCGTAGTCGACATGCAGAACGATTTCATGCCATCCGGTGCTCTTGCGGTCAAGGGCGGAGACGAGATAGTCGCTCCGATAAATCGTCTCGCTGAGATCTTCCATTCTAGGGACAGGCTCGTTGTCATGACACAAGACTGGCATCCTCCGAACCACCTTTCGTTCGCCAGCACTCATGGCATGAAACCATACGCCCCTTACGATTCCGAAGGGATTGGTCCGGTTCTGTGGCCCGATCATTGTATTCAGGGAACGACAGGAGCAGACTTCCATCCACGGATTCAGGCTGGTCTGGCGAAAGCAATTATCCGAAAAGGATACCATGTGGCAGTGGACAGCTACTCAACATTCATTGAGAATGACAAGAAAACACACACTGGTCTCTCAGGTTATCTGAATGCGCTTGGAAAGGAGCGCGTCTTTCTGTGTGGACTTGCGTTGGACTACTGTGTCTATCACTCAGCCGTGGATGGTCGAGATTTGGGGTTCGACGTGGTTGTACCCATAGATCTTGCAAAAGCCATCGACTCGCCGCCAGGCCGATTGTCTGAGACGTTGGAAATCATGGTCGACAGGCAGGTTGAATTCGTTACGTCGACTGACATCGTGACTTGAGGCGCGTCGTGTGTCGAGCGAGCGTGTTCTCTCGAGTTTTCTGGTAACGCTTCGAAGATCTCGCCATCAGAGCACTACTTTTCCGGATGCGCGTACGTCGCCCGAGGAACTAATAAATAAGACGCGGGGTTGGGTTAGGGCCGCGTGGCTTCCATGAAGTTTCCGAAGGCGATTACAACCTATTGCCCGAAATGCAAGAGTCACACAGAGCATGGCGTATCAGTCTACAAGAAGGGCAAAGAGCGCACGCTCTCAGCTGGTGCTAGGCGTCACGAGTACGAAAAGCATGGTTACGGCGGTCAGAAGTGGCCTGAACTCAAGCGGACGGCCAAGACTACGAAGAAACAGGTTCTCCGTCTCACATGCAGGAAATGTAACCAGACAGTCTTCAGACTCGGGATACGCCTTCGCAAACTCGAAGTCGGAGCGTGAAATCGAGCATGGTCAGGAAAGAGCCTATTCCCAAGCCCCGCAGCAACTTTCTCAGAGTGAAATGCACAAAATGCGGCAACGAACAGGTTGTGTTTGACCGAGCTGCCGTGCAGGTGAAGTGCAACGTGTGCGAAGATGTGCTCCTTGAGACGCAAGGAGGAAAGGCGAAGATCAAAGGCGAGGTCACGCAGGTCCTCGGCTGACCTCTCCGATTAGGAGTCAAAGTGTCATGTCTGCTCCGAGCTACCCTGAAGTCGGGGATCTTGCGATTGCCACCGTGAAGCGAGTTGTCGACTACGGTGGCTACGTGAGGCTGGATGAGTACGAAGGGATTGAAGGACTTGTTCACGTCTCTGAGATCTCCACTACTTGGGTGAGGAACATCCGCGAGCACGTCCGTGAGGGACAGAAGCTTGTCCTCAAAGTCCTGCGCGTGGATCGGCAGCGAGCCCAAGTTGACCTGTCACTTCGCCGAGTTACCGGCCGGGAAAAGACAGACAAGATGCTTGAATGGAAGAGGAGCAAGAAAGCAGATTCAATAATCAAAGGTGCGGGTGAGCGTCTGAAGACTGACGCCGAGACAACCGAAAAGATGCGCCTCCTCCTTAACGAGAAACTGGAGAACCCATATGAGACATTTCAGGAGTCCGTAGAGGAGGGTGATGAGGTCTTCACAAAGCTGGGCATAGCACCGGAGTGGGCAGCCGCGCTGGCTGAAGTGTCCAAGAGCAAGGTCAAACTGGAGAAAGCATCTCTCACCGCGACAGTTGAACTCACATGCCAAACGCCAGAGGGGATCGAGGCGATCCGAACTGCGCTATCCAACGCAAAGAAAGTCAAGAAGCCTAGGGGGGCGACAGTTCGAATCTACGCGATCGGTGCGCCAAGATATAGGATCGAGGCCACTACGCGAGAGTACTCAGAGGCAGAAGCTCTGCTTAATTCGGCAGTTGACGAGGCCACAAGCACGTTGAAGAGCGCCGGTGGCGAAGGACGCCGAGTCAATTGAAATGGCAGATACGCAAATGCGCTAGATGTGGTCGCTACGCCCTCAAGGAGAAGTGTCCCGACTGTGGCAGCGAGACCGTGATTGCCCACCCGCCTAAGTTCTCTCCGACAGACAAGTATGCGAGATTACGCCAACCCACAGAGGCTCCGCCGGGAAAAGAGCAGTGACTGTCTCGAGATCGCCACGTTACGTCTTCACGTACAGTATGAGTATTTCGCTAGTTGCGGTTCCGTAGTTGCCGGAGCCCGAATAGGTTGCCTTCACGTAGTACGTTCCCGCAGTAATAGGGCGCCACGACACTTCGATTGTGCCGTTCTTGGGTTCGACTGGCTCGAGTGTGCTCCAAGTCTTGTTATTCAGACTGTATTGCGCCGTGAATGTGCCGTTCGAGAGCTTCTGGGACAGTTCCATCGAGATTGTTACGTTCTGTCCTAGTGTGAGATTGTACTCTGAGAGCGAGATAGTCAATGTGACCGGTATAGATTCAACGAGCACCTGAACCGAGTTGCTTGCTACTGATCGGGTCTCCCCTATTACCCCCGTCCACTGTGCACTCAAGGTGTGATTCCCGGCGCTTGGTGTCCAGTCATAGCTGAACTTGCCGTCAGAAACGGGGACATCTGCCACGAGTTGTCCTGCCCCTCCTGCGGTCGTGTCTTGGAGTGTCACCGTGCCAGTCTTGTATGGCTGGCCTTCACTGTCCGCGACAGTTCCCGTGATGCTCACACTCTCACCGAAGTTCACTCTGTTTCTGTCAACGTTGAGGGTCATGACGGTTGTCTTAGGGTGCAGCACCTTGTAGACCAAGACGAAGTTGTTCGACGATGTGAACACTCTGTCAAAATAGTCCGAGCTTGCTTGGGAGATCTTCACACCTGTGTTAATCATGAATCCCAAGACTGAATTGTCATTGAGGTTCTGCCCGGACGAAATTGTATCATTGGAGATGATCTTGTTGCCGCTCTTCAGTACACGGTAGTAGGTGACGGTGGTACTGGTGCCACCGGTGCTACTGGTAGTAGCAGACCTTTTCTCCTGAAAGAGAACCGTTTGGTCGCCATAGCTGGTTTCATTGGCGATCTGCACCATCCAGTACCATTTTCCATCTTCGCCGTAACCAGCGAAGCTTGGCTGGGCCCCCTGTTGCGTGGAGAAATACGTTACGAAGACCACGACGTAGGAAACATTGTACCTTTGCATCATCGGAATAGCGGTCGTTTCATTTCGCATAAACATTTGAGCGATCATTGCGATTTGTGTCGTGTTCTGTGTCCCATTATCCGCCAAAGTCTTGCGATCAGCGAGTGCAGTAATCCAGTAGCCGTAGTCCCACCATGCCATCACCACGGATGACTGAGGTGTATTGTCACGAATCCATGCGAGTGCTTCAAGCCAGTCTTGGTATTTGGTGGTTCCGCTTGGTACCACCGGTAGGCTTGACACTGCAATAGTTGCTGGTGCGTATGCTGACGCCACTGCTTTTGAGAAGGCAGGTATGATTGCGATTATCAGTATGAGGATTATGGCGAGGCCGAACTCTCTGCCGATCCTAACAAGCCCCGGTATCCTCCGCTTCGGGAATATCACGGCCTGACGAAGTATGTCAACCGCGGGCTTAGCCATCTGTACAGTAGCAATCGCGGCAAGAATGGAAAAGGTCGGTGCCAGTATCAGAGTCAGTCGAACGAGAGATCCTGAGAAGTACAGCGATGTTAGAGCTGCGATTGTGATGAAAATGTCTGTGTCACGAAGCCGTCGAAGAATGAAAAAGAATCCAAAGAGGCCGAGAAAGGTGAGCGTATTGTACTCGTAGAAGAAGGATGCCCATGTGGCGGGTCTGTGCTCAGAAACGCTTTCGACGATCGGCATGTCAAGCCGGGTGAAGGGGTTGAGCGTTGATAGGAATTTGCCGCCTGGCATTTCCATTATCTTCAATGCGACAAGGGCATATGCCACTCCGACAAGGACTACCGACACGACAATAAGCGCGTAGGCACGATGCCTCCAACTAGGTAGCATACCGGTGCCTTCGCGTGCAAGCAGAAGAATAAGGACACCCGGAATGACCAAGAAAGTAAGGCTTGTTAGCGTTCCGAATCCCATCTTTGGGATCGCGAGCGGTGCGAGGAACAGGAATGCACCATATGTTACCGAGTAGGAAAGCAGAAGCTGCCGCGTGTACCTGCCGGCCACGACAAGGGCTGCGACATACAGCACTAGCAGGTCTATCGGGTAATAGGAAGCTGCCCAGGAGGCAGTCAAATAGAACAGCGATAGGCCCGCAAGGAGTGAATACGCGATCGTTCCTCTCATGTCTCGTCCCTTCTGATTCGCGCGAAGGAAGAAGATGAAGACCAGAACCATCAGCAGTATCCCAAGAGGCTCATGACGCAGAAAGCCCAGCGTGGTACGACTGATGTTGCTTGGATTAAGCGCCATGAACAAAGCGGCCAGCAGGCCTGCGCCACGTCCCCATAGGTCCTTCCCGAGGAAATAGCAGGCCAACGACGTGAGCGCCCCCGCAACAACTGGAAACAGCACCGCAACGTCGAAAACGGTCGTGTTTACCCCAATTGCTCGCAGAAATTCGTAGATGGCTGCCACGGTGAATGCGACGCCATACAAGTTGCCCTGAGCCATGGTCATGCCCCAAGGGTACCAACTCATCGTGTCGTGCCAGCTGAACCATGCAAGGAAGCCGTTGTTCACAATGTACTCAGACATACGCCATTGAAGATACGGGTCAAACTCTGATAAGTAGAATCCGAATCGTAGGGGCAGAAGTCGAACCGCCAAGGCCACTACGAACATTAGCGTTAGGACGAGAACTTCCAGCAGGCGTCCTCGTGAGATCGTGGATGCTGCCTTGCGGATCGCGCGCATTCTGCTTGCCAAGACCTCTCTGCCTAAGTATGGCCCGAGAGTGGATTGTAGCCCTTTGAAACGTGGCAACCTGTTGCACCTTTGCTTTTGTGCGCCTATTCTACGTACGAAGGACCATTGTCAAACAGGGCGAGCAGTTAAAGTTTGCCCGAATATTCGAATGTCTGTTGTCGCGCCTCACATGGTTTCGAAGACTGGCGCTATTTCATTCGGCTAAAGGCGATCGACCCAATCCCAAGCATCACCGCAGCGAAGCCGAGCAGTATCGTTAGGTCCATCATTACCGGAAATGTCGACACACCGAGAATTACCCCCCGCATTCCATCGACGGCATAAGTGACCGGATTCAGAGTTGTGAAAGCGCGAAGCCAAGATGGTAGATTATCGATCGGGAACAGAGCACCGCTCAGGAAGAAGAGTGGAAAGACAAGGAAGCTAACAATTAGATTGAACCCCTCTGGGCTTTCCATGAAGGAGCCTATTATGAGCCCAATGCTTACGACTGCCGAAGCGAGAATGAGCATGAATATCATCACAATAACAACCATCTGCACGCTGTAGGAAACGCCTAGAACCACACCAAAAGCGAGCATCAGACCACCCTGGATCAGCGCGTCCGTGCAACCGCCCAACGTCTTTCCTGCAAAGATCGTCAGACGTGAGAGTGGGGCAACGAGAACTTCCTTAAAGAAATCAATCCGTTTGTCCCACACGATATAGAGACCGAAGAAGATTGAGGAGAAGAGGACGGTCATCGTCAGTATGCCCGGAAAGATGAAGACCTGATAGTTCGTGCCTCCTAGGGACACACTTGACCCTAGTCCTCCACCGAAGACGACTATCCAGAGTAGCGGCGTGAAAAGAGAGGAGACGATCCTTGATTTCTCTCGAAGGAAGACTCTGAACTCACGATACCACAGGGCATACAGTCCATCGAGTTCTGTCATTCTCAACTTGACCTCGCTCTCGCAGCCCGCTCGAAGAAACCGCCTTCTGCGTCAGCTTCTCTGATTTCGTGACCCGTGTAGTGAAGGAAGACATCATTCAAGGTGGGAGTTCTCAGCTCCACCGACTCGACGTTTCCCACTAACGCTAGTATCTCTTGCAGATGTGCGCTTGAGTTCTTCACCGTCAACATGACAAAACCGTCTGTTTGCTCAACCTTAACGACGTATGGAAGGTCTTTGATCGGGCTGAGCTTTGGGTTTTTGATCTTGAGTCGTACTATGTCGCCACCAATGATTTGCTTCAATTGGTCAGGGGTGTCAAGCGCTACTATCTTGCCATCGTCAATGATCGCAACTCTGTCGCAGAGGTGCTCGGCCTCGTCCATGTAGTGGGTCGTCAGGATGACGGTGACTCGCTCCTGGTCTGCAAGTCTTCTGATGTATTGCCAGATATGCTCACGGGTCTGTGGGTCAAGTCCGAGTGTAGGTTCGTCTAAGAACAGTATTCTTGGCCTATGCAAAAGGCCGCGCGCCAGCTCGAGCCGGCGTCTCATGCCTCCTGAATAGGTCTTCACTTGGCTGTTGGCTCTATCCTCAAGGTCAACCAGCCTTAGCACCCCACTGATGCGTTGCTCTCGCACGTTTCTTTCGACACCATACATTAGAGCGTGAAGGTAGAGGTTCTCTTTGCCAGTGAGAATATCATCACTGCTGGGTTCCTGAAAGACAATTCCAATCGACCTTCTCACCGCGTCGGATTCGGTTACTATGTCATGCTTGTTGACCTTCGCTGCGCCTTCTGTCGGTTTGAGTAGTGTTGCAAGCATTGAGAGAGTTGTGGTCTTGCCCGCGCCGTTCGGTCCTAATAGGCCAAATATTTCCCCCTCACGAATCGACAGGTCGATGTGATCAACAGCCATCAGATGACCGAATTTCTTCGCTAAACCCGAGGTCTCAATCACTACTTCGCCAAACTCACGATTGGTTGCTGCGCTGAAATCGTTCATGCCGATTCACGATGAGGTGTTTTCGCGAGTATCATGAGGCGAATCTCTTAAGCGTTGTTTGATACAAAACGGAAGCTCGGATTCCGTCGGGTATGGCTTCTGGAAAGACGTGTTTCGTTTTCTTCACGCAAGTCTAGGCAGGCAATTGGGCTCAAGAGGTGCTTGTCTCAGTCTCTTTTGGTTGGAGGCTTCTCCCTTGCAGGTGATGGACTCGTCAATAGGCCACCCGAGAATATTGGAAAAAGTGTTAAAGAGGAATCGTTTTCGGAAAGGTTTGATCCTGCTGTCAAGGAGTTCGCCGCTGATTCTCAAAGTTAGACTTGTCTTGAAGCAATCTTCTGGTTAGGAGCGCATTGCCCGAGCTGGGGTATCTGTCAATACTAGGTTCCAAAGGGACAAACCGGAACCTCAGCGACTTCCTCTTCTCCTCCAGAGGTCAGATGGAGAAGTCTTTCGCAAGAGTGATTGTTTCTCCATCTACTCCCTTCGTCTTCCCAAGGATCTCTGATAGAGGCACCCTCGTGAGCACGTTGTTGCGCAGACATACCATCGCGCCGAACTCTCCATCCTTCACAGCCTGCACAGCGGCAACTCCAAGTCGAGTTGCAAGAATTCGATCGTAGGCGAATGGCGCCCCGCCTCTAACTACGTGACCCAAAACGACGGCCCGCGTCTCGATTCCTGTGCGTTTCTCAATTTCCTTTGCCAAGATTTCTCCGATTCCGCCGAGGCGGGCGTGGCCAAACTCATCCACCTTCGTTGAATCGCCAGACGGAGATCCTTTCAGGTTGCACCCTTCTCCGACCACCACGACCGAAGCGGTTGCTCCTGATTCATGTCTTTTCTTGAGGAAGTCTGAGACTTCCTGCAGGTCGAATGGTACCTCGGGTAAAAGGATTAGGTTTGCGCCGCTTGCCACTCCGGCGTACGCAGCAATCCATCCTGCATGTCGTCCCATTACCTCGACGATCATTATACGGTCGTGCGATGAACCAGTTGTCTGAATACGGTCTATCGCCTCCACGGTAACGTTGACGGCCGTGTCAAACCCAAATGTAACGTCTGTGCCTACTATGTCGTTGTCAATGGTTTTTGGAACTGCGACGACCCTCAATCCCATATGTGCGAGCTTTGCAGCAACACTGAGTGTGTCTTCGCCTCCCACGGCGATTATGGCGTCTAGGCCGATCTTCTTGGCATTTTCGAGTACTGTCTGGGCGCCTTCCTTGCGAGTAAAGGGGTTGGTCCGCGTGGTGTGAAGGATGGTCCCGCCAACTTTGATGATCTCAGAGACGTCGTTCCATCTGAGAGGTTTCGTGGAGACATCTAAGAGCCCGGCCCAGCCGCTTTTGATTCCGATAACTTCGTACCCAAATTGTTCGCCCTTTCTCACGACAGCTCTGGTGACTGCGTTTAGGCCCGCGCAGTCCCCGCCGCCATTCAGGATTCCGATCTTCAATTCTGGAGTGCCTCTTCAACAGAGAGATTCTCGATTACGAGTTTCTGCAGAAGGTTGGCCATCTTGAGCGGGTCTGAGCTCTGCCAAACGTTGCGACCTACCGCAAGGCCTGTTGCACCGGCATCTAGTGCCCCCCTGACCTGTTTCAGGAAGTCCACTTCAGTAGGAGCCTTCGGCCCACCTGACATGAAGACCTTCGCCTTTCCCGCAGACTTGACAGCCCATTTGAACGACTCGACATCTCCTGTGTACTTGATCTTGATCGCGTCAGCTCCTACCTCAAGCCCGATCCTCGCGGCATATGCAACAATCTCGGGAGCTGTATCATTCTTTATGGCCTCTCCGCGCGGATAGATCCAAGTGATCGCGGCCATTTTCAGTGCGTGAGCCTGCTCCTGAATTCTGCCAAACTCCTCCAACATGACGCTCTCATGAGCGCTCCCTGCGTAGATGGTATATCCGACAGCTTTCGCGCCGAGTTCCGAAGCGTGCTTCACACTGCAGATTTGCCGTGCCACCGGCTCTCCCTTCACAAGACTAGTTTTCCCATTGACTTTGAGAATCAGTGGCACTGAACCTTCATAGTACTTCTCAGCCAACCCCTTCTGAAACACTACTCCGTTGAACCGACCGGCTCCTGCGAGCTTCATAATGAAGCCCGGGTCAACATTGCGCTCATCAAAGTCAGTCGGGCCATGTTCAAGCCCCTGATCATAGGCTAGGAGGACTCCTCGGCCTTCGTGCAAAAATAATTCCATGCTCATTGATTAACACTGCACCCTAGAGAATGAACCAAGTCTCTCACAGTTTGGGGAGTCAAGGAAATAAGAATTTGGAAGCCTTGCCCTTCCTAGCGGAATATCCTCTCTTAGTCTTAGTTCGAGGTTCACGACGTGGGAGTTGATGTTACCGCCGACCGCTTCCTAGCGAAAACAAAAGAGGCTTCCGCCGATGTGGTTGCAATGCCTGCGCTGCTCTCCACCACATTTCCTCACATGAGAGAAGTAGCGGACGCGATTCGGAAAGCTCAGCTTCAGTCCAAGGTAATAGTTTTGGGGCCCCTCTGAACGCGGAAACAGCAAAATCGTTAGGCGCAGACGGCTACGGCAAGGACGCGGTGGAAGGAGCTAATATCTGCAAACAGTGGGCGGCGGAAAAGAAGCACAAGTGATCGCTTGTGTGATAGCGATCGGGGCTGAAGGATAACTTTCACTAACCTCTCCATCCCCTTTCTTCTACCTATTCGTTTATTCTCGAAACTTGATGGTGCTCAATTCGATTACACTTGTCTGATACGTTAGAGAACATTCAGGATTTGGATGGCGTCGGTCCGGTAACTGCGAATAAACTCAAGGAAGCGGGCTTCGACTCTATCGAAGCGGTAGCAGTCGCGCCGATCAGAGAGCTTGTCGACAAGGCAGGGCTAGAGTCTTCCGCGGCGAGCAAGATTGTACGCGCCGCACGTCAGACCATCCATATAGAGCTTCTAACAGCAAAACAGCTCTACGATAAACGTCAATCCATGCTCCGCCTAAGCACAGGTTCCGAGAACCTGAACAAGTTACTCGGCGGAGGTCTTGAAACTCAAGCCCTCACCGAATTCATAGGAGAATTTGGGACCGGCAAGACCCAGCTATGCATGACGTTCTGCATCACAACTCAGCTCCCGATAGAACAGGGCGGACTGAACTCCAAAGTCCTCTTTCTAGATAGTGAAGGAACATTTGCTCCTCAGCGCATTCATCAGATTGCGCAGGCGATGTCGCTTGATCCAGATAAGATCCTTGAGGGAGTCTTCATCGCGCGCACCTACAATAGCGACCATCAGATCCTTACAGTTGATCACTCTTTCAAGCTCTGCAAAGAAGAGAACATCAAGCTCATCGTAGTTGACTCAGTGCTTTCGCATTTCAGGAGCGAATACATTGGTCGAGAGAATCTTAGCGAGCGTCAGCAGAAACTTAATGCACATTTGCATAAGCTTGCGCGGATCGCCCAAACACTGAATTTGGCCGTCGTCTTGACCAACCAAGTCCAAGCGAACCCTCAAGCTTTCTTCGGAGACCCCATTAGGCCGGCAGGAGGAAACATCCTCGCTCATGCCTCGACGCATCGAATCATGCTCAAGAAAGCTTCAAACAACCTCCGTTGCGCCCGCATCATAGACTCGCCCTGCCTTCCAGAGTCAGAGACATACTATGCAATCACGGAGAAAGGCATCGAGGACGCACAACCCAAGGCTCGAAGAGGAGAATGATCCGTCCCGCCTCGAAGCTTGGAGATAGTTACTGTAGTGACACTCCGGATCAACAGCACAAGAACATGGAAATTTGAGGCGCTCACACAGCGACCACACCACGCCAGCAAAGTCGACACTTGGGTATACTATTGCGCATTATGTGATGAAGTCCTGCTGGTTGCACGACGATTTATCGAGCCCAAGGGCGTACAGGCCGCTTTCGATGGAGTCTGTCCAGATTGTGGGTTTGGTCTGGAAGATGTCATGAATTGTGAACACATGCAGTTATCCAATGCCAGAGCCACCTACGTCAACCCCAAATACCCTAGGGCGGCGCTCCTAGTCGAGGAACCGCTGCGAGCTTTTGAGGGAATCAGACCAAGAAGTGCTCATCTTACTGCAGCGGAGCAGGTGCTTACTACAGGGATTGAGAGATTAGACAAGCTCATCCGGTTGGCTACGGGACAGTTCGTTGTCTTTCAAGGGCTCTCTCCCTCGGTATCCTTGGCTGAGCTTCTCTGCGTTCGGGCTCAGCTTGGTAATCCAATTGGATTGGATTCAAGTGCGATCTTTATCGATGGTGGAAATAGTTTTGACGCGTATGCAGCATCAAACTACGCCACCAAGTACAGAATAGAACCTAGCCTTTCATTGTCTCGCATACATATCAGCCGCGCATTCACGTATTTCCAGCTTGTATCTCTGCTAACTGAGAATTTGCCAAGCGCTCTCACACATTACAGCTCCAAATTTGCGGTAGTTTCAGACATAACTGGGTTATTCCAAGATCCGGAGATCAAGGATAAACAGGAAGCCTATCGCGTCTTTCAACGAGTGCTACGCTCATTATCTGCAGTTGCAGAGATCACAGGCTCTCTTGTGATCGTGACAAGCTTCCGCCAAGACATCAAGCCCTTCGACACGGCGCTTACGCAAACCGCGCATGCAACCATTCTTGCCGAAGAGCATGACGCAGTCATGCGTTTTGTCCTAGTACGCCACAGATCGCTTCCGTTTCGAAAGGCCTTGCATCGAGAAGTCTGTGCTGATCAATTCCTCGAAGATTTCATGGAGGGTAGAGAATGGGGAGAACCATCCCATCTTGGTGGATCATCATCAGAGCTGAGGATCAAATAGCCTTCGAGGACCTACTGAATGAGTGCAAGCTCTATGTATCAGCCGCTGAAGTCCTCGCTTCATCAGTAAAGGAATTCCCACTACTGCTCGCGATGCTCTTCGTGCATCACAGGAGAATCATTGAACTCGAAAGACGAATGAAGGAAGAGCTGAAGTGAAGACAGAAGGCTGGCTCTTCGACCTCTATCCCAAACCAGGTCGCATGATCCTTTGGCTGAAAATGCGCAACGGCGAATGTATAAGACTCGTAGATGAATGGGCGCCGAGGATTCATGTCGCCGGCAGGTTCACTGACCTACTCGACTTGGCCGCACGGCCCGAATTTCGTGATCGATGCAGTTTCGTTGAGAGATTCGAGAGGCCAAACTGTACATCGCGGTCAAAGGTTCTTGAGATCAAAGTCTTCTCCGATCGCGAAGCTACAGCTTTAGCGCAAGAGATTCAGCAGCTCGCAGCCTATGGGCGCAAGTACCGGTCATATGACGTTGACATACCATCTTCTCAGATGTATCTCTATCAGAAGAATCTCTTCCCGCTAGCTTATGTTGAAGCCAATAACCATGACGGACACATAGCTTGGGATCTTCGCGATTCATCAGATTCCACGAACTACGAAATTCCACCACTCAGGATCGCCAAGCTGGCGGTCAGCACAAAGACGAGTAACCGGATACCAATCATGAGCGATCCAATCGACTCTATGACCATCACAATGGGAGATCAGGAGAAACGGATCGACTCAGGATCGGAGACCGACAAGTTGTTAGCCCTCGTTGATTCGTTTAGCGAATTCGATCCAGACATCGTATGCACAGACGACGGAGACACATTCATCTTCCCGTATCTAACCCAACGTGCCCGCGGACATGGCGTGCTTCACAAGCTTGTACTTGGCCGGGATCATGCGCCGCTTCGGGTTTTCGAGGTCAGAGGTCGAAGTTACTTCAGCTACGGACGAATCTACTACCGTAGCACCGCAGCTCGCCTAATGGGTCGACTGCACCTGGACTACAGCAACAGCTTCATCGACACTGATTGTGGCCTTGAAGGTCTCATAGAAGTAGCCCGAACATGTATTATCCCGCTCCAACGCGCCTCACGTAGCACGATCGGCACAAGCATGTCATCGCTCCAGATCTACCACGCTATCAAACGAGGAATACTGATTCCATGGAACAAATCTCAACCTGAAGACTTCAAGGATGGAAATCGGCTTCTCCTGGCCGACCGAGGCGGATTCATCTATGAGCCTAGACCTGGAATACATGACTGGGTTGGTGAAATTGACTTCTCATCACTTTACCCAACGGTCATGTTGAAGAATAACCTAAGCGGCGAGACCGTAAACTGTGAATGCTGCCCCGACTCGCCCAACCGCGTTCCAGAAATTGGCTTCCATATATGTAGACGCTCACAGGGGATCGTTCCTACCTCGCTTGGAGTTCTACTCAAGAAACGAGAGGAGTACAAGCGTTGGAGAAACGAAGCGAACGACCCTCCAACACGAACTCGATACGATCAGCGCCAAGCCGCGCTCAAATGGATCCTAGTCTGCTCATAGGCCTTGGATGCGCGCATCGAAGCCGGGCAATTGGCTACCTTGGGTTCAAGAACGCGCGGTTCGGCAAGATCGACGCACATATCGCAACTTGTGCCTATGCACGAATCGCTCTTCAAAAGGCGAGCGCCATTGCTGAATCAAGAGGTTTCCAAGTTATCCACGGGATAGTGGACTCGCTCTGGCTCAGGAAAGCTAAGGCGTCTGACAGTGAATACTATGCTCTGTGCCGTGAAATCGAGACGAACCTCGATCTGCCGATAAGTTTCGAGGGGATCTACAAATGGATAGTTTTCCTCAATTCCAGGATCAATCCCAATGTACCCGTGCTGAACAGATACTACGGCGTCTTCACAGACGGAACGATGAAAGTACGCGGGATAGACCTCAGACGCCATGACACAGCAGGCATAATCCGCGAATTTCAGCAGGAGATCTTGAGTATTCTCTCAAAGGCATCCAACTCGATAGAGGTTCACGAGCTTTTTCCCGAAGTGCTCGATTTAGCAAAAAAGTACGTAGAACTGATCAGAACCGGCAAAGTCCCTGCAGAAAAGCTTGTACTAGAAAGGAGATTAAGCAAATCACCAGAAGAATATTCGAGTCTCAGCCATCAAGCGATTGCTGCTCAACAACTGGGCAAAGAAGGAAGATACACTCATGCTGGACAGAACATTCGTTACATAGTAACTGCAGACAGGGCTGCGATAAAGGGGAACCGTGCTGTGCCGTCAGAATTGTTCGAGGGAATCGGTTATGATACTGAGGCATACGTGAAACTCTTAGTCACGTCGTTCGTCAATCTGTTCCTTCCGCTTGGGTATGACACATCGCGAGTAACAGAGATCTTCAAGACTTGTAGAATAGAGCATTCGTGATCCGTGCCTCGCTCGGCGCGGGCAAAGCTACGCTAATCCAAGTTCCTCGAGCTTCTTGAGGACATCATCACCATGTGTCTTTGTGCTCACGTGAGGGAAAACGTACTTGACGATTCCGTCAGGCCCGATGATGTAGGTCGATCTTTTCGCTGTGCCAAATGGACTTTCGACACCATACGCACGGACAATACTCTTCCTCGTATCTGAGAGTATCGTGAAATTCAGCTTGTATTTGGACGCGAATCCCGCATGCGATTTTTCAGAGTCCACGCTCACTCCAAGAACCACGATTCCTCGGTCTCGAAGTGCGCTCATAGAATCCCTGAAAGAGCATGCCTCCGCAGTGCATCCAAGCGTGTCGTCTTTGGGGTAAAAATAGAGTACGACAGACCTCCCACGAAACGACGCAAGCGCAACGGTCTTTCCATTCTGATCCCTCGCCTCAAAGTCAGGCGCACGTTCACCGGCTTTCGGTCCCTCGGCCATATTGCTTGACCCCATTGGTCCACTAGAATCGATAAGATGATTCTAATGATTCTATCGATAAGATAAGGATCTCATAAGAATCTACAATCATAGTGAGTAGGCTAAAGTGCAATAAGGCTTAAGATTTCGGATTCACGCAAATTATCAAATAGATTGCTTGACGTTCGTCAAGAGCCCCAAGTGTTCGCCGTCTACGTGCGCCGTGCTCTCACATGGATGAATCATTTACACGCTTCCTTCCGAACCGCCTTGTGTGTCAAGCACACTCGCCTGACTTGAGGTGGATGATGTAATGCGGGAAAAGCAATTGTCGCTCTTCCTCGTCGCGTTGGCTCTCATCGTGCTCATGACCGTTCCCGCCTTCGCTGATCCCGTCGCAGCAACTAGCCTTTCCATAGGTGACCGATACGCAATAACAACAGTCTCCGACCAAGCTCGGGCTTGGGTCGCCGATGCAGATTGCCAGTTTCGGATCCAACAACGTTATTTTCAGGACGTTCTTAGGAACCATTCAATTCAACGGGCGAGGCGACTACAACAGGGCCTCCAAGACCTGTGTCTATCAAGGCCCTCCGATCGCGCCAAATGGGGCGCGAGCGTTCTTAGTGACCTATGGCCGTGACACGAACGATACGTAGCAAGGCGCCTATATGCGTATGTGGAGTGTCTTCCAAGACGAGAACGCGGTGCTCGGGAGGATCGACCTGCAGACATTAGATTCAGGCTCAACTAGAAGCGGATCGCTGAATTATCAACAATCCTTCTTATCTCATCAGGGTGGCGATGAACCCGGTAAGACAACTCATTTAAGGGCATCTTCACTGATCTACGGCTTGCATAGGTTGCAAGTGTCGTTCTGTGGATGAAAGCACGTTCTTCATAGGAGAGGCGCTCGTTGGCAAATCGCCAGAAGTCGCACATATTGACCTGATCGTCGGCGATAAGAGCGGGCCGGTCGGAGAGGCTTTCGTAAGCGGCCTAACGCAGCTGTCCGTTGGTCACACGCCGCTTCTGGCCTTAATACGGCCGAATCTTCCCCCGAAACCCCACACATTGATCGTTCCCAAGGTCACTGTCAAGGGAATGGATGACGCGGGGCGTATATTCGGCCCAGCTCAAGCGGCTGTTGCCAAGGCTATTGCAGATGCAGTTGAGGAAGGAATAGTTCCGAAACAGAAGATCGACGAGTGGGTCATCATCTGCAGTGTTTTCATTCACCCTGACGCGCGTGACTACCGAAAGATATACCACTACAATTATGGTGCCACGAAACTCGCCCTGAGAAGAGCGCTTACAAACTACCCGAGTTTGGAGAAGGTCATGTATGAAAAGGACAGGGCGATTCACCCGATCATGGGTTTCAGGGTACCCCGCCTCTGGAATCCCCCCTATCTCCAGATCGCACTCGACGTGCCGGATATTGAAAAGGCCAAAGACATCCTCCAGCGGTTACCGGCCAGTGACAGGATCATAATCGAGGCAGGGACCCCGCTAGTAAAGAAATATGGGACAGGGGTCGTACACGAATTGCGAGCTTTTGCCAAGGACTCATTCATCATAGCAGACATGAAGACCCTTGACGTAGGCCAAGTGGAGGTTGATGTCGCTTTTGAAGAGACAGCGGATGCAGCGGTCGCTTCGGGACTAGCCTCGAAGGAGACAGTTGACAACTTCATCTACGAAGCAAGGAGGCTAGGGGTCTACTCGATCGTTGACATGATGGATGTTCCGAACCCCCTGCCTATCCTACAAAGCTACAGAGAAGCTCCTGACGTTGTGATCATCCATAGAGGAATCGATGAAGAGAAAGGCGGAGGGCCAAGATGGCACCTCGTTGGCGAGATCAAGAGAGCCTTCAAGGAAAGAAAGATGCTAGTCGCAGTTGCCGGGGGAATAGATCCAAGAAACCTTAAGAGCGCCTTGGAGGCGCAAGCGGATATCATCGTCGTCGGACGATATATCACCCAATCGAGGGATGCCAACCGGGCTGCCAGAGACTTCCTAGACCAGCTGGGACCCGACATCGATCTCTTCAGAGTGCACGTAGAATAGCGAGAAAGGCCACCGCGGGATCATGGCGCCTCCAGGAAGCAACCCTCTTGCGAGCGAACAGATCATATTGGAGTCTTGTCATCATGACGGAGGCGACACCGTAGCATGAAGGTCCAGAAAACCGGCACGATAGTCGGGATAGTGCAAAGCGAGGATCCTGTGAAGATCCGTGTTCAGGTGAAACTTGATGAAGAGATACTCGAACAGCGGGTTAGACCATATCCGCAATCGGATCAGGAGAGGATGAGCCAGCAGATGACGGAGAGCATTGCGAAGCAACTTCGGACGGCAATCCCTGGCGCGCTAATAATGGGTCCTGGTCTTGCTGGAGTCCCAGGATCTAATCTCGAAGAATGGCTTGTTCCCGCGGACCAGGCTTCGAAGCTATCCATCGGAAAGAGGGTAAGGGTCTGTCTAGAACTGTTAGATGAGGACCAGATGGTATAGATTCGTCGTTCGTGGCTCTTGAATGGCGAGTTCACTTCTTTCCTCGCCGTCAAAGAAGCGATAAATTGGTGCTTGCGGTACGTTCGCGCCGACTAGTGCAATGCGATGAACACCCGAGTATTCTTCGTGACAGATGTTCACGGATCGGAGAGATGTTTCAAGAAGTTCCTGAACGCAGGAAGTTCTACAAAGCGAATGCGGTGATGCTTGCGGGAGACATTACCGGGAAGATGATCGTCCCTATTGTCAAGCAGCCTGACGGCACATATTTGTCCTCATACGCAGGATCGGACATCCGGTGCAAATCGGAGCCTGAGGTGCAGGATCTGGAGAAATCGATACGAGACGCGGGTTACTATCCGTATCTAACAGAGCCTAACGAGATGGCTTCGCTGGAAGCAGACAAGAACAAGGTGAACCAACTCTTCACGAAACTGATGGTTGACACCGTGGTAAGATGGGTTCAGATGGCCGAGGAGCGTCTGAGCGAGACCGGAATCAAGTGCTTCATCTCACCTGGAAACGACGACAGGTGGGAAGTCGATGAGGCCCTACACAAGGCGAAGACCATCATCAATTCTGAAGAGAAGGTCGTCCAATTGGACGAGCATCACGAAATGATT
>Ga0116124_1001214_pt1 | contig 19738 bp, 29 predicted proteins | sample June2015DPH_13_1_2_FD_89728 | JGI IMG/M metagenome (GOLD analysis project Ga0116124, IMG submission 89728) | Peatland microbial communities from SPRUCE experiment site at the Marcell Experimental Forest, Minnesota, USA - June2015DPH_13_150 | ecosystem: Environmental > Terrestrial > Soil >... | reverse complement strand
TGGCAAGATTGCCTTCTCATCACGTGTCAACAACTTCTGGGCGATCTTCATCATGAACGCGGATGGGACAAACATACAGCAGCTAACTGACGGAACCAAGTACGATGTTTCTCCGTGTTGGTCTCCTGATGGAACAGAGATCGCATTTGCGCGAGCGGTACAGGGCTTTGCAGATCAAACAATTTGGGTAATGAATTCCGATGGTTCGGGTTTGAGGCAACTGACATCAGGTGGCTATCAGACTGCTCCTGCATGGTCGCCGGATGGGACTAAGATCATGTGTGATAGGGAGGAAAGCGGATTCCAAGATGGCATATATGTTATAGATGCTAGTGGGCCAACAGGCCCGGGTACTCTGCTGATTTTGGATGGCTTGAGCCCTTCTTCGTCGCCTGACGGAAGCAAGATCGTATTCTACAGCAGTGGCAACATCTACTTAGCGGATGCACAAAGTGGCTCAGTGATTGGTGCCGCACTAGCGGAAGGGTACGATCCTTGCTGGTCACCTGACGGCTCAAAGATAGTGTTCAGCAATGATGGAACAATCTCGGTGATGAATGCTGACGGGTCAGGCTTGACTTCGCTGAATGTGAACGGTGGTGAGCCTAACTGGTCTCCCGACGGAACCAAGATTGTCTTCATGACGGAGTGAGAGAGCGTCTTGATCATGAACGCGGATGGCTCGGAAGTACATGACCTCACCCTGACTATGCTAGATGCAGGGAGCCCTGACTGGCAGCGACTCCCCGCCGCTGCACCTGTGGGCGGCTTCGTCGAAGCTGTCAACAAAGTCGCTGTCCTAGTTCCTTGGTTGACAGTAGTCGGATCCGTTGCGGCCATATCAGTTGTGATTGTGGCGTCGTGGAAGAGACCTGAGAACTAGGCATCTCTGTTTCCTTCCTAGTACGAAGGGTCCAAAGCGGGACCCCCCTGAAGAAATAAGTGTAACACTGGTACACTGTACCAATGATGCGTCTTGCGAAGGCTGTCAGCAGTTGTCACAGACCAGGAATATGGACGTGTGCAACGTTTAGTTCGGGCGGGTGTAGCGAGGAGTATCGCTGACCTCGTCAGGGTGGCGGTCGGCGAGTACGTGAGGAAAGCCGGGGCTAGTAAACTGATGACTCTACGCGAGGTTCCGATCTCGGAAGCTAGGAGAGCAGTGGAGCGATACCTGAAGACGCATTCCGGCGCTGTGTGGCCTGACGAAATGGCAGAGGACCTGGGCATAGACTACCGAATCGTGCTTGCCGTGGTGCGCCAACTGTTGGAAGAGGGCAAGGCGGAGGAGTCCGCCCGCAAGGTGGAGGAGATACGTGCTTGACGATACTCTACGGAGAGGGTGACGGGCTGGTCGGCGAGCGAATAGTCGCATACGCTCGCCGGATTGAGATCATGCACATTCCCATCCCGAGAACCCATCGCCACAGAGCGCAAGGCGCAAAGCTCGATGACGCTGAATGCTACATCGTCAGGCCAGTGAAATGGGTAGCTGAACGAGAGCGATACCGTGGCGTGTCATCGTAGAACAGAAGATAGCGGAATTGAGCAGGTTCAGGCAGTTCCTTAGACCGGAAGATCGAGTGGTCTTCGATGATCTCCTCACTCAGTGTAGGCTCTATGCAGCGCGAGGTGAAGTCTTCGCGTCTCCCGTGAAGGAGATGTCGTTCCTATTCTCAATGATATTCGCACAACACAAGAGGCTCAGAGAACTGGAAAAGCGCCTGAACGAGAGTTCGTTGGAACTCTTGTTTTGAGGCACAACCTCACTGGTTCTGTTACATTGACGTTTGGTGAAGCCCGTCGAGGCAGGTGCTACTTTTCGTTTGGTGGCTTGCGTTCTGAGCCAATGTCAGGTTGCTGTTTGGTGTGAAGGGTTATCAAGAAACGCTTGGTGGAATTGGCGGAGAGATTCGTAGAATCTCATGTAGCCTTTTGAGTTGACGGTTTTCGTGGTCTATTTAGTTTAGGCCATCTAGCAGTGGGCTATCAGTCTTTCTTCAGATCGCGACCAACCTTCTCCCTGTCCCTCACGTCGCTGTTGAAACGGCGCATCTTGCTACTGTTCCTGTCACCTTGACCCGTGATGCGTCGGATATGCTCGGTTTGGGTTACTAGCTTGTGGCTGTGGAACTGTTTCAAGTATAGTTTTCAAAGATTGGTCCAACAGAAGATGAAAAGAGGGGGATGACTCGAAAATCAGCCTGATTTCACCAAACGAAAGGTAACAGACAAGGAAAACCCAGGCGCCAAACGTAGAGGTAACAGAACCACCTCACTAAAGACTTTTGAGAACCGCCCTAAGTGACGGAATCGAATTGAAGGCGCAGCCGCTTATGGAAGGTGGCGGGTCCGGTGGGGTTCAAACCTGCTCTATCGCGGACTCAATCGGATCGCTCTGCTTCTTTCACAATACCTCTAGAGCCTCATCTGGGTTGGCGACCTTGATGTGCTTCTCGAAATGCTTTCTGCATTCGGACCTCAGAAAATGCTTCTCATCGGTCGTAACGAAGAAGTCGCAACCCTCTTGAATCGAGGTTGCTATGTGGTGGAAGTCTGCAGACCCGATTTGCCACTTGGATTTTAGTTCGCGAAATTCGAACATAAGCTCTCTGGCTAAGTCCACATAGGCTTCGAACCCCATGATCGTGAGATTGAAATTCAACTGAAGCGAAGTCGACACTTGGTAAATCTTCTCTACCGGCATCTTCGTTGAAGCCAAAGCACCAGGGACCTCGATCAGAACTAGTGCCGACGCAAGGCTTGACACATCTCCCTGCGATACTTTGCGTGCAAGCTCGATGGCGGATTTGTGATACGGTTCTCCCACTTTCTTGACAGACGCGACCAAGACGTTCGAATCGAATCCGACTTTCAAGCCTTCCTGCGTTCCTTCTCGATCATCTCAGCTGCGGTCACGCTTCTTGAGAAATAATGCGCCAACTCATCCGAGAGCACTTCAAGAGGCAGTGGCCTGATCCAATTCGGAACTCGGAACGTCTGCGTGGAGGGGCCCTTTGCCTGATACACATTGACTCGGCCCTTCCTCACCAGAACTGCCTTGCCCTCCCCGACAAGCTTGAGAAGGTGTCCGTTGGCCGTTGCCCACGAGACGCCGAGGCGCTTCGCAGCCTCATCCGGGGTAATTGCTTCTTTCCGGAGAAGACCCAACATGTCGTTTTCTAGGTCACGCATTGTGATCTATAGTGCGATGTATCTTAAGTTACAAATAAAGATGCACACTTGCCTCGCGTGACAGCTCGCACGACATGGCCCTCGTACCCTTACCACAGGGAGATTCTCTTGTTTACCGAACCATCATGTCTGGCCCTGGTCTATGAGCCGACGCGAAGGCGAAGAACTAGATAGAGGGTGGAAGCGGGCTGGCCCCGTCGGCGGCGTCGTGATGCCCACGAACATGCTCGCAGTCTTGGCGCCGTGGCTTGTAGTCATCGCTACGGTTGGCTGCATCGGCACAGTGGTCGTGGTCGCTAGGAAGCGCCGTCAATAGAATCCGTCTTAGGGTTACACTTGGCTCATCGTGGCGCTTCCTAGCGGTCAAAACTGCGCTGCAGAGTCTCCTCAAATCCAACTTTTCGCGAAGATCGAAGCCGAACACAGCTCCGTCTCCGATAGCAAGAACCAGGGAAATGAATCTGGAAGAGAAAAAAGGAGAGGAGGCGGATTGAGGGCGCAATCGTCCGCCTCATGTAGTTGTCGCTATCATCCAGAATGCTGTGGGTGGGTATGGGTCGGTGCTGGCACATACCATAGTCGGGTAGTTGCATAGCGGTCATTCAATGGATTAACAGTGGGCAAAATGGTGGCCCACATTGCCACCACCCACACCAGCGGGCCATATAGATGAACAACGGCTGAACGTCGGTCGCGGCTCTGAACCAAGCCTCCGGTTAGGCATATAATGGCACCGCCGAGAGTGAGAAGGATGAATATACCACCGACTAGTTCTCCGAAGAGCCCTACGAGTATTTCGCTGAGCCTTACTCCACGCCTATGGGCCTAAGCTAGTTGGGTGAGGATTAATGAGTAACCCCTGTGTCATTAATGACATAGGCGTTACTCGTGCCAAGAGGTCTTGATCCCGCAAAGGCGGAAGAGGTTACAAGAGCAGTCGAAAGGCTCGGCAAGAGCGCTTCATTTCGCGGCGTGTGGAAAGAGGTTGCGCGGGCTGGGGTCTTGACACATCACAGGACGTTACGGACTTACCTAGATCTGTTGGTTAGAAGCGGCGTGCTGGAAGTGCGAACGCGAGATGTACGGTCAGTGTACCCACAGCAGATTTACTTCGTCAAGTCGAAAAGACCAAAGATCTTGGTTGGTCTCGACATCCTCCAGAAACATGGCCTAAACTGGGATGTTCCCGAAACAGATGTTCGAGTTATTCCAACTGACTTCAGGGGCCTCGTGCGTTCTACATTATTCGATCGAAGCTTGATGGCTTCGTTGGAGGACTGCCTCGTTGCTGAGGTCCACAGGGACGCGAAGAGGAGAACTGGCACGACCCATTTCGTCGTTGCGATGGTTGCCACAAGGAGGCTGGATCTTCCATATCTTTTGAAACGCGCTGATGAGATGCACGTCGGAAGAGCCTTTCGGCTGCTATTCAAGCGCATGCTGGAAACCGCTTCTTCAAACGAGACTGAGCTTGATGCATCGTTGTTCCTCGCCGTTCGAGCTCGATTTCTGAAGATAGCGCGACAGTATGCGCAGTCTGGGTCTTGGAAACTCATCGAAGACAAGAAAGGGACTGGAACCGATGGGGTCGGCATTATGAACGGTCTCGACGAAAGCGATTTGGTTCTTGCCGCGGGAAAGCAACTTGGAGTGACTGGGTAGTGAAGAGACCAAAGGAAATCCGAGCGCCCCCCAAAGATTGGATCGAGATTCTTCGCGTTGCTTATCCATTCCTGCGGAACAAGGAGAAAGTGGGTGATCTTGCACTCTATGGATCTCAGGCTCTGTCCATTTACATGAAGAGCCCGCTACGTAGCAAAGATCTCGACTTGGTTTCTAGCCAAGTGGGCCCGCGTCAAGTCGATAGGTTGATTGGAGAAATTAGCGTGCTCGAAAACATCGAAGTCAGGACGAACACAGTTCAAACGAGGATGTTTGGCCCAAGAAAGATGACCACATATGCTATTGAGCTTCGAATAAATGGGAAACCATTCATAGTCGAATTATTCGATCGCATCCTAAACGGACAACCTCCATCAGTCCTCGAACCATATGTTGAGCCGATAGAGCGGTGGGACTTGGAAATCTGGGCACCAGATCGAGATGCAACGATGGCGCTTCGTCTGTCGTTCCGGCAACCCGAGGGGATAAGCAGATTCAATGCGACGCGACTGAACAGCTTCGTCCAAGAGAACGTGAGCTCGCTACGATTCAATCGCGTGGCTTCCATACTGAAGAACTGGGGAATGGAGGCATTAGTGGAGAAGAACCTGGTTGATTTGTATCGGAAAAATCGTCTCCGCATAACAGGCGACTACAAGATAATTCCAGGAATCGAGAAGAAGCTCAAGCAACGATCAGCACCAAGCCAGTGATGATAATTCAAGAAGAGGATGTTGCGGGTTTGCAGCGCCGAACTTAATCTGGCAAACACCACTACTAAGATTCTCGAGTCAGATCTCGAGCAAGTGGCGCGGATAAGGTAGAAAGGCTTGTCTAGACAGCCAGACCCAAAGGACCACGGGACAAAATGGGCAGGGTGACCCCGGGTGACTAGTGAATCAGCAGTCGAGCCCGAACGCGTCTGGTACCCCTCCGTGGAAGACATAATCGATGCAAACATCACTGTCTTGGATGTTGGGTCAGACAGACATCCTCACAGACTACTGCTTAGACCTGAGGCCATTCGGAGCGTCATCGATCAAATGATTGAAGTCGAACGCAAGGGCTTTACATATCAAGCCGCATGGCTCATGAAAGAGCTCGTGAACCTTCACGCGTTTGACGGAGCAAACCATCGAACCGCATATCTGGTGGCCAAGATCTTTCTCAGACGGAATGGTAGAAGCCTCAGAGTCACCCGTCTGGATGACGCATACCTTTTTATCAGTCAGCTCGAAACCAAGACTGTTGAACAGATCCAGGAATGGATTGAACATGGAGAAAGCGAAGGGTCCTAACGCCGAGTTGCTTAGAGAACTCGCGCTTGAGGATCATGAACTTATGATAATGCTTGCCACAAACGGCAAGTCCAGATCTCCAAAGCCCTACTAGCTGACTCCAGACGAATCCACACGCGAGTCCGCAATGATTCTGTCCCTCTGCTCTCATGCGGACGTTGCAGGTCTGATGGCAACTTCGAGATGAGCCCCCTCTCTTTCACCTAGATAGCTGGTCTTACTCGCCTTTCTTGCAGTGACAGAGATGCGGCTTCACTAACATGCGTGACCTCCCCATGACTATACTAACAGTCGTGGGCGCCAACATATGACGCGCATCATCCGACCCGAGTCCTTCTATTGCTGGCTGAAGAGGAACAGGTTTTCGACCGGATTCTAGGTCTCGTGCCGCCGTTGAAGGAGGATGAGAAGCCTGTCGGCATTGCTTCGCGTCGCAAGCTCGGCACGCGAGTCAGCCGCTAGGATCCTCGAGTCGGATCTCGATCAGCTTGCCCTCATATTGACAACGCTTGTGGCCTCGACGGTCTACGCTTGGGTCGAGGGATTTGCTGTAGAGACGCCACGGTATGAGGCGACTCAGGTCCGGTGGATCATCGGCCTCTTCTCTACCTACTCGCTCGCGATGGCCTTCCTCTTCGCCTGCATCACCGGCTTTGGACTCCTCAAGGCTCGTTCAATGTTCACGAAAGGCAAACGCTACTTCCTGTTCACTTTCGCAGGCAATTTTCCGTTCTCATGGCTTGTTGAAGACTTCGCGTTCTTCTGGTTCTCACCCGAATGGCGTCTCACGAGCGACCGATGGACGAACTGGATTCTCGAAGGCGTGTGGATTCTCGACCCATGGCGAACAGGATTCCAGATCTGGATTCCGAACTGGTACTGGCCTGTGCTTGTGTTCTGGGCCATAACAGGCGACTACAAGATAATTCCAGGAATCGAGAAGAAGCTCAAGCAACGATCAGCACCAAGCCAGTGATGATAAGGCACTGTCTTCGTCTAGCTTGGCGCGCGCAATTGACTACTGGACGCCCTGAAGCAAGCGCGACAATCGTGGTAGTGATTTTGTCGGTGAGGTCTTCGTCCATCTCCAGTCTAATCATCTTGGCAATCTCGTCGTCGGGTCTCCTGCAATCAAGATCTGAACCGTCGTTAGGCATCATTGGCGATTTGTGTGTACGAGTAGGCTAGTGCTGGAGATATTACATAAGGACTGATCTTTGGGTGGCCACGTGGATGGCCTGAGGGGGACGTGGAAGTCCACATGTGAAGGGGCAAGCGGCGGTTGATCTAGAGCAAAGAAGGGGGTAGGGGCAGGCTAATGACGAATCCTTCCGTAAAAGAGACACCGCCAGTGATGGTCGACGTCGTCACGTCTAGAAGCGCTTCAAACGGTACTCGAGAGCCTCCATCTCGGCAAGAATCCCGCGAGGAAGGCGATCTCCGAACTGCTCGAAGAACTTCTTCTGATCAACGACATCCTCAAGCCAAGCTGACCTGTCGACCTCAAGCAGCGCCTTCATGTCGGCATCCGAGATCTCAGCGGCACCCAACCATTCCCCTTGTGAAGGTTTTTCGGGTTATCTTCTAGGCTCATCTGGAACTAACATCCAGATATTCTCCTACAAGCAGGAAAAACACCTCTTGCTGCAGAGATGAAGGTACCAAAGACAGCCAACCCACCGGGGAACGGGGCCTCCAGAGGAAGCAACGTCCGGGCCTAACTAACGGTTGGCTGCACCTGATCTACAACTTGTCCTCTCAAGAAATAGGAAACCCTTGCAACTGACCCAAACCGACGTATTTTGCGTTTGTCAAAGTTCAGTCCGGCAAACGGATGAAGCTGCTGACTGCCCTTCCGGAGTTCCTTGAATGCGCCGATCAGAATGTCAGCGATTTGGATTGTGCTGGATTCATGTCACTCAACGGAACATTGACAGGAACAAACGGATGCGAGGATGAATTGGACTTGGCCAACTGCCGTACCAGTATTCTAACCACTTCTTCGGAGGACAATCCTCGGAACTTCGTAAACTCGGTAAAAAAACTCGGTAGCAGCAGGTGAACCTACAGACAACACTGTGGTACCACCTACACCTACTAGGAGGCGCAGAAAGCCCCTCGAGCTTGAGGCTGTTCCACCCACTTCAGTTTCCAAGAGCTAGCTTTGCTATAGACTCTCTCTATCAAGTGTGAACATCTGTCGGAAGGCGATCCAAGCTACCTACCCAGTGGCGATGGGTCAGATTCTTCCGACTGGGGCACCTGTCAGCGTGCCTGTCAGGCAAGATGAAGAGGCATGTTGGCAACATCCGGCACCTCAAAGTTGCAAGCCAACGATTTCAATCGTTGGTAGCTGACTCGAGCAGTCTCCATGTTTTTGTTACGATGGCGTCTGCTGGTAATCCGTAGAGGACGTATCGTTGGGCTCTGTGGCTGCCTTTGTGTATCAATACGGGGCCTTTGAGTCTGCGGCATTCGCAGATGATCTGTTCTGCAACGAGCTTGTCTCCGACTTCCTTGCCGATCATGCGACTTTGCCTTCTTCCCAGAGTTGTCTTAGTGCCCTGACGGTAAGATTCAAGTCAAGCCTGAGGTCGTTTGCGATGTCGAACGTTTCGGCCTGTTTATGCTTCCGTAGGTAGGTGAGGATTTCTCTTGTGGCCTCTTTGACTGTGAGGTTACTGCGTATTTCGATCACTTTGAGGCCGCCCATGTCTTGAATGTACTTTTCAGTTGCATTCCTGATGAGTGCGCTGCGGGATCTTGCGCCCAGTTTCGTCACCGCTGCATCCAATGCCTCAATCTCATTTGCTGAGAAGCGAACAGCCACTACGGCCTCTCTCTCGTTGAGGCTCTGCATTCCTACACGCCTGTATTACACGTATTGGAAGTAATACATTAGGCTATCCGTCGAGGTTCATCGAGTTAGTTTCGACAAGACGCTTCTTCTTGACTCTCTCCGTGACTGAAGTCGGGAGATTCATGCTTCCACTCTGATCCTCTTCGCTTGGAGGCTTAAACGATCTCTTAACAGTAGCAGGCATGCTCTGGACGGCGACGGACGACGGTTTGGTCGGTTGTGGGTTATGAAGTGCGTCGTCAGGAGTGGTTTTGTGTGTGTGGGCTTCTCTCTCTCAGGGGTTCGTTTTCTCCCCGGGTCGTTGCGTCTTCGGCAAATCCTCAAATGCCTTGTCTGTGGCAAGTTTGTGTTTCTTCAAGACCTCTTGGAAGTGCGGGTTCGATTCAAGCCAACTCAAGAAGGCGTACAGGACTCCTTTCATGAATTCATGTCCATCATGACTCCATCCACAGTCGTGCACAGGTTCTCTCGGATGGAATTCAGGGAACACCTGCATTTCTGCGATTACCTGACTGGTGATGTCGATGAACTGCTCAAAGTCATGACCATACTTGTCAAACACTTCCTTGCACCGATCTTCAAAATCCTCACTCAGAACAGGTTCGAATGAGTCGATGGCGCTCCAAACATGTATGTTTGAAGGTTTTCTGAAATCGCGTCTTTGAAGCCCCCTAGGCGGCCGTCCAACTTTCTGTTTGGGACGTTCACTGGATATCCATCCCATTTGCGCAAGATGTTTCGCGGTGTCTGCCACGACCTTGTAGTTGATACTTAGATCCTTGGCTAGCTGTTTGGAGGTTATCCCTCCGACTCCGGCGTCCATTATCGCGTTGACTATCTCCCAGTTGTTCTGGCTTTGAAGAAACTCGGCGTCCTTACGATCGCCTACGGTGAACCTGGTCTCGAAATACCTTTGCATTTCCTAGTGCTCCAGTAAGTCTGAGAAGTAGTGGATTTGCTGGAGTTATAGTCGTTCCTACAGATCTGAGAATTCTCAGAAATCTGCTTTTTGTGCATTTTGTACCGAAAACGTGACTATTTTTCGCGTTACGTCTAGATGCAAGGTGCTTGATAGATGAAGGAGAGAAGGAGACTTTGCCGAAGGAAAGATCGGGGACGGAGGGTGAAGCGAGATGAACCAACGACTCAGTCAGAAGAGAACAGATCCAGTTGAAGAGTTGAGGCCTGAGGTAACACTGGCCAGACGGATAGTTGAGCTACTTGGGAATCCCTCTGCGATCTTGTTGCAGGTACTACGAGATGGTTCAGTTCGTGTGATTCGAGAAGACAACGTTACTGGAGGTAGCAAGGGTTGAGTGACAGGGATGAGAGAACCAGTGAAGGAAAAACACCTCAAGTTTCAGCAGGGAGTCTTTTCCAGTGTCAGGGCTGTAGGTCAGCGTTCCAATCTAACAAGACTTCAATGCCTGAAGCAAAGGAAAGGAAACGTGGAGGTAGTGGCAATGAGTGAGCGTAGGCTCCCATTGAGGACTCAAGGGTCAAGTATCGAAGGCATCTTTGAGGCAATCTACCATGATGGTCATCCGAGATTCCTAGTTTATGATGGTGCCGAGTTTGTTATCCGTGAATGGGTGACAATCGATGGCCAGAAGTATCGTGCCCCAACTAAGGACTCTTATCCGTATCGACCGTATGGGTACTATGAAGGACCTCTACCAGAAGACAAAGTAATTTTCGACATGATTCTAAAGGAGTTCGTCAACTACCTGGATAACGAACCGATAGACAAAGACATCTCTGCAGCGAGCGTCTTTGCAACCTACAACCAAGAGCAGCTTGAAACGATCCCATATCTAATTGCCATTGGAGATAATGAAGTAGGGAAAAGCACATTCACGTCTCTACTGGGTCACCTCTGCTACAGACCCCTCCTGGGAGTCAGCATCCCAGCAGCTGACATCTACGGGTTCCTGGGACAGGGAGAAAATGGAGGCTGCATCATAGAAGACGAAGCTCAAGGCATAGAGCAGAATCCTGACAAGCTCAAGATCTGGAAGTCAGGCTACAAGAAAGGTGCCGTAGTACCCAGAACCACCTTTAACAAGGATGGAATACGCATCATCAACTATTACAACGTTTTCGCGTTCAAAGCAGCTGCCAGTGAGAAGCTACCAAGAGACAAAGGACTGCTACAGCGTTTCGAAATCATACAAATGAGCCAGGGTTATCCTCCGATGGAGTGGGATGATGATCCAGAGGAAAGAGACAGACGACTTGATGAATTGAGAAACATACTCCTGAAGAAGAGAATGATCAACAAGCAAAGACAAGACAAGCTCCACGAGAAGGAGGTTCATTACGTAGAGCTGAGAGGAAGAGTCAAAGAACACTACAAGCCATTGCTACAAGTGACGTATGGCCTACCTGTCTATGATAGGTTACTCCAGCACATCAACAGCGTGAGACAACAACGCATCGATGAGCTGCAAGAGAGTTTCGATGGTCATCTGGTAAGGGCAGTCAAGGAGTCACTGGATCAGAACAAAGGCAACGAGCTTTCCTTCGAACAGATATGGGAAGAGCTTAAGGAAATTACAGGTGCATCGATCGACCCCAGGGACAACCGAAGCCTGCTAACTGACCACTTTGGAAGAGTGACGAAGTATAGGGTTGGACATAGGCTCCGTGAGATATTCGCTACCAGGAAGCATATCAGTAAGACGAATGACAGACGTTCCATCCAGATCTATCAATTTGACCTCACCAAGGTAGAGAGGATCGCTGAAAAGTATGGGTACACGTCTAGCAAGTCCAGCGAGTCTAGCAAGCAGCACACACTAGGGGAGTACCCACCTGAAGTTAAGAGTGAAGCTGGAGCAATGCCTGAAGGTACCAAGACGTCTCCTATTCAACCACTAGACACGATAGACTCGCTAGACAAGAAGAGTCCTATTCTTGAAGGAGGAGATGTCATGCTACCCGATTCCTCAAGAGGGAGTTCCACGCCTCCGATCACTGAACACTCCGAACCCCCCACTATACCTGCTACCAGGAGAAGAGGCCCACTAGTACTGCCCATTCTCCCCCCCACGCAACCTTCTGAACAACCTGCAAGAGACCCACCAAGGCAGTCCACAACTCCACCTAGTGTCAAGAGAAGAGAGAGACTGGTGGATAGACTCGTACCTATTGTGCCTCCTGGGTTCGTATCAGAAAAAGCTGTGGATAAGTGAAAATGGAGAGGAAGTCGGCTAGGATGAGCGGACCCTCAGCCTTACCTGCAAATACACCTACCGGAGAAAGCCCTTGGAGCTTGTGGGTGTTCTACCCACTTCACTTAGCTAGCTAAGTAGTAGCAGTCAAGCGAGAGAGATCTTTTCCTTAGGAAGAGACCAATGGAGCAGATCCTGGAAGCATCGATGGCATTCAGGGAGGCTCTCTTCAATGGTTTCATCCCTCCTGAGCAGCTTGCCATAAGTAAAACCTTGACTAAGCCAAGAGAGGAGTACAAGACGATCCCCCAGCATGTCCAGGCAGCTAACAAGGCTGATCTTCTGGGAAACCACTATGAGGGGACAAGATCCAGTTCCTTCATACCAAAGGTGGAGTAGAATCCCTCCATCCTGGGGTCAAAGACATAGATTACGAGTACTACTGGGCTAAGGTAGCTGCACCCATCATCACAAGGACCACAGGCTTAGCCTTCAAGAAGGGCTATCATACCCTGGATTCCTTCATTTAGGTTCAAACCACGCGCGTAGTTTAAGCACAACGGAATGCTCGATGTCGAGCATTCATACGGTATCCTATAGGGCAAAGTATTACTTCTATTCTGAAAGACAGGTTGCTCTTGCCAAGCCTATGGGCCAAGAAGGAGTCTCCCAGGCTGTAGCAAGGAACATAATCAAAGAGGCTGCTCGTTACCCTGGAGAAGCCATAGCAAAGACCATCAAGAGGGTAGTTGAGACTGCCCCTGAACTCAGGTTTACGCCTGAACATGCTGAGATAGTCAGGATGGGAGACCAAAGTCAGGTAAGTTTGACTGAGTTTGATCCAAGGATCAAACCAGGCCAAAGGATCGATCTTTACACTAGTTGTATTACAGGAACTGTCTACACGAAGCTACATTGGTTGCCCTAACGACTCAAAGAAGATCCCTGATGCCATTGAAGGCAAAGAGGCTGTCTGCCCCAAGTGTGGGCAAATAGTCAAACCGAAGTCATTGCAATGGGCCCTGTTCCTAGTAGGTGACACTACTGATGAGATCATAGCATCCTTTCCACCATCGATCATGAACAGGCCTACTGAAGGCATGATCATAGTAGCTCAAGGACTACTGGGTGAGAATGAGGAGTTCCTAGTCTATCGATGGACCTTACCTGCTGATGCTAAGGCAGGAACTACTCCTGAGACACCTTTGCAAAGCTTCTTCAAGCCTGCTACTACTCCTACTACTCCTGCTACTACCAGTTCCCCACCAGTTATCCCTTCAGCTACTCCTGTTACACCACTAGTTACCCCTCCAGCTACTAGTGTAACCCCTCCAGCTACTCCCACTACTCCCTTACCTACTACTCCTGTGACTAGTGGAACACCGACCACTACACCTTTGATGTGTGATCAATGCAGTGCAGGTCCCTTTGAGAGCCAGTTGGCACTAGTGGGTCACAAGGCTATTACTCATGTAAAGAAGCCAGTCAAGAGATTCAAGAAGCCTGGAATAGCTAGTTACACACCAGTCAAGGCTCCAACTACTACAGGAACACCTCCCGCTACTCCTGTGCAAGGACCAGTTACTACTCCAGGAACTCAAACCACTGGTCCAGGAACTCAAATCACTACTCCAGGAACTCAAACCACTGAAACAAGTACTCAGGGAACAGTGGGAACAGCAGTTCAGCCAAATACCACTGTGGCTCAGCCTCCCAGTACACCTGTAATTGAACCTGATTCTGGGGCTATGAAAGCAGCTGAGCAAGTGAGCTTACCAGTAGTTCCAGTAGTTCCAGTGGTTCCAGTAGTTGAACAAGCGACCCAAGCACAGCAACCAGTGGTTCCAGTAACACAACCAGTTACTACTCCAGCTACTACAGTTACTCAGGGAACTCAATCAGGAACAAAGGAGGAACTGAAGGCTGTTGATGGTGCTACTCTAGCTTCAGTCAAGTACACCAAGCTGTCAGGGCTGATAGCTAAGTCACTACAGGACTTCAAGCTCCAGTTTGAAGCCTCATTCCCAAAGGATGACATGGCCAAGGCGATAGAAGCAGCTCACTGCACCATAGTAGACAACAAGGTAGTGTTCACTGGAGGCTAAAGCATGACCTTCAAAGCAACCATCAAAGAGATCGACAATGGCTTCATTGTTGAGGTTACTCCCAAGCCTTTCGAGTACCACGAACTCTATCTTTCAACCTTGGATAGCTGCATTGGGCTAATCACTGCCAAGTATGCAGAATCACACCCCTCAGTCACTCTAGCTACTCCTCTAAAGGTTCCTGAGAAAGCTCCAAAGAAGCCTTCTCTGAAGGAGCCTTCTGAAGCAGCAATCAGGTACACCAAGCTATGTGGTATCATGCTCAAGAACTATACTGACTTCCCAACCCAGTTCTTAGCCAGCTTCCCAGGAGAGAATGCCCAGGAAGCTTTGGCAGCAGCCAACTGCAAGCTCGTTGATGGCCAAGTGGTCTTCGTAGGAGCCTGAAGGAATGAAACCCGAATCAAACCTTAGCAAACTCTGGCTAGGTCTCAGAGTACTAGTAAGGAGTACTATACTGAGTACTATCATAATACTACTCTTTACTATTAGGTTACTAATTCACAGCAGGTATGGTGATCACTACAGCTACACTATGGGGAACTAGCTTTGGAGAAGAAGTTCGTCACAATACCTGTCACTCCTAGGGCAAGGAACAAGCTCAGGACCATAGTCAAGCAGAAGAAGGCCCTGGGTGAAACTGCAACCTATATTGCGTCTTTTTGATGTGGTGGCTGTCGCGACGGATGTAGGTTAGTCGTGTCGATCGTGCAGGTTTCAGGTTTTTTGGGTTGTGCTGTCGTGTTTCTAGGCTCATTGGTTAATTAATTGGATTATTGGGGTTATGGGGAAATATATGACGGACTAGCGTGTCGAGCGGATCGGAGGGGCAAACGTGAAAGGTCAAGGGCATGAGTTTGGTAATGGGGCTGCCGGTTGGCCTCTCTTTCCGAGGTGGATTCTGTCTACTCAATTCTGGAGCGCGAGGTTGCGTGCCACTGGCCTGAACTAGGAAACCGTGCATATGGGGAGTTCCGCATCCCATTCGACACAGTTAGCTCAGCATATGTGATTCTCTTTCGCCAAGGGTTGGTGGCAGGGAAGAAGGTGCCTTCCAGAAGCATCACGAAAACCGCGATCTCGTTTGTCTATGCCAAGAAACATGCGCTAGATGTCGTTGAACGGATAATTGGCGAGAAGGCAGGGTTGATGGCTAAGCACTGCAATCTTTCTGATACGGTTGGCCGTCATGGCGAAACTCTCGTAGCAGAGGTTTGCACGAGGCTTGGATATTCTGAAGTAGAAATCAGAAAAGAGAAGCATGGCAGAGAAGATCTAGGCATTTCGAAGCGTGACATCGACGTATGGGCAAGGCATCCGACGCTTGGGTACTATCAGAATATTGAAGTCAAGAATAGGCGAGACACGGTGAAAGACAACGATCTGGCGACTATTCTAGAAACAACGAACTTTGCGAAGTCGCGCTGGATGTTGGACGTAAGACCTGCGCTAGTCGCGACATTCATCACAAGGAAAGGGTTTGATACGGCACAAGCTATCGAAATGCCAGTTGCATTCTCTGAGGGGGTTTATGTGCCCGAGAAACATCGTAATCTCTATGATGAGTTGAACTCTCGGCTTGCATTGAACGTCGTAATCACTGACAAACCAACACAGGTCCTGATGGAAAGGGTGGAGAGATACATAATGCGGTACGAGTACAAAGAAAGCAGGTGAGATACAAGACGTTCGATTCATCTTCAATGTGCGACCAGAACTGATACGTTGCGACTATGCGAACTTGCGTGGCATCGAAGCTAGACTATAGGCAGCAAGTGTTAAGCCCTCGGATACGGACAAGTCCGTGAGGTTCATTGAGATCTAGATTCCTGCTGGCCTCAACTGTCGTCTTGACTATTCTAGTGCTAACAAATCCAGCGCTGACGTGGGCCGCTGGCTCGTTTGTTACGGAGGCGAATCCTGCATCAGCAACAGCTCTCGTGCTGCCAACTCAGCACGACGAATCGGAAAGCAAACTAGGAAGTTGCATCCAGCAGACGCCGGTAATCCTAGGATGCGCAATTTTCCCGAGTGATTCAGTATTCGCAGATAGATCATCACCCTCACAGAACATGCTATCCCTTCCCAGCCCGACGCAGACTAACCCAAGTTTCGCAACCAGACCTCTCGTCCTTATGGTTAAAGACGTACCCTTACAGAACATGCAGGACATTGCATTCCTTAAGTTTGACATGACAAGCGTTTTGCCTCATGCGATCCTCGCCTCTCATGCTCGCCCATTGAACGCGTCTCTGTGGTTGTTCGCGGAATATGTGAGCGCATTCAACAACGCGAGCGTTCGGGCCTATCATGTTCCTAGTAACGGTTGGGGTGAAAACACGTTGACTTGGAATAATATGCCTGCAATCGACACGAGTCATTATGACGTGAACCTCGTTCATGGAACGAACCGATGGTACCAATGGAACGTGACCAGCGACGTTATCAGTGATATACAGAGCGACGGTGTAAGTTCATTCGCTCTGATGGCTGGTTTCACGTCGTGGATGAATGATGCATGGTTCTCGAGAGCGTACGAAGCGAACATGACCATTTCGCCGGAACTCAACCTGTATTTCGTGAACCGTGAACCAACACTGACGCTTTCGACCTCGCTACAAGTTTCCTTGTCGCAATCTCAGGTCAACCCAGGCCAGCAGGTCGTCGTTAGTGCCTCGGTCTCACCGGCTCCCACGGGTGGAACCCTAAGCTTATCTGTCAGCGAGAGTGGCGGGCAGTACTCAACTCAGTGGCGGGAGGTACTCAACTCAGCTCAGGCCTCGACTGGAACTGTCTCAGTAAGTTGGTCGCCACCAGGACCCGGAACGTACAACTTCAAAGCCACATTCTCAGGGTATACGGACACTGCAGCAAACAAGATCTATTCTCAATCGGAGAGCGTGCCCACAAGTATAACAGTGCAACTGATGCAAACCACTTTAACGTTGTCCGCGTCTCCAACCAGCACTGATATAGACGCCCTGACAGGAAGCACTGGAACGATAACGATTACCGGAACTCTGAGTCCTCAAGTTGCTGGAGCGAGCGTGCTCCTGAGCTATTCGACGCCCTCCGGTAACAGTTTTAAGCCCGTCGTCGTTGGTCCAGGCGGCATCTTCGGGGACTCGCTCACGCCGACAAAACCCGGAATTTACACCATTTCGGCTCAGTACCAAGGCGACCAGACTCATCAACCCACTACAAGTCAATCAGTAGTTGTCACAGTGGGGCAGAACTGGATGACCGCGATAGCTATCGGTGCAGTCGTGGCAGCGGCAATAATCATTGTTGCTGTGGTCTTCCTTCGACGCAGGCGAACAAGATGAACATCGCTTTCACCGATTAGACCTTCCCTTTTTCACTTCACAAATAGGGGTCAAGATACGCTGACAGCATTTCCGACACCCGTGAACTGTGAACATCCGCGACTCGTCAAGCTGGTCAAGTTCAAGGGCGAGCATGTCGTCTACTATCGTTGCGAAGATTGCGGCTCACACCTCACAGTTCCGGACCAATAAGGAGAACCCAATTTGCAGGGAGTTGCCTACACGCGCAACAAGACAAAGTAGCTGCCGGCACAGCGGAGGATGATCTCGAGGTCCAAAAAGCCCGAGAAAGGAAGCGTTCAAGCGAGGCTAGACTGTGGAGAAGGGGCCTGCTGAATCTCTACTTATCGCGTTTCTTACCGACGACGACTGCGGTGCCGATGCAGCCCACCAAGCCAAGAGCGGCGATCCAGGGCGCAAGGATGGCAAATGCGTTCACGGTCGTGACTACGCCGCCCACAGCCGGGGGGCATGTTGGGTCCGTCGTAAACGTACCCGAGCCGGTCGGAGTCATGTTGACGGTTCCGTGACATCGGTTGGTGAATGTGCCATCATTCACAAACGTACCGATGGCGACAGTGCCAAAGTTGGTGAAGGTGCCAAGATTGTCAAGGCCATTCGAGGTGATGGTGCCAAAGTTGGTGAAGGTGCCAGCATTGCTCAAGCTGGTTAAGGTTAGAGTGCAAGTACTTTCGCATGTGACGGTATCGCCCGGCCCCACAATGAGAGCAGTAATGGATTGAGTTGTGCTTATCGTGATCACGAAAGCCCCGGGTGGAATAACAGCAAGATCTCCGGGTCCTGGCACACAGTGGGGTCCTGGTGTACAGTCCCAGTTGCTAGGCGTCTCCCATTTCCCGTCAAGCGCTGCGCCATTCCAAGTAGGAGGAGGAGCAGCATGCGCTGTCGGAAACGAAACCACGGAACCTAGAATGAACAAAGCCACTAGTAACACAGCCAACGGGACGGTCCGCATCAGGAACACCACCAACGGTCTTGGCCTGACTGCATATAGCGTTATGCCCCGAAACGTAGTAGACCACGAAAACCGGCAGACTCCACGACGAGATTCGGGGGTTAGGTGAGTTGCGGTCTAAGGGTGACGCTTCTTAGCGACCACGACTACGGTTCCAATGCAACCAACTAGACCAATTACCGCGAGCCAAGGCGAAAGTATCCCAAAAGTGTTCACTGGTTGGACGCAGCCGCCAACCGCGCAGCATGAACCGGCAACATCAAATGTGCCCGAACCGAGCACTGTATTGAACTGACCTCCTATGTTCTCTCCTATAGTGACAGTGTAGTGACCGCAACTCGCGGACTCGCTGACCACGAAAGTGCAGCTCCGAGAAAACGACGCGCCAAAATCCTCACTGACGCAACTTGCCGTGTCTGTCGTGAGTCCATCTGGATTTGATGACAGGACGACCGGGATATTGCCGAGTGGTGACATGGCGGCGACGCTTATTCCACCACCAACGATGTCAGTAAGTGCGGAGAGAGTAAAAGTGACGGTCGCTCCCGGGCAGGCTGCCGCGGGTGTGAAACTGATAACCGCTCCATCAGGTTGGGCGAAGACCGGTAAACCGCCTGCCAACGCGACTACAACTATGAGCAATACTATCGAGATCCCCTTGCAACTAGCCAACCCCATCACCTAACGATCTCGCATATCGTCTAGGAATTATAATACGGTTTGCTTGATAGTCTCTCAGTGGCATCTGTTTCACCCGCGACCCTCACTCCCGCCTCGCCAATCCCCATCTCTCATTATAGTTCGCGGCAAGAACCGTCGCAAGCATGATCACAAGTAGCGGTAAATACATCGAGATCCACGGCCAGAAGTACTGCGTCACATGCAAACAAACCCGAGACCACACCTGCTTCTGGATGAGTTACGGAAAATCCGAGATCAACGACGCTTACCGGAAGGAGGAACGGTGGAACTGCGACAGATGCCACACGCAGAGGATAGTCACGAAAGAGATCCCGATCCCTACCGAGAAGGCGATGCTCGTCAAGCTACTCATGTCGTTAAGCGAGAAGTATGAACTAAAGGGCTCCACCATCACCGTTGGCTTACATGAAGTCAAGGCGACGTTCAGGTTCCCGGAAGAGA
>Ga0116124_1001171_pt1 | contig 20223 bp, 22 predicted proteins | sample June2015DPH_13_1_2_FD_89728 | JGI IMG/M metagenome (GOLD analysis project Ga0116124, IMG submission 89728) | Peatland microbial communities from SPRUCE experiment site at the Marcell Experimental Forest, Minnesota, USA - June2015DPH_13_150 | ecosystem: Environmental > Terrestrial > Soil >... | reverse complement strand
CTTCGGAGCCACTTCACTAACGCTCATCTTCAGACTCTCAAGCCGTACAATCTTGGTCACGGCGGCCACAGCGCCCAGCATGACCATGTTGGCTGCAAGCGTTTTCTTGAACTCGTCGGCCGCGATCTTCGTTGCCGGAACACGATAGATGGTGCCTCCGGATGAGGCTGACCCACTTGTGACCAAGTCTGCGTCGACGAAGAGCGCGCTTCCCGGTCTCGTGGTAGCCCCGTATCTCTCGAATGATTCCTGTGACATTGTGATTGTGATGTCGGCTGAGATCACTTTGGGGTAGTCAATCTTCTCATCGGAGACTATGACTTCCGCCCGGGCGGCGCCGCCTCTTGTTTCTGCTCCGTATGACTGGGTCTGAACCGCTTTCTTTCCTTCGTGCACCGCTACTGCGTGGCCGAGCACGATGCCGGCTAGGATGACGCCCTGGCCTCCGAATCCTGTGATCCTGATTTCAGTTCGGCTCACGTTTGGCTGCCTCGAAGAGCTGCTCATACATTTGATTGAGATTGGGCGCCTCGATGTCAACAAACTCGCCGACAACGAACTTGCCGGCGAGTTCCTGCTCGCTCATCCCGCGGGCTTTCTCGATTGTGATGGACTGTTTCTGGAACCATCGCAGCATCTCAACAGGATCCGAGATGCCGATTCTGCGGCCATAATGAACCGGACAATGAGATAAAACCTCGAGAAAGGCGAACCCGTTTCTTGTCAATGCCTTTTTCATTGCGGCAACCAGCGCGGCGATGTGGTATGTCGTCCACCTTGCCACATAGGTCCCGCCTGCGCCGATGACGAGCCTTGAAAGGTCAAACGGTCTTTCCAGATTCCCAAACGGCGTGGTTGTAGTCTTGAGACCGCGCGGTGTCGTTGGTGCCACCTCCCCTCCCGTCATGCCATAGATCATGTTGTTGACGCAGATCACCTTGACACCTATGTTCCTGCGAGCGGCATGGATGAGATGATTGCCACCAATGGCGGATGCGTCTCCGTCCCCGGTAAATACGACGACCTCAAGATTCGGGTTTCCCAGCTTCACGCCCGTTGCGAAGGCGATTGGCCTGCCGTGAGTCACATGGAGCGTGTCCACATCAAAGAACGGACTCGGGATCCAACCGCTGCACCCTATACCCGCGACACAGACAAGCTTCTCCTTAGAGATGCCCACCTCGTCCACGGCGCGGAGAAAAGACTGGGCGATCATACCGTTGCCGCAGCCCGAGCAGTGTGTATGTGGCTGCGCTCCTTTTCGGATGTACTTCGAGAGCGGATGAAGTTCCTGCCCAGACATGTTCAGCCCACCTCCTTGGCGACCTCACCGAGAACATATGCAGGCCTATGAAGCGTTCCGATGACTTCCGGCGGCAGGAAGACAGTTTCCGCACCTTCCGGAGCAAGCCTCTCAATTTCGGGAAAGAGCTGACCAAGGTTGTTCTCCAGCATAACAACGCGGCGAGCTGACTTCAGTGCCTGCCTCACGCCCTCGTGCGGAAACGGCCAAATCCCCATCAGCCTTAGCAGTCCAACCCGCAGGCCCATCTGTCGCGCCTGTTTTACCACATATTCCGCGGTTCTCGCACAGCTGCCGTAAGCAACGAGCATGGTGTCGGCATCTTCGAGCATGATCCTCTCAATGCTCGAGATTTCGTGAGCATGCAGCGCTATCTTTGCGTGGATTGTCCTAACAATCTTGTCGATCGCCTCGGGCGCGCTTGCTTTCCGCATGCCGTATTCGTCGTGGGACGAGCCGGTCACATGGACGGCGAAGCCTCTTCCGAAGATCGGCATCGGAGCAACCGAGGCGCTCAGGAATGCTCTGGAGGCCTCCTCGCGGCTGGAGGGAACCTTTCTGTTGACGATTGTGAGTGAGTTCTCGCTGGGGATCACGACTTCCTCGCGCATGTGACCCACAGTCTCATCCGCCAGCACAATCACAGGCGTCCTGTACTGCTCCGCGAGATTGAAGGCGCGCACCGTCATTTCGAACATTTCCTGGGCCGAGGACGGCGCGAGGGCGATGATCTCGTACTCCCCGTGACTACCATGCCGGGCCTGAATCACGTCGCCCTGCATCGGCGCTGAAACGATTCCTGTGCTCGGCCCCGCCCTTTGCACGTCAACTATGACGCAAGGCGTTTCCGTCATCACGGCGTATCCTATGTTCTCCTGCATGAGGCTGAATCCTGGTCCTGATGTGGCCGTCATTGCCTTCAGCCCCGTCCACGAAGCCCCGATCACGCTTCCGATTGAGGCGATCTCGTCCTCCATCTGGATGTACACGCCACGAGCCTTCGGCAAGAGCCACGACATCTTCTCCGCAATCTCGCCGGCCGGAGTGATTGGGTAGAATGCGAAGAATCGGCAGCCGGCGGCTACTGCGCCGAGGGCGCACGCTTCGTTTCCTTGCATGAAGTATGTGCCGGGCTCTACGAGCGCGAAAGCCTGGGCCCCCCGACGATGAATATCGCGAAATCAGGACAGTAGTGCTGGCATATCTTGCATGCGGTGCACTTTGCCGGGTCGACGACCTCAGGCGGGAAGACGCCCTTCTTCGTCATGCGGGTGCTCGTCTTGAGTATCTTCATTGGGCAGAGGTCGACGCATATCCTGCATCCTTTGCAGAGGTCCTCCAAGATCACGATCTTGGGCGCCTGAACAGTTGAGGTCATCGCTTCTACTTGAGAGCTGGAGCTGCATAGAGAACTCATAACCTTGCCGTATAGAGAGTTAGAGTGAGAGCCCGTTGACTTCCAAGCCTACAAACCGCATGAGTCAGCCAACCCACACCAAAACGAGAAGCACAACAGAAGACAATCTTTCATTGATGCGGGCGTCGCAATTTGAACTCGTAGGAATACGGGAGTAGGTTTTCGCAGCTTCTTGAGATTGTTGCGACTAGCGGAAGACACGCCGTTGTGCGCCTAATCCAGGGCTCGAATGGCTTTGCATATGCTGGTGTAGGATTCTGCTGGGACGTCTTTCTCTAACGAGATTAGCACATACCCTTGCTTCACAGGGATGTAGAATACAACATACTTTTCGTATGATACTGCGATATGCTCCAGCTTTCCGCTCCATTTGACCTCTTGTTCAGCCGTTTCAATGAAGTATCGCCCATGATCCTCAAGACCAGTCCTCTCGACAGAGTCTGGCGTATAACTGACTACTCCTTCGCGCATCTTTGAGAATAGAATTTGACCGTCTCGATTCGCTAACCCAGCAAAGCGGATTCCTGGATGAACAGCGAATAGATCTTCAGGCTTCAACTTCTCTCAATCTCAGTAAGCCACTCTAGTGGTTCGCTTGTTTGAGGATTTCAGACTTTGGGTATTCTTTTGTTCCGTCGCAGTTGAGACGCGGAGCGGTGTTGATAGAGGATTCCTTCCGTTACTCGTCAGGCGTCGTCATTCCATTGGTCGCTTCGTTCATTCGTGTGTGTGGGTCTCTTGGTGCGCGCACACACACAAAATCACTCATCTCCCATGACGGTTCAAATTACGATAGAAGGGACGTGGAAGTCCACGTGTATGTTTGATCCTGTTCCCGTTCTCCTAGGAGGATATTGACGTGTAGAGCGCCAGTAGAAGGACCCACCTCCGGAATTGCCCCATTGTTCCGGGAGGTTTTATGATAGTGTGATTATGAGATATCGGTGTGGAGTAGCGAATGAGCACAGAACATGTGGAGAGAATGGCCAAAAGAAACTTGGAGAGAGGAGAACGCTGGCACAAGAAACTTAGTATCAAGGAAATAGTGTTTGGGTTCCAAGACAATTCTATCGCGATTCTGGCTTTGCTTGCCGGCGTTACTGGCGGCTCACTCCAACGTGGTCAGATATTGCTAGCTGGTCTAGCTGCCGTTGTTGCGGGTGCAATCGCTGTAGCTATTGGAAGCTACATCTCTTCCAAATCAGAACTGGAGTATTTTGAAAGCGAGATTAACCGCGAGAGCCGCGAGATCGAAGGCAAGCTACCAGTCGAACGTGAAGAGGTTCGGCAAATCTACATGAAGAAGGCGGCGTTCACGGAGAATGAATTGTCGCTTATCGTGAACCGTATCACGTCCGACAAGAAGGCATGGTTGGACACTATGACTAGGGACGAGCTCGGGCTCGCTAAGGAACGCTTCGTGCATCCGCTGAAGGCAGCTCTGGTAATGATGGGTGCAGAAACAATTGGTGGACTAGTGCCTCTTACACCCTACCTAATCACGCCAAACGTTCAAACCGGTTTCATGGGAGGCATCGTTGTCACCTTTGCGTCCCTATTTGCTATCGGAGTATGGAAGACGACCTTTACGAAGAAGAACAAGCTGAGGTCCGGCCTGGAAATGGTTGTTGCCGGAACCCTCGCAACAGTTGTTCCGTACTTCATAGGTAACTTCCTGTCTTCACTCGCACTGCCCATTTAGCTGCAAAGCGAACTCAATCTTGTGTATGCGCACCAAGAGACCCGACGATGAAACAACAAGAACGAAACGAACGAATGGACGGACGCCAAGTGTCAACCGTCCATGAGAAGAGCTATGAGTTGACAGACGGTCTTTGTCTTCCAGGTGAGCGCGAAGCATGCACAGGAGAAGAGTCAAGCTTCACTATACCGGAATACAGGTTCGCGAACTGGGTAGATCGTTGAGATTCTACCGTTCACTCGGACTAAGGGTCAGCCATCGCGGCACAATGGCCCATGGAGGCAAATGGGTACAAATGAAAGATCTGTCCTCAGGCCAGAAATTGGAATTGAACTGGTATCCGAAAGGAAGCCGCTTCTATGAGAGGTACAAGAACGGGAGCGAACTCGATCACATCGGTTTCATCGTGGACGACGCCGCGAAGTGGTTCAAGCTTCTCATCAAACGGGGTGCAAGACCTGCCGCCAAACCATTTGGAGATGAGTCGGAGACTTTGGCGTACGTGAAGGACCCGGATGGCATCTGGATTGAGCTAATTGGGCCAGGCAGAAAGCCCAATCCCAAACAGCCTAATCCGTAGCATGATGTCGCTATCGTAGTTTGAACCGCAATTTGAACCCTCATGAGAGGAGGGAAGTAGGAGAAGAACAGGAGGGGGGGTTTTTCGTCGTCATCGTCGGATCACTTGGTGCGGGCGTCGTAATTTGAACCGTCGGTTTTGGTTTGATGTGTGTGGGTCGGCTGGTGTGAACGCCCGAATCTGAACCATCATGGACGAGCGGCCTCTATGTCCGTGGTCGAACTTGTATTGCTGGTTCCAGTTTGCGCAGGTTCTCAATCATCTCGTTCACGATTGTGACGAACTTGTCGCTTTCGGATGCTGAGATCCACTCGAGCCTCACGCGTTCGTCTGGAACGCCCATTTGCCTCAATAGCTTACGTAACAACGTGAACCGTCTGAGGGCCTTGTAGTTGCCGTTTATGTAGTGGCATGTTCCAGGGTGGCATCCTGCGATTAGGATGCCATCGTAGCCTTCCTCAAGGGCCTTAAGGATGAAGCTTGGGTCGATTCTACCCGAACACGTTACGCGGATCGAAATCAGGTTCGGGTCGTAGTGTTTTCTAGTGGTTCCTGCAAGATCCGCGCCTGCGTAGGCACACCATCTGCAGAGGAATGCGACAATCCTAGGTTCGCTCAAGGCCTCAGCCTCTTCCTGCTCGTATCATTGCCAAGATCTGGGTGTCAGTCAGGTTCCTTAGCGAGAGGGCGCCAGATGGGCAGGATGCAACGCAGGTCCCACACCCTTCACAGAGCGCTTCAGCCACCTCTGCAACCTTCCTCTCAGTGTTCATACTCAGGGCTTCAAAGGGGCAGGCTGGCACGCAGATACCGCAGCCGCTGCAGAGTTCGTTCACGATCCGAGTTACTGTCGGTTCGCGCTCCAGGGTTGGGCTCGACAAGAGGATCAGAGCTTTGCTGGCTGCGCCGCTAGCTTGAGCGACCGTTTCCGGGATGTCCTTCGGCGAGTGTCCTGCACCTGCGATGAAGATGCCGGCGGTTGCACTTTCTAGAGGGCGGAGCTTCGGATGTGCCTCAGCGAAGAAACCGTTCTCATCTACAGCCGCCTTCAGCGTGTTGGCGAGTTCGCGGGATCCTTGACTTGGAATCATCCCGACCGCGAGTACAACAGCATCAGCGTGAATTTGCACGGTTTTCCCGCTGAGGGTGTCGACACCTTTGACGACCAATTTGTCGTTCTCTGCGTGGACCTTTGCCACTCTGCCACGTAGGTACAATACGCCCCCTTCTTCTTGGCAGCGTTTGACGAACTCCTCGTATCCTTTTCCGCCGGCTCGAATGTCCATGTAGAAGACGTATGCTTGCCCATCTGGGACTTTGTGATGGAACAGCATCGCATGACGCGCGGTGTACATGCAACAGATCTTCGAACAGTATGCCAGCGCTGTCTCAGGCTCTCTCTGCCCTGCGCATTGAATGAACACCACTTCCTTCGGGATTCGGCCGTCGGAAGGTCGTCTGATAATGCCAGATGTCGGTCCTGAGGCTGATAGCATGCGCTCGAATTCCAAGCTGGTCATTACGTCTGGATAGATTCCGTACCCATATTCGGTGAGCCTCGTTGCGTCGTACATCTCGTAGCCTGTGGCCGAGATTATGGCGCCCACTTCAATCTCATGGGTCTGCGGGTGAGCATCGAGGTTAATGCAAGACATCCCGAGTTTGTCGCAAGCTTTCTTGCATTCGCCACACGCTTGAGGCAGAAGGCTCAGGCAGGTCTTCGCGTCTAAGACGTATGCAGGAGGCACGGCCTGCGCGAATGGGATGTAGATCGCTTTTCTCCAAGTCAGGCCCGAATCAAACTCATTCGGAACCTCAGCCGGACAGACCTTGACGCATTCTGCGCACGAATTGCATTTGGCCTCGTCAACGTAGACCGGTGCCTGTCGCACTTTCACTTTGAAGTTTCCGACGAAACCTTTGACATCCTCAACTTCGGAGAGTCGGAGAATCCTGATGTTTGGATTTCTATAAGCCTCAACCATGAGCGGCCCGAGGATACAGATAGAGCAATCTAGTGTCGGGAATGTTTCCGAGAGTTGTGCCATTCTTCCGCCAATGGAACCTGTCTTCTCCACAAGGTAGACCTGGTGTCCACTGTTGGCGATGTCAAGAGCTGCGCGGATACCTGCGACGCCGCCGCCGACAACGAGCGCTCTCCTAGTGACCGGGACTGTGATTGGGTCGAGGGGCTCATTCAGTTTGACTTTCTCTATGCTCTGGCGTATGATCACGTGTGCTTTCTCAGTCGCCTTCTCGATGTTGTCGTGAACCCAGCTACATTGCTCGCGTATGTTTGCGATCTCACATTGATACCTGTTGACGCCCGCAGCCCGAGCGGTGTTTCTGAATGTGACCTCATGCATTGCAGGTGAGCATGCAGCGACAACTATCGCGTCCAGTCTCTGCTGCTTTATGCTATCCTTGATCAGAGCTTGTCCTGGTTCCGAGCACAGATATCGATGGTCAGCCGCGATCACGACATCAGGAATCTTGCCGGCTGCATCAGTGACCTCCTTGACGTTGACTGTTCCGGCGATATTCAAGCCGCAATGGCAAACGAAGACTCCCAAACGTTTCATGGCCGACTCACGTTCTCGACAGCGCTCTTGATGCCGCCACGAATCGCACGAAACTGCGCGTCGCTTAGTCGAAGATCTTCCGGACTGACTCCGAGCGCAAGACCAAGTAGCTGGGTGAAATAGACCACAGGCAACGGTTGCGAGCCGGAAGATGCTGCAGGATCTTGCTTCTGGGATGCCTCCAAGTTGTATTTGCATAGTGGGCAGCTGACCGTGAGCAGTTTCGCTCCATGCGAGCGAGCAGTCTCGACAACATTGCGAGACAATAGCGTCATGGCGTCAGGAGCGCCGACGCCTAGGAAAGATCCACAGCATTCTGTCCGTGACGGGTAATCCACCGACATACATCCGATGCTGAACATGAGGTCCTCCAGCACCGACGGTCGATGCGGATCGTCGAGCTTCATCTCCTCGAAAGGCCGCAGCAGCAGGCAGCCATAGTATGTTCCGACCGGGAGGCCTCGCAAGGGCGCCTTTGCGGCCTCTCTGATCGCGTCGAAACCTACACGGTCTCTTAGGACTTCTAGGAAGTGTAAGACGCCGAGCCCGCCTTCATACCTCTCCTCGTTGAATTCGTTAATCTGTTCCTGTTTGATCGCGTTCCGCTTGGCTTGGAGGTTCGCTCGCTTGAGGACGTTGTAGCATCCTGCGCAGAGGGTCACGAGCGTGTCGCTCTCAGCACGTGCTCTGGCTAGGATCCGGTTCGGCCCGGCATTCGTCATGACGTTGTCTGCGACATTCGGAAATACTGCGCCGCAGCAAAGCCATCCCCGCATTTCCTTCAGTTCTAGTCCGAGGGCGCGTGCGGAAGCTTGTGCGGAGTCTTCGAAGTCTCTTGCTACGGTTCGGAGCGAACATCCTGGGAAGTACAAGTAGGACTGCATTCTTTCCAACTCAGTATGGGCTGAGTTTCCTGAACGCGCTCACCAATCCTTGCTGCGGCATCTCAGGCGGGAATTTCTCGATCTTCAGGTCACGCAGATCGTTGCGGAGCTTGATCGTACGGAGGGCTTCGCAGATCTTGCTTACGTCTAGCCCTCTGGGGCACTGCGTCTCGCAGGAGAAGCAGGTTGCGCAAAGCCAGTACGATTTGGCGTCGAAGACTTGTTCGATGCCGAGCTGGAGATACCGAACGACCAGGTGAGGCATGAGATCCATCTGCGGCGCCAGCGGACATGTGGCCGAGCATTTTCCGCACTGATAGCAAAGCGAGAGATTCTGGCCGCTTATTCTTTCGACCTTACGAAGTAGAGGACTGGTGACCGTTCCAGCAGAGATTTGATGAGCCACTTCACTCCCATCCTCTGACTGCGAACGCCTCCAGTTCGATCTTCGCCTCTTTGCTGCGGTAATCAGGAAGGATTATGGGGCTGTGCCGGTCTGTGCTGACGCCTGCCTTCTTGAGTTCCTTGTGAAATCGAACCACATGCTCTAGGGTTGGCTTACCACATTGTGCAGTTCGTGATCTCTTGGCTGCGTCTTTTCCGGCGCGTCTTCCAAACACTAGAATGTCAAGCAGCGAGTTGCCCATCAACCGGTTTCTTCCGTGAATTCCACCCGCGGCCTCCCCTGCAACATACAGGTTCCGAACGTTCGTTCGTCCGTCTTCGTCTATCAGCACGCCACCATTTTGGTAGTGTTGCGTCGCATAGACGAGAATCGGGTCTTTGGTTATGTCGATCCCGAATCGCTTGAACTGTCGCACCATCGCGGGCGCAAGGCGCAGAGTTCGACCCGGACCTCTCAGCATGTCAACTAACGGAGTGTCAAGCCACACCCCTACGAGTCCCCCGGGGGTTCGCACCCCTTTTCCACGCTCTTGGCATTCTCTGATTATTGCAGACGCGACAGCATCCCTTGTCTCGAGCTCGTTCACGAACCGTTCTCCATCAACGTTGACGAGCTGAGATCCAAGGCTTCGCATCTTCTCAGTTATGAGTTGCCCCGAGATCAGCTCGGGAAACGCGACTCCTGTCGGATGATATTGAATCGTATCCACGAAAGCCAGCTTGGCACCAGCACGATAGGCCAGTGGAAGACCGTCCCCAGTGGCTCCATAGTGATTCGTTGTCGGGAAACCTTGCACATGGAGCCTGCCCGAACCACCTGTCGCCAAAATGGTCGTCTTTGCTCTGACGAAGACGAATTCGTTAGTCTCCATGTTTAGTAGAATCGCTCCGACACAATTCCCATCGGCGTCAGTAAGCAGCTCGATCACGGGAGAGAATTCGATAACCTGGATGCCCCGATTGATGACTTCGTCTCGGAGCGTTCGCATGATCTCCGCGCCGGTGTAGTCACGAGCCGCGTGCATTCGCTTTCTGCTTGTGCCTCCTCCGTGCATTGTCACAAACGTGCCGTCAGCTTCCTTGTCGAACATCATGCCGAGTTCTTCGAGCCATTCAATAACGGAAGGCGCGTCCTTCACAAGCGTCTCAACGAGGCCGGGTATGTTCGTGTAGCCGCCGCCTCCCATAACGTCAAGATAGTGAGTTGCAGGCGAATCGTTCTCTTTGTCTGAGGCTTGGATGCCTCCTTGCGCCATCATAGTATTGGCGTCGCCGAATCGCAGTTTGGTGCACAAGAGGACACGAGCGCCTTCTTCTTGCGCGGCTAGGGCTCCTGCCGCGCCTGCGCCGCCTCCTCCGATAATCAATACGTCGGTTTCAATATCGGTTCGCGATAGATCGGTCTTCTCTGGGTTTAATCGGCTGTACGATTCCACAATGTCGCCAAGCTCGTTGACGACTGGCTCTCCCTTGTTAGCCCCCACGAGGAGTTTCCGCGTTGTTCCCGGCTTGTAGTCCGGATGAAACTCTGTCAGAAGCTGCTTCTTCTCTTCTGGCGTGAGTTTTGGGAAGGACTGTTTCATGCGTTCCATTCGATTTGCAGCTACTTTCTCGACCGAGCGCCGCATCTCTTCGTCGTAGCTGATTACGGTTCGCCACAGTTTGGTCTGTTCCGAGGCCATCTACGCTTCACCTGGTTCGATCTCTCTGGCGTTGTACAATTTCGTCAGCTCTGCTGTGCTCATCTTGACTAGCTTCGCAAGTTCGTCGTTGTAGCGTCCAACCCTGATCTCCTCAAGTCGTTTCTGGAGGTGCTTCGATTTCAGAGCAACATGCGTTCCATATAGTCTTCGTGTAAGGATCGCGACGTTGTATTGGACTAGCTCGGCAGGACATCTTGTGGCACAAAGTCCACACATGATACAGTCGAATGAAAGATCGGCTGCATTGGCAATGTCGCCACGCATGGCAGCCGCCATTATGTCGATGACAGGCAAGTCTTGTGGACAGGCTCGGCTGCAAGAGTTGCACTGCAGACATCGCATGATCTCCGGATAGTAACGTGTTAGCGAGTTGATGTCTGGCTTCAGGGTCTTGATGTCGTATCGTGCCTTTTCGGCAGGGTGAAACGGGAGCATGGAGAAAACCATTCCGTGCCTGACAGGTGTCTGACAAGCGAGTCCCGTGCGAAGCCTAAAGTCTCCGTGAATCCTGTAGACGGTCGCACATGCACCGCAGAATCCACTGCGACAGCCGCATCCACGGAGCAACCGGTAACCGAGATGTTCCATGGCGGTTAGTATGGTGAGATTCTGTGGCACTTGGTACTGCTTACCGAACACGTAGACCGTCACGGCCGAGTTGTCTTTGCTCATCGACCATACTCCTTCAGAGAAGGATGTGACCACTTAACCAAGTTCGCCTGTTGCGGAATATATTCCAAAGCTACTTACGTACTGGACTGTATATTCAATAGAACCAAAACCAAGAATCAGTACGCGTTCTTCACTGCCTACTCTCACGTTTCTACTTGCATTCGCCGCGTCGACTTTCAGCTGCAGAGAGGGATGACATGGCCGATAGCAGGCCAAAGGGTGTCACCAGTCATGCCTACGCGGTTACTTTCTGTTCTTGGAGCAAAGCTCGAGCGAAATCGTAGCCGTTCTTGAAAGCAGTGATGTTCAGTTGTTCTGTGCCTCGTGGGGTGTACTTCGCGATTGCTTTCTCGACGGCTGTCGTGTCTACCATATTGGTTAGGCCGACTATTGCGCCAACCATTACCATGTTCGATACTATCTTCTTGCCTAGACGTTCAGCGATACGTGTCGCGGGGATCCTGTAAGTCTTCGCGGTCTGATTGGCGTGGTCCTCTTGGATCATGTCAGGATCTATAATGACGATCGTGTCCCTGTCTAGATCTCCGATATTCTTTTGGTAAGCCTCTTGAGACATGACCGCTACTAGGCTGGGTTTTCTGAGCTTCGGGTAGTTGATCTTCTCGTCGGAGACTATGACTTCGACTTTGGAGGCTCCTCCTCTGGATTCGGGGCCGTAGGATTGTGCTAGAGTCACGTTCTTGCCGCCGAAGACCGAGGCTGCTCTGCCGATCATTACTCCGGCGGTCACGATTCCCTGACCGCCTAGGCCAGCTATCCTTACCTCAAAGCGTGACATTGGTGCGCCTCCCCGTTTTGTCAAGTCCCGCTTGAATGGATTGATTCTGTCCCCACAGCAGGTCACTATATTCTGGTTTCTCGACGTTTACGAATTCTCCAACAACGATCTTGTCAGGCCCGACCACGGCATCGATCGGATTGATGTTCGATCGTACTTCACTGACTTCCCTGAGCCATTTCATGCCGAGGATTGGATCTGCGATCTTGTTTCTCCGGCCATATTCTTCTGGGCACGGTGTTATTATTTCGACGAAGCTGAAACCCTTCTTGGTGATGGCTTTCTTCATAGATTCTCTGATACGTTTAACATGGATCGCTGTCCACCTTGCCACGTAGACGGCTCCTGAAGCTGCGGCTAGATGAGCCAGATTGAATGGATGTTCGATGTTGCCGTATCGACTTGTCGTTGTGAATGCGCCGATCGGTGTCGTGGGGCCAGATTGCCCACCAGTCATACCATAGTTGAAGTTGTTGGAACAGATCACAGCGACGTCGACGTTCCTTCTGGCGGCGTGAATGAAGTGGTTTCCTCCAATCGCGAAGAGGTCGCCATCTCCACTGATCACAACGGGTTTCAGATCAGGCCTCGCTGCTTTCACTCCGACAGCGAAGGCCAATGGACGCCCATGTGTTGTGTGGAATGAGTCTGTGTTCGTGTATCCCGAGATTCTTCCTATGCAACCGATCCCTGAGATGACAACGATCTTGTCCCTGTCGAAGTTGAGTTCGTCTATGGCTCTGGCGAATTCCCCGAGTATGATGCCGTTGCCGCAACCGTTGCACCATATGTGGGGAATCATTCCGCTCCTCGTGTAGTCTTGGAGAGGGTGTTGAACTGTCGACATTTCAAGCTTCCCCCATTTTTCTAACTTACTGCTTGGGCCAGGATCTCCTCGGGCGTGTGAAGAGCGTCTCCTAGTTTCGGTAGGGAAGTGACTTTCCGGCGGCCTGCGCTTCTCTCCACTTCGCGGACAAGTTGGCCGTAGTTCATCTCGGGTACCAGGATCTTGTTCACTCGCGAAGCCATTTGCTCAACTGCTTCGTCTGGGAAAGGCCAAATTGTGACGAGCCTCAAGAGTCCGATCTTGATTCCTCTCTCTCGTCCTTCAACTACGGCGGCGAGAGCGGATCTCGCCACGCTTCCGTACGCAACTATGCAGACATCAGCGTCATCAAGGAAGACCTCTTCGACTCTCGTGATGTCTCTCACATTCTTGCGAATCTTGTCGCAGATCCTTTGAACCAAAACAGCATGGTGTTCTGTGCTGTCGGTTCGAGGGTGACCGGTTTCATCATGAGTTAGCCCGGTGGCGTAGAATCTGTATCCTTCGCCGAAGGTCGCCATCTCCGGCACGAGGTCCTCTCCTGCCTGGAAGGGTTTGTATTGAGATCGCGGTACGCTGGGTCTCTTACGGTTAATCAGCGGTATCTTCTCAGGCTCGGGTATCGCGAGCCTTTCCATTAGGTGCCCGATAATCTCGTCCGTCATCACAAATGCTGGGCACCTGTATTTCTCTGAGAAGTTGAATGCTTCGACGGTGAGATCGAACATCTCTTGGACGGACGATGGGGCCAATGCGATTATTTCGTAGTCCCCATGTGATCCCCATTTTGCCTGCATAACATCCTGTTGCCCTGTCTTCGTTGGTTGACCCGTGCTGGGTCCGGCACGCATCACGTCCACTACAACGCAAGGCGTCTCGGTCATAGCTGCGAGTCCAATGTTCTCCTGCATCAGACTGAAGCCCGGGCCTGAGGTAGCCGTCATGGACTTTACGCCGGCATACGATGCGCCGATCACCGCTGCCATCGAGGCTATCTCGTCTTCCATCTGCAGGTAGACGCCGCCAATCTCGGGGAGTCTCCTTGACATGTGTTCAGCGATCTCTGTGGCTGGAGTGATTGGATATCCTCCGAAGAATCTACAGCCAGCAGCCAATGCGCCTTCAGCGCAGGCTACGTCTCCGAGTGCGAAATAGGTGCCGGTCAGAACATCTCTTCTCAGCGTTTCGTCCCCTTCTCGACTAGAAATATCGCGAAGTCGGGGCAGATCTCTTCACATACTCCGCATCCAACGCACAACGCCGAATCCTTCACTCGGGGTGCATGAACACCTCTAACGTTCAGCTTGGTGCCCTGCTCGAGAACATCTCTGGGGCAGAACTCTATGCAGAACGAGCAACCTTTGCATCTGTCTTCAAGGACAACGATCTCTACGTCTCTGAGCTTCATTCCTTGAGGAGGCGAGATCGGTCGTCTTCCAGGTCTCTGTGGAGAGCTCAGCGGCATCATCATGTCAGCCGTGGGGCTCCATTCACTGGAGTCTGGTCCTTGTGGAGGATTGTTAGCGATCAATGCTAATTCTGCCCGCAAGTATGTTCCGTACTGTCATACATATACCACTCCCTACTACTGTAGTCCTTTTACATACAATTCGAACTTGCTACGCCTAGCGATACATACTCTCAGTAAGCGGCACGCACAAGTTCAGCGAGATTGGGGAGCGAAGTTCGCTCAGAGAGCGGGAGCCATTTGCGGAAAGTGCGCCTCTCCTTTAGAGGAGGAGTACTTCTTGCAGCCGGCATCAAGTATATAGAAAGACGGCCACGCAGCGACTCAGCGAATCCTCCTCAACCAAGAGTACCTGAGCGCTAGGCCTGCTAGTATGCCACCTGCGTGGGCAAAGAATCCGCCCCCTGCGAATAGGTCAAGTCCGCCCAGGAAGATCATCCCGATGAGCCCTCTAAATCCTCCCGCAGCGGCCAGGAGCCCGTAGACGGCTCCTGACGCTCCGACGCCGCTGGCACCCGGGAGAAGCAGCAGGAACAATATGTTCCCAACGAGACCGCTTGTGAAGTAAGTGATTAGCCATCGCCTCACAGAAACTTGCTCCTCTAAGGCTGTCCCGAAGAGTAAGAGAAAGAACACGTTTCCTCCAAGATGCAGCAGGTTCGCGTGAAGAAACATCGATGTGAAAAGCATCCATACTGCACCATGCCAGACTTCCGCGTTCACCTGAACGAACGGATACACGACGCTCAGATCTGGTTCGAGGAGATTCCCTGAAAGTATGGCTGTGGTAACGTAGATGATCACGAGAATTGTGGCCATCCACAGACTGGGAGAACCAGCATATCGAGAATCCGCTCTAGAAGTCAAAGTTCACCCTCACCTCAGGGAGCCAAGTTCTCGGAGCCTTTCGCTGGCGGGATAGGACCCGTCGTGTAGGAATGTCAGGCGGATTCCATTACTATGGTTGTGAGGGTTGATCTCACCTTGTCGAGTCTTCGTACCTTCCATGTCACGATCTCTTTCAGTTTCTCCATGGTTTCGGCTTCTATTCTTGCAACTAGGTCGTAGACTCCGTAGACGAGATACGCCTCTTTGACATTTGCAATCCCCTGAAGTTGCTTCAGAACTTCTTGTTCGCCACCTGTATCTATGTTCATGAAAACAAAAGCCATTGGCATCGAACGTGCCTCAGCTATGTGTTAGGCTCCAATGCATTATGAAGGTTGCCCTCTTTCGAAGGGCGAGAGTATAACATACCTCAAAACGAGTGAAAACGGGAAAAAGGGTGTTTGGTTCTCGGGCTAGGCGAATGCGTAGGCGATTTGGACGTTGACAGTGTATTCTAGCTGTCCTGACATGATAGGAGCCTGAGTTGATCCGCCTTTGAGATCCATAGCTACAGGTGCGTAGTAGTAGCCTATGCTTACTGAGATTGGGCCAACGAGGTTGACGCCCATTGCGTTCGCGATTGCCTTCGCTCTGTTGTTGGAATCTTTCACAGCTAGATCGAGTGCTTGTGACTCTGCCTGTTGCGCCTTTGCATCGGATAGCCCGAAGGATACTCCGCTTACGTCGTTTGCTCCGCTTGAGATTGAAAGGTCAAGCATCTTGCCGAGTGCACTTACGTCGTTGACTGTCACGCGGATCGAGTGCCTTAGTGAGTAGCCGACGAGTATCGGCATCTTGCCGGGATCCTTTGAATCCTGATAGATCGGGCTTAGCGAGAACTCAACCGTCTGTATGTCCTTATCGGCAATTCCCGCGTTCTTGAGCGCGGAGATGACTTTCGCCATCGCGTCGTTGTCTTGCTGCTCAGCCTGAGCTGCAGTTGCTGCTTGTGTAACGACAGAAGCGGTGAACCAGCCTATGTCAGGGCTCATCGAGACGGTTCCAGTGCCGCTGACTGAGATTGTCTTCTGCTCAGTTCCAGATTGCGGAGCCACAGGTGCCGGTTTCATGTATGAGGAATAGATCGCGACGCCGGCTAGAAGAGCTACCACTACTACAAGGATCAAGACAAGTCCAAATAGCCGCTTCTCGTGTGTTTCGCTCATTCAATTCATCTCCATCATCATTTGTGATGTTGCCGCATACTGCGTCGCCCTTGATATGAATCCAAGCGTTCGAACATGCTGTTCTAAGGATTGACACCTTGCTGAGTCCCCAAATGACCCGTGCCTCCCACCCATGAGGACGTTCGTGACGACGGGAGCGTCAAGGCTTATTTCCATAGAAGCATAGTGCAAGACAGCCCAAGACGGCGAACAGCTTGTTCAACATCAACATCGCGAGCATAGTACTAGACCGAATCTCCGCCGACGTAAGGCGCCCGTATGAGCGCATCGGGCTATTGATCGGATCCTTCCTCAACGACGGACTATGGGTAAACGACATCGTAATCGGGGGAGACAGTGATTCGGAGACATCATGCGTGCTCCCCCCAGACAAGCTGGCCAGAGTCGCTGACGACATAGTAAGAGGAAAGATTGAAGGAAGAATCGTTGGCTGGTATCACTCTCATCCCGGTTACGGCATATTCATGTCAGAAATCGACATGAACACGCAGGGCAAGCTACTGCAATTCTCACCATTCATCATTGCCCTAGTTGCCGATCCGGAGATAAATCAGTTCGGAATCTGGGCGCTCGAACCCGACGAAGGGGTCGTGCTGGTCTCAGGCGAGTATATCCGCATCATCTAACCACAATACGCTTTGACCTTGCCTGTCTAGGCTTGCTCCGAAGCCTCGTTCTGATTCGCTGCAGCTGACGTGACCATTCTTCGGCGAGCGGAAGTTTGTACTTCACCAACTTCGATCTGGTCTCCCTCCAGATGGGGTTGAGAGTGGCCTTTGAGTATCCCATTCTCTCGTACTCGATCACCTGAAGCAGAAGGTCTAGAGCGTCAGCGCAGTGTACTATCCTCGCCTCAAGCGAGTTTGAGGAAGTGTAGTCCCCAATGGTTGTCCTGAATGTGTCCGCTAGCCGGTCGTTCTGAAGATCCGCTAGGACGCGAGAGGTTGCCTTCTCTTCGAGGCCTGTCTTCATTCGGGAGCCCTTTCTGCCAAGGTACCGTAGGTACGCTTTGCTGATATCGAATGTTAGGGATTCCGAGAGGTCGTGGAGGAGCGCCATCTTCAACACTTGTTCCACATCCACTTCCTGTTTCCGCACTCGCATGATCTCAGACATCGTGAGGGCAATCACGGCGACCGAATAGGAATGTGAAGATACAGATTCGATGTCGTGTTTGCCGATTCTGTATGTTATCCAGCCGCTTCTCGGAATACGTTTCAGGCTCATAACATCGTCAAGGAACTTGACTGGAATCAAGCAGACGAAGCCCTCATTTCCAAGCGAACCTCAGCTGTCATGAGATATAACTCTGCAACCAGATCAACGAAGACAAGCAAACTCTCGGGAAGCGTTAATACACTCACTTTGAGCATCGAAAGCTCGTGATTCTCTCTTGGGCACAGTGGATGAAGGTGCGCGAATAGCAGTTGAGATCTGCATGGGAGTCAAGCCAGGCGAGCACGTGTTCATAGTGACAGACTCTTTCACACGTAGGATCGGGGAAGCGCTTAGACGAGCAGCTGAGAAGGCTACCCCGGGAAATGTGAAGATTGTATTCTTGGAGGATCTCGGCAAGCGTCCCTTGACATCACTTCCCAAGCCTTTAGAGGAGTCTATTCCTTGGGCGAACGTGACGTTCTACGCCGCACGAAGTATGGGCGGCGAACTGGGCCTAAGGATGCCATTCATCAAGCTCGCAAAACACTACGCAAGGCACGGACACATGCCCTCAGTGAACGAGCAGTTGATGGAAGAAGGCATGTGCGCTGACTACGAGAAGATATCTGAACTCACGAAACGGATTCACCAACGTGTGGCGACCGCAAAGAAGGCACGTGTCACAACCGCCGCCGGATCTGACTTGGCCGTTGAGTTCTCTCCTGAGTGGAGATGGAAGCTGTCCGACGGTATCTTCCGAAAGAAGGGAGACTGGGGCAACCTCCCTGATGGCGAGCTGTACACGGCCGCTTGGAAAGCAGAGGGAACAATAGTAGCTGACGAGCTAGGTGACTGGTTCAGCGACAAGTATGGTGTCCTGGAAAGATGGCCCGTCACGATAAACGTGAGGGACTCGCGAGTCGACCTGTCCTCAATCAGATGCTCCAACGAAGAGCTGCAGACCGAATTGGTGAAGTATCTTCAGACAGACAAGAACAGCACGAGACTAGGCGAGTTCGCAATCGGCACGAACATGTCCCTGACGAAGCTTATTGGAAATCTGCTTCAAGATGAGAAGTTTCCGACTATCCATGTCGCTTTTGGCGATCCCTATCCGGATGAGACAGGCGCAGACTGGGAATCGCGAACCCATATCGACGCGATCATGAAAGATGCCACCTTGTGGGTGGACGATAGTAAACTGATGGAGAAGGGACACTTCCTGCTCTAAGCGACTTCATTCCGCGGCGGCTAGTTGCATCAGCATTTGCTCAATTCTGACTGTGCAATCCATGAGCTGCTCGCTGTTGAGTCTCATTTCGTCAAGAGATATCATACGCTGATCACTTGGAGAATCGCCGGCCGCCGAGTATAAGCGAGAGAGTTGAATCAAAGTACTCCATCATGCTCGCCATGGGTAGAATGTCCTGTCCGCGAGTGTCTGTCCGACATCTCTCGATGCGACGCCTCGCTCGACTTCGATTCTGGAAATGCTTAATTGCGATGCAAATCGTACCAACACCGTTCCAATAGAATAAAGCACTCAGCTCGGTCGATTCACTTGTATAAGCCAGGAGTCATCGAGAGAATCACAGGCCCCGTCGTCGTGGCCCATGACATGCTAGGTGCCCAGATGTACGAGCTCGTAAAAGTGGCCACCTTGGGTCTCATAGGAGAAGTCATACGAGTCGAGGGCGAGAAAGCGACCATTCAAGTCTACGAAGAGACCGCTGGCATCAAACCTGGCGAACATGTGGAAAGGACCGGAAAACCCCTCTCCGTCGAATTAGGCCCAGGCATGATCAATCAGATCTACGACGGAATACAACGACCACTCCCAACCCTTGTCGAGACTGCAGGGACATTCATCACCCGCGGCGCCACATCACCGGCACTCGACCGGAAAAAGACCTGGCGTTTCATACCAAGGGTGATGCCCGGCCAGAAGATCGTGGGAGGAGACATACTTGGAGATGTATCAGAGACTGTGCTTGTCACCCAGCGTATTCTCGCTCCTCCAAACGTGGCGGGCACGGTCAAGTCGATTGTGAAGGAGAGCAACTACAGTGTCACAGATGATATCGCTGAAGTCGAGACCCAAAACGGGCTCGCCAAGGTTCAGCTCATGCACACGTGGCCCGTTAGACGGGCACGCCCGGTCAAATCGAAGCTTCCTCCGGTTGTGCCGCTCGTCACAGGCCAACGAATAATGGACTTCCTATTTCCAATAGCAAAGGGCGGAACCGCTGCAATCCCCGGGGGATTCGGTACCGGGAAGACGGTGATGCAGCAACAGCTCGCCAAGTGGGCTGACGCCGAAATCATAGTCTATGTTGGATGTGGTGAACGCGGCAACGAGATGACCGAGGTCCTCGAGACATTTCCCGAGCTCAAGGACCCGAGAAGCGGGCAGCCACTCATGGCTCGGACGATACTAGTCGCTAATACATCGAACATGCCAATTGCCGCAAGAGAAGCGAGCGTCTACACAGGCATCACGATGGCAGAGTACTTCAGAGACATGGGATACGATGTGGCGTTGATGGCCGACTCCACTTCTCGATGGGCAGAGGCACTCCGCGAGATCTCCGGCAGACTGGAGGAAATGCCCGGCGAGGAGGGATACCCTGCTTACTTGGCTTCGAAGCT
>Ga0116124_1001161_pt1 | contig 20395 bp, 17 predicted proteins | sample June2015DPH_13_1_2_FD_89728 | JGI IMG/M metagenome (GOLD analysis project Ga0116124, IMG submission 89728) | Peatland microbial communities from SPRUCE experiment site at the Marcell Experimental Forest, Minnesota, USA - June2015DPH_13_150 | ecosystem: Environmental > Terrestrial > Soil >... | reverse complement strand
TGTGATCGATGGGAAGTTGCGGCAAAGAACTGCGATGATCCGGATGATAAAGAACGACGTCGCACTTGCCGTGGGAAAGGCGAACCTTGTAGAAGTCATCACCCTTGATCGCCGGATCCGGCGGAGGGATGGCGAAGGCCGGAAAGTCGTTCGGGTAGATGTAAACGTCATAGTTGTCGGGGACGCGTCCAGAGCCCGGACAGAAGGGACACCAGTCCTCGGGCATCTGGGGGCGCCCCTGGCGATGCGAAGCGGTTGAAACCCATTCGCGAACGGTGGGATTCCAGCGGAGTTCCGTCATGGTTCACTACGGCGAGAAGCCCGGAATGCCAACGCCCCCATGAACACTCCGAAAACCAACATCGCCGCACCCCACCACAGATCGATGTTCACTCCCAGCGACTTCTCCTGGAAGATGGAAGCGTCGGCAGCGACCCCGTAAACCATCAGGACGATGCCGTAGATCGAGAAGATAATTCCAATTGGCCAGCGAATATCCAAACCCATCGTTTCCTACCAGAAGATGATATTCAAAACCGCGCAGAGCGCCAGGATTCCAATCGCCAGGATCCCCGGCCGCTCATACCAGGAAAGGTTTGAGGTCTTCGGCCTGGGAGTCAGCGAATAAACCAAGCCGACCAGTTCCTCTTCCTTCCGGGGCTCTGTAAAGAAGGTTACCACGACCGTGACCACAAAACAGACGACAAAGCCCCAGATGGCCTGGTAGAAGTTCGCCGCCATAGCACTGGGATAGTGGATGTATTGATAATGGTAGAGTGCGTAATGCGTGGCGGCGGCAAGGATGCCGCAAAGTAATCCCCAGAATCCCGCGTGCGCGCTGGTGCGCTTCCAGAACATCCCGAGCAAGAATGTGCCGAAGAGCGGGGCATTGAAGAACGCGAAAAGGAGCTGCAGGTAGTCCATGAGGTTGTTGAACCTCAGGACAATGAAGGCGGTTCCGATGCCGACGATCACTGCAAACACCGTAGCCATCCGGCCCATGGTGAGGTAGTGCCGGTCTTCCTTGCCGGGGTTGACGTGAGTTTGGTAGATGTCGAAGGTCCAGACCGTGTTGAAGGCCGTGACGTTCCCCGCCATGCCGGACATGAAGCTCGCCAGCAGCGCCGTTAGCCCCAGACCCAGCAGGCCAGAAGGATAGAGGCTGCCCAGCATCGCCGGCAGCGCTTGATTGTAATTGTAGTCACTCTTGGCCGGATCCCACAAGAGGTGCCGGACAGGCGAATAGGCGATCGCCACTAGGCCAGGCAGGACGACCATCAGCGGGAAAAACATCTTCGGCATGGCAGCAATCAAAGGCGTGCGCTGCGCTGCGGGCATGTCCTTGGCGGCCAGGCCACGCTGCACCACCAGGAAGTCTGTGCACCAATAACCGAAGGAAAGTACAAAACCCAGGCCAAAAATCGTAGCGATCCAGTTGACGCCCATGGGGTTCATGTCGGAGCGCCAGATATTAGCCCAAGTGTGCGCATAGCCGGGATTGGGAAGGCTGGCCTTAAGCCCCGCGAATCCTCCCACGGCTTTCAAACCCAGAATGGCCAGGGGCAGGAATCCGAAAACAATGAGGAAGAACTGCAGGACCTCGTTGTAAATCGAAGAGGTGAGACCGCCCAGGTAGATGTAGAGGGCGACGACCACCGCCGAGGCAACTACGCTCGCCCAAAACGGCCAGTTGAGCAGGCGCTGAAAGAGAATCGCCATCGCGTAGAGGTCCACGCCGGAAACCAGCAGCGTCATGAAAGCAAAACAGCAAGCGTTCAGGGTGCGGGTCTTCTCGTCATAGCGCTTGCGGAGGAATTCCGGTACGCTGCGCACTTTGCTGCCGTAATAGAACGGCATCATGAAGACGCCTACAAAACACATGGCCGGAATGGCCGCCAGCCAGTAAAAGTGGTTGACGTACATGCCGTACTTGGCGGCATTGGCCGCGTGGCCCATCACCTCGAGCGCACCAAGGTTCGCGGACATGAACGCCAGGCCGGTGATCCAGCCGGGAATCGAACGACCGGAGAGGAAAAAGTCGTCGCTGGTCTTCATCCGCCCGCGGAGAGCGAATCCGATCCCCAACACAAAACCGAAGTAGATGACGATAATCGTGTAGTCGACAAAGTGAAGGTGCATAGTATCCTACCAGTCCGCGAATACTTACCACAGGCCACCCCAAAAGTAAACGCAAGACTGTGTCCGAAGGCGTGATTCGGAGGGTTCGCACCCGTAACTCCTGCGGGTGCGCATAACAGAACGCAAACCGCGGGATCGCGCGGCAGCCGGGACAGAGCTGCAGTAGCGCTGACCTCCAGATCAGCACGAAGGGAAAACAACAAAGCTGGCGACCTCCCGACGATGTCGGGACAAGTTCCGGTGGGCAATACTTCAGGCCAACGGCCAGCGCCCGGCACTTGGAGAGGCAAGCCGCGCCCCTTCGCCTGACCGCGTGATCTCAGCGCCGCACGTCGGGGAGGTCGACCAGGATCAGTTCGGAATCTTTGGCTGACTGGATGCTCAGCTCCGGTTCGTGAGCGATGCGCGCCTGGTCGCCTGCGGCGAGCTGGGTGCCGTTCACGGAAAGATCGCCTTCGATGACGAACACGTATGCCTTGCGATGCTGGCGACTCTGGTGCTTCACCTTGCTGCCAGCCGGGAGCGTGGCGACATAAACCTGTGCGTCCTGGTCGATGGCGAGCGTGCCGGCGAGTTCGCCGCTCGAAACCACGGGCAGCAGTCTGCCAAGGCGCTCGGCGGGCGCAAACTGACGCTGCTCCCAACGAGGTTTGAGCCCGCGCGTGCGCGGCAGAATCCAGAGCTGCAGAAGGTGCACAGGGTTTTCCTGCGAGTGGTTGTATTCCGAGTGCAGGATACCCGTGCCGGCCGACATCACCTGCACTTCGCCTGGGTGGATGACGCCACGGTTGCCCGTGCTGTCCTTGTGCTCGAGCTCGCCCGAAAGGACGTAGGTGACAATTTCCATGTCACGGTGCGGGTGCATGCCGAAACCTCTGCTAGGCTCGATAACATCGTCGTTGAAAACGCGCAGCGCGCCCCAGTTCAAGTTCGACGGGTCGTGATAGGTGTCGAACGAGAAGTGCCAGCGCGTGTCGAGCCAGCCGAAATTGGCGTGGTGGCGTTCGTCGGACTTGATGACCTTGGTCACCAGGTGCTCCTTTGCTGACGAGAGTTCGGCGCTTCGCAGGATTCCTGCGCCAGCGCTCACGCGGTACGGCAACGGCGGTTGGCGCGCAGCACGACCGGCGCGCCCGTCGATCAGATCTTGCGCGCTGGCGCGCGACACACCGGTGATACCCGGGTATGGACACCATCCCCATGCTACGTCCCCACGTCAGAGATGCCCGCGCCGTGGAGTTGGCGCGCCGCACGCCCATCGCGCATCAGACGCGAGAGGGTGAGTGACTTCCCACCGGCTGCCCTGCCGAGGCTGGCTCGCCGTCGAGCAGCGCGCTGATCGCCCGATCAAGCGAGAAGGCGCCGGCGCCTCTGATCATCACAGCCAGGGTCAAAGCGACGACCAAGAGATGGTACTCAAAGCCCTCGCCCTTCTGCTGGCCGGACCAGTTCATGAAGAAGCCGTTCGGCAAGTGCACCATGAAGATCGCCACGAGCATGTTGACGGCGATGCCGAAGGCGGCGATGCGGCTCAGCAAGCCGAGAAGCAGTCCCAGCCCGCCGAAGAATTCCGCGCATATAGCAAGAAAGGCGAAGACCGTGGGGATGTGCATGGTTTGGGTGAAGAACCCCATCGTCCCCTTGAAGCCGTAGCCTCCGAACCAGCCCAGCATTTTTTGCGCGCCGTGCGCTAGGAAAACCACGCCTAGCACTAGTCGCAGAATCGTCAAAACCCTGTCGTCCTCGGTGTGGAATAACTTTTTCAGCATGGTGTGCTCCTTGAATAGGGTTTGCCGCGACGGCCGCAGGTCGTGCAGCCGTCGTGGCCGTCCTTTTGACCCGACGCTCTCACGGGCGAGACGCCCGTGCGCAGTGAGCATTATGGACGGCACTCGCCGCCCGAAAGTTCTCCGGCCCGCTCATCAGGGCCGGGTTTGAGATTCCGTTTCCAAAGCCAGCGGCGCCGGGTGGCCCCAGGTTCCGCTGAAGACGAAATCTGCGTGTGGCTTGCGAGTGCGTGCGGACGGAGGTTCCGACGGCCCTTCTACGTAGCCCAGCGCCAACACGGCCACAGGTTCGAAGCCCGCGGGAATGGCGAAAAGCTCCCGAGCAAGGCGCGAGTCGAATCCGCCCATCTGGTGGATATAGAGATCGCGCGCCGTCGCCTCGACGGTCAGGTTCGCGACCGCCTGGCCCAGGTCGTAGAATGCGTGACGATTGGGGCGGGCGACATCATCGAATTCCAGCTTGGTAACCGCCAGGATCAGAACCGGCGCCCGCTGCGCCCACTGGCGGTTGGCCTCGGCCAAGGTGCTGAGCAGGCGGGTGTAGCCTTCAGCGTCATCGCGCATGGCCAAGATGAAGGCCCAGGGCTGGGCGTTGAAGCTCGAGGGTGCCCAGCGTGCCGCCTCGAAAAGCCGCACGAGATCTGCGCCCTCGATGGGACGCGCGGAAAATCTGCGCGGGCTCCAACGTCGCGCCAGGAGCGCATGGATTTGTGCATTCGCTCCCTGCGCACTGGCTGAAAATCTGACTGCTTGCATGGTCCCTCCTTGCTTCCCTTGCTTCGGCGCTGATCGTCGCTTGCCGCCCGGCGTCTTTGATGAACTATACTACTATAGTCGTTACAACAACTAATGGATGCACGAACAGCTTCTAAGGTTCACGAGCCGCCTCCAGAAGCTCGACGAGCTTGTGCAGTTCACTTTTGTCCATGCGGCTCAACAGTTTGCGGTGATACTGCGCCACGGGCCCGTCCAGGCCCTTCAATACCTTCTGCCCCGCGGCGCTAATGCGCACCGTGATGACGCGGCGATCCAGGCTGTCGCGGCTGCGGGTGAGAAGGCCGCGCCGCTCCAACCGGTCGAGCAGGCGCGTCACGTCAGGGTCTCGCGTGATCATACGCTCGGCCACCTCGCGGCAGCAAAGGCCGCGTTCTCCGGTGCCCCGCAGAATGCGCAGAACGTTGTATTGGGTGTGCGAAAGACCTGCAGGCTTCAGGATCTCCTCGGCGCCCCGGGCCAGCGCGTCGGCGGTGCGCATCAGGTTCAAGAAAACCTCGGCCTCCAGGCTCGTGAAGGGCTTGTCCTGCTTGATTTCGTCCTTGAGCTTGCCCACCATGGCTTCACGATAGCTGTTATAACGACAGTTGTCAAGAGGAATTCATTCATCGAGTGATCAGGAGGTTGGGTGATCGCTTCAGCGACCCATGCGGTCATCAGGTAATTGAGTGATTTGGCGATCTGGTGATTCGGCGATTTTGGATTTTAGAGTTGGATCTTGGGATTAGCCAATTGGACGGGCGGGGGTCGGTAGCTGATGGTTGCATTAAGCAGGGTAGACTTGTTCTTTAGGTCTGGGGATTTTTCGGTGGCATAAGACCAAGGGCCGCTAAGTTCAAGAGCCACTCCGCGCTACCAGGTCTGCACGCGGACATGTGCGACGAACGAGACTGGCGGCCTCAGTTGAGGAAATAACTGCGGTAAAGCGTATCGCGCTTGACGGGGCGAAAGCCAGCGTCGCGGATCATGCGGCGGAGTTGCTCTTCGCTGGAAGTCCGGGTGACGCCCGCGGCGCGCACCACGTTTTCCTCGATGAGGATCGAGCCGACGTCGTTGCCGCCAAAGCGCAGCGCGATCTGGCAGATCTTGTGGCCGGGGGTGAGCCACGAAGCCTGCACGTTGAGGATGTTATCCAGATAGATACGCGCGACGGCGAGCGTCTTGAGATAATCCGCCGCCGTCACCTCTTCCTTGAGGAAGTTGCCGAGCGAGGTGTGGGCGCGCTGGAAAAACCAGGGGATGAAGGCGGTAAAGCCGCCCGTCTCTTCCTGCAACTGGCGGACGCGCTCGAAGTGGCTGACGCGGTGCTCGATCGCCTCGCCGCAGCCGAACATCATGGTGGCGGTGGTGCGCATGCCGAGCGCGTGCGCGGTGCGATGTACGAGCAGCCATTCCTCGGTCGTGCACTTCAGGCGGGCGATGCGGCGGCGAACTTCGTCGTCGAGGATCTCGGCACCACCGCCGGGGATGGAATCCAGGCCGGCGTCCATCAGGCGCACCAGGGTGTCGCGCAGCGGCAGGCCAGAGACTTCCGCGATGTTCAGGACCTCCGGCGCTGAAAAGCAGTGCAGGTGAATCTGCGGAAAGCGCCGCTTGATGCTGCGGAGGAGGTTTTCGTAGTAATCGATCTTGAGGTCGGGATGCAGCCCGCCCTGCATCAGCACGCCTGTTCCGCCTAGGGCGACCGTTTCCTCGATCTTCTGGAAGATGGATTCGAGTGGCTGGATATAGCCTTCCGGCGACCCCACGGGACGATAGAAGGCGCAAAAGGAGCAGTACTCGGTGCAGATGTTCGTGTAGTTGATGTTGCGGTCGATCTGATAAGTGACCACGTTGCCAGGATGCAGGCGTTTGCGAACGGCGTCGGCTTCCATGCCGATGCCCAGCAGGTCATCGGAGCGGAACATGTCCAGAGCCTGTTCTTTGATGATGCCCATGGTTCTGCCGCGAGGAGAGATTCATCGCCCCTCACCTGAGGGGCTCAGAGTGACAGCGGCGGGACCGCCACAATCCGAAATTCGAAACTCGCAAGCCTTCTGTCAATCGCCCAATCACTCCATCGCCCCATGGCCCGATCCCTTGACTCAGGCAAAATACAGCTCTTTCTCGGCGGGAATGATACCGGTCTCATGCGCCAGCCTGTAAAAGAGCCGCAACCCCTCGCGATTCTCCTCATCCAGAGAATAGTCGATATTCTCGGTCAAGTAAACCTTCACGGCGGAGGCTGTCATGCCGAGCTTGGGCGCATATTCGGCGGCGATGTCGTCAATGTGGGCGAGTCCGAAATCGAGGGAAGCGGCGAAGTCCGCGTGGCGCCGGGAGAGGTGGATGTCGTCGTGGCCCACCCACAGTGCGAAGACAAATGGCAGCCCCGTGAACTTTCTCCACTCCGCGGCAAGGTCGTGGACTTCCGCCACCTGGCCGCTGTAAGTCAGCGCCGGGTCACCGATCACGAGCGCGGCGTCCGCGTGCTTCAGCATTTCGTCCGGCTGGGGCGCCGCCGGCGAGAAATTGACCCGCCGCGCATAGAACTTGTGCATCAGGATGTGCACGAGCGCGGCAGAGGTGCGCGAGGAATGGTCAACCGCTACGGTTTGCACCTGGGGAAGGGGCATCTTGCTGAGCAACAGCACGCTCTTCACTTCGTACTTGGAAGCGATGGACATGCCGGAAAGAATCTGCCCACGGTCAAGCCGCTGGTATTCGATGGAAGGGATAATGCCCACGTCCGCCTGGCGCCGGCGGACGCTATCGGCGCAGCCGCTGGGAACCGTCAACTGCAATTCGAACTTGCCTTGCTGTTCGCCGTGCAGCATGCCCCAGATGAGGGGAACGGTGTTGAGATACTGGACCACAGAGAGACGGAGTGCTGGCATGGTGGTAAGGAGAATTGACCGGTCATTCTATCTCAGCCCTGCGGGTTGTCAATTGGCGCTGTTGAAGCGAGAGATCTCCTGCTGAAGGGAAGGCCCAGTTTCGTTGAATTGTCTCCGCGCAGCAATGCTGAAGTACGCGATGGGGAGAATCGTGCGGGAGTTGGCCGCCTCATCTGACCGGTGCCGCGGCCTGTTGGATCGCTTGGATCACTTCATCGTTTCCCCCCGCCGCCCGAATGTCGTTCAGATCGCCGGCGCTAGGCGAGAACTTGAGGCCGCGGTCTTTGACGAGCTCCACGATTCGTGAGTTGGAGACTCCGCCCTGGAGCAAGGAGATAATGTCCTGCTTGCCCAGCGCCCGGGGATTCGGGGGAGCTGTTTTGGGTGTGAAATGTGCAACAAAGCTGAATTTGGATTTCGCTTGAGCCGAGTTAGTGGCAACGATCTCAAAGGTGTTGTCGCCGGGCTTGAGCGCGACAGGATCCGACCAGAACTCTGCAGCCTGCGCGCTCTTGGGCCGTAACACTGCCGGCGCGCCGTTGATCGTTACGGTCGGGAAACCAGAGTTATCCATGGCCATACCGCGAATGGTGAGCGGGGATTCATTGACCTGGACGGTCTGGTTCTCACCCGCTCCGGAGGGCGCGACGAGGACGATTGCTGGTGGAGCAGGCGGCGTAGCTTTGACTTCGGGGGGCGGCGTAACGACCGGTTGCGCGACAACGGCCGGTGGCACCGCGGCTTGTTGCTTGAGTTTGAAGTCTGCCACGACCGCGTCAAAATTCTGAAGCGCTCGCAGGACCAGGGGTGTGTATAGGGAATCGGCCTTTGCGACACTGTTCACAGAAGCGTCTGTCGAATCAGCCGCGTCCCAGTGATTCTCCGCCGCATAGCCGACGAAGTGCCGGAGCTTGCGATCTCGGAACTGGACCGCGCCGTACTCGATCTTCAGGTCGGTGATCTCAGCCCGGCTGACCTCGAATCCTACGTCAGTTTCCTTGGTAATCCGCGATTGCCGAACCATAGTATACCGAACTGCATCACGGCTGATTTCTAGCCAGCCGTAGGAAGCCCTGATCCTCGGCTTGAGTAACGTCCAGTTCAGGCTGGAATGGCCAACCGGGAAGCGTAGCGTGGGGTTCGTATCTGCGTTGACCAGTTGAACGTCCTCGGGCAGATTGGCAGGAGCGGAAGGGAGTGCCACTCGGGCCACTCTGGGGGCTTTGGCCAGTTGAGTGTCCTCAGGTAGATTGGCAAAGCTCCCCGCAGCCGGTTGCACCACGACGCCACGCGCGGGAGGGTCCGCAGCTCGACCCAGCCCGGAGCCTGCGAAACGCAGGCAGACTAACAGCGCTGCCAGGAGTCGTAGGGGTTGGGATCGCCTTTCCGGGATCATTTCGCGCCGTCTTCGGCCACTCGAGGTTCGCGGGTTGGCCTTTTGGGAGCCACTCTCAACACCGCCTCAAGAGAATTCTTCACACTCGCGCGGCCAGCGGATTATCTCACCGTTTCCAGGCGCGGCGCAAACGTGCAGGGTATTGTGCCCCAAACCTACCTTGGACGGCATTCGGGGAACGCCTCGGGAGGGCTGCTAGTGCCGTTTCAACTTGCCTTGGCCATCCCGCCCCGCGGAATTCGTTTTTCAGGCCGTGCAATTGTGGTCGGCGCGATTGCGCGGAGTAAGTTGGAACGGCACTAGGGGTGCGGAGCAGCCTGCTGGATCGCCTGGATCAGCTCATCATTTCCACCCCCCCCGCGAATGTCGTTCAGATCGTCAGCGGTGGGCGAGAACTTGATGCCACGGTCTTTGATAATCTCCGCGATGCGCGCGTTGGGGACTCCGCCCTGGAGCAAGGAGATAATGTCCTGCTTGCCCAGCGCCCGGGGATTCGGGGGAGCCGCCTTGGGGGTGTATTGAACGAGGAAAACGAGCTTGGCCTCCACCTGGGCCGCGTTGGAAGCCGTGATCTGGATGCGGTTACCTCCGGGCTGAAGCGGCAGCGGGTCCGACCAGAACTCGGCCGCTTGCGTGCTTTGCGGTCGCATATTGGTGGGCGACCCATTGATGGTGACGACCGGGATGCCGGTGCTGTCCATGACCACGCCCCGGACGACCAGAGGGGATCCATTCACCTCGAGGGTCTGGTCCGCGCGTGCACCCGAGGGAGCAGACAGCACGATCACAGGGGGAGCGGCGGGCTTGGGTTCCGGTGGAGGGCTTACGAGGGGTTGCGCCACGACGGGTGGAGGCGCCGGAGGCTTCACGAGGGCGAGCACGCGATCGAAGTTCTTGAGGGCTTGGTAAATCGAGCCCGTCCCCAGGGAGCCCTGACTGGCGGCCGCCATGGTTCCCGGGCCGCTGTGGATACTCCCCCAGCGATCCTGCGGCAAGTAGAAGATGGCAAACTTTTTCTTATCCCTGTGGAACTGCAAGTACATCTCTATCTTGACTTCGCTGATCTCCCCAGTGGGGATGTCGAATCCTTCGCCCAGCTTTCCGGCCGGTTGCATCACACTGTAGTGGATCCTACCCTGCGACACATCGAGCCAGCCGTAGGATAGGCTGTTAACGGACCAGCCAGAGATGCTCCCAATCGGGTAACGTAACGTGGGGTTAGTGTCGGCATTCAGAAGCTGGGGCTTGAGAGCATCTTCGATGTCTGCGTCATCAACCCTCCCGCCACGTCTGCTGCTACCCTTTCTGGCGAGTTGGGCTGCTGCCGCCGAAGTCGCGCTGATTATTAAGAATAAGATTAGAGCCGAGCGGCCCCTTCGCCAAAGTTCGTGGTTTGGGCTCATCGGATATGGACCTCCCCTGTTCTGCGGGTCGGGCACCTGCGATTCCGCAGGCTCCACACGGACCATCGGTGGTTGGAAGGTAGTATCTTAATTTCCTTCGCCAACACGGAGCCGATCCCATGGTGGATCAGCCTGGCCATTATTATTCCACTCTCGGGCGACAAGTTTCAACCGGATTGCAGAATTGCCATAGCGGGGCGCAGGGAGGCGTAACAGCAAATGGCAGCGATTTGTCTTGCCGCCGCACCCGTCAAAGCTGCCAGCGAAGGGCGGGGGGGTCCAGAACGTGTGGATGTACTGGTCAGTTGTTGCCGGCGGTCTGCTGGATTGCTTGGATCAGCTCATCATTTCCACCCTCCCCGCGAATGTCGTTCAGATCGTCAGCGGTGGGCGAGAACTTGAGGCCACGGTCTTTGATGATCTCTGCGATGCGCGCGTTGGGGACCCCACCTTGCAGCAAGGAGATAATATCCTGTTTGTCCAGCGCCCGGGGATTCGGGGGAGCCGCCTTGGGGGTGTAATGAACCAGGAAGACAAGCTTGGCCTCGGCGTGGGCCGAGTTGGTAGCCGTGATCTGGATGCGGTTACCTCCCGGCTGAAGCGTCAGCGGGTCTGACCAGAAGTCGGCCGCTTGCGCATTTTGCGGCCGCATGTTAGCAGGCAAACCATTGATGGTGACGACGGGAATGCCGGTGCTGTCCATGGCGACGCCGCGGATAACCAAGCGGGATTCATCCGTCTCGACGACCTGGTTCGCCCCTGCGCCTGAAGGACTTGCCAGCACGATGGCGGGGGGAGCAGGGGGCGCGGCGGGCTTGGGTTCCGGTGGAGGGCTCACGAGAGGTTGTGCCGCAACGGGTGGAGGCGCCGGAGGCTTCACCAGCGCCAGCACATGATCGAAGTTGCGCAGCGCCTGATAGATCGACACCGTCCCGTCTGTCCCGCGGCTGGCTGCCGAGGCGGCCCCAGGGGCAGTGTGAACCGATCCCCACTGGCTTTGGGGAAGATAGAAAATCATCTGCCTCTTTTTGGGGCTCCGGAACATGACGTAATTGTAAGAGAACCGGATGTCGTTGATTTCATTGCGGGGAACTTCGAACGAGTGATCGGATTTGCCAGCGGGCTGCGCCACTTGGTAACGAACCGAGTTGTGGGTGATGTCAAGCCAGCCGTAAGTGATACTGAAGACCGAGCCTGGAATACTCAGGATGGGGTAACGAAAAGTGGGATCGGAATCGGCATTCAGCAGTTGCGGCCGGAAGTCGGAATCGAAATAGGGACCTCCGCGCTCCCTGGCACCCCTCTTGGCAACTTGTCCTGCCGTCGCGGCCGAAGTCATCCCGACGACAAAGAACAGAAGGAGAGCCGATCGGCCCCTTCGCCAAAGTTCGTGGTTCGGGCTCATCGGAAATGGACCTCCCCTGTTTTGCGGCTCGGCCACCTGCAATTCCGCAGGCTCCACACGGACCATCGGCGGTGCGAAGGAAGTGTCTTAGTCTCCTTCGCCAACACGGAGCCGATCCCGCGGCGCATCAGCCTGCTCATTATTATTTCACTCTCGGGAGGCAAGTTTCAACCGGCTTGCAGGATTGCGATAGCGGGCCGCAGGGGAGGCATTGCAGGAAATGGCAGGGATTTGTCCCGCCGCGGCACCCGCCCAAAGCCGCCAGCGAAGGGCGCGGATGATCCAGAACATGCAGATGTCCTGGTCACTTGCTGGCGGCGTATTGGATTGCCTGGATCACCTCATCGTTTCCACCCTCCGCACAAATGTCGCTCAGATCGCCAGCGGTGGGCGAGAACTTGATGTCACGGTCTTTCACCCTCTCCGCCGCGCCCCGGTTCCTATCGTCATTTCGGTGCCGAAATGCTCTGAAATCCTTTCTCAAACGCCTTGTCTTTCGGGATTCCCCTGCTGATGTAATTACCCAGAAACAGAATGTCACCATTCTTCGCGTCCACGAGCACCACATGTGTGATAAACGTGGCGCTTCCGGAAAAAGCCATTCCGGCCAGACCGCCCGTCATGAACGACCTGCCTTTTGTTTGTTTTTGCGCGTCAGCGCGAACGATGACCAGAGCATCCGCGCTTCCCTTGCTGTTCAGAACGGCTACCATGTCGCCAAGCGAGAAGCGGCCCTTCCGGACGTCCTTGGGCTTCCTATAGAGCTGCGGACCAATCTCGTCGAACTTCCGCTGGACGTCGGCGACCGCATATTTGAGTTCGTTATTATTGTTTAGAGCCTCTTCAGTAAACGGGGTTTCCACCGAGAGGCCACTCTTCGTCAGGGCAGCAGCCACGCCGGAGGCCAATGCACTCGTCGCCTCTTCCTCCTCCTTGGCCATCCCCTCCGCGCCCTTCACGCCCTGCTTCGTCATCTTCACGATTGAGGGCAGCACCACCACAGTTCGAACGTTGACTTCCTTGGCCTTCAGTTTTGGATGCAAGAACTCATATCCCTGGGCTGGTGCGGCTAAGAGCAACAGCCCTGCCACTAGCAGGTAGCTGATTTTTGGTCTCATAGAGTTTCCCTCGTTGAAATCTGATTTCAAGCACGTCACTGGCTGGCGGAGCCCCGCAAGATGTCGATTCGCCCCTGAACCCTTTGTCGATCGAGTGCGTTTGGCAGCAGTTCTAGGTATTTTTCGTAGGCCGCGAGTGCCTCTTTGTTCCTATTGGTCTTTTCATAAAGCTGCCCCATGCCGAGATACGTCTTCGCGTGTCCCGGGTCGATCGATAGAGCTTTCTGATAGGCTTCCTCGGCCAGTCTCTGGTTCGCCTGCCACGCAGTTTGACCTGCGTCTTTCGCTAGCAACTGGCGCTCTTCCTCGTCTGAAGTGAATTTCCTTTTCAGACTCTGTTCTCTCTTCGTTTCATCCTTGCTCAATTCCTGATCGCTAGGCCGCGGCGTCCAGGGACCCAGGGAACGGTAAGCGTCCGCCTTTGCACAAAGATTCTCAGCCGAGTTGGGGTGGAACTCGAGAAGCTTCTGAGCGCGAGCCAGGGCAGTGCGCGGGCGGTGCGAGAGTATCGACAGGTGAATGTCCTCGTGAACCACCTGTTCTGTAAGGCTGAGATATTTCATCCTCCGCGCCGCGAGTACGTCGGGTGGAACCGAGAGGGGAGGCTTGGAAGAAATCAAGCTGGTCATATACGCTATGCGGTCGTCCAGTTTGGGGTGATCGTTGTAATAGATCTTATCAACGTTCGCCTCGTTCATCCTTTCAAGCAGGCGAAACGTATTGACCAACTCATTCGGGTCGTAATTGCCCTCAGCCAACTTATTGAACGAGTACACATCTGCGTCTCGCTCAAGCTCCCGGCTGTAGCCGTTGATGGACGCAATCGCCGCAACCGCCACCATATCGCCAGCCAGTCTGATCGCCGCGCCCCACGCATAGCCGGCCGGGGCAACACTGGACGCGAACGCGGCGATATTGGCGATGGTGGCCTTCTTCCGGTAGTCTCGATAAGCCAGGTACGTATGCCGATCCGTCACGTGTGTCATTTCGTGCGCGAGCACTCCGGCCAACTGGTCCTCGTTCTCGAGCAGAGAGACGAGACCGGTAGTGACGTAGATCGACCCGTTCGGAAGGGCGAAGGCATTTGCCATGGGATCTCGAACCACCCGGAATTGCCACATGACTCGTTCCGGCGCTGCTCCGGCCGGTAGCATTGCTCGCCCGACCTGATTGACGTAAGTTTCCATCGCCTCGTCGTGATAGACCATGCCCTGCCTCTCGAGTTTCCTGTCCAGTGCCTCCACTTGCTCGAGGAGAGAAAGGTCTACTTTGGTAAATGTGAAGGTACTACTTTTTTCTATCGCAGGCAGCATAGTGACGCCCAGGGCCGTCATCATAAGGACCAATTGGACTGGTCGGACCTTGATGAGTCTCATAGCTACCTCCTTTTTGTTTTCATTTGAGCATGCGTGCCGGACTCCAGCGCTTTGGCTTTCTCGAAATCGGCGTTTGCACCGATCTTGTCCCCCATCTGCCATTTGGCGTTCCCGCGATTCTGGAAGGCCTCGGCCATACCCGGATCGAGCCGGATCGCCTCATCGAAATCACTAATCGCCTGCTGGAACTTAGAAGCGCTGTAATAAGCGTATCCCCGAAGGTTGAGGATCGCCGGATCGTTAGGTTTCAGCCGGACCGCCTGATCGTAGGAATGGATGGCTTCCTGGAACAGGTATAGCTTCATGTAGACTTTTGCTCTTTCTACGAGCGGCTCGGCCCAGTCGGGCTTCAGTCGGGCGGCTTCGGAGAAACTGATTGCGGCAGCCTCGAACTTGCGATGCGCAAGCTGGAGTTGACCATCTGCAAAAGCCTTCTCGGCCTGCTCGGCGGCCGCCTCGGTAGACGCCTTGATGGCGCTCGTGGTGCGGGAGTCGTCGGTGGGGATCTGCTCGGCTCCGGCGATGCGCAAGGCATTAGTGAGTTCGGCCTTGGCGGCAGCGTCATCAGGGTTCAAAAGGATTGCCACCCGCTGTTCGGAAACGTCCCCCTGCCAATCCCTCTTCTTCCCGAGCGCGATGCCGAGCAAGCGGTGGGCTTCGGAATCGCCCGGATTCCGCTGGATGGCCTTCTGGTAAAGCGCGATGGCGCCGTCGATGTCACCAGTGTCCATCAACGCGTTTGCCCCCTTGACGTGCTGCTTGGCTTGCGCGGCGGCATCTTGCGCAGGTGGTTTGACGGCTCTCGCGGCGCCCAAGGCGTCGATGAGGACCGGCTCGGCTCCGGCGCTGCGCAAGGCGCGGAAGTATTCTTCGGTCGGGTTAAAATCGATGCCGTTTTCGCGCACTAAGTCCGCCACCCTCGCGCTGTGCACGGAACCTTTCACCAGCTCCATCACTTGATCTTTGGTGAGAGGCTTCTTGGTCGTCTGCGGGGCCGCCGCCAGTCCCAGGGCCAAGAGCAACACCATCGAGATGAGAAGTCGGGATTTCATAAAGCGGACCCCTTGCGACGGGGTGGCAGGGGCTTACATGCCTAGACCTTGCAGCCGGGATTCAGGTCAGCGAGTCCTGCAATGAGGAAGCTGGCTTCGGGCCCGATTGAGCAAAGGGCTGGTTATGACGACTCCAGCGGCGTCGGCAGGCCCCGCCTCCCAAATCTGGATTTCCACTTCGCAGTCCTCGATGGCACGGAGTGTACACCCCAGAACCCGGCTTTGCAACGCCACCGCAAAGGCTGTGTCAAAGCTCTTTAGAAATGTCCCCTTGTTAGAAGTGTCCCCTCTGAAACTCTGTGGTTGTTGCTTTGGGTGTTGGGGTTGCTTTCGGGTTCCGGCCGGAGCGCAGGCCGGAACCCGAAAGCAAGGGGGCGCAGACCGCTTGTCGCCACGGGTGGTCGGCGTGATTTGCGGTACGCCTTTACGGAACGGGGCATCGCGATGCTCTCCGGCGTATTTGGGAGCAACCGTACCATCCAGGTCAACACCGTCATCATGCGGGCCTTCGTCAAGCTACGGGAGATACTCTCTGCTCAGAAGGACCAAACTGCAAGACCAGCGGTTGGCCTTTTCTGTCAGTGAGCCGTAGTAGCCTTTTCGGGAAGGCTGACCTCACCACGCACTGCAGCGCCTGCGCCCACTCGATACTCGGGTCAAGGCGCCGAGGATTGGGTGGGATCGAGCGGGCGAGAACCGTGGCTCGGGCCGCTGGAGACCGGGGCTCCAGTATTGATGTAAACCTTATGCCCCTGCGCGTCGGAAATCAGGACAATCTCGTCCGCCTGCAGAGGTGATCCCTTCCCCCCAAGCATAGTCTCGGGTTGGCTCTGCGGCCCCAAAGCTATGTCGGCCAGTTCTTCCTGAACTGGGGGGAACGGCTCCGTACCCGCAATGAACACCTCGCTGTGAGTCAAGGCTGGATCGGCGAGCGCTACAAGGTTTGTGAGATTGTCAATCGCGGCCGTCTCGATTCCGTCGGGCTGACTAAACGGCTGGGGGGTTTTATAGACAGGTAAGCCGGTCGTCCGCTTCATGAATTCGGTCCAGACAGGCAAAGCCGAATGTGCACCGGTGATATCCAGGTCCCGGTCGTCGTCGTAACCGACCCAAACCACGGCGAGAAGGTTCGAGGTGAATCCGGCAAACCAGCCGTCATGTGAAGTGCCGGTCTTCCCTGCGGCCGGGAGCCCAAAGCCACCGGTCCTCACGCCCGCTGCGGTGCCGCTATTGATGACGCTTTCGAGCAGACTCACCATTAAATAACTGACGCGCGAATCAAGCACTCGGTGGGCGCTGACAGGATTGTCCCAAACGGGGCGGCCCTCGGCATCGGCGACGGCCACGATGCTCCTGGGTGTGACGTGCTCGCCGCGATTGGCGAAAATCGTATAGGCCCCAGCGACCTTGAGTGGCGTCGCGACATAAGCGCCCAGCGCGATGGCGGGCGTCGGCTCCAGTTGATTGTCGAAACCAGCCGTCACGGCAAGGTCGCGCACCTTGCCGTAACCGACCATCTCGGCCAGGTGCACGGCGGGCACGTTGAGGGAGTAGGTCAACGCCTCACGGACGGTTACCGAGCCGTGGTATGCCTGCTTGTAGTTTTCTGGCGCGTAGGGTTTATTGCCGAATTCAAACGTGGTGGGTTCGTCCGCCAGGACCGTGGCTAGGGTGATGAGAGGTTGTGAGCCGTCAACACCTGAGTTCAGCGCGGTGGCGTACACGAAAGGCTTGAACGACGAACCGGGCTGGCGGCGTGCCAAAACGTGATTCAACTGGCTCGTTCCATAGCCGCGGCCGCCTATGAGAGCCTTGACGTCACCCGTGTGCGGGTCCAGAGCCACCAGAGCGAGCTGCGGCTGGTTCGAGTCCAGTGGAGACGTCTTCGTGCGTCTCCTCTGTTTCTTCACTTGTCGATCCACCTCGATCAGACCGGCGCGCGCGCCCTCTGAGGCCGCACGCTGGAGATCAAGATCAAGAGTGGTGTAAACGCGATAGCCTTTCGAAAGCAGATCGTGCTCGGAGAATTGAGCGAGCAGCTGAGTCTTCACCAGATCCACGAAGTAAGCCTCCTGGCGAGCTTCGGCGCTCTGCTCAGCCAGTCCGAGGGGAGTTCTTGAGGCCTGTTCAGCCTCTCTGGCGCTAACGAAGCCTGCCTTCTGCATGCGCCCCAGCACAAAATTTCGCCGTTCGGCTGCCCGCTTCGGATGTGTGTAGGGCAAGTAGAGATTGGGACCGCGAATCAGCCCGGTTAGGAAAGCGACCTCGGGGAGCGTGAGGGCGCTGAGGTCTTTGTTAAAATAGACCGAAGCAGCCTCGCCGAAGCCATAGATGGAAAAACTATCCCGTTGACCGAGATAGACTTGGTTCGCGTAAAGCACAAGAATCTGGTCCTTGGTCAACCGGTGCTCGAGTATCATGGCCAAAAAGACTTCCGCCATTTTTCGCCGGATCGTGCGACGAGGTGTCAAGAAGAGGTTTCGTGCGAGCTGCATGGTCAGCGTACTGCCACCCTGCAGCCGCTTGTCCGAGCGGAGATCCGCAATGGCGGCGGCAACAATCCGGAGAGAATCCACGCCGGGGTGCGAGTAAAACCGCTGGTCTTCGGTAGCGAGGATGGCATTCACCAGCGCCTTGGGGAGGTCTCGGTAACGAACCAGGCGACGCTTCGCGCGGCTTGCGCCAAAGAGGGTCGTGATCGCTTCCGGCTCAAGCCAGTACGTCTTCAAGGCAGTCATGTCGTCGAGAGCCGTAATCGACACGAGGCGATCGCTTTTGAATTCCAGTCTCGCCGGACCTTCGAACATTTGACCGTTTTGGAAAAAAGACTCGGGGCCCGGCTGGATCTCCAACCGGTTGCCAGTCACCGTATAGCTTCCGGCACCTTGGCCCTCCTGGCCCTCGCTGTAGCTGGCCTTCCGGAGGTGAGCCGCCACCGCGCCGGCAGTCAAATGCTGTCCCACTTGCAACTCGCTTGGGGCGGCCAGGATTACAGCAGGTTTGCCGAGAACGCTCCCATCCAAGCGGGCATCAATGATTCGCGCGAACTGCAGGTAGAAATGAATAAAAACACCCGCGACAGCCGCGACAGTAAGCAACATCATTAGTCCTGCTCCGAGCAGGATTTTTTTCCAGGGCGGTGGCCGGGGACAGGCTGAGATCGTGTGAGGCCCCTAGCCCTCTGAGGGGCTGCAGCTCTCCTTAAGTCGATACGTGATCATTTATCTCCTCTCTCGCTAGCATCAGCGCGGTCGAGACCAGTAGGAGTCGCTGCGCGAGCTTCCTGGAGGTTCCTGATGGTTGGGACCGTAGCGAGGTCTGTCGAGCTGCTGCGGGCGCCGTCGCTCTGTGCGAAGCATGAAAAGACGCGCCGTGACGATGCTGCAACTGCCTGGGGCGGTACCGCTGGCGCCCTGCCCCGCCCTGTCGAAATAACAGTGCGCACCCGGCCGCCTTTACGGCGTGCGTTTATAGCTTGGAGGCCCCGCAGCAGACTCCAACGATACCGGCTGGACTGCACTCGTGGCTTGCACAAACGATTTTCTATTCGGTCCCACGGTGGCGCTGTAAACGGCGCCGTTTCCAGTTTTCTGGCGATTTACATCGGCATCGCGAACAGTGGCGATTGTCGGTTTTGCGGGCCTCGACTTTTCTAACCGGTTCAAATCCGCGAGGACGGTGGATTTCAATTGCATGAACTGTTCAGCTGCTTTGAAGTCGTTAAGACTTTCTTTGCACTCTTTGAATCCAGCGCTGCACTTGCTTTCTCCCGAAGTCTGGCGGTCGCTTTGGGGAGCTGGTCCGGCGACTGAGGGCGTCGCGCAGAAGCTCAGAAGGAGACACGCCAGAGTCAATCTTTTCATTTGAAGCTCCTTTTGCCCGCGAAGCCGGGAGGGCGTCAGCCGCTCCCTCACAAGATCCCGGCTGGCAGCTCGACGCACAGTGCTTATATCCTGGAGTAATTCGCGTGTCAGTCCAGTACCGCTCACACGTTTGGTCAAAATTGCTCATCCCAGTTCATAAGGGGGAACTGCAGTGTGGGGCCGGTGGAAATTACCGAGGGTGTTCCATGAAGGGTCGTTGGCGGCGGTCCATTTACAGCCGCCGCATCGGTTAAGAGGGAGTCAACGACGCCGAGCGGCTTGCGCAAGACCCGCCCTTCCGGCCGCCCGACGAGATCCGGTAGAGCGTGGTGAGAAATCCGGCTAATTGGTTCCGAACTGGCTTTTCAGGACTCACCGAAGCGCGGGGACGAGCCAAGGAGAAAAAAATGCGCTCGAACGGCTCAGTTGGAGGCAACCGGGTGTATATTCTTGATCGCCAGAATGCGCGAATGGAATTTCGGGCTTATTACCGATCTGCTGCAACATGGTGTTCGTCTCCCACATCCACGTACTTTCGGCCGCTTACCTCATGGGATTGGCGGCGGCCGCGCCGATGGGCCCGGTCAACATGCTGGCCATCCGCCGCGGCATGATCGGCGGTTGGCGTCGTACCCTCGCCTGCGGAATCGGCTCGGTCACCGGCGACCTGATCCTCTTCTCCCTGGTCCTCCTCGGCGGTCACTATCTCCTCTCCGACCTGTCCAGCCCGACACTCCGGACCGTCCTCGCGGCTATCGGCGTGATCGTCCTGCTTCCGCTGGGGATCTACTTCCTTGTCCGCGCCGTCAAGGAACCCCTGCGGGCCCACAGCAGAGCTCGCAAACGCTGGGACAAAGGCACCGTCCCCGCGCATCTGGTCGCCGATGTCGCCGCCGGTACCGCCCTGACCATCTTCAACCCCTTAACCATGGTTTACTGGGTTGGCGTCACCTCCAACTGGCTCCCGTTCGCCTATTCCATCTTGGGCTTCAACGCCCCCGGGTGGGGAATCCTGATGGCCGCCGCCGGCCTGATGACCTGGTTCACCACGCTGATCTTCGTCGTTCGCTTCATCCCCCATCGCATCGGCCCGACCTTCTTCCGCCTCGTCAACGCCATCCTCGGCCTTATCCTCCTCGGCTTCGCCACGTTCTGTGCAATAGTCCTGTCCCGCCATTTCCTGCACTGAAACGCAGGGTTCCCAAC
>Ga0116124_1001160_pt1 | contig 20407 bp, 17 predicted proteins | sample June2015DPH_13_1_2_FD_89728 | JGI IMG/M metagenome (GOLD analysis project Ga0116124, IMG submission 89728) | Peatland microbial communities from SPRUCE experiment site at the Marcell Experimental Forest, Minnesota, USA - June2015DPH_13_150 | ecosystem: Environmental > Terrestrial > Soil >... | reverse complement strand
GCATCGCATATGTCGTCGCTATTGCAGCGTCTTGGAGGCAATAGAGCTCAGAGCCTCTGCGTCCGTACTTCTTTGAAGAACGCTCAGGATATGCGATAAACACAAAGCAGACAGGAGCCTCGGAGACGAAATTCTGGCCGAAAGCTGCCCTCGCCAACTTGTCCTTGAGCATCGGATCCTTCACAACGACAACCTCGTATGCTTGAAGGTCCCCTGCCGATGGCGCTAAATTGATGGCTTCAATTATCCTGCGTATCTTTTCTTCCTCTACGGGTTTCTTCTGAAACGCCCGCACCGAATGCCTAGCTTTCACGACTTCAGAGTAGTCCATCTTTACTCTGCCATCGGCGGAAGGGACTCGAGATGATAAAGAGGTACCGCTTGAGACCATCAGGCTCAATTCATTGTTGTATCTCTAGATCCCGAATAGTACGAACAGACCGGTTAGAACGCCCACGACGAGAGTGATCGCAATCACGATAGGCACGTTGCTTCTCATGATCTCGCTCTCAAGTTTCGCGTCTGCTCCTATGGTGGCGGCGGCGTTGTTTATCTTGGAAGGCGTGATCGCCGACGCAATGCCGCCCCCGTTTGCGTGTGACCCATAGATCGTCATGAAAGCAGAGCTGTTCTGCGCCGCCCCAGTGAGCCCTATGCCCTCCGCGGCCTTGTGCTGGATCGGGAAGAACATCACGTTGGAGCTTGCTTCGGAACCTCCGACTACTGCTCCGAAGAGGCCAAGCCAAGGCGCTACAAGCACGAACAGTGGCCCGAACACCGCAGCCAATGTCAATCCAACCACGTTGTTCATGTTCATGACGGCGAATGCGCTTGTGGGGATTATCTTTCCGTTTGAGATGCTCATCGCGCTCCACTCCATCACATAGGCGACCCCGAAGAAGAGAGAGTATGCGATGAATGGTTGCCAGATTCTCCTCAACCATAGGCTCAAAGTCTTCCTGAGCTGCTGTCGACTAGGTTTCAGAATAGGTAGTGAGAGGATTGTTGCCGCGAGAATCCAAGTGTACACCTGAGCAAATGCATCAAGGTCCAGTGGCTTGTCGAAGATCCAAAGAGCGGGCCCATCGAGGCGCCTCAGCCAATCTGTGACCTGAGGAATGCTGACTACCAGTGCTAGAACTATGAGGATGAGCCATGGACTGATGGCTCTGAGTGTTTCTGCTCGATCGATCGGTTCGCGCCCTCGCACGGGCTCCGCAGCCAAGTTCCGGAGTGAGTAGAGTACGAGCATCCCAACGAGTCCGGCTAGAACTCCGATTAGCATGATCGGCACTCGGATGAGCCCAAAGAGGAGGCATGAGGATCCGATCGAGACGCCAGCTATGATTGCCGAGACGACGCCCTTTCTCACTGACGATCTTCCCCCGACGACCCAGAGCATCGCGATCGAGACTAGAACAGAGACAACTGGAAGGAAGATGTTTACTTTGTACGCAAACACGAACTGGTCGAGTTTGAAAAGGTCCGCCGGCAGACTGATTGGGACTGAAAGGAGTGCGTAGGACGTAGTTGCATTGTAGCCTAGCACCGCGATAGCTATTGCAGCAAATGGTGAGAATCCCATCGCAACCAACAAGGGAGGAAAGAGTGACGGCGTTACTACTCCAAGCGATGTTGCGAAGGATCCGAAACCGACTCCGAGGAAGAGAGCCTGCTGTTCCTTCGTCGTAGCCGCGGCTTCTACTGCGGCTGAGATCTTCTCGAGGGCTCCGACCTCCCTCATGAGGAAGATCATCAGCATCGTCGCGAGCACTGAGATCGTTATGCCGAATGATTTGAAGATTCCATAGATTGCTGCGCCGAGAGCCACCATCGGGTTAGTATTGAAGTAAGCAACAGCCAAGACGAGATCCACTGCCAGACTTACTATTGCCATGGTCGCCCCGGATTGTCGAAATTCCACAATCCCAACGAACACTATGATGAATGCGAGAATCGCGAGAACAAATCTCAGGTTGAGAAACGCGCCTGCAAAGATCAGGGCTACTAAGAGCACCAGGCCTATCGCGGATCTTTCCAACTTGATTCCGCTCCGTGATCTACTCTTTGGGCCTTAGGTCCACGACACGGCGAGCCTTGCCTTCCGAACGTGGAAGAGCTCCCTCTTCAACCAATTCGACTCTGGCGCGTATTCCGAGGGTGGCTAGGAGATCGGTTTGAACCTTCTTCAGCAGCTCTTGATCGTTCACCTTGTTTTTGGGCGCCTCAACCTTCACAGCCAAGTGGTCAAGTTCCTCGCGCGACACAACTATCTGGTACTGATCGCCAACTCCGGGCACATTCATTAACACATGTTCCACTTGGCTCGGAAATACGTTCACGCCGCCAATAATGAGCATGTCATCGCTTCTTCCCTTGATGCGCTGAATACGGCTGTGATATCTGCCGCATCCACATTCTTCCTCGAAGACTCTCGACAGGTCTCGTGTTCTGTAGCGGAGCAGAGGCATCGCTTCGCGTGAAAGCATGGTGAATACAAGCTCGCCGTCTCTCCCGGGCTCAAGAACTTCACCAGTCTCGGGATTGATAGTCTCGACCAAGAACTCGTCACCCCAGACATGAAGGCCGTTTCGTTGGTCGCATTCTATCCCTACGCCAGGGCCGTACAGTTCGGACATGCCGAAGCAGTCATGGGCTCTCAGGCCGAAGGCGTCTTCAATTCGCTTTCGCGCTTCCTCGCTCCACGGTTCCGCTCCGAAGAGCCCAATCCTGAGCGCAAAATCGGTTCTCGGGTTGTAGCCCTCAGCTCGGCTTGCTTCACACAAGTAGACCATGTATGAGGGCGTGCACGCCACCACCGTGCTTCCGAGGTCTTTCAGCAGCATCAGTTGGCGTTTCGTGTTTCCGACGCTCGAAGGTACGACGGTTGCGCCAACTGCTTTTGCCCCGTAGTGGAAACCAAGTCCGCCTGTGAAGAGTCCGTACCCGTACATGTTCTGGACGATGTCGCCCTTTTTCACGCCTGCGACATCGAAGGTCCGGCCCATCAACTTGGTCCAGCGTTCAAGGTCCCCGCGAGTGTACGCAACGACAATCGGTTTCCCTGTAGTTCCGGAAGAGGCGTGGAGACAGTACAAGCGACGTGGCGGAACCGCGAGGATGCCCAACGGGTAATTGTCCCTCAGATCCGTCTTTGCAGTGAACGGTATCTTTGCGAAATCGTCGAGCGTTCGGACAGACTCGGGCTTCACCCCGGCCTCGTCGAAGCGCTTCCGATAGAATGGAACGTTCCTGTAGGCGTATCGCACGATCTTTCTGATCCTTTCTTGCTGGATGCTCCTCAACTGTTTGGGCTTCAGCAGTTGCGCATGGCGATCGAACAGGTCCTATCCCTCTCAGTTCGAGCAACCCGACGAAGGATAAATGACTTACGAGCCTCTGAAGCAACGAGACCCTCGCTCTTGAAGCATACAAGGTCAATCCTAAAGCACACAAGCCACAATTGCAGCACCCAAAGCGTGACAGGCGATGTCCCGATCAAACTCCACGAGAATGTCGCTTATGGAAGCTGACGCGGTTCTGAAGTCACTTTGGGATCAAGATGCAATCGCTTGGGATAGATACTGGGTGCCCGTCTTCAGACTCTTCGCGAGAGATCTGGTTAAGGATGCCTCACTCTCGCGGGGAGACGTAGTTCTTGATTTAGGAACCGGTTCCGGAGTTGCAGCTGTCGAAGCGAGCAGAGCATGCCCGGCTGTGGGGCTTGTAGTGGGGATCGATCGATCAGATGCGATGATCGCGCTCGCTCGAAAGGAAGCCATCAAAACACATCGGCAGAATGTGAGATTCGTCAGGATGAGCGGAGAGGACTTGCACTTTCCAGATGGGTTCTTTGATGCTGCAATCTCTAACTGCGGCATCGGCATCACGGACTTTGGTAAGGGCTTGAATGAGATTCTGAGAGTTCTTAGGCCCGGCGGCGTCTTGGTGTTCAATGATTGGCATCTAATTGATGTCAAGCCTCATCGGATATTTGGTGAGGTTCTCGGTAAGTACCGAACCGCAAACCCATCCCCACAACTAGCTCGTGAGAGATTAGCACTCGCTGGAATGGAGAGCTTCCACCATTCATTGAGCTCCAAGACACAGCTGGAAATGGTTCATGATTCAGGGTTCGAGGATGCGCAGCTGAGGAACCGACGGTATGGAGTTCGGATGTCAGGCGTCAAGGACTACTTGAAGATGAGACTATGTCGCGCAACCATAAGACGAGAGATCTCAGAGATGTCTGCGACACAAAGTAAACTCTTCCTAACAGAACTGAGAGAACGCCTCCGCGAATTCGCCAAAGGGAGCGGTCTAGTTTTCGATTGGGATGTCTTCTACATACGCGCAAAGAGACCCAAGTCCTATTAGTGCACTTGCATCATTCTTGAGTGAGGAGCAATGGTCAAGAAAGCCATGTTCATGCCAGGGCATGTGCCCGAGGGCGGTGCTTGTATCTCAAGCTTCATCGTCGCCGAGAAGGAGGGCAAGGTTCTGGTCGGGAAGATGAAGAACCCGGATACTTGGGTGGCGAAGTTCCTAGTTGGGGCCAACTTTGCCCCCAAGTACGCGGCGTCAGGAAAATGGTTGTTGCCAGCTTCGCATCTAAAGTTCGGCGAGTCCCCGGATGAGTGCGCTAAGAGAGTGCTGAAGGAGCAGTTGCTCGCCGGAGAGCCGCGTTGCACTCTTTTGGGTATTCAGTCGCACATTTCCGGCGACCCAAACGACGTTGAGAATGCTCATTGGGATCTCTGTGTCATCTACAAGGTATCAGTCCCCGAGCCCATTCGGGTACCCGAATGGTTTTCCGAACTCCGCTACGTCTCGGCCAAGGATCTGAAGGCCAGCGACTTCACACGTGGCCACGGAGACATCCTAGAACAGCTAGGGCTCTTAGGAAAATGAGGGTAGCGCAGACCACTGCTGACATCTGTGGGTGCGCTCACGCGCAGGAAAGTGCTCGCCCTCATTGGTTTTGCATGCTCGCTCTTTCATGCGTGGGCGGCTTCTTCGACTCGATCAAGCCACTCGCCCGTCAGGGCTTCGAAGAGCTTAGGCTGTTCCATTTGTAGAGAGTGACCGGCGCGATCGAGCACGACATATGAGGCGCGAGGATAGCTCTCAAGGACCTTCCAAGCGTCCCTATATCCGCAGATATTATCCTGCCTTCCGTGAAGGAAGAGAGATGGCTTAGTGAAGGGCTTTGGGAGCGCGGCTATGTCGAATGAGAACGCGTAGTTCTTCCGGAGACGGCCGAGAAACTTATCATCCGCAACCTTGACGCCCGGGATTATGTCTCGCTTCCAAGCTTCAAGATGCTCTTGGGTCTGAACGACTGCCAAGTTCTTGAATCCAGAGATATTCTGATCGGCCACGCCCTCGAAGTCTATCGGCTCCCGGTGAAGAACGCAGTGGGACGGAAGATCGCGCGTCTCCTCAGGACCCATACTTGGAACTAGCAACAGGAGGCCGTCCATCCGGTCGGCGAGGCGGTGCACCAAGCCTTGGGCGAGCAGGCCTCCATAGGATAATCCTGCTACCGCGAACTGCCCGTTGGGGATCACGCGACCAATGAAGTCAGTAAGAACACTGAGGACCTGGTCCTGAGTCACAAGCCACTCAGGGCCCTCTGTCTTCCCCATCCCGGGAAGATCAGGATAGATACGCCTCCAGTGCTGCCGTTTCTCGAAGATCGGCTCAAATGCACCCGCCACCGCCCGATGGTCGAGCGGCCAACCATGTAGCGCAAGAAACGCTCGCCCTTCACCACGAACCTCATAGTGAACCGTGATCCGGTCAAGTCGACATTCCATCTCTTTCCGCCACGACATTTGGGTCAGATACGTAGTGTCCCTGTCCTCTAAGGTTTGTAGCACTATTGTGGACGAAATGGAACAAAACAGCACAATTCCTATCGCGATGGGAATAGTCTGGATAGGAGCATTTGTTTGCACACTCAGAGATGAACTTCGCAAGTAGTTGCACGCATTCGTACATGTCGCCGATGCCTTCTCATGGAACAGTCACCGAGGCAATCAAAAGTGAGAAGACTCTGTCACCGCTGTCTCGCACCACTGCCTTACGGGCATTGTGAAGTAGACACAAGGATAGACGGACTGCGAATACTCGCCCAGACTAGTCTTCCTGCACCTCTACCTGCATCTCAGTATTCTGCACCAGCGATAGTGCCTGCATTTACTCCGTGCTGTTGGCGAAGAAATCCTGGGTAAACACCGCTTTTTCCATGGAATTGTCATTCAATAATGAAAACGCCAAAGCTATACGGCAAGATCGCCTCGTTAGGCCTGTCTCCACCGAACTGCTCATGAATACGATTGGTCGAGAGGAGGTGAACTTGTTGAAGCTTAGTGCAAGAAACATATTGAAGGGCAAAGTCAAGAGCATCCAACACGGTGCCGTGAATTCTGAAGTCATTGTGCAGGTCCCCGGCGGCATTGAGATTGTCTCAATAATCACGAAGACCGCTGCTCAGAACTTGCAGCTCAAGGAAGGCAAGGAGGTCTACGCGATCGTCAAAGCCACCAACGTGATCATAGGCACAGAGTGAAGGCTCTTCTGCTCGTCGATACACTCGGAAATTCATCCGACTTTTGTTAATCAATTAGCTCACCAGGGGTTCGACGGCTTGCGGAAAAGCGTTATATTCGGCAGAATACATTGCTCCCCCAAGTGTCCATTCATGAATCGATCAGCTATCACAAAACTGCAAGCTTCACTGCTGATTATCGTGGTTATCTGTGGAATAGCTGCAGGAACATACGCCTACTATTCAATGATCGTACCCGCTGCAAAAACCCGCCTTATTGTCTCGACAACAACTAGCCTCTACGAGACAGGATTCCTGGATATGCTGAAGACGAAGTTCGAGGCAAAATACCCCAACATGAACGTGTCCTTCATCTCTCAAGGAACCGGACTCGCAATACAGACGGCAATGCGAGGTGACGCTGACATGCTCCTTGTACATGCCCCGTCACAAGAGTATCCATTCTTGAAAGGCGGATACGGGGTTAACCGCAAGATCGTCGCATACAACTTTTTCATAATAGTTGGCCCCTCAGAAGACCCAGCTGGAATCAAGGGCAAATCCCCTTCGGACGCATTCAAGGCCATTAGGTCCGCAGGACTTAACGGAACGGCGATCTGGGTGTCGAGAGGTGACAATTCCGGGACCTATACAAAAGAGGTGAGCCTCTGGAAAGCAATTGGCTTGGATGTCAAGCAGCTCCGCCAGGAGAAATGGTATCTGGAAGCTGGAAGCGGCATGACCGCTACACTCAAGCTTGCCGACGAGAAACTCGGCTACACACTCAGTGACACCGCGTCATACCTTCTCAACTTCAACAACCACAACATCGTCCTAGTGAAACTGGTTGAGGGAGCAAAGAGCATGCTGAACGTTTACAGCGCTATTGCAGACGACCCTAGGAATGCGAACATGACGAAGACAAACTTTGATGGTTCCATGATGCTCATCAAATACCTTGCCTCAGATGAGGGTCAGCAGCTCTTCGCAGACTACGGTGTAAGCCAGTACGGAAAGCCGCTCTTCGGGCCCTACCTCAAGCTACTCCAGACGAAGAGTGACCCGTTGGGCAACGACCCAACGCAACTCATCCAGTGGATAAGCGATTATGCGTTCTTTGAAGGGTCCGAGTGCCCGCAACAGTTTAGATATCAAGCAGAAGGCCTCTACTCGACACAGACTCCGGTGCCAGTCTTGCTCGTGAGCATCGTGGCCGGAGTCGAGCAGAGGAAAGCAGCCGCTTGCATCCAATCATTGAAGGCATAATCCAAGCAATCAACCTCATACTCACAGGCGACCCTGAAGTTTTCAGCATCGCTGCACTGTCCCTGTATGTCTCGGTACTGGGGACTCTCCTCGCCTGCACTTGGAGCATCCCCGCTGCCTTAGCCCTCGCTCTTCGCAAGTTCCAAGGCAAGCGAATCCTCAAGGGACTCTTCAATGCTTTCATAGGCATCCCCACAGTCGCACTGGGACTGTACCTGTACTTGCTTCTTTCAAGGGCCGGCCCTCTCGGATACTTTCAGCTGCTGTACACGCCAAATGCCATCATAATTGGGCAGTCCGCGCTCGTCACGCCGATCATTGTGAGCTTCGCCACCGGCGCACTGGAATCTGTTGATCCTGACTTGCGAACCCTCGCGCGAACGTTAGGCGCCTCTGATCGTCAAACGTACAATGTTATCATCAAGGAAGCATTCTGGGGGTTGGTACTTGCGATCCTCGCCGCTTTCAACAGAGCATTTGCGGAGCTGGGGGTTGCGATGATGCTGGGCGGCAACATACGAGGCTTGACGCGAGTTCTAACTACAGCGATATCTTTGGAGACCGCGCGAGGTGATATTGCGTTGAGTATCGCCCTCAGTTTCATCCTACTGGGCATGGTCATGTCTTTGAGTATAGCGATCAACCTCGCTAGGAAAACGTCGCAATGAGCCCTCATTTAGAGACGCATGATATCAGGAGAGAGTACGATAGTGTACTTGCACTCGACCGAGTGAGTATTGGGGCACATCTTGGACAAGTGACAACGATTGTTGGGGTAAACGGTTCAGGTAAAACAACTCTCCTAAAGATCTTGGCTGGTCTGGACACACCAACCGCGGGCGACGTATTGATCGAAGGCCACGAGGCAAACCCAACTCAACTCAGAACACATTCTACGATGGTCTTCCAAAGAAGCGTGATGTTCGGGACGAGTGTCTACAACAATGTTGCTTACGGACTAAGGATAGGCGGAGTTTCCAGTCGTGAGATCTCGCAGAGAGTCAAGTCAGCACTCACAGTCGTGAACCTAGACGGGTTCGAGAGGAGACATGCGCGGAAACTCTCAAGCGGCGAGCAACAGCGTGTCGCCATGGCACGGGCACTATCATTAAAGAGAGATGTCTTGCTGATCGACGAGCCTACTGCGAATCTGGACCCAGCTAACGCGATGATTATCGAGCGAGCAATCAAGGACTCTGCTCAGTCCAGGGCCGTCTTGCTCAGTACGCACAACCTTCCCCAGGCTCGACGGCTCTCCCAACATGTGATCCACCTGTACAAGGGGCGAGTAGTCGAGGAGGGCGAGCCGTCTCGTTTCTTCACGAATCCAAGCGATGAGAGAACCAAGCTTTTCATCGAAGGAGAGCTTCAATTCTAGAGAGCCGGTTCGCATCGAAGATGAAGAAAGACGCGCCTAAAACGAAGCTTGAGCCATCCTACACGGTCTCACTCAGCATAGGCAGTCGAAGTGTTATTGGCGAGCTCGAAGCCCGCATGTTGCGAGCGATAGAACAGACGGGAAGCCTCTCGCTCGCCGCACGTACTCTAGACCTGTCTTACCCTTTCGTCTGGAACACGATCTCTCGAATCGAACGAGCCGTGAACCAGACGATCGTAGTCAAGGAGCGCGGAGGTCAGAAAGGGGGACGAGCAGAGCTGACAAGGCAAGGAAAGGATCTCCTGCAGGCCTACTCGGAACTCGATTCCAGAGTACACTCCTTCGTCAAAGGAGGATCTCTCACGAAAGGATACATGCCCGAGACGGGGCGTGTCCGTCCGAACCTTTCCTTTGTGGGCAGTCACTGCGTGGTAGTTGAGAAGATACTAGGCTCGCTGCACGCGAGTAACCCAAGAATGACGTATCAAATGGTCAACGTAGGATCCTGGGCCGGCATGACTGCAATGATGCTGAGAGAGGCGGACATAGCTGGCATACACGTGTACGATGAAACCGAATCACGATACAATGAACCGTTGCTCTCGAAATACTGGCTGTCAAACACGTGTACACTGATCCGTGGCTACCAGAGAGAACAGTGCCTCATGGTCAGGAAAGGAAACCCCAAGAAGATCAGAGGAGTTGAAGACCTTCTCCGACGCGACGTGAAGCTTGCTAACCGAAACGTCGGATCGGGAACCAGGATCTTGATCGACCTGAAGCTCCGAGAGCTTGCAAGAAAGAAGGGACTTACTCTTGACACACTGACGAAGCGGATAAGAGGATACGACTCGGAGATGATGACTCACAGAGAGGTCGCGGCGGCAGTCGTCACCCGACGAGCGGATGTCGGCGTCGGTCTGACATCAGTTGCATCCGAGACAAAGTTGGATTTCATCCCTCTGGCAGATGAGCTGTATGATTTCTTGGTCGAGAAGAGGCTGAGGAACCCATACGCACATGATTTCTTTGATTTGCTGGCATCCAAACGTTTTCAGAGAGAAATCGAGAGCTCTACGGTCGGAATCAAGTTCCTCAAAGAAAGCGGCCGAGCAATCAGTTAGTGAACTTCCTGCCAGCTTTATTCGCATGTACCTAGCGTACTAGGCATGATTCCGAATTGTCAGACGATGCACCGGAGATGACCTGTCCTGAGTGCGGAGTTCCTATGTCGTTTCTTCGCGAAAGGACAGAAGTGACGATTGACGGTATGCGACATTCGTTACGGGACTTCTGGTGCTCTCAGCATGGGCTGTGGCATTACGATGTGGACACCAAGGAGCTGAATCGCAAGGAAGCGTCGGACTTCGAGGAGGTCTGAGCGAGCAAATACAATCATGACAGTACAGTCTTCCGAGATCGCCCCACCCCAAGCTGAAACTCAAAGAATGAAATTCGATTTGCGTTGGAACAACGATCTGAAAGGCAGTCCGATCGATTGACATTAGAAGATGCAGCCCGAGAAACCATATATATTTGCAGGCAACTGCGACAGGGGCACCGTAGCTGTAGACGGTGAAATGAGATGGCAAAACAAGCTGCAGACCTGTACAAGGAATTCGATGTTCACATAATCCCTCCCAGCTGGAAAGACAGAGCATGGGATCCTGACGATTTCAAGACCTGGTACGCGACAACCGTGCGGGACAAGAAGGCGATCGAAGCATGGTGGGAGAAATGGGCAAACGAGCTATTCTGGTTCAAGAAATGGAATACAGTGCTGGATGATAGTCACCCCCCATTCTACAGATGGTTCGTCGGTGGAGAAACAAACCTCGCCTACCTAGCTACAGATTGGCAGATTGAGCTCGGCAGAAAGGACAAGACGGCTCTGATATGGGAAGGCGAACCCTGGGATGAGGCCTCTCAGAAACCAAAGGAAGTCAAGAAGTTCACGTACGGTGATCTGCACAGAGAATCGAACATAATCAGCTACGCCCTTCGAGAGAAGCTGAAGGTCAGGAAAGGAGAAATCCTCACGTTCTATGTGCCCATGATTCCGGAGCTTCCACTGTATATGCTCGCGGTTCAGAGACTTGGGGCACGTCACAGCATTGTGTACAGCGGCTTCAGTGCGGAAGCACTTGCCACGCGAGCCATGGACTCTGGCTCGAGGATAATTGTCGCCGCGGACGGGCTTTGCAGAAGAGGGAAGACGATAAGCCTCAAGCCCATCGTCGATGAAGCTGTGAAGATATGCGCCAAGAATGGTCACAAGATCGAGAAGGTAATAGTGATCAAGAGAGTGGGCCAGGAGATAGCTTGGGACAAAGAGACAGACATCTGGCATCATGATCTGATCGCCGATGTGCCAAAGAACGCAACTGTCCCCGCAGAGAAATGCGGGTCTGAGGACTTCTCGTACATACTCTACACGTCGGGCACAACGGCTGCTCCTAAAGGGGCTCAGCTTCCTGTGGGCGGATACGCGGTCGGCCTACGCGCCACCATGCAGATGATATTTGATGTTCGCGAGGACGACGTTTACTGGTGCACGGCGGACATAGGGTGGGTTACGGGGCACTCCTACATCGTCTACGGACCGTTTCTCATGGGCCTGACTACGATAATGTACGAAGGCGCGCCTGATTTCCCGAAGCCTGACAGATGGTGGAACATACTTGCCAGACATGGAGTGACGCTGTTCTACACCGCGCCCACCGCAATCAGAATGCTCATGAAATTCCCCGAAGAGCTGGTCCTCAAATACGATCTGTCAAAAGTGCGAATCGCTCATTCCGTTGGTGAGCCCATCAACCCTGAGGCATTCAGGTGGTTGTACAAGAATGTGGGCAGAGAGGACATTGTCTCCTCGAGTACTTGGTGGATGACGGAGACGGGGCACATGTTGACGGGTCACTATCCTGGACTAGGGAGGATCTTTCCACTCAAGCCCGGAACAAACGGCTACCCGCTCCCAGGCGTTACCATGGAAGTTCTAAACGACGACGGGGATACTTGCCCACCCAACACCAGAGGGTACTTGGCAATAACATCCCCTTGGCCAGGAATGCTCATGACGTTGTTCAAGAATCCAGAAAGATACATTGACACCTACTGGTCAAGATTCAGGGGCAGAACCTACTTCTACACTGGAGACTTTGCTGTAAGAGACCCAGACGGATACCTGTGGATTCTGGGAAGAGCTGACGACGTCCTCAAAGTCGCCGGCCACAGAATCGGAACAGCTGAGATCGAGTCGGCCATGACAAGGCATCCAGCCATTGCAGAGTCAGCGTGCGTTGGCAAAGATGACCCTGTAAAGGGGCAGACGCCGTTCATCTTCGCGGTTCTCAGGCAAGGATATGCACCAACTCCGGAGCTAGCAGCCCAGGTGAAAGCCCATCTGAGAAGCACCATCGGCCCTCTCGTAGCGTCTGATTCAACAATAACCTTCGTCGATTCGGTGCCAAAGACTAGAAGCGGCAAAATCATGAGAAGACTACTGAAAGCAATAATCGCAGGAGCCACCCTCGGAGACGTCACGACGCTGGAAGACGGAGTGGCTGTCCAAGAAGCGAAGAAAGCCTACGACGATCTCAAAGTAGCTCTCGAACGCAAGTAGAGCCAAGCCTCCCAAACCGATGGCTCGAGATGTGACAAGGTCCAGAAAAAGATCGGCGAAACGGGTTGGGGAAAGAATCCCCCTCCCAACTTCTATTCCAACTGACCAAGAGTCACTCGGGTGTGGTTCGCGGTTCCCAGATTCGTGCAGATGACTTGACGAGGTTTTGGGCTCTAGTACTGCGCGTACTGTCAGCTCGTATCTAGAGCCTTGATGGATTTTGAACTGCTCGACGAAAGAGACGACTGGACCTCCTAACCAAGGTAACTCGTTTTGGGGAATCGCTCTCGCATCGGTTCGACCAGGGGAATCTAGACGACCAGCAACCTGACGAATTCAATATCATCTGCCTTCTGGAACACCCCTGTCATTTCTTTCACTCTGTCAGCTTTGCCCTCGAGCAAGAAAAGCTCCAAGCATTTGCCCTCCTTGAAACGGTTGTGCAACTGAGTGTGGATTATGTCTTGAAACGTGTGTTTCACGTTGGTGACCAAGCTCTCTGCTTCATGCTCGTGGATTAGCAGGAGTATTCCCCTCACCTTCCCCACGAGTGCCTCTTTCTCCTTCGACTCGGCGGCTAGCAATCTTATTGCCGCTCTAATTGCCTCGGATCGGCCGGAGAAACCCATTGCTATCTGTGTCCTGTTCAGTTCGTGAAGCATCGTCTCGCTTAGGGAGAGACTCACTATGGGCATGCATGATGCACCTCTTTCTTCTGTTGCTGAACTTTCTGGATCTGAGACTGTTAATAACATTGCACTTAAATGTTAATAACTGCATCAGAATCTTCTGGCGACGTGACAAGCGAGCATGCAGAACCCTAATCCGAACAGAAGGGCATAGGTGGTGACTGGGACCTGTCTTTAGCCAACATGTGGTTCTGGGCTTTCGTCACCTTCGCGACGCCCCTCATCATTGCAGTGCTTCCCTTAGTCAGAGTCCAGGTCAGTGAACGCATATTGCACCTGATGCTGGGTTTCAGCGCAGGTATCTTGGGAGGTGTGACATTGGTGGACATACTCCCTGAAGCGTTCGACTTTGCAAAGGAGATGTCGTTGTCCCCGTTGTATGTCAGTTACGGCGTTGCTCTAGGCTTCTTCGTGTTGCTCATGGCGGAGAGATATCTTTTGGCCACCGAGGAGATCCACGGTGGCCACTTCCACATACATGGCAAGCCCGTTCTCGATCCAAACCACGGCCTTGTCGGTGTAAGCGCTCTGACATTTCATGGTCTAATGGATGGTTTCGTGATTCCGGTAGGCTTCTCGGCAGGGGCAGGGGTCGGCGCCGTTGTCACCTTTGCGATTGTAATACATCAGATTCCTGACTCTTTCGCGGCTCTGTCACTGGCCCTAAGCTCAACTGACAGTAGAAGGCAAGCGATTCTCTACGTCCTTGCCACTGCAATCGACACGCCTCTTGGAATCGGAATAGGAACCATTTTCGTTGGTCTGGGTAACTTCATGATCCCGGCAGGCTTGGGGCTTTGTGCTGGAACCTTCATCTACGTTTCAGCGGTCGACTTGGTACCCGAACTCAAACACAGGTCAAGGAGTGCATTAGTGATCGTTTCGATGATTGGGGGTTTCCTTCTGATCGCTGCCTTCTCGTTGTTCCTGCCCCCAGTGTAGATGCGGTGCTGGTGCACCCCATGAGGATGGCTTCTGGCGCCGTGAAGAGATGCTCGCACAACTGAACACACTCCGTATGAGCGGGAGCCAACGAACATGTGCACAGGCGCTTACCGTATGTCTGAGGACGATGACGAAGGCATAGTGGACCTTCGTGTCAAAGAGGTGATGGCTAGAGAGCCCGTTACGGTTGAATCGGAGAGAACTGTCAAAGAAACAGGTCATAATCGAGGCACCCAAGATCAAGCCAATCTAGCACACGTACGTACATGATTCTATTCTGGCGGAAAGCGGGCCGGTCTCGCTCATTCTCAAATTGGTTCAGTCGATTCTAGGAAAACTTGCAGCGTCCGTCCCACACGTTCGAGGCTATCAGAACTTACCTTGTCAGCGGTGTCGGCAACTGTGTGCCAATAGGGATAGTCGAAGTCTATGATATCGATGGATGGAATTCCACGTTCCGCAAAGGGAATGTGGTCATCTATCATCGTGTATTTCACTTGGGGAATGAAGTGCTCGCCATATCCTAGCTGCGCGGCAATTCCCCACACCTTCTGCGAGAGCGCAGGATCCGAATTGCCGTCAAAGTAGATCTTCTGGTCAGTGTCGCCAATCATGTCAAGAAGAATCATCGCCTGTGGCTTAACCGATAGGCTGCTGGCCATGTAGGTTGATCCGACGATCCAGTCCCAGCCCTCGATGTCGCCGTTGTCCTCCGCGTCGAAAAAGGCCAGCCAAATCTCATGATGGACTTTGCCCAGGTTGATGACTCGTGCTAGTTCGAGCAGGACGGCTACACCAGATGCACCATCGTTTGCGCCCGGTACGGGGTCGCGTGGATGAGCTGGGTCTTGGTCGGCCCAACGTCTCGTGTCGTAATGTGCACCCAAGATGATGATGGGGCCTTTACCCAAATTCGCGCGGCCAATCACGTTTCGAGCTTGAGTGCCTCTATATGTGAAGTTCTGAAATTCAACGGACCAGCCGGCTTGTCTAAGTTGTTCGGCTATATAGTCACCGCACTTTCGGTTGCCTTCCGTGCCAGTGATGCGTGGGCCAAACTGCATCTGCGCGAGGACATCATTGTATGCTTGTTTACCATCGAAACTTGCCTTGACTTGGCTAGACTCATTCGTGTGCCAGAGAAGAACCGAGCACAAAGCGAGTACTATCATGACGAGTGCGATCACGTACAGAAATCGTCTGCTCCGCATGACTTCCGTCATCTTCTATGCCAACCAATTCGAATTGAGTTACGACCAGATCTGTCTACGGGCACCAAACAACTATCTCACGTGCACTTGTCATATCCTTACTCCCTGTGGTCAAACTTCAAATGAACCAACATCATCTCGTGATGGTCCTACAGCAATCATAGCCGCGCACATATCATATGAATGGAAGGCAACCGCCGATGGCATCTCCAACAAAGAGCGATCAAAAGTGGTTGTGGATCTTTGTTCCGATAAACGCAGCCATTGTTGGATTCAGTACGCTTCTTCCACTGTACATCATCGACATCGGCGGAACAGTCATTGATGTCGGCAATGTAGTCTCGGCCTACAGCCTCACTCTAATCCCAACATCTATCCTGTGGGGGATCGCAGTAGACAGGAAAGAGAAACGCAAGCCCTTCGTGACCTACAGTTACTTGGGAATCACAGTTCTCCTCGTGGCAGGGTTCTTCCTGACAAGCATCCCTTCATTGTTGTTGCTATACGTTTGCTATGCTGGCATCTCCACCATGTCGAGCCCGGCTGTCAGCATCCTCCTGATGCAGTCTTCGCCGAAGAAAGAACTGTCGATGACTTTCGCGAAATACTCCTCCCTGAGTCTTCTCGGAGCGGCTCTTGGGACTATTCCTGGAGCATTTTGGACACATTATTTGCCGCTCAGAGCGTACTTCCTTCTCTGTGCCATTTTTTCCGGCACCTCAGTCGTCCTTGCTGCAAGATACCTTGCTGAGCCTGTGTTTCCGATTGAAGGAAAGGTTGTCGCTCTGAGTCAGGAAAGTCTCGTGACGAAACTCAGGACTGTAACCATGATCTTCATCACGATTCCTTCACTGGAGGATATCAAGTCATTCGGCAAAATGATGCGAAGCGTATTCACGAGGCATCTCCCGTTGCTATACTTATCATTCTTTTTCTTCTTCACAGCAAGCAATCTCTTCTTCACTTCGTATACGCCGTTCTTGAAGAGCCGTCAGATGGATGATTCCGGAGTATTCATCATCTTCACGACACTCTACATTCTCCAGGCAGCGATCTACCCGATTACTGGTCGAGCCTGCAGTCGGTTCGGAGAAGACCATGTAGCGGTTTTGGGACTCTGGCTTCGTACAGCAGGTATCTTTGCGGCGCTCGCAACGGTTCTATTGATGCTCTACAATTCCACGCTGATGATTGCGAGCATCATGTCGATAGCCGTGATCGGAACCTCGTTCGCCTTCTTCAACACGTCATCATCCGTTCTACTCTTCCGTACTCTACCCCACGGAAAGCAGGGCGAACTACTAGGAATCTACAGTGCCTTGACCGGCATCGCCGCATTCGCTGGGGCAATCATCTCAGGCTATCTTTCATACAATCTCGGCTACGCGTTGACTTTCGTAGCAGCTGCGCTCCTCTATGTCAGCTGTGCTCTAATATTGAGATCAGCAGTCAGAGAACACCACCGGCCAAGCTAGCCGGCTGCGTGGGCTCTCAGCTTCTCCTCAAAGACAGAGCGTGGTGGAAATCCGAGCGAACAAGCATAGGTGTCGAATTCTAGCAGGTTCTTCCCGTTTCTCAAGGCTTCCTGCTGAATCTCCGCGATACTTTCGCCCAGTATTGCGTAGGTGGACGCGTACCCGGGCCCATTGCCTTGGTGAGCCGGAAATACCTGATGGTAGACGAGGCTCTTGCTTAATCCGGTCTCTCTGTTTGCCCAGTCAATGAATTCCATTAGGCCCTGTTTCCCTGAATTGATTCGCGCGTCTCCTATGACGCGGAGGAAACGGACTATTCTCCAGAGATGGGTGAAGAACCCGTACTCAGCGAACACCTCGTCCGCTCCGCCGTATTTGATCAGGAATTTGACGAAAGCACGCTCTGTTGCGGTCGGCTTCCTCTGTTTCATCTCGTTCAGATAGTTGAGGAATTCTTTCTCTCTGTGAAATGAAATTCCTTCTGAGACAGCGTTGCCGGCCTGTGACTGGAGCATGTCAGTCAGGGTGGGCTTAGCTCCGAATGAGAATGCCGAATTCGATGAATGTAGGCAATGTCCGTACTCTTCGTGGACAAGCAGGTTGAGAAGTTCAGGTGGCGATGTTTCCGGTGCTCTTCTGGGGTCGGTAGTTGCGAGGAAGACTTGGAACGGCTTCTTAGTCAAATAATCGAGGAACATGGCGCCGCCTGACGGAAATACCCCCGATAGATAGGTCGGCGTCTCGACAACCCTCGTTACGTAGCGAGGGTTAATCTTCACGACATTCGTATTGACGAGTTTGGCGACGTGCTGCTTCAGACCTTTGATGTAGCCAACCACTCGCGACGCTTTCAGCGCTTTCTTCTTCGATATCGCATGCGCTACCGCTTCACCGCTTGCATCAACTCCCAGTTTCGACGCAAATTCCTGAACCTCGAGCTTGAAATCCGGCAGCTCTCTGTGGAGCATGTTCAGACCTTTCGTTTCAAGTTCGGACGGGGTTTCGCTGTAGTCGTACAGGTTGACCAGTGCATCTGCATAGTAGTCGCTTCTACCGAGATCGCATCCTTCCCTCGTGCAGATCTCAACGATCTCGTCGAACCCGCTGTTCTTGAAATCGTGAAAGCCAAATCTCTTCGAATAGTCATTTACCGCGCCGACCAAGCCGTCGAGCGCAACCCTGAGAGCCTTACTTCTGGTCTGCTTCCTGACCGTATCGGTGACTTCGATCACGCCCGCACACCTGATTGACGTAAGGAGCCTGATACCAGTTGGAGATGACTTGCCTGTAGTGCCTCCCGTGTACGCGCTCAGCGCTTTCGTCGCATGGTTCGCCAGCGATGTGAGATGGTTCGGGACGATTCCTTCCTTGATCAAGTGCGCGAAGAAAGCGTTGACGACCGTGTCAGGCACAATGTGCGCTTCTCCCATTAAGGCAAGTTTCATGTACGCCTTCAAAGAAGCGAGAAGTCGTTGCTGGGCTTTCGACTCGGCCTTGGAGCTTGTGTAATCTATCTTTCCAACTAGGCGTTCTATTTGAGTAGTGTCGTAGACAAGCATCTGTCCCGCACATTCGCTAACACCTCCAGTGAATGCTTCTGAGGGACTCGTTTCTTTCCATACCTTGAAGATGGTAGTCTCAACCGGACTTCCGGGCTTGAATGCCAAGGCTTTTCCACCGTTTCTGTTCCCGTATAGCGGCGACAGTTGTTTATGTCATCTTCTGATCGAGCGTACCTCCGGCAGAATGACGCGTTGAATCACGAGAACGCTTTTATAGATTCGCGTCAGTAGCCGCGGAACGTCACGGTTGGAATGGAAATGAGCGCCAAAGCATCTGAACTCGCAAATCCTGCTCCGCTGGGTTTGATGGGCTTCGGAATGACAACGATCCTGCTGAACCTTCACAACGCGGGCTTGTTTCCGATGAACAGCATGATCCTAGGTATGGGCGTATTCTACGGCGGAATAGCCCAGGTAGTCGCTGGGATAATGGAATTCCGGAAGGGTAACACCTTCGGAACCCTTGCCTTCACATCATATGGATCCTTCTGGTTGTCGCTTGTTTTCCTGATCCTCCTTCCAACGGAGAACGCGGCCTTTGCTCCTGATAATGCAGCGATGGCGGCCTACTTGTTCATTTGGGGATTATTCACACTGATCATGTTCTTCGGGACGCTGAAGGCCAACAGAGCGCTACAGTTTGTCTTCCTGAGTTTGGCGATACTATTCTTCCTACTCACGACAGCTCGCTTCTTCCCGCCACTACTGCCTATCGCCGGGGTTGAAGGCATCATCTGTGGCTTCAGCGCCTTCTACCTATCACTCGCAGAAGTCCTGAACGAAGCCCACAAGACAACCGTGCTGCCGATAGGTCCTGTAAGATCCCAATAGTCACTACGGCGTTGCGGACGGGCTTCAAGCGACGCCCGCCCACCACGGACGAACCTCATCAAAAAAAGTGGGAGAGTATCTGTTGTTCGTAACTATCCGTAGCTATTCCTTGTGCTCCTCAGCAGGCTGAGTTGCTTTCTCATGCCTTCTTAGAGTTTGACCACCGGGCGTCTCTGAAACACGGCGACGAATACCAAGGCAATTACGAGTACCGCTGCCAGCACGATGAGAACATAGGTGGAAATCTTATAGTTGCCGAGCTCCTGGCTCGCGGAGTTGTAGTCTGACTGTGTCTGGTTGTACTTTGCAACCGTCTGATCGTAGTCTGCTTTGAGAGAGTTGTACTTTGAAGAGAGGTCATTATTCTTGGCAACGGTATCGTTGTAGTCCTTTTGAAGCTGCTCGTTTGTCTTCTGAAGTTCTACATACTCAGGGGTGGTAGCCAAAACGTAAGTGAGGGGGAAGGTCTGCTCTGATGAGACCTGTGTAGCGTAACTGGAAGCATAGTAGGGAGCATTGTAGGGAGCATTGTTGGTACCATAGTAGCCGTTGGGACCATAGTAGCCCGCGGGTTCGCACACGTATGAGGGTTCGTACACGTAGCCGGGTTGGTGCACGTAGCGGGGTTGGTTGGTTGGTTGGGATTGAGACATGATCTTGTGTAGGCTTGTCGTGTAGTTGTAAGGGGTGGTCAGGGTGGGATATGTCTGTGAAGTCGGGTATGTCTGTGTAGTATCGTTATCGCTCGTTTTGGGATTTGCCGCGTTTGTTCGGGTGGCCGGCCGTGTGGTATCGTAGTTCGGATAGTAGGACGGGGGATAGTTCAAACAGTAGCCCGAGTTGTAGTTAGTGTAATAGCCCGAGTTGTAGTT
>Ga0116124_1001149_pt1 | contig 20581 bp, 22 predicted proteins | sample June2015DPH_13_1_2_FD_89728 | JGI IMG/M metagenome (GOLD analysis project Ga0116124, IMG submission 89728) | Peatland microbial communities from SPRUCE experiment site at the Marcell Experimental Forest, Minnesota, USA - June2015DPH_13_150 | ecosystem: Environmental > Terrestrial > Soil >... | reverse complement strand
TCGATCCAGAGTTCAGGTGGCAGCCCATCGCGGCGGAATTCTTTCCGTCTGAGGTAATCGCCACATGGGATCACCTGTCACCGCAGGAAGCGCGCCGAGGTTTCTTCCGGCAGTGGGTGCGATGGGAAGCTGCTCTGAAATGCCGCGGAGTGGGTTTCGGCGTAGAGGATTTGACGTATGAGGTCGCGTTGGACGGACTGGAACTCTTTGATTTGGATCTGGGAGAGGGTTATGCAGGCTGCCTGACTCTAAAGCCGATATGACTTTTAGTGAGGCCAGAACGCCTGCGTTGGATCAGCATCTATGGGTTCAGGATTGTTTATGTCTTGGGCTTCACCGCCGCCTCCAAAGTCCGCTTGTCAGAGACAGCAGTGTCTTGCGGCAAGCGCAAACGGAAGAAGGCTGAGAAACGCGGCAACACTTTACCCCTAAGGACGCTGGCTGCCCGGCATGGTTTGGTGCTGCTGCGCAGCATCGCTCCGCGATCACCCTCCGAGTGCCCCATCTCCGCTTCGCTCCGTCGTACCGAGCGAAGCGACATCAGCCACCATGTCGTCATGGTTCTCAACCAGCCCGTCAGCCAAACTGCAGAGGAAGAAATCAGTCGTGTGATTTGCTGAGCCTCTTAAGCAAGCCGCGGTCACATCGGATGAGTGCTAGCTTCTTGGCCCGGCTCCAGCGTTTGAGCTGAGCTTCGCGACGCCGGGCCTCGGAAAAGGTTGAGTAGATCTCAATCCTCAGCACCGCCACAGGGGGATCCAGCTCGGTCGTGCGGCAGGCTTGCCCCGTGATGTGATCGTCAAGCCGCTGTTCCAGATCAAGCGAGCAACCGACATAGATGGTTCCCGATCGCAGCCGCAGGAAGTAGACAACTGGAGTGCCCCTCGACAGGCTCGGGGCCATTCGCCGCGCTTCGGCGATTAACGCGTTCACGTCAGTCGTGTATGCCGGCCGCAGGCCATGAGCAAGCCGGGCTTGGGCGGCGCGTCGAATGGCTGCCCGGCATGGATCGTTCCACGAACTTTTTGGAGCGAATCGGGCCGTTTCCGAGGGGATTTCCCTCTGAAACCTCAAAGATCGGGCAAAGCCTGAAGCGAATCAGCCGTCGGGGCAGCCCCGTTTGGGGAGCCGGATTCGCTCCATTCGCTCCACATTTCGTGGCTTTCTCGCTCTTAGGGGTAGCTCTTATTCGCTTAGGGGTAGGGTCTACACATCCGTCGGTAGTCCGCTACAAGGGCAAAAATGAAACTCTCGGGAGTGTTCACGAAGAAACCGCCCCACAGAGCGAGGGGGGCGTAGAGCGGTAGCCGAGGACGGAGTGAATCTTTTCCGTTTGAGCGAATGGGGCAACCGCTCCCATCGATAACTTCATCCGACTTGCAGCTCTGCGCGGTCAGCACAATTGCTGAATTGAAGGCGTCCGCCGACGCCGGCCGTATGCCGGTGAATGGTAAACGATGGGACGAATAGTGCAGCCAGCAACCGACCCATGGTGAGTTCGAACGAGATCTCTCCGGTCTCGGCCCAGCGGCGCATGCGCGCCACACCGTCACGCTCTCCCCACACAAAGAAATGCAACCTCCCGGTCGGCCCGCGTACTTGGCGGCCATTAGGTTTCGAGAGCAGCGTCGTCTCCTCTTCGATCCTAAACCCCAAGGCGCGCCGGCCGCACCGCAGTTTGAGTGTGCCGGTATCTGGATCTTTATCAATCGTCCATTGGAATCCTTCTGCGTGGGTGAGCAGCAGATGGACGGCGAGAGTCGCTTTCTCGACCGCCGCTGGCGATACGCTGACGCACGGTAGTCCGCGCTCGGAAACAAAGATCAGGCCGCGATAGTCCTTTTTGTAGTTTAGCAGACGCCGACGCACCCGCTCGGCAATTGGGTGTAGTCGTTCGCCCGCCGGGGGCAACGCGACCGCGGGAATCTTTGACACAGGGCGCACCACTACCGGGCGGTCCTCACCGGCGCGCGGGGCCGGCAGATTGGGTCGAGGCAGGCTTTGGCCCGCGGCAAGCTTCGCCCAATATCCGCGCGGCGGGAGCGGAATATTGCGACGGTGGCAAAGCTTCGCCAACGCAACGTCGGAGATGCCGAACTCACGGGCAAGACGTACAGTGGGTGTCCCCCACACGCTCTCGAATAGCTGCTCTCGTCTGAGAAATACGACTGGGAGCGCACTGGGAATTCTGCTTGGCATGGGGACGAAAGAGCATGTGAAGCGAGACGCAGGCCCGCGGTCTTCACCAATGGGGGACATGTTGTGAGGTGAATGTTGACGTTTTTGAGGCTAACCACGTGCGGCCGCCGGCCGTTGGCGATTCGCCCAATTCGAATTGTCACACTTTGACAGAGAATCGCCTGCAGGACTATTCTCGGAATCTGGTGCGCATGGATGCCTTTACCATTTACCTGATCGTGAAAGCGCGCACCTTTCCGTCTTTCACGCTGAGCATGGCAAGCGATTCATCTTCAACGCCCTTTAAGGTCAGTTGCCAAAGGAAGACATGGCCTCCGCTCTTCTTTATCGCCCCCAGATAGGTGGCTTCATAACCGGCATTCAGCCGCAGGGATAGCTGTCTGACTGCGGCGTCAAACTGATCCTTAGTCATCTTCTGCTTGAAGGAGTCGTCGCCATCCTCCACGAAGGACTCGTAATCGGCTTGCTTGATCGCAGTGACAAGTTTGTCGAAAATGGCCTTGTCTTCCTTCGCAGCCTCGGCGGCGGAAACGTTGTTAGCACAAGCTACCAGCAAGGCGGCACCAACAATGAGCGAGCGAATGATTCTAGTGTTCATGAGAATGCTTTCTCCTGTCACGGATCAGTTCTAAAGCGGTCACTCTGATTCTTAGAGGCGGCGGCGAGATAACAGCGGTGTAGTGGGTCTGTTTTGCGATCGTGATGGCGCCGGGCGCATCGGTTGCTCTTTTCTGTAGCTCCAGAGCTTGGTGAAGACCTAGTGCGAATCGTCCACCTACGAAACCGTGTTGAACGCTTCGGATTCGCCCCGCACGTTCGAAGTTTTGGTGTCTTAGCCATGGGTCTAATGAGTGGAGGGTGGGCTCTTGCATATGGCGTAAGGTCTCTCCCGCATGCAGACCCGAACGGCTGCCAAGAGACTGGCGCCGGGTCCAGTCGAGCCGGCGGCAAAGGATCCAGGGGAATGTCCGGTAATCGCATTGTACTCCAAAATTCCTCTATTCAATCTTAAAAAGACAAACGCTGCGCACGCGGCAGCAAAAGAGAACTTCGTCCAGCCAAACGAGCGTAGGTCAAGAGGGTCAAGAGTACGACTTTTGCATATCAATCTTCGCGACCCGCACTACGCGGACGCGTGGCTTGCTGGTGGCGATAACACGGTCCAAAGCCGTTTGGTAGGCCATTGCATCGAGCGGAAGCCTCACTGGCGCGTTCGTCCAAGCCGAGTACACCATCGCATTTGCCAGCTCAACGGACTTGAGGCCCTCCTCCGCCGGAGTTAGGAGCGGCCGTCCGTCGAGAACCGCCTCGATGAAATTGTTGATCACGCCGGCATGGGCGGTGTTGGGCTCGTCCGCGTACTCTTCGCTGGTCGTGTTCGGGACGCCAAAGGCGTTGTCGGTGGTGCGGGAATACTCGCGCGAATCCACCTCGTTGCACGTCAGGCGCAGGACGTCGTGCTCACGTACCACCAGACCGCGCGTGCCGGCGATCTCTAGGCGGTTGACGCCCGGGGCCTCGCCCGTGGTGGTGGTGAACACCCCGGTGGCCCCACCCGCGAACTCCGCATACGCCACTACATTGTCCTCGACCTCAATGTCATGGTACTGCCCGAAATGGCAAAAAGCCCGCAGCCAAGACGGCATCCCGCACAGCCATTGCAGCACATCCAGATTGTGCAACGCCTGATTCATTAAAACGCCCCCGCCCTCGCCTTTCCATGTCGCCCGCCAGGCATTCAGTCCATAATAGGCTTCAGGCCGAAACCATTTCGTGATGGTCCACTGCACGCGCTGCAGCTCGCCCAAGCTGCCTGCGTCCATCCATCGCTTGATGCGCTGGTAATGCGGATGCAGGCGCAGGTTCATCATCACGCCGAACACCTGCCCTGGCTTCCGAGGCACGGCGAGCAACTCTTCCCCATCAAGCTTGGTCGCGGTCAGCGGCTTTTCCATCAGCAGGTGCAGCCCCCTGGCCAGCACCGCTTCACCCAGCTGCCGGTGCAGCGGATGCGGCGTGGCCACGATGAGGGCGTCGACCAGACCCGAATCGAGCATCTGGTCCGCCGCGGCAAAATAGCGCACTTGCGCAGGCAGCGCGAACAACGGCGACTTGAGGTCGCTGACCGCCGTCAGGCGTCCCCGGATAATTTTGCCGGCAGCGAAATTGGCGACATGGACTTCGCCAATGTTGCCGAGGCCAATAATTCCAAAACGCAGCATGATGATTCTTAGTAGACGAGGGGAGAGGCGACCGGCAAACCGTTGCCGGAAGGCAGGCGCGTTTGACTGACAGGGAACGACAACATCAGCTCCGGATCAGGGCTCGAAATGCGGAGTGGACGTATCGGACGCCCGCAGCGGCTTTCCGTCCACGGCGTGGTTTCCGTGATTTCGATCCGCGTTCCGTCGGGATCAAAAAAGTTGATCTGCCGTTTCCGGTTGACCCCGGTCTTCATCGGCGTCGGCGGCCGGCATTCCGGCCTCAGTGTGCGTCCGGCCAGAATTTCTCCGGCTTTGGCGACATCCGGTACCTTTAGGCAAAGGTATTTCACCACCACTCGTGCTCGAGGTGGTGGAGGTGGCCGCAGCATAAATCCACTTGGTCACGTCAACCCGAGTGCGCCCGCTTTCCGGAGAAATGCATCCTGAATCGCGAAGTACGCGGGTTTGGGGTCGTGGTTAGCGAACAACCCCGGTGCACCCCAGCCCGGAAACACTCTGCGAATCCAAGATCGTTCATCTTCATGATCCCAAATCAGGAAGGCCGAAACCTCCGGCATCCGTAGGTATAATTCCACAAGATCTCGATATTCATCGGCCTGCAATAACAGACGGTTATAGTCCGCCGGCAGACGCATGCGCACATCCACCTCTGAAAAATGCACTTTTAAGCCCAGCGAGGCGAACCGGCGAACGTTTTCCTCGATTGAACAAAGGTTGGAGCGAATCTCCCCTAGCGGGTAATGCGATTCGAAAGCTATCCCGTGAACCGGCACGCCCTGCTTGACGAATCGAGCCAACATCTCGTAGACCCAATTCGACTTCGCATTTACTGATTCGATTGCACCATCACTGTAAAAGAGGACGGCTTCTGGATCGGCTTCGTGCGCCCATTGGAATATTTTAGGCATATAATCCACACCAAGCTTTTCTCTCCAGAAGCTCTCACGCCATCCAATCTCCATCGGCTTCTCCTTGTTGGGGCTAAACCCAAACACTGCCGCATCCAGCGGGCTATAAATAGCCGCGTTGTCCACATCCCAGCTCAGCACTCGTCCCTTATACCTGTTAACGATGGTGAGAATATATTCCTTTAACATCTGCTGCACCTCATCCGGCGAAAATTGGCCTGTTTTCAACCAATTTGGAACGCCCGAGCAAAACATTAGCACATTTGCACGGAACGGCAGGCCGTTGTTTGTCGCCAGGGCAAGATGTTCGTCGGCAATGTCGAAATCATATTCGCGCGGGCCCCGCCACACCCTCATTTCTCCACTGGGTGAGACCATCTTGAACGCATTGACCGATCCGAGCAGCGAACTCTCCCGCACCTTATTATGAATGTAAAATTCTTTGTCGCCCGGGTCGATGACCTCTTCCAAATGAAGGGCCGAGCCAAACGGGCGAGAAAGACGTTGAGATAATTCCCCGAGGCTGGGGCCTGTTAACACCCGCGTGCCTGGCGTGCGCTGGCCGGCAACAAACTCCCGCAGCCAAGTGAAGGCTGGCCGTTCAGAACGATCCCAGCGGACCAAACAGCTTTCGCTCTTCTGTTTGTTGAACGCTTGCGATTCTTCAATGTCTCCAAGCGTCACACCGACTACTGCAGGATGCTGCCAAATTTCGTTCAATAATGCTGAAAAAAGATTCTTGTGTAATTGGTCATCAGTTTCATGGACCGTCAATTCAGTAATCCACACAACGAGGTCCCGTTGATGAGCCTCGTCGAGAATCTTTCGCAGTTTGTCCGGCTCAAAATGCTCGCCATCTTTTAAGGTTAGGCAAACACCATCGAGAAGGTGCTGCTTATCCCGCCTCAGACCTCCAGCATCTTCAATGAACTTGGCAATAAACGGCTCACGCTCTGCCGTCAACTGCTCGCCCCAGAGAAAATGGGTGTCCTTTGCAGGAATCCAAGGGTGAACGTTGATGAGATGCACCATTTTAAGCAGCCACTCCATCTTCTTAGCTGGCGGCCCGTTCCTTGTTTCATCATCTGGCCACAATTCACCGGGAAGGTCGTCAACTTGCCTTCCAGCCTCAAGCCATCGGCCTTTGCGCAGATAGCGGTGCGTCATTGTTTGCAGCCGATACCTCAAACGGACGTTAGCATCCTTCGGGTCAAGCCATTTGGGCAACTGCGGCGCATAAGCCCAGCACCGATGAAGTACTTGCAGCGAACGATTTCGCGCACACCTCATCATCGCATCGAGGGCTTCGACGCGCTGAACAGTCGGATTCGGTGCCATGACGTTCCAAGCCCCTGTATCTCCAGATTCAACGGCGTCAAAAAGGCTACCGAGAAATGGTGTCTGATAGGGATGTTGCCATGCAACATCCCACGCAGCGCCGAGGTGTTTTCGAGTCAATGTGTTATTCATAGTCTTCAATTAACATAAGGTGAATCCTTCAATTATCCGTTAAATCTCACACAACTAAATTATAGCGCCGTTAACCAATAGGCATCGCGTCTCGAGTCTCGCCCAAAGCATACGACCTTCCGTTCCGCGCGTCGTCATTTTAAGAGCTTCTCGATCCCGGCCGCCCGGCCTGATCAACGCGTTCTTGATATCTTTCCAGCAGCTTGGCCTGATTTTCTTTCGTCTGTTTGTCGGTCAGCGGGAAAAACGCAAGCATCACCAAAGAAGTTACTGTACCTGTTATTGGTATCAAGCTAAAGGCAAGGCGCATCCGCGTGAGAGCTTCCGGAACTTGATTCGTCCCTAGCTCACGACGGAACCCCACAGCTACCATGACGATCCCGGAAAGCAGAATCGCCACCACACGCATTCCAGAGTCAAACCAGCTTAAGAATGCACAAAAGGTACCTTCCCTGCGAAATCCTGTTTTGAGCTCATCATCATCGCATATGTCCGCCACCAAAGACCGCGTAGTGAGCATAAGCACAGTGTAACCTAAAGCGAGCAGAGTCGCGGTGATCAGTGTAGCGTAAGGGTGTTCCGGACGATAAGTAAACCACTTTGATGCCGATGCCACTATAAGTATTACGATCCCCCAACGCAGCAACGCCACCTTTCCAATTCGAACGGCAAGCCGACCAAATATTGGGGCCGTCACCACCGTAATAATACTCGTGAGCGTGCCAAGCAAGCCCGCGAGAAAGGCCGCGCTTTTGAGATCGTTTCCGTAAACATAATAATTAATAATATAAAAGCCAACAGCGGATCCAGCCACCATCCCGTTCGCCAATCCGCTAGCTGTCAAAACTCCGCAAACGATTACAAACGCTTTATTAGCGAAGGTGACCTTAATGCCTTCAATCAGATTCAACCCCGACCTGCGATCGGCCAGCAATTGCGGCCGTTCCGGAACTAGTAACGCCGGGAGTACTGTAAACGGTATGACTATAGCGCCAAGGATTAACGCCACAATGTGAAGGCCCGTAATGGTGCTAGTAAAAAAATATGGTGATTGAATGATTCGAAGCATCCATAGGCTTAAAAGGTTGAATGCGAAGGTGAACGCCAAAAAGAACGCCTGTAGATGAACCCGGTCGTGCCGGTCTGTTGCAAGCCCGTACAACAATCCATCTCTGGGCACCTCATATATCGCACAGCAGACGCTGAAAACGGTTATCGCACTGAACAAGTATAAGGCAAGCCAACCGTGAGCCAATCCACGAGGGGCGAACCATAGAAGAGGAATGGAAAGACCGAGAGCGATGCCTCCCCAAAAAATAAATGGCCGACGCCGGCCCCACTTCGATTTACAGTTATCCGATACAGCGCCGATCCAAGGCCTTATAACTAATTCCAAACCATGACCTGCTGCTATTGCAGCAGACACCACAGCGGGATTTAATCCTAATATAATATTATAAATAGGAAAAGATAGCATCTCCAGAGCATTTTTGGCCACTATGCTAGCTGAGCTTAGGCTCATCACGACCTTGTGGGTCAGCGGTGTTTTCAGTTCGTCCGCCGGGGGGTTGGAGTGCTTTGGGGTCGGGGCCATGCAACTATTGATCTTTCAGTAAACAATGGATATGCATTCGGGCTTAGTTCCACGGCAGTTCCGAGGTGTCGATGCAGCTCCAGAGAAGCCAGGGCGAATGCTGCAGGTGGAGAAGCGCCTGCCCGACGCCGCTTTCCAGTTCGTCCACGGTCGCTGGCGTAGTGTTGGCGAGCGTTTGCTTGGTCTGGGTCCAGACGTGCTCGTCCGGATTGAGCTCCGGTGCGTAGGCGGGAAAGTGGTGCAGGTGAAGGCGCCGGCAGCGATGCAGATACTGGCGCACGGCTTCGTTCCGATGGATTTTGGCTCTGTCCCACAGGAGCACGACCTCGCCCCGGAGGTGCCGCAGCAGCAGGCGGAGAGACTCGACGCCTCGCTCCCCGTTGATGTTGTCCCGATGGCACCGGAAATACCTGCCGATCCACTGGTGGGCCGAGGATATCGTGATCGCGGAGATGACCGAGACCCGGTCGTGCCGGTAGCTATGGCGAAGGATCGGCGTCTGTCCGACCGGAGCCCAGGTCTTTCGGACGTTCGGGGTGAGCATGAAACCGCTTTCATCGAGGAAGACCAGATGAGCCCTGAGCTGACGGGCGTTTTTTTATATCGGGCCAGTTGGCCCGTTTCCATCTGGCAATCGCCTCCTCGTTGCGCTCGATCGCCCGGCGCTCCGGTTTTTGCCAGGTCCATTCCAATCGTTGAAGCAGCAACCGCCGGGCGCCGGTCAGGCCGTAATGCACGCCGAACCGCTTCGCGATCAGATCCGCGACCCGGCGCAGCGTCCAAAGGTCCGTGGCGTATCCCGCTTTCTGGGCGCCGGCGACCAGCAGGTTTGTCAGCAGGGCAGTTTGAGCCGGCGTCAGCCGGGCCGGCCGCCCCGGGATCGGTTTGGTGCGCAAACCTTGATTTCCGCTTCGCTGATAGGCTTGGTGCCACCGCACCACTGAACTCACCGACGACTTCACAGCCCAAGCCACCTTCTGATAGGTCTCGCCCGAGCGCAGCAACGCGATCGCCTTCCGCCGGCGCTGTTCCAGCCGTTGTGGACTGCCAGGAGGTCTCATGCCCCCACGCATACCAGAATGGGAAACGTTTATCCATTCTTTAGTGCAAGATCAATAAGTGGAGGAAATACGCCGATGCAGGTAATGTGGTTTGAATCTAGCAGTGCTCGCACCTGGTGCTAAAGCACGAAAAAGAGTCCTTTTTATCCTCTATGGGACATTTCATTATACGGCCAACGATGATTTCGGTAGCGGTGCAAAAATCTCACTTCTTAGGTCCAGCATCGCAAGAGCTCACTTCTGGCCGAGGTAACGGTTACCGGCGGATCGCTGGGTTGCTACGACAGGAGGGCTGACCGGTGGGCAAGCGTTCGATTCAGAAACTGTGCCGGCAGGCCGGGCTACGGGTGCCGCAATGGTCATTCGACAGGACTGTTCACTGAATCCAACAACCGCGACCACGTCTTGACTTGGGATTTCATCGCCGACGCGACGGTGCCCGGCCGAGGCCTGCGCAGGCTGACCATGCTCGATGAGTTCACAAGGAGGCATCCCGTCGGACGCATACCATTCAACTGAGGAATTTAGACATCTGTTCACGGAGGCTTGTTGCACCGGACTTACGATCCGCTGGTATCGGGAATTATCGGCGGCGCGCACGCTCAGTACGAACGCACAGCAAAAAACAATCCGGCAGGATGGATGCATGCAGTTAGGCAAACCACCAAACTCAGTTCGCTCGTAAGCAAATACCCGCCGCTCTTGGCGCGCCACTCACTCAGGAAGCTGGGTCACGCGCACATAAAAGGCTCCACAAAGTGGGTCACACTTGTCGTCCCCAAAAATTGTCTCGAGCCGTGTCTTGCCGCTTTTGAGCGACACTTCGAATATCGCGAGCGTCTGACCGGCCAATGTCTTGCTAGTTTTACTAACATCGGCAATATTTAACGTTGCGGACGCAATCGGCCGCGCACCACGTTGATCGGAAAGGCCCTTGACGCCTTCTCTCAGCGATTTTCCTGCCTCAAACGGCCAACGACTAAGTTCCACGCGGTAAACTCCATTAGACTCCACTTCGACGTCCCATGCTCCACGCGCCGATCCCGCCTCTAAACGTGTAGGATTGTCACAGTAATCGCCCTGCCAATCACTCGCGTACAGAATTACCTGAGGTATACCCGGGTGTCCCAAATGGATGTAACGGATTTTTTCAAATTCTGCGTGCGCGACCTGATGCCAACTCTCATAATAGGCACTCATTGTTTTTAGGATATCTGGAAACTGGTCAGCTACGTTTGAATCTTGGTGGGGATCCTTTGCGACATTATACAGATGGTCGCCTTCGAGTAATCGCCATTTTTTAAATGGCACTGCAGCCGCTACCCAACGAGCGCCGGAGATCTGATATTGAATTGGCAATGTCCGATCGCCGTAGGACCAAGGTTCTCCCCGCAACAGCGGAACCAAGCTTACCCCGTCCATCGGATGTGTATCGTCCACTTTAATACCGCACAACTCCAGTAGCGTCGGCGCGATATCTTGAGCCTCTGTTAGTTCAGTAACATCTCGGCTATGCTGAATCTCGGCTCCCGGCCATCGAAAAAAGAAGGGAACTCGATGCCCACCATCCCAGAGATCGGCTTTCATGCCGCGCATTCCTCCGTTATAAATCTCCGCTGCCTCCGCGGAGCCCGTGCCATTGTCGCTAAGAAAAAGCAAGATCGTGTTTTCATTCATTCCGTGTTTCGACAAAAACGCGTCGAGTCGCCCAAGATTCTCGTCAATGTTTGCGATCATCCCGTAGTACTCCGCTGGGACTTTTACCCCATTCCACACTCCGATTTTCTCGTAGGGCTCCGAATATTTGGAGGGGACACGGTACGGTGCGTGAGCGAGATTATCCGGAAGGTAGACGAAGAAGGGTTTCTTGTTTTCCTGGCACTTTGTCATATACTTCATAGCCTCCGTAAAGAAAATGTCGCCCGAATAGCCCTGATACGCGATATCAGTGCCATTATGCGCTAGGACCGGGTCGGTGTACTCATCTCCCGTTCCATTTTGATTTAGAGTACTATTTTTCCAGTTCGAGGCGAGCGAAGGCAACCCCCAAGCTCGAAATGACAAAACCTCCTGAAAGCCGCGGTCTTGAGGTCTGTAGGGATAGCTATCTCCCATGTGCCATTTCCCGAAAATGCCAGTGGAATAACCCGCCTTCTCAAAATAGTTGGATAGCATCGGTATGTCCTCACGCACCATCGAGCGACCTTGGCAAACTGCAGTACATCCATTCCTGAGCGCATCCACTCCAGTCATAAGCTGCCCCCGCGACGGAGAGCACATCGGCGCCACGTGGAAATCGGTAAAGTGGACACTCTCTCGGTACAATTTGTCCATATTCGGCGTCCTAAGAAATGGGTGCCCGTGTGCTCCAATATCTCCATAGCCTTGATCATCAATGAGAACGATGATGACGTTCGGCTGGTTGTTGGACGGCGCGGTACGAGTTTGACCGATAGCCGGAACAACCGCAATTGCGGTCAGAATTGCAGGTGTGGATATTTTCATGTTCAACATCTTGGGTCGAGTTTTAGGGGAGTCAAATGGACGAACTAAAACCGACCATCCAGGATGTCGCGCAACCTGCTAACGAATATCTCGCTTTGTTCCTCCGTGCCTGTCGACACACGCAGGCAGTTCCGCAAACCCCAACGTTTTTGCGCGTCCTCAACCTTGATGCCGCGTTTTCCCAACTCAGTCGCAACCTTGGACGCGTCCTGCCCAACATTGATGAGCACAAACGGCGCTTCGCTAGACACGTACGTAAGTCCGAGTTCCTTGCAGGCACGGTAATAAATAGAACGCGAACGTGAGCATATTTCACGGGTTTTCGCCAAGTGCGCCTCATCCGATAACGCAGCCATCGCAGCATAGAAGGAAAGCGAGGGAAGCATTCCGCCCTGGCACGAACGAATCCGCCGAATGAGAGCAGGTTGACCGAGAGCATACCCCACCCGAAGGCCGGCCAAGGCGTATTCTTTTGAAAGAGTTCTCACGACGACCAAGTTCGCAAATTTGTGTACGAGCAGTGCCCCATTCCCACATTTTTCCCGGGGGGCAAAATTGATATAAGCTTCATCAAGCACGACTACCACGTGCCCAGGAACCCTCGCTAAGAATTGCTCGATTTCCGCCCCGGTATGAACAGTGCCGGTTGGACTATTAGGATTAACAACGACAAGGACTTTTGTTCGTTCCGTAATCTTTTTCAGCATCCCATTAAGATCTTCCCTGTAATCGGAGGTCAAAGGCACCTTCACAGCTGTAGCCCCAAAGTAGATTCCGCCATAACGCGAAACCATTTCGTAGGACGGATGGGCCTCGATCGCTTCCGCTCCACCTCCCGACTGAGTAACCACGGCGATGGCATGCAGCAGCTGTCCGGCGCCATATCCGACCGTCACCCAGAGCTTCTCTGAAGGACTCACTGGATGGCTAAATCCCTCATCGTGTGGCAACTGATTCATATCAGCAATGCGTTTATACAGTGCCACTTGTTCATTGTCGACATAGAGGTGCACGTCTTCAGAATGGGCGCGTATCGCCTCTATTACTTTTTTAGATGGACCGAGCGGATTCTCGTTTCTGCATAGCCTTATTAATACGTCGGAGTTGCTGTTTTGCACAGCGATCGTGCTCATTATTTGTTTGTTTTGTGGTATTGTCACATTGAAATCAACTTATTTCCCTATTCCCCTCTGCGCCGCTCCTAGTGCATGTTTCCACGCCCACGACAACATTGAATAATCATGCCCTATCTCTAACAGCCGGCAACCCATATCCGAGTACTTGGCCGCCTCTTCGCTCCATGGCTGTCCGAGTGGAATGATAACGTGCTTCCCGTGCCGTTGTGCGGCTTTCACCGTTTTTCGTAACCCATCCTGTACACGTCGGTGGTTCTTATCTGGCCCAGGAAGACCAATTGCCACAGAATAATCAGCCGGTCCAAACATGGCGATGTCCACACCCGGCACCGCAAGAATTGAGTCAATGTTCGTAACCGCCTCCGTTTTCTCGATCATAATAACGACCAGAGTCTCCTCATTACTCCACTTAATCCAATCCGCTGCCGCCGCCGTTCCATAGCGCCCGGAGAAGCCAAGCGTGCTGTAGCCTCGATCCCCCAAAGGTGGGAATTTGGCCGCACGCACCGCCGCACGTGCTTCGGCGGCGTTCCGGATTTCAGGAACGATCACTCCACTAGCTCCGATTTCCAGCACTTTCCGAATAAGATAGGGATTACCCTTGTCGATTCGCACTAGCGGAGTGATTCCAGCCAAATGGGCTGCGCGAAGAACATGCTCGGTCGATTCATCTTGCCGCCATGCATGCTCGTTATCAATCCGGCAGAAATCGAATCCGCTAATGGCGGCCAATTCCACTATCCCTGGATGAAACGTGCATATGCAGGTGCCATAGGCGGTCTTCCCTTCCGCTAATAACTTCTTAAGACGATTGGGCACGTGTAGGTTCATACTCGGTTAAGCATAGTCTCGTAGTTTTGGCCCATCACGGTCGTCAGAGATTCGCCTGACTGAAGGCGTTCGACTAGTTGTGCTTCCCATCGGACGTAGTCACAGAAATCCCTTCCGACCAAAGTGCGCAGCCACCACGACCGTCAAATCTTAGGCTCGTTAGATTCATTTCAAGCGATTGGCGCTTCCTATTTATCGCTCACCAGCTGCACGCAGATTCCATTTGGGTCGCGCATATTTAGGACCCATTTGCCTTCCTCTGGATCAAAACAAGGAATCTCTGGCTTTGGAAACGGTATAAACTCAAAGCCTTGTTTTCCAAGAATCTCATACGCCTTCTTTATGTCTGGGACGCGAAACGCGACGTGATTAAGACCAGGCTGGTTGGGGCCAAAAACCTTGGCTATTTTAAGAATTGTCTCGAATCCAGGTAGCTTCAATTCCGCCTCACCAGCCGCGGGAACGGTCTTCTCAAGCCGCTTGTACCCCAGAGTCTGATAAAATTTAGCTGTGGCCTCTACGTCCGTAGCCAAAAACTGGATGTGATCAATCGCTGTAACAAGCGGGTTAAATTCTTTTGGTGCTCGAACTTTAACCTCGTCTTCCTCGTCCGAACCGATCGGCTCTTCGCGTTTGGCGTCCACGAGCTGCACCCGCCACCCAACCGGATCGCGGGTATTTAAGCACCATCTGCCCGTATCAGGAATAAAAAAGGGTATAATTTCGGATGGAAACGGCTCGAAATTAATTCCTTGCGTTTTAAGAATCTGGTACGCCTTGTTTATGTCCGGAACTTGATGTGCGATGTGATTAACGCCAAGCGGCAACGTTCGCCCCAGTATGCATAGTTCCACAATTGCTTCGAATCCAGGTATCTTTAATTCCACCGCTTTACCCGTGTGCAGCGTTCTGTGAATCGTCTTAAGGCCGAGAGTTTCGAAGAATTTCGCTGACGCGTCAACATCCCTCAAATGGTAATGTATGTGATCGATTGCTGTAACCATGGTTTTATGGTGCTTTGATATTTGTTGTGTTTATGGGTGATGCAGAAGGTTGCATTAGGATGAAATTATTAATCCAACATTTTGTGGCGCTTAGGAACAAGTGCGCGTTGGCTCTCGAAGGTTTGACTATGGCTCGCGATTCAGAGGCGATGGTTATCACTGTGCATTTGAATTTATGGCCGGAAATCGCAGAGATGCAGGGTGCAAATTAAGGACTTTACTAGGACTTTAGGGCCACCTTGTGGGGCGATGGTGCGCTGGAAGGAGGGCTATCCGTGGGATTTTGTTGTGCTTGTATTTGCGTCCTAAATTTCGCCTTCGCTGTGGCAACAGCAGCTGTTGGACGGACTGCGAACGTTCTCGGGGCAATGCCCTCGCTACGGCTACCGGCGGATCGCGGAGCTGCTGCGGCGTTTGGCAATGCCAGTGGGATTTGCATGCCGTGGATTGTGGGCTGGGTTGCTGACCGACGGGATTTGCATTGGGGTCTGGCAATCTCGGCGCTCGCGCCGGGATTGATGTTGTTGCTAGTCCTTGGTCTATGGCGCGGGCGGGTTAAGGTTACTCCTAATAATATCAACATTCTATAGCTATTGAACGTTGAGCTGGTGCGCCAAGTGGCCCAAACTCATTGGCCAGTATGGGTTGGTTCCCTGAACACACACCAATGGTCCCTTGCAGGGACGCTGGCCATGTGGATGTCATCGGAGCCTTCCTTTACTGAGGTCTGTGGAGCTTTGCCGGCAACTATTCGGTCCAAAGCATCCATTTTCAATCCCTTTATGTTACCTCTCGCTGGTCTTGACGTTCGTGGTTCGCGATCTGGCGACGGGATCGAGGGCGGAATCGAGCAGGCATTGCACGAGGCTATCGGGCGTGTAGTAGCTGCCGGAGGTCTTGCGTTCGTTGCCGGCGAACTCGGTAAAGGTGAACCGTGCGCCGTCGCTGCTGATCTGCGGGGTCAGCGCGAGGAAGCTCGCGCAATCAAACTGCCAGCCAACGCGAAGAAGACGAAAGCACCTAAAAGGTGAATTCCGACATCGGAGCGAGATGGAAGAGTGTGGCAGAGAATATCGGCCAGCCGTCGACCGTAAGAGGCACTGTAGCTCGCTAGGTTTAACGGAATAACCGTAAGAGCTACAGTGTTCGGGTGTTTCAACTCGATGAGCTAAAACGCCGTCTCCGAGTCCTCCGTGAATCGTTTGAACTCACGCAGCACGACGTCGCCATGCTGGCCGGGATCGATTACAAGTTCTACCAATACATCGAATCACCGCGAAAAAAACAGATTTGGTTGGAAACAGTCAGTCGTTTGGCGGCGGTTTATCACGTGGAGCTTTGGCAATTCTTCCATCCGAATTTTCTCGCTTACGCCAAGAGTCCAAGGGCGCGGCGAAAGCCGGGTGCTTAAATGCCGATCCCCACCGAAAGCCTTCGGCTTCAAATTAGGCACCAGCCATGAAATGGCCCGGCCTCATCGGCAGTTTTGACGGCAACCTGCCCGTGATTTACTGGCGGATCATCAACCAGGAGGTTCGGCTTCGTCTCGGCGGGAAAAACACCTCACCGATGCTGGCGACCTGCGCCAACGCCGAGGAATTGGACGCGCTGCTGCGGGGCGAAGATTGGGAACGATTGAATGCGCGGCTGACCGACATGGCAAGAGGGCTGCAGGCGGCGGGTGCCGATGGACTGGTGATCTGCGGCAGCCCGCTGAATCCGGTGGCGCGCGAAATCGGCCGCGCCGTCGGTTTGCCCGTTGTCAGCATGGGCCAAGCCGTCGCGGAAACATTGCGACTGTTTCGGTATCGTCGCGTGGTGGTGCTCGGCCCGAAAACCGGCCGGGAAGAAAGCATGTGGCGCGAAGAATTGCGCGGGTTCGATTTGATCGATCCGCCAGTCGGAGAGCGGCGCTGGCTATCCGAAGCGGCCGAGGCCGCCCCGGCGGAAAACCCGGAGGACCGGCGGATCGAAACGAATCGAATCATGTCCTCGTTGCGAAAAAAAGGGGTGCAGGCTGTCGTGCTCGCCGAGCCGGCCTTGGCGCGCTGGGTGAATTTGGAAGAGTCGTTGCTGCCCGTCTTCGACGCGGCCGAGATTCATGCGTGGGCTGCGGCAGGCTGGGTTCTGGCGGGGGAGGGCTGCATGGTGTCGGCTCCACCCTGTGTCGTCCGCGACAACTGATGGCCGCGGCGTGCTTGAAAATGGCCGCGGCGGCTATGGTCGTAATTCCCTATTCTGGTATGCTCAGGATACCCAAACAGGCGAACCCCGCGCCTCTTAACTCCGAATTTCCAGCATGGCCCCCTACAGTAGTGCCGAATATCCCCACCATGAATTGTCACGCGTCGAACTTCCGCAGGGAGCAAAACTGACGTGATCCCGGAAATTCGAGCCACTTGAAGTGTCGGTCTGGGCCTGAAAGAAAGGACCAGGCCATGAAGGGAAAACGATTCAGCACCGAAGAAAAAGTCCGCATCCTGCGGGAAGTGGACGGAGGCAAGAGCATCGTGGACCTCTGCCGGGAAAAGAACATCTCGGACGTGACGTACCACCGTTGGAGGAAGCAGTTCGGCCAGATGGACCTGAATGAGGCCAAGCGGCTAAAGGAGCTGGAAAAGGAGAACACGGAGCTCAAGAAGCTGCTGGCTGACGCGATGCTGGCGAAGAAGGTTCTGGAGTACGCTCTCGGAAAAAATTGTGAGCCCGGGGCACAAGAAGCAGGTCGTGGAAGCGGCCGTCAAGGAAGGGGTGTGCTCCGGGCGGGCAGGATGCCGGATCCTGAAGCTGTCCAGGTCAGGCTACTTTTACCGGGCGGGGAGGCGATCGAGCCGGCGGCAAGAGCTGGTGAAGCGCATCCACGCCCTGACCGATGCGAACCCGCGCTACGGTTACCGTCGGATTGCAGCCCTGCTCAGACAGGAGGGCTGGAACGTGGGCAAGCGCCAGGTGCGGCGCCTGCGCCGGCTGGAAGGCCTGAGAGTGCCACCAACCAAGCGGAAGGTCCCGCGCCCGGGGCTACTCCACCGGACTTCCGACCAAGGCAACGCATAAGAACCAGGTGTGGACCTGGGACTTTATCGCCGACGCCACGGTAAGAGGCGGCGCCTTGAGGATGCTCACGGTCCTCGATGAGCACACCCGGGAGTGCCATGTGCTCAGGGCGGACCGGGCCCTCAAGTCCGGCGACGTCATCAACCTTGTGAAGGGCGCCATCGCCCAACACGGCGTCCCGGAGTACATTCGCTCCGACAATGGCTCGGAGTTTATCGCTAAAGAGATCCAGCACTGGCTGGCCAAGAACAAGATCAAGACCATCTACATCGAGCCGGGGAGCCCCTGGCAAAATGGTTTCGTGGAATCCTTCCACGGGCGCTTCAGGGATGAGTGCCTCAACCGCGAGCAACTCTGGACCCTGACCGAGGCCCGCGTCGTGATCGAAGACTACAGAAACAGATACAACCAGCAGAGGCCGCACAGTAAGCTCGGCTACAAGAGCCCGGCCCGCTATGCGGCAAGTTTACCTCCATCCCTGGCTCCGGTCAGGCCCGCCGAGCCGGGCCTTCCCTCCGCCAGGGATGGACAACCAGCGTCAGTCGTATCAACATCAACTAATCATCCAGACCGACCCTGAGGACGGTCCGAAAAAGGGGATCCGCTCACACCCGTTCCGCGGCAAACCCACGAAAGCCGCGGCGCTACGCAGCATGACTACCGAATTGTCTGGATGCTTGAGACAGATTGGGATCCGTCCGGATTCAGGTCGTGGGCATATTCCCGGATGTTCTCGTTCCAGACGTCGCCGCCGTGAAAGACTTTTCTTTCAAAGTATTCCTGGATGTGAAAGCCACTAAGGGGCCTTGCAGCCGGAGGACCCGCCCGAGTTGCTCGGCGTTGAAATTCGAGGCAGCCAGCGTCCGAATCTTGCCTTCCCGCACGAGCCGATCGAGGGCCGCCAGCATTCCGGGTCCGCCGCACTCTCGTCCCACTTATGGAAATAATAAGCATCGAGTGTGTCCACGCCCAGACGCTGCAGACTTCCTTCCACCCCGGCCTGGATCAAGGCGGCGCTGTAGGGGGCCAGATTTTGGTGGCCACCAGGAGTGAGCCGGGCCTCGGCCGACGCGAAGCCAGCCAAGCTCCGATAATCCGTTCGCACTCTCCTTTGGAGTAGTGAAAGGAGGTATCAATGTGGTTGATGCCTTTCGCGACCGCATGATCCATCATCGCGAAGGCCTGGGTTTGGTTGATTTCGCGGCCGAAAGTGGCGGTGCCCAGTCCGATTTTTGCTCAAGCGAAATCTCGGTGCGGAAGAAATAGGAGAACTCATAAAAATTAGATCAATCGCTGACTGATCTCAAAGCCGGCGCCATCCGTTGTTCTCGGATGGCGCCACAAGTTGGGTAACTTTTTTTCGCGAGAATTTCTGTCATCCGATCATCGTGTCAGCAGATGAGACTGCAATGACGTAATAGGTCGCGGGAACGCTGCCCGGATTCCGCAAGGTTTGCACGGCACCGGGCGCGAGGAAAACAAGGTCACCCGGACCGACGAGGTGGGTGACCCCGTCTACATTGGACTCCATCATGCCCTCCTTCATGATCACGAGAAGCAGATTTGCGTGGCCCGAGTGTCGGACCGGATAGCGGCCAGCCGCCGCCGTTGCCGTGTGAATCTTGAGATTCGTGAACGTCACGGTCGGGGAGTCGAGGAAACTCCGGCGGATATCGTGGGTCATCGGCTTCGGCTCAATCTTGTCCCAGTGCACCACACAGGAGCGGAGCGTTCCCGGCGGAGCCCACTTCGCGGATGGCTCGTCGCGGACGGTATGCACGGCGTCGGTGCAGAAATTGATCACGTAAAAGGTGGCCGGTTGGGCGCCGCGATTCACCACCGTGTGGACATCGTTGGATGCGAAAAAAATGACGTCGCCGGGCGCGGCCGGCTGCGTCTCGCCATTGATGGAAACTTCCAACGCCCCGTCCTTGATGATCAGAATTTCCTCCCAGGGATGACAGTGCGGCGCGTGCGGTGTCTTGCCGGGATTGAGCGTGCCGATTTGCAGCTCGAATCGCTCCAGCGTCGGCGCGGGTGCGTCAAAGACCGGGCGAGAAATGCCGATCGCCGTGGCTCGCTCAGCCAGCGTGGCCCAATCGACAAACGTCGAGCCAATCGGTCGGGACCGCGCTGGTCGCTTCGTGGGGACGGCCGGAGGCACCGTAAAGGGCTCCGCCGGTGCTTCAGGTGAGGCTACGCGCGCAGCCGTGGATTCGGACATCCGCTCTTGCATATGGGAAATGGCTTTTAGGGATTGGACGGCGCGCAGATCAGAACGATTAGGTGATCCGGCCCACGACATTGATCGGATTCCCGGGCACGACCGCGAATCGACTGAGCGTCGAGCAGGGAGACCGCCATGCGGCCGCACGACGCCGCTTGATTCGATTGATAACGGCCCACTTGTTCGCCGGTGACGGTGAATGGCGTGAGCATGATGCTCATGGCATTAAAGGGATGGCGAAGGCGATTAACCGAAAGGTCTAACGGCTTACCCGGTTGAACGCCGCGTCGAAGGCAACCCGCTCGGCGGAGAATCAAGCTTGCGCACGAACGCTGCCGCCTCGGTCGCGTCGTGAACGCGGTCCGTG
>Ga0116124_1001123_pt1 | contig 21060 bp, 18 predicted proteins | sample June2015DPH_13_1_2_FD_89728 | JGI IMG/M metagenome (GOLD analysis project Ga0116124, IMG submission 89728) | Peatland microbial communities from SPRUCE experiment site at the Marcell Experimental Forest, Minnesota, USA - June2015DPH_13_150 | ecosystem: Environmental > Terrestrial > Soil >... | reverse complement strand
CATGTCCAGCTTCACCAACCCGGCGAGCTGCGACCGCATCGTCTTCGGCGTCATCAGTCACTTGAACCGCTCCTGGGAGAGAAAACCCCTCAAGGAATTTACACAAAATGCTTGACGCTACCCTCGCGGGCAGTGCCTTGACGCCGCGCGCGCTTCCGAGTAATGTAAGTGTTTACTTACAGTGCGTGATCATCGCAAGCGCGTAACATCGGAAATCCGCCGCCCCCAGATCCTCCGGGTGGCCATGAGCGTGTTTGCGCGCCAGGGTTTTCAAGGAACGACTACGCGTCAGATCGCCCAGCGAGCTGGGGTGAACGAAGCCATCATCTTCCGGCACTTCCCGCACAAGGAAGACCTCTACTGGGCCATCATTGACCACATGCGCCGGGGCGCACGGGGGCACGCCGAGCTTTGCGAGAGGCTCGGGACGGACGAGAACGACCGGGAGGTTTTCGCGGCGATTGCGGAAGACCTCCTGCGCCGCAACACCCAGGACAGTACGTTCACTCGCCTCCTGCTCTTCACGGCGCTCGAGAATCATCGCCTGTCGCGGCGCTTCTTTCGCACTTACGTGGCGCGGTACTACGAAACGCTGGCCGGCCACATCCGCCGCCGCATTCGCGAAGGCGCCTTCCGGCGCACCGATCCGCTGCTCGCGGCCCGAGGCTTTATCGGCATGGTCTTTTACCACTTTTTGATCCAGGAACTTTTCGGGGCGCGCGGCCATAAGACAGCAGACCCGAAACGCGTCAGCCGGACACTGACGGACATCTGGTTTGAGGGCATGGAGAATTCCGACCGCCGGCGCGGGGTCCGCGCGGGCCGGGTTCGATACGGCAAAACAAAAGGCGAACAAACGCAGCCCTTATAGAATCCAATGTGAGAAGCGCCGTGAACGGGGGCGCCGGCTGCCCGGAAAGGCCGATAACGAGGAGAAATCACGACATGGAACCTCTTGCACTCATTACCGCGAGAAGCCGCAAAGCGCTCCGCCGCGTCGCCTTCGCGCTGCTGGCGGCCGCGCTCCTTGCGAGCCTGCTGCCGCTGGCGGGCTGCTCATCGAAGCCAGCCGAATCGCAAGGCATGAGGATGGAGTTTCGCGTCCCGGTCACGGTGGCCAGGGCGGTCGCGAAGACCATGCCGGTGCAGGTGGAGGTCATCGGCAACGTGGAAGCCTACTCCAACGTTTCGGTCCGAGCGCAGATGGCGGGTGAAATCGAACGCGCCTACTTTACGCAAGGCCAGGATGTGAAGAAGGGACAAATGCTCTTCACCCTGGATCGCCGCCCTGTCGAAGCCACGCTGCACCAGTACGAGGCGAATCTGGCGCGCGACCAGGCGCAACTGGCCAACGCCCGCGCCCAGGCGGAACGCAACGGCAAACTGTTCGAGGCCGGCATCATCTCCAAGGATCAATACGACACGTTTCGCACCAACGCCCAAGCCCTGGAAGCCACCGAGCGCGCCGACAAGGCCGCCATTGAAAACGCCAAGGTGGACCTGAGCTATTGCTCCATCTCTTCCCCGATTGACGGCCGCACGGGGAGCTATCAGGTTTATCCTGGAAATATTGCCAAGGTGAATGATACGGTGCTGGTGGTCATCAATCAGATTCACCCTATTTACGTGACCTTCGCGATGCCGGAGCAATATCTCGCCGAGGTGAAGAAATACCTGGCCGTGGGCCCGCTGGCGGTGCGGGCCTTCATACCCAACGACGCGCGGCCGCCGGCCGTGGGCCAACTCGCGTTCATTGACAACGCCGTGGACACGACCACGGGCACCATCAAAATGCGCGGCACGTTCCAGAATCCCGATAATCGCCTCTGGCCAGGGCAGTTCGTCAGCGTGGTGATGCGGCTGACCACGCGCCCCAACGCCACCGTGGTGCCGTCGCAGTCCGTGCAGACGGGCCAAGCGGGCAAGTACCTCTTTGTGGTGAAACCCGACGAGACAGCGGAGCTTCGCCCGGTGGTGGCGGGCGAAACCGTGAATGGTGAAACGGTGATCGAGAAAGGTGTCGCGCCCGGCGATAACGTCGTGACCGACGGCCAGTTGCTCCTCGCGCCGGGATCGAAGGTGCAAATCAAAAAGGGTTCCTAACGCAGTCAAAGGTTGAAGGTCGAAAGTCCAAAGTGAAAGCCCTTTGCCTTCAACCTTCGACCTTTGATTTTTGACTTTCGGCCATCTCCAACGAGGTATTTCGCCCAGGATGACGAGCGCAGGGGCCATCAAGCGCGCTGCGCAGGGTAGGCAAAAATGAATCTAGCGGAACTTTTCATCCGCCGGCCGATCATGACCACGCTCGCGATGCTGGCTATTCTGACCTTCGGCATCATTGCGTACCGCGTGTTGCCCGTCAGCGATCTGCCCAACGTGGATTACCCCACCCTCATGGTCAGCGCCGCGCTGCCCGGCGCAAGCCCGGAGACGATGGCCGCCGCCGTGGCTACGCCGCTGGAGCGCGAGTTCTCGACCATTGCGGGCCTCGAGGCCATGAGCTCGATGAGCACGCTGGGCGGCACGCAAATCACCCTGCAGTTCAGTCTGAGCCGCAGCATTGACGCCGCCTCGCAGGATGTGCAGGCCGCCATCGCTCGCTCCCAGGGCAGGCTTCCGCCCGACATGCCCGCGCCGCCCGCCTATCGGAAAGTGAACCCCGCCGACCAGCCCATCATTTACATGGCGGTCTACTCCGATACGCTTCCGCTTTCCACCGTCAACGAGTATGCGGACACGCTGATGGCGCAGCGCATCTCGATGATCAGCGGGGTCGCGCAAGTGCAGTTGTACGGTGCGCAGAAATATGCGGTGCGCGTGCAGCTTGACCCTCAGGCGCTGGCCACGCGCGGTATCGGCATTGACGAGGTGATGGACGCCGTCAAGAACGCCAACGTCAACCTGCCCACCGGGACGCTTTTCGGGACCCACAAGTCTTACGTGGTCCAGGCAAACGGGCAACTGATGGACGCCGCCGCCTACCGGCCGCTCATCGTCGCTTATCGCAACGGCGCGCCGGTGCGTCTGCAAGCGCTGGGGCAGGTGATCGACAGCGTACAGAACAGCAAGGTCGTCAACTGGTACAACGGCAACCGTTCCATGGTTCTGGCCATCCAGCGCCAGCCCGGCACCAACACCGTGGAAGTGGTGAACAACATCCGGCGGCTGCTGCCCACGTTCCAGAAAGAGATTCCCCAGTCCGTTCACCTCGCCACACTCTTCGACCGCTCGATTACCATTCGCGACTCAGTGAACGACGTCAAGTCCACACTCTACCTGACGCTCTGCCTGGTGGTGCTGGTCATCTTCCTCTTTCTGCGCAACGTTTCCGCCACCATTATCCCCAGCCTGGCGCTGCCCATGTCCATTGTGGGCACGTTCTCGGTGATGTATCTGCTGGGTTACACGGTGGATAACCTTTCGCTGATGGCGCTGGTGTTGGCCGTGGGCTTTGTCGTGGACGACGCCATCGTCATGCTCGAAAACATCGTGCGCCACCTGGAAATGGGTGAAGGCGTCCTGGAAGCGGCGCTCAATGGATCGAAGGAAATCAGCTTCACCATTCTCTCCATGACCTTGTCGCTCGCCGCGGTCTTCATCCCCGTACTCTTCATGGGCGGAATTCTGGGGCGGCTGCTGCACGAATTCTCGGTCACCATCATTTCCGCGGTGCTGGTTTCGGGGGTGGTCTCACTGACGCTGACGCCCATGCTCTGCAGCCGATTCCTGCGCCATGCCAAGCCCGAAGAGCACGGCTACTTGTTCAACCTCTTCGAGCGCGGTTTTCATGGGATGCTCAGCGCCTACGATTGGAGCCTGCGGAAGGTCTTGCGGCACCGGTTCGCAACCCTCCTGTTCTCCATCGCCATCATCATCGTTACCACCTATCTCTTCATCCGCATTCCCAAAGGATTCCTGCCCAGCGAAGACGGCGGATTCATCTTTGGAATCACCATGGCCCAGCAGGGCATTTCCTTCGATTCTATGAAGGAGCACCAGAAGGCTATAACCGGCATCATGCTGGCGGACCCCAACGTGGAAAACGTCACCTCCTTTGCCGGCGCGGGCGGGCCGGGGGGCGGCGGAAACTCCGGCTTCTTCTTCATGCGCCTCAAGGACCGTCCCAGCGGCCGCGAGCAGATGCTCGAATGGTTCAAGGACCTACTGCACATCCCCTACCCGCACGATCCGAATTACCGCTATATCGACACCGACCAGGTCATTCAAGAAATGCGCCCGAAGCTCTTTTCCATACCCGGCATCATCGCTTTCATGCAGAACCCGCCGCCCATTCAGATTGGCGGACGCCTGACCAAGAGCCAATACCAATTCACGCTGCAGGGGCCGGAAACCAAGGAGCTTTACCGCGAAGCCTTGAAGCTGGAAGGGGAGTTGCGTACGGTTCCGGGACTCCAGGACGTGACGACCGATTTGCAGGTGAGCAACCCGCAAGTGAACGTGGAAATCGACCGCGACAAGGCCAGCGCCATGGGCGTGACTGCCTTCCAGGTGGAAAACGCTCTCGAGACGGCCTACAGCTCGCGGCAGGTTTCCACGATTTACACGCCCAACGACGAGTATTGGGTGATTGCCGAGCTCCTACCGCAGCACCAGATGGACCCGCAGGCGCTCTCCATGCTTTACATCCGCTCGGACCGCGGCCAGCTCGTGCCGCTGAGCGCGGCCGCGAAGCTTACGCAATCGCTCGGCCCGCTGGCCGTGAACCACGCTGGACAGTTGCCATCCGTCACCGTGTCGTTCAACCTGAAGCCCGGCACCTCGCTCGGCGAGGCGGTCAGTCGCGTCGAGCAGATTGCCCGGCAGACGCTGCCCGCCGACCTCAGCGCCAACTTCGAGGGCACCGCGCAGCAGTTCCAGTCCTCCATGGTCGGCCTGGGCATCCTGCTGGTCATCACGATCCTGGTGATCTACATCGTGTTGGGGATTCTGTATGAAAGCTTCATCCACCCGCTGACGATTCTCTCCGGACTGCCCTCCGCGGCGCTGGGGGCGCTCCTTACGCTGACGTACTTCGGTTATCAGCTCGACCTCTACGGTTTTGTCGGCGTCATCATGCTGATCGGCCTCGTCAAGAAAAACGCCATCATGATGATTGACTTTGCCCTGGATGCGGAGAGGAATTCCGGCAAGACCACTGTGGAAGCCATTTACCACGGAGCGCTGGTGCGCTTCCGGCCCATCATGATGACCACCATGTCGGCGCTCATGGGAACGCTGCCCATCGCCGTGGGCTTCGGCACGGGCGCGGAGTCGCGCCGCCCCTTGGGCTTGTGCGTGGTGGGCGGGCTGGTCTTCTCCCAGCTCATCACCCTTTACATCACACCCGTCTATTACACCTACCTCGACTCGTTCCAGAAATGGCTGCAGCGACTCTTCCGCCGCAAGGTGGAAACCGGTGAGGAGGAACTGCGCACCTCAGCCCCGGCGTTCGCCAACCCCAATGGCAACGGCATGGCCGTCACCACCGACCGGGAGGAAAGATAGGTTGAAGGGAATAGGTTACAGGTTATAGGTGACAGGGACTGACCCGGATTTCTCACCACACGATGCCTTTTTCCCGGCGGCACCTCACACAGCGGAGGTCCGCGCTACGCTTGCTCCTCTTGAATCCGTTGGCGGGTGGCATTAGACTCTTGGCCCAAATCGGGTCAACGCCAGGAGCGGCTCTTGTCTGCGTCCATCGCCACCTTTCACTCGGACCTTGAAAAGCTCATCCGAAAATTCCAGGCCGACCAGCCGCACTATTCTTCCAAGGACTATCTTGAGGCCCAGGCGCGCACTGACTTCCTCACGCCTTTCTTCAAGGCGCTCGGATGGGATGTCGAGAACGAGGCTGGCCTGCTGCATCACGACCGGGAAGTGCTGGTGGAAAAGGGCGACATGGAAGCCACCGGGCGCCCCGACTATAACTTCCGTATCGGCGGGCAGACCAAGTTTTACGTGGAAGCCAAAGCGCCTTCCGAGCCGCTGGACACCCCCCGCCACATTCTTCAAGCAAAGGGTTACGTCTGGAACACCAAGAGCGTTTACTTCGTCATCCTCACGAACTTCGAGGAATTCCGTTTCTACGACGCCTCCGCCCAGCCTGATCCCAAGCGTCCTGACGAGGGTCGGCTGCTCCGCCTGCGCTACTCCGAATACCTGGCGAATGCGGAAAAGCTCTGGGAATTCTCCCGTGAGCGGGTGGCGGCGGGTTTGATGGAGGCTTTGCTCCCGAAAATCCGCCGAGCGCCACGGCTGCGAAAGCAGGTTGACGACGTCTTCCTGGATGAGATGACCGGCTGGCGGGAAGAACTCGCCAAGAACATTCACAAGAACAATCCCGAACTCAGCGCCCGGCAGTTGAACGAAGTGGTGCAGCGCTTGCTCGACCGGATTGTCTTTATCCGTATCGCGGAAGACCGCAAGGTGCTTGAGTACGGCCAGTTGCGAAGGGTTCTGGAAGACTGGGAGATTCACGGCGGTAAGTTCCACATTTTCGACTGGCTGAATGACCTTTTCCATAAGGTCAATGAGGACTTCAACGGCGAAATCTTCAAGCCGCATCTTTCCGAAACCATCAAGATCGATTCCGAGCTGCTGGCGCGCATCATCAAGCGGCTGTATCCGCCCGAAAGCCCCTACCGGTTTGACGTGATCGGCGTGGAACTGCTGGGCTCGATTTACGAGCGCTACCTTGGCAACACCATCCGCCTCACGCCCAAGCAAGTGAAAGTGGAAGAAAAGCCGGAAGTGCGCAAGGCGGGCGGAGTCTATTACACGCCGCGCTATATCGTGGATTACATCGTCCGCGAGACCGTGGGCAAGGCCATTGAGGGCAAATCGCCCAAGCAGATTGAGAAGATTCGCATTCTCGACCCGGCCTGCGGTTCCGGGTCGTTCCTGATTGGCGCGTTCCAATACCTGATTGATTACCACGTAAGGTGGTATCTCGCCCATCCCGAACAGGAAGTGCGGCACGCGCACCCGTCGCTCGATTTCATGCGCGAAGTCCACACCGACCCCGATGGCTCGAAGCGCCTCTCCGTCTATCGCAAGGCCAAGATTCTGCGCAATAACCTGTTCGGCGTGGATATCGACCCGCAGGCCGTCGAGATCACCATGATGAGCCTTTACCTCAAGGCGCTGGAGGGAGAGAAATCACAGTTGCCGGCTAAACAGCACATCTTGCCGGAACTGAAATACAACATTCAGTGTGGCAATTCCCTGATAGGGCCGGACATCTACGACCAGGGCACGCTGTTCGGCGACGAAGAGCGCGACCGCATCAACGCGTTCGATTGGAATTTCGTCCCCGTAGGGGCGGGCCTTGTGCCCGCCCAGAACGGGCGCCCACAGGGGGCACCCCTACGACGCACACGCGCGGGCGATTCACGAACCGCCCCTACCCCGGGCAACGGCCTTGCCTCCATCGGTCAAGTCATGCGCTCGGGCGGGTTTGACTGCGTGATTGGGAATCCGCCGTACATTCGCATCCAGGCGATGAAGGAATGGGCGCCCATCGAGGTGGAGTTCTACAAGCAGCATTACAAGGCGGCGAGCTCCGGTAATTACGATATTTACGTGGTGTTCATTGAAAAAGGCCTGAGCCTTCTTAACGAAAAGGGAAAGCTCGGCTTCATTTGCCCGCATAAGTTTTTCAATGCCCAATATGGCGCGCCTCTGCGCAGGTTGCTTTCGGAGCGCAAACACCTCGTGCATGTCGTCCACTTCGGCGATCAGCAGGTGTTTGACGGCGCAACAACGTACACGTGCTTGCTGTTTCTCGAAAAATCTGGAAGCAGACATTTGCAGCTTCAAAAAGTCAACGACCTGGAGGCATGGCGCACCACGGGCGACGCCACGAAGGGCCAAATTCCCGCCGCCGATATCACTGGTTCAGAGTGGAACTTCAAGGTTGGTGCGGGCACGGAATTGTTTGAGAAGCTTGCACGAATGTCGCTCAGGCTCGCTGATGTTGCGACGAGGATATATCAGGGCCCGATCACGAGCGCTGACTCAGTGTATCTGTTCAAGGAGTTTGCAGGAGGCAAAAGAAAGAGCACAACCAAGGTACTCTCACCGGAACTGAATGAGTGGGTTGAAATTGAATCGGGTATTCTCAAGCCCGTGGTTCGCAGCGGAAGTATTAACAGGTACTCAGTGCAGCCGACTGCGCTTGTCCTGTTCCCTTATGAGGTAAAGGACTGCTCAGCGCGGCTTCTCACGCCAGCCGAGATGAGACGGGACTATCCCCTGGCTTGGGATTACGTGAGTCGGAATAAGAGGCTTTTGGAAAACCGAGAGAAGGGCAAGTTTAAGGACCCTGAGTGGTATCGGTTTGGGCGCACCCAAAACCTTGGCATGTGGGAACAGCCCAAGCTTATGGTGCCGTACATGGTCACGCACCTCGCTACGTACCTCGACCATACAGAGGGATTCTACTTTATAAACGTGACCACGGGCGGATATGGAATCACCTCAGCGGACCCGACGATCAGTCTTCCCTACCTTTGCGGCCTGCTGAATTCCAGACTCCTGGATTTCTATTTCAGAAGCGTCACGACCCCTTTCCACGGCGGGTATTTTGCTGCCAACAAGCAATACATCGAGCAACTTCCCATCCGCCCCATCAACTTCTCCGACCCTGCCGACAAGGCCCGGCACGACAAGATGGTGAAACTCGTTGACAGGATGCTGGAATTGAACAAGCAAAAGCATGCGGGCAAGCTCGCCCCCTCGCAAGTTGAACGCGTCGGCCGCGAAATCGCCGCCACCGACGCCGAAATCGACGACTTGGTTTACGAGCTTTACATGATAACGGACGAAGATAGGAAGATCATCGAACGAGCCTGACAGGAGCTGGTAGGCGGGCTTAAGTCCCTTTCGGGCACTTTCGCAGTGACTCGGTTAGGCGCTTTAGTTCGTCTAGCCGGGCGGGATCGGGGCAGTACGCAGTAACGGCTACGCGCCCGACGCGGTGCGCGAGTTCCTCCGGCGTCGCTCCCCAGCGTAAGGCCAGGTCCACAGCCCCTCTTACCGTGTCCCAGGTTACGCGTCGCTCTTTGTGGTGAGTCACGAAGCTCAGGGCGATGCCCTCAAATCGACCGGCAGACCAATCGTGTGGCGTAATGCTAATGGGTGCGCCCATAATCATGGGCTACTGATAGCATGCTATCGACCGCTTGTCAACCAGAAAGCACACTATATTGGGGCACAGGGGGTGCAGAGGGCCATGTATAGTGGCCTTCGTGTTCAGGTCAGAAGGGCGAAATCGGCGCCAGCGACGCCGAAATCGACGGCCTCGTTTACAAGCTCTATGAAATCACCGCCGAGGAGCGGAAGATCATCGAGGCATCGTAGGGGTGCATTGTTGCCGATGAAGGCTCAGAACAAGATGGTACTCAAGCCCAAAGAGGTGGAAGCAATCGCGGGTCCGGCATTCCGCAAACTCCTCAAAGCCGTCACGAACCGGGATTACTTGGTACGAGTGTGGCTGCCTGAACTGTCCACGATCCCGCATTTGCCCACCCGGAGAGAGAGAGAAGGGTGGATTAGAGTGCGGAGTATGAAGCCCCTCCCCGACAAACTGACGGCCTTGGCTGATGACGTGGAGTTTGCGTCCCGATCGTGCCGGGTGTTTCTCTCCGCGCCGTTGGGCTATCCGCCCGGCATCATTGGTGCTCTCGCCCAGCAAATGCGGCAGGGGGCGGACTTTCTTCGGAAGGCCATGTCGGGCCGGGATTTAGCGCCAAAATGTAGTGTGCGGGCGGTCCGTATTTGTGGACTGTTGGATTGGATTAAGAGAGAAACGGGGCGGTATTATTATGCCGAGGTTTCGCGGCTTTTGGACCTTGCCTTCCTCGCGGCGACTGGGGGAAATGAGGGGGGCCCCGATCCGGCTGAGCTCAGGATGATCATGAAGCGAACAGTCTCAAGCATGAGAAAGGACGTAGCGGAGCTCGCCATGTCGTGGGCGAATGACCCCGAACTGCCCGAGGACTTTGCCGAGCTTATGCGTAAGGCGGCTCGGGAAACCTACACGGTCCCGCCAAGACCTGCATCGCGCCCGAACGTGCCTCGTCCCGGCAAAAAGTAACGATTGACAACGGAAATTGTTGCCTCGTTCTCTCGACCGCAGGGTATACGTTTGCTATAGTGCCGCCGTCCGGGTGAATAAGCACGTGAGGAGTAGAACAGGTGTCAGAGAAGGAAGACTTCGAAGACGTAATGGCTGAGGAAACTGCAAGAGGGCGTCGCCAGCCGAAAAAGGCTGTAACGCTGGCGCGTCAGCGCATGATTCGAAAAGTAGCGGATATGCTCGCTGATCCGGGCCGCGAGAAGAGAACTTTTCTTGCGGTTATTCGTGAGTACGGGATAAAAGAGGGATCGCCCGAGTTTCTTCAACTCTGCGAGTTGTGGGACGCTCGGCACGGCTAGCACTGAGCGCTGTGTGCTCAGCGTTCCGTATCCGCCTTTCTTGTTCTCCCGTGGGCATCGCGGAAAGGTGGCGCGACACTGTCTTGGTGAAGCGACTGGAGAATTCGCGAGCAGTAATCCGCTTGCGTTTCTTGGTCATAGTTTAGTCCCACGCTTTCCTAATCTCAGGTGATAATAACACGCGGCATTGTTGTCTAGCAAGAAGCTCGCGCAGAGGGTTTCTTCGGTCTGCGATCCCCATCTGGAACGCGAAATCGCCTCGACCGACGCCGCAATCGACGAATTGGTTTGCGAGCTGTACAGCATAAGCGGCGAGGAACGCAGGATGATCGAAGGCTCTTAGGTGTAAAGGCGGCCCCCGGTTCTCGCCACCGTAAAGGGGAGAGCGACGGCGCGCACTGAACTTCGAGGTAGACAACATCGCAATCGACTCTGGCGGTTTGAATCTACGATGTTTCATTCAGGGTCGTGGTTCGCTCGCTTGCCGGCTGTATCCTAGGGGTGAGGAACCCCAGCTTTTGCTTCAAGCTCTCGCGCCCCTGAACAGCCTGACCTCTTTTGAGTGTTTCAGCGATAAATCCATACACCTCTTTCGGATATTGTGAGCCAAGTTGCCCCAGCGACGTTAGCAGCACGCTCGGCTCAACAGAGCCAAGAAGGTCACCCAGCATGGAGTTTATGCCCTGTTGGAGAATAAGCCCTGCGCACTCGTCGAGGGCAATCTCCTCGTCGATTACGGCCTCTACTACTTGGGTGAATGCCCCAAGTGTCGCCAGCATCTCCTCGGATATGACAATCTGTGGCATGCGCTCCTCCCTTTGGGTGGAAGCAGAAGGGCTCATGATAAACTCTTTCAGACCATCAATCAAACTAGCGCTGGAAGCAAGCGTAGCGCCCCGATGCATCGGGGCAGCTCTCATCTTCAGATCTTCGCGTTCTCATTCGGCGGGCCAAAGCAAACCATGGGGGAAAAAAGCGAGCGGATGCAAGCCGCGTAGCGGCGATAGAATGTGGCCCATGGCGACAGCCATGGGGAAAAGAAGCAGAACTAGAAACGAGCCCCGGCAGGGGCGACAGAAATAATCGCCACTGGAAGCGACTCTGTCGCCCGCTGACGCGAGCGTCGCTGCGGACAGCCAAGAACAGGAGTAGAATGCCGAAGGCGAAATCGGAGCGACATCGCAAGTCCCAGGGAGGGAGACATCGCATGGCAGAAATCTTCAAGATCACGGAACTGGTGGGAACGTCGCCGACAAGCTTTGCGGAGGCCGTGCGCGTGGCCGTCACCGAGGCGGCCAGGACCATTCGACACATGTCCTGGTTCGAGGTGGTCGAACAGCGCGGGCACATCGCCGAGGGCAAAGTTGCGGAGTTTCAGGTCACCATCAAGATCGGCTTCAGGCTCGAAAGGTAGGTTACAGGGAGCAGGGAACAGGGAACAGGTTGCAGGCTATAGGTGACAGCTCGGAAAAGGCCGAGGCGACAGCAGGGAGCCAAAGCCCAGGAGTTGGCAGTCGAAACTAACAACAGGGAACTGCCTTGTCCCCTGTCGCCTATTTCTTCAGGTCCTCGGGTGTGTCGGTCAGCCGGCCGAGCATCTCGTAGACGCGCACCAGGGCGTGATTGACCATGCGCTCGCCCGCCCCGACTTCTAGCCAGGTGGTGGAACTGGCTGTGCCGTAGCCGCCTTCCGTCGCGGCCTTGAGGGTGGGGAAGTAGCCGTAGTAGCCGTTGGCGTACCCCAGGAAGAAGGCGTCGGGGACGGGGCAGCGGTCGCGCCAGTTGATCTGAAAATCCACGAAGGGCTCGCCCGGCATGGTCATCATGGCAAGGCGCTTGTTGATGAGCACCGTGGCTACGGGCAGTTGCCAATCCTCGCGAACCCGCGGCGCAAAGTTCTTGAAGAGGTCCGCACCGTAAGTCGCAATGAACCCCTTCTGCAATTTCTCCAGATTCCAGCGCAGATGGAAGGGCAGCGTATCTTCCACGAAGTCCAGCGACGGGTTCGGCGCGGCTTCGGTGTGGATCTCCTTGGCGACGCGCGCGACCTCTTCACCCAGGTGCTGGCCGCTCCAGTCGCGCTTGCCGATGGCGTCCTCCTTGAGCGGCGTCGTGGCGTCGTAAACGTTGATGTCGCCGGGCGCGCCCTGCAAGAAGAAACAGAGCGGCGGGTTGGCGCCAAACGCTTGCTCAACCGTTTGGGTCATCACGCCGGGGAAGTCCGCGGAGTATTGCAGGTTGTCGGGACCAAACACCACCGGGTGGCAGGAGTAATTCACCAACACGGCGAGCGGTTTGCCTTCCGCCGTATCGATACGCAGCACAGAGACCGTCGGATCGACGGGCGCGGTCGGCACGTGGGTTTTGTTGCGCCAGAACATGGTGACCGTACCGTCGGGGTTCACACGGCGCCGGTTGTAGCCGATGTAGGTCTGGCCGTACCCGGTGCCCAGCCGCACCTCCACGGCGCGTTCGTGAGCCTCCTCGATGGCCTTGTCAACTTTCTCGATCGCGGCCGTCTCCCAGGCGGGAACGCCGGAAGGCTGCTCATCCATGATCACTGGGCCCGCGTGCGTGTGCGTCGCCTGCACCAGCACATAGGAAATTCCGCTCGACTGCCGTGCCGCAGCGCGGATACGCTCGATGGAGGCGGGACCGAAGGTGCGCCCGTAATCCAGATCCACGAGCGCCAGCCGCTTCTCTCCAACTTCCAACACCAGCACCCGTGCGTAGAGCGGGTCGAGCGTCCCCTGCGCGCCGGTAAGCCGGCCAAAGTACCCCCACAGCAGGACGCCGGTCGGCGGGGTGATGTCCACCTTGGCCACGCCGGCCTTCATCGACGCCGCCTGGAGCGACAAAGCCCCGCTCAAAACCAGCGCCGCCGTAATGAGACTCATTCTCAGCGCTCGCGACATCGTTCCTCCTCCGCGCAAGGTGGAATCCTGCCTTCAAGGCGCCTGCTCCGAACGCCCATCGCGCCTCACGCTTTTCAAAAAGATGCGCCTGCCCGAAAACCTTTCTTGACTCCGCGGAACGTCGGGTAAGATGTAACCGCACTTCAGGGCAAATGACAAGGAGAGCTTGATGTTCTGTTGCGACCTGCTGGCAGAAGCCAGCCAGCGAGGGGCGTTCTATTACGGCGCCGCACACCGCATCGACGACGGCCGGATCGCAAACGACCTCCAGACGGAGTACTACATCCGCGCAGCGTCGAGTCGCGGTTATGCCTATCTGGGTATCAATTACTGCCCGTTTTGCGGCCACGCCCTCTCGCTCGGCCTGTGGCAAGCGGAGAAGAAAAAGTGAGGGTGGGTTGCGAACTGTTCCCGTAAAGAGCCACGCATCTCCCGCGGCGCCGTTTCACTCAAACGAGATCAGCTTCAACTTGGAGAGCGGAACGGAGAAGTCGAAAACCTCCGGGCTGGCTGGGTCGTAGTGGTCGGTAATTCCCAGGATGCGGGCCTCTGCAGGGTGGGTGGTCGGCATCAGGAATTTTCCTTCGAGTGTCTTGCTCTCCCGCAAGGTAATGCTCAGCCGATCCCCCTGAATGCTCACGCGATCGATCTTGAAGAAGTCGACTTCATCCGCCCCGCCATTGTCGAGGAGCACAGGGATGCTGGTGCGCGGAGGGACCGACTCCAGCAGCGACCCGCGGCCTCCCGGAGGATAGAAGTCCAGATAGAGATCGAAAAGGTGGGTGATTTTGCCGGCCTGATCGGTGATGGCGGTTTTGTACCCGAACCGCTTCCAGATCTCTACAATCTGCGCGCGCCCCTGCGCGTCGCTGGTTTGGACGTGATAGGGCAAGCTGCCTTTATTTAAGCGCACCTTTGTGACGCGGCGCTCTTTCAGGTCGAAGTGCTTGTACACCAGAAAAGATGAATCTTCGTGGATGACGATGGCATCGCGTTGGACGGCTATCTGCTTCCCCTGCGCCGTCGTCTGATAGATAGTGTCTGCGGGGAGCGGCTTCGCCAAGAGTCCCAGGCAAGCGAAAATCACCAACGAGGGTTTCATCGCGGGTCTACCAACAGAAAGCCCCACCGCGTGGGACGGAGCGGCGGGGCCTCGAGCGGAGGCCAAGATTAGGGCCTTTTCTTCTTGGGAGGAGCTTTGTATTCTGTCTGGACCTTGCCTTGGAGCTGATCCAGGCTGGCCTGCGCAGCGGCCGCCCACTCTCCTTTTGGTTCGAGTTTCAGGTAAGTCTGGAAGGCTTCGAGCGTACCGGGCACTGGGAGCATCGACCCATCGGGCTTGTACTCCGCCTTGCCCATCAGAGCCATGCCATACCAGTACCAGGCGTTGGCGTTGTTGGGGTCGATACCTGTGCTTTTCTTGAGCGCCCCCGCAGCTTCATCCATCTTGCCCTTGTTCACAAAGATGACGCCCAGGTTGTAATAGTAGGTCGAGGCCTCGGTGGGCTTCAGCTCCGCAGCTTTCTGAAACTCCGCTTGGGCCTCCGTCACCTTACCCATGTCCGCGTAAAGACTGCCCAGGTTGTTGTGCAGCGCCGCGTCATCGGGGGTGAGTTGGAGGACCTTTTGGTAGTAATCCAAAGCCTTATCCTGATCCTGCTTGCGGGCATCCGCAGTCGATTCTGTGCCGGCGGCCTTGCCGTAGACATCAGCCAAGCGAGCCAAGACCACCGGGACGTTCTTGTCCTTGGCCAGCGGGAGCGCCTGCTCAAACATCGAGGCAGCCTCGATGTAGCGCTTCTGCGAAGAGAGTAATTGGCCCTGGTCGAAGAGTTGCTTCAAGCCGGTGAACTGCTTCGTGGCTTTGTCCTCTTCCGCTTTCTGGCGCTGGAATTCCGGGTTGGTCTCCGCCGTTTTCTTGGCATTGGCCACCTCCTTTGCCATGTCAAAGTCCACCACCGTGGGGTCGCCCATCCCCACATGGTTCGTAATGGTGAATATCATCTTCCCGCTGGGGTCCTGGAGCGTGACCTTGTAATTCCCGGTCGCCAGGCCAATATGCATGTACTCACCTTTCTTGTTAGTCTTGACCTTGGAACTCCATCGGACTTCCTGGCGTTCAACCAAGATTGTGTAACCCGCCAGCGGCGTGCCATCCTCAGCTGTGCACTTACCGGTCAGGCCACCAGTCTGCGCCAAGACCGGAACGCAGCTCAAAAATGCCGCGAAGATGACCGCAACCCCGATCACCCTCCGCGTCCAGAAACTAGACATAAGTTCCTCCTCTGAAAAATACCGTTCGACGCATTCTAGCGTGTTGGATGCTCAGACTCAACAGGTATGCTGCTTTTCCGTGCGGTGCGGGCAATAGCATTCAGCCGCCGGACTGTCGTTCTGACCCGAGCGAAGAATCTCACAAACCACGGGTCAAGGTCAATTGCTGAAATGAACAATTCTCGGCGCCGGCTCGCCGTTCTCCCCTTTCGACCCCGGACAGGGCCTCGCAAATCCCCAGCCGCACCCGGTACTCAGCCGGCTACCTCCGGGCCGCTTCAGGACGGCTAATCTCGCGTAATCAATGAGGAAAACTCAGGCTTGGAAGGGATAGGGTCAGGAGACAGAGGTGTCGTTTCGCGCGTAGCGGGGGCGGTGGGCATAGGGAATGGGGTCTTCGACCCCCGCTTCCTGAAAAGCTCGCAGGCGCAGAGCACAGCTATCGCACACGCCGCACGCCTCCTCCTCGGCCTGGTAACACGACCAAGTGAGCGCGAAGGGCGCGCCCAACTCCCGGCCGCGGCGCACGATCTCACTCTTCCGCATGTGGATCACTGGTGTCACGATTTCGAGTTGTGTCTCCGGCCGGGTTCCGGCGGCGATTACGCGGTTGAAGGCGGCATAATATTCCGGGCGGCAATCGGGATAGCCGGAGCTGTCTTCCGCGACCGCGCCGACGAAAATCTTGCGCGCTCCCAGCACCTCGCCCCAAGAGACGGCAATGGAAAGGAAATGCGCGTTGCGGAACGGAACGTAGCTTGAGGGTATATCCTGCCTTTCCAAATTGGCTCGCTCCACGACCATGGCGGGGTCGGTCAAGCTCGAGCCGCCGATTTGTTTCATGTGATCGAGCCGGCACACCAGGCGATGCTCAGCCCGGTAGAAATCCGCCAGAGCGTGGAAGGCGCGCAGTTCGCGAGCTTCCGTCCGCTGGCCGTAAGCCACGTGCAGCATCGCGAGCCGATAGTCGCGATGCGCAATCGCCGTGGTGACGCAACTGTCCATGCCACCACTGGCCAACATGACAGCGAGAGGTTTGTCCGAATTAACGGTCATGGTAATCCTGCACCACGAGTCTCTACCCCCAAACCCCTAATCCCGCACCCCGTTTCTTATACGCCGCGCGCGTCCGGTTCCCAGATGAACTTATGGAGCTGCAGGCCCATGCGGACGTCCAGCCTGTCGCGCAGAATCCACTCGGCGAGTTGGCGGGGCGGCAACTGGCCGAAGACCGGCGAGAGGATGACCTCATCGACACGTCTGCGCAAGTCATGCTTCACCATGAAATCGCGGGCGTAACGATAGTCGTCTTCGTCCAGAATCACGAACTTGATTTGATCCTTCCGTTCCAGGGCTTCCAGGTTAGCGGAGCAGAACTTCTCGCCTTCGCCGCTCCCGGGGCACTTGACATCGACGACCTTGATAACCGCCCGCGGCAGCCGGCCCATGGGACGTTCCCCGCTCGTCTCCACCAGCACCTGAAACTCCTCGGCCAGCAATCGCCCCGTCAGTGGATAGACATCATCCTGGAGCAGCGGCTCACCACCGGTCAACTCCACCAGTTTGCCCCCCAACTGGTGAACCCGCGCCATGACCTCATCCACGGTCATCTTCTGGCCGCCATGAAATGCGTAGGCCGTGTCGCACCAATGACATCGCAAGTTACAGCCCGTCAGACGGACGAAGATACAGGGTAGTCCCGCGAACGTAGACTCTCCTTGAATCGACCTGAAGATTTCGGTGACGACCATTCGCTTATAGGACCTTCCGGCACCCGCAAGATCTTCCCGTCATTTTACCCGATTTCCCTGCAGCCCGCCGGAAACAGGCTGCCAGGAACTGCGTTGCAAAACGGATTTGGTGTACCAAATTGGGCATTGTCACCTACAAGTTGTGGTTCTCCGATCCGGCGGTATGATGCTTGTCAAATTTTCTTGCTTCCAGTATCCCACTGAATCCACACTGGTTCCTCGACCAGCCCATGTTTAATATGCGGGAGGCACGACCATGGCCCCCAGGTTGCATCCAAGCAACCAGGAAGCAAGGGAGCGGGTTATGTTGAGCCACGAGGAACTCGAAAAAATTCGCGAAGAGCGGGAAGTCATGGACACTTGGCGCACTTACTCCCGGCACGTGGTCGCTTACCTGCTGGAGGCCTGCGCTGTTTGCGGGATGCTTCGCGAAAAGGTGCACCTGGCCCGGTGCCGGTGGTGTGAAGACACTTACATCTGCAAGGAAGGCGTGTGCGCACAACAGCATCAGGCGGAGCTGCATCCCGCAGTGGCTTTCTGGACTTGGTAGGAGAGTCCGGCTACCGTGAAGGGGAGTTCGGGCGGTACGTGGCGGAGGTCGTGTCGGTTTCCCAGACGGTCACGGCCTGAAGCTGCAAGCCACGCTCCCGCAGTTGCGGCTCGAGCTCATCAGAAAAGTACTTGGCGAGGTTTTCCGCGGAGGGATTCACCTTGTCAAAAGGCGCAAGATCGTTCAGGAAGCGGTGATCCAACCGCTCCACCAGCCCTTTGATCCCCTTGCGCAGATCCACGAAATCCATCAACAACCCCGTGGAATCGAGCTGCTCGCCGCGCACCATCACCTGCACTCGGTAATTGTGCCCGTGAACGTTCTCACATTTGCCTTTGTATCCGCGCAGGGCATGGCCCGCCGCGAAGGTGTACTCGACGGAAATTTCAAACATTGTTGCTCCGCTGTCCGTGGTCCATTGTCCGTTGTCCGTGGCGCGAGCAGCCGCCAGGAAACCCCTAGCGACGAACAACCCCCAACCGCCCTGCCCTCAACATTCTCGCATGAAAACCTTCACGTCTTCCAGGCGATTCGTCTGGCGGTACTGCGGCAGGCTTTCGAAGAAGACGCGCCCGTAAGGCTTGCGCACCATACGGTGATCCAGGATGGCCAGCACCCCGCGGTCGCTTTCGCTGCGGATCAGCCGGCCGAAACCCTGCTTCAGCGTAATGACCGCCTGCGGCACTTGGTAATCGGTGAAGGCGTTGCCGCCCTCCTCGTTGATCTGCCGGATACGCGCGGCGGTGACCGGATCCGTGGGCACGGCGAACGGCAGGCGATCGATGAATACGGCGCTCAGTTGCTCGCCTTGCACGTCCACGCCCTGCCAGAAGGAGCTGGTGCCGAACAGCACGGCATGGGGAGTCGCCCGGAAGCGGTCCAGCAACTCCGTGCGCGGCATCGAACCCTGAATCAGCAGCGGATACCGCAGGTGCGGCCGCACGCGCTCGTAGACCTCGCGCATCTGCACGTAGGAAGTGAAGAGCACGAAGGCGCGCCCGCGGGTGGCTTTCAGCAGTTGCACCACTTCCTCGGCCGCTTGCTGGGCAAAACCCGGGTCACGCGGATCGGGCAAATGCAGCGGCGTATAGAGTAGAGCCTGGCGCGGGTAATCGAAGTGCGAGTTGAGGATCCTCTCTTTGGCGTTCTGAAGTCCCAGCCGCCGCTTGAGGAAATCGAACGTCCCCCCCACGGCCAGCGTCGCCGAGGTCAGGATCACGGCCTCCACCTGCTCAAATAGCCGCTCGCGCAGCAGCGCGGAGACGTCGATGGGCGTGGCTTCCAGAAACACGCCACGCCCTCGCCGCTCCCACCAGTACACCGTGTTCCGCTCGCGGCTTTCGAGCACCAGCTCGAAGGCCTGGCGCAATTCGGTGGCGCGTCGCTCCAGGTTGTGGATCTCTTCCGGGCGGTCCGGCAGGCGGCTGAGCTCCGTCTGCAAGCGGAGCAAAGCATTCGTCAAGGAGGTGTAGGCCCCGCGATGGACCTCCAGGAAACTTTCGCGATTGTCAAAGTTGGTGCGGCCTTCCGTGCCGGGAAAGAGCTCGAAGAAGAGATCGGCGCGGCGCCGCAGTTCCCCCACCGCGGCCAGAACCTCCGGGCACTTCAGGCCTTTCATCCGCAGCGTCACTTCCGTGTCGCGCGCCAGTTCCTCCACCCGATAATTGCTCACCTGCAAGCCGAAGTACTGCGTGGCCACGTCTTCCATCTCATGGGCTTCGTCGAACACGAGCGCCGAGTAATCCGGAAGCAACGCGGCGTACTCCCTCTCCCGCAGGGCGAGATCGGCAAAAAACAAATGGTGATTGACGATAATCAGATCGGATTCCGCCGCGCGCTGGTGCATCCAGGTAATGAAGCAGCGCTCGAACTGCGCGCATTTCTGCCCCGTGCAGGTTTCGCGGCGGGCGTCAATGTGCTTCCACAGCTCGCTCGAGTCCGGCAACCAGCCCAATTCCGCGCGGTCGCCCGTTTTGGTGCGTCCTTCCCACTCGCGGAGCTTCGGGTACTGCTTGACTTCCTCCATGCCGCTCAGCACGGGCTGTTTCTCGAGGTCGTAAAGCTTTTGCCGGCAGAGATAGTTCTGCCGCCCCTTCATCAGCGTGACGCGCAGTTCCGGAAAAAGCTTCTTCAAAAAGGGAAGGTCTTTGTAAAAGAGCTGTTCCTGTAGATTCTTGGTTCCCGTGGAAATCACCGCCCGCCGCCCGCTGCGCATGAGCGGCACGAGATACGCCAGCGTCTTGCCGGTCCCGGTGCCCGCTTCCACGATCAGGTGCTGGCGGTTTGCGAGCGCCGCCTCCACGCTCTCCGCCATCTCGAGCTGCCCCGGCCGGTACTCGTAATTCGGATGGTGGCGCGCCAGCCACCCGCCCGGCCCGAAGACCTTCTCGAGTGGAGCCTGCCCCGTTGTTTTTTTGCTCGGAGTCGTCATAAAGAGCAACTAGTCTGAAGCATTCAGCAATCCGCCTTTCTTCTTCTGGCTCCTGTCTTCTGACTCCTGGCTCTTGTCCTCTTGACACATCCTCGGCAGGAAGTCTAAGTTGGTTCGTCGCCTCGCATCATCCGGGCGCGGGTGCGCAGGAGAAAGAATATCATAGAGGTCTTCTCTCGGGGCGAGGCAGCTAGAACTGCCGCCTCCGCGCCGGGCAGCGGTTCTGCACCTTCGGCTTTCGACTTCTGACTCTCGGCTGATTTCATCCATGTCCCAACTTCCTCGCATCGTGATTCTCGGGCGGCCCAACGTGGGCAAGTCCACGCTATTCAACCGCATCTGCGGGCGGCGCCGGGCGCTGGTCGGCAACGAACCCGGCATGACGCGGGACCGCCTGTACGCTCGCGCCGAGTGGCTGGGCAAGGCTTTCGAGGTCATCGACACTGGCGGCATCATCCCGGCAGAGAAGGATCTGATCGCCAGTGAAATCTTCCGGCAGGCGCAGAAAGCTATTGAGGAAGCCGCGCATCTGGTTCTGGTTGTGGACGCCCGCGAGGGCGTCGTCCCACTGGACGAAGAACTGGCGCACCGGCTGCATCGCACCGGAAAAAGCCTGGCGCTGGCCGTGAACAAGATCGACTCTGCGCAACACTCGCCGCTGGCGGCGGAGTTCCATCGCCTCGGAATCAAGCCCATCTT
>Ga0116124_1001101_pt1 | contig 21414 bp, 26 predicted proteins | sample June2015DPH_13_1_2_FD_89728 | JGI IMG/M metagenome (GOLD analysis project Ga0116124, IMG submission 89728) | Peatland microbial communities from SPRUCE experiment site at the Marcell Experimental Forest, Minnesota, USA - June2015DPH_13_150 | ecosystem: Environmental > Terrestrial > Soil >... | reverse complement strand
CTGAGAACGTTGGGTCAATTATCAACTCGTCAGGCTTAGTGTCCTTCACTACTCATATTCCTAATGGGGCACTCAACGAGAAGGCGCCTGCGCCGAGAACGATCATCGTCACTGCAAGCAGAATGTATAGCGCATCAGTTTCGTATGCTGCCGCATTCTCCCCGATAAGATAAGGCGCCTTGATCTTAGTCTTCTTCAAGGCGATGTTTCCAATCATCTCTAGGGCGATGAAGAAGGCTACTATTGGGACTAGGAACCCGAGAATGAGTGCTATTCCTCCAAAGAATTCAAGCACGATTACAGCAACCGTAGCGGCTGCCGGAACACTGAGACCCCCGGTCCATTTGAGAGTCGCTTGAGGATTCTTCAGCTTCGGGTACCCGTGCATTACGAGTGATGCTCCTACAACCACTCGGAGCAGTAACGCCAGGTAAGGCGTATAGAACATTAGCATATCAAGAGACATGTACCATCACAAACTGCACAGATTACCACGCAATTATTAATCTACTGTTCATCGGCTTGTTGATCAGAACAGTCTTTGCGGCGGTTTTCGTCACAGTAGCAATTTGGCTTCCACTGAAGGTGGGCCGGCAGGCTTCGAACCTAGGCGAGGTAAACGGGGACTAACTCCTCCGAAAGATTTAGTGCAAGATGCGCACCATAGAAGAAAGTGCCCTAGGTTGACCAGAGAGGAAGTTTCGCCAAATGACGAACATCCGGTGTTCATCCAGCCGAGCACGGGAACTGCGGGGGGTTCAAATCCCACCCCCGGCGCCATTCAGAACTAGAGATTTTCTGCTTGTTTTCACTTCGCAATTTGCTTTATGTGCAGTCCATGACCAAAATTTCGTCCAATTGAGATTTGGCGCAAGATTCGGAGTCAAACTACTTATTTTGTCTGACGCATGCATTTGTGACTTACATGAAAACGAAACTCCGTCCCAAGATGATACTGAAGAATCCGAACACCGCTGGTTTTGGAGCCCGGATTTTCAATTACGGTCTTGTAATAACTCTCAGCGTAATCTGGGGGTTGGCCTTTGTCGCGATTAGAAGAGCCGAGTTTGAGTTAAGCCCGGTCAACCTAACCATACTCAGGTGGTTGATCGCATCTGGAGGCTTCTTGGTCTTGGCACCCGTTTTTGGAAGACCCAAAAAGCCCATTCAGAGACGACACATTCCGCGAATCCTTTTGGTTTCCTTTGCAAGTGTTGTCGGATATCACCTTTCCCTGAACTACGCTGAGACCATTGTGTCGTCTGGTCTTGCAGGACTTCTAATTTCCTTTGGCCCCATATTTGTTGTATTACTCTCGGCTCTCTTCTTGAAGGAGAAGATCGGAAACAGATTGATGCTCGCGTTGGCGTTAGCAGTAGCTGGAGCTGTGATACTTTCAATCAATGCGGATCTAAACTTTTTGCAGATTACAGGACCCTTTGCAGTCATATTGGCGGCATTCATGTACAGCATATTCTCAGTGGGTTCCAAGCCGCTTGTGGAGGAGTATGGTGCACTACCCACAGCGATATGGGTTGCAGCAATCGGTACGGTTTTCGCTTTGCCAATGATCTCATGAAACTTCTTCGCTCAGGTTTTTGCTCTCTCAGTTGCGGGATGGCTTTCTGTGGTCTATCTCGCGGTTTTGAGCACGGTGGTTGCCAACATGATACTCTACACGCTCATTAGCAATCGAGCTGTCTCCCGGCTCTCAGTGCAACTCTACTTGGTTCCCTTAGTAAGTCTGGTAGGCGGAATATTGCTGCTCGGCGAGAACTTCTCAACGTTCACAGTTTTGGGTGCATGTTTTCTATTCGCAGGAACAGCCATCGCCACACATAAACACTGAATATTCAACCTATGCCGGTAGTGAAGGAGTATTGGCTACGTGGAGATTTCGAGCTTCCTGCAGTGAGAATGACCCTGCGAGATCAAAGGCCACGGAACTCTACCAGTAGAATAGGGCCAACGCAGATGCTTTTGCTGCTAAGCGTAAGCTAACCAAAGACCAACAAGACGCTTCCCACTGCATAATAGAAAAGTAGGACTGAACTGAACCCTGTTCTGACGATTCTATGATTTGCTGGCAGCTCCCTGCCGAAGAAGTCGAAGGTCCCCTCTCCCTTGGTCAATGCGTACCAGTAGACGTTAGTGTCGTAGACACCGAAAACCAGTAGAGAGACGCCAACGAGTTTCAAGAAAATACTCGGCAGCATAAGGCTTCATTGCTCTAATGCCGGCAAGGTACCCTCAGATGAGACCAGGGTACAGGATTCCTGAACCCGTGTTGTATAGTAGAACGGTTTCGTCCCTGTCAAGGAAACCACTCTCTATGAGTTTAGGGAGGCAGGCGTAGGTTGCGGCTCCCTCCGGGCACATCCAAACGCCTTCCTTTCTTGCAATATCCTTCATCGCATGTACCATATCTTCGTCCGACACGTCTACTGCTGTTCCGTTGCTTTGAGTGATAGTTCTTATGATCAGATAATCGCCAAATGGTTTAGGAACACGCAATCCAGCGGCAATCGTGGCTGGGTTTTTCCAGAACTCACAACTGTCCTTGCCTTCCTGGACTGCTTTCACCACAGGGGCGCAGGTTGTGGATTGCACGGAAACCATACGCGGCCATTTTCCGGAGACCAAGTCTGTTCTTTCAAGTTCATCGAATGCTTTCCACATCCCCACAATTCCTGTCCCTCCCCCAGTGGGGTAAACTATCACATCAGGCAGTGTCCAGTCGAATTTCTCCGCGATCTCGAAGCCCATCGTCTTCTTTCCCTCCACCCGGTAGGGTTCCTTCATCGTGGATAGCATCATCCAACCATTTTCCTTGGCCACCTGGTCGACCATATTTCCAGCATCTGAGATCGACCCATCGACGAGACTTACGTTGGCCCCGTAGATTTCACATTCAAGTCTGATGGGATTGGGGGTGTCTTTGGGCATGTAGACATAAGATTCGAGGCCGGCCTTTGCAGCGTAAGCCGACATTGCGGCGCCAGCGTTCCCTGCGGTCGCCACTGCCACTTTCTTGATGCCTAGTTCTACGCATTTGGATATCGCTGAAGCCATTCCACGTGCTTTGAACGTTCCAGTCGGAACTAATCCGTCGTCCTTCATGAACAGATTCTTTAGGCTAAGCGATTTGCCGGCTTTTCTAAGCTGCAAAATGGGTGTGAATCCTTCTCCGAGCGTAATCACATTGGAATCGTCTTTGATGGGCAGTAACTCGCGGTAGCGCCACATGCTTTTGACTCGCGACTGGAAGGACTGTTTTGAGAGATGTTTTGCAATATTGTCAAGATTATATCTGGCGAAGAGAACGCCTGCACAATCAAGGCACACAGTCTGCACTGAATCCGCGCGATGCTCCTTCCCGCACCGTGTGCACTCCAAGTGGGACAGGAACATGCTAGAAGTAGTGGTGAAGGACTTCATTTACGTTAGCTTCATAGTCTCCGAAGGGTGACGGCGAAATGAAGACGTCATCTACACCGTTCTCATGATATTCCTTCACTCTTTCTCTTAGTTCGCGCACCGTCCCAACAACCGCTAGCTTGTCAATCATTTGACGGCTCACGCTTCGTCTAACAGCTTCTCGGTCTTTCGCTTTCCACGCATTCATCATGGCGTTTGCTTCCGATGTGAATCCTAAGTTAGTGAAGAGCGAAGAGTAGGCTGGTGCGCTAGCGTAGAAGCTAATCAAATCCTTACCAGCTTCCAAGCCTTTGCTATCGTCCCCCAGAACGTAGGAGTACAGCATCACAGACAATGTGGGACGGCTTTTTCCGCCAGCCTCTCGGCACCCTTCATCCATAAGTGAAATCGCGTGTTTGATTCGGTCTGTGGGATAGAGGTTCAGAATCACCCTGTCTCCTAGCTTGGCCGCCTTCTTAATCATCTGGTCATTCAGGGCGGCTAAGGCGATTTTGGGTGGTGGCCTAGTTCTCAGTCTCGCATTAACAGGCGAATAATATGGTCCCTGGTAACTGAATTTTTCTCCAGAAAAATATTGGTGAAGTAATTTTACGGTTTCCTCTAACCTCAGAATCGGGTTTCGGAAGCGTTCGCCGTGCCAGCTCTCTACGATTGCAGCTGTGCTTACACCGAGTCCGAGGGTGAATCTTCCTCCGCTGAACTCATTAAGAGTGGTCCCCAAGAGAGCCAACTGGCTTGCAGACCTGGTGAAAACGTTTACAATGGATGTTCCCAGCGGGATTTCTTTGGTTGAACATGCGGCAATTGTAGCGAGCACTGAGGCATCGCGCAATGTTGTCTCGCCAAACCAGATTCCACCGAAGCCTTTCCCTTCAGCCTCGCGGCTTATCTCCGGTATGCGCAGCGAGGAAAGGTCTCCGTTTCCACTTAACATAATACTCGTTGACATTGCAATTTGCCTGGCCTATCCGAGTTTGGTTAAAAGGCTAACGAAATAGGTGGGTTAGGACAGCATCTGGGTCGGAAGATAGTTGCACGAGGTCGAAATCAATAATCTGTCTTTCACCTACGAGAATCGTACAGACCCCGCCTTAGACAAGGTCGACCTCGCAATAGATAATCGCGAGTTCATTCTCCTTGCAGGGGCTAGCGGTTCAGGGAAGTCCACCCTGCTAAAGTGCATCAATGGACTGATTCCCCACCGCTACTTGGGCCAATACTCGGGAGTAGTGAAGATAAGAGACCTGCCTGTCCCGAATTCCCCGTTCCTCAAGCTCTCCCTGACCGTAGGCACGGTATTGCAAGAGGCTGACAAGCAACTCGTATCATCGATTGTCGAAGACGATGTGGCTTTCGGGCCTGGGAACCTGGCCCTCCCAAGGGCTGAAATCGAACGCCGCGTTATGCACAGCCTCGAATCCATGGATATCCTCCAGCTGCAGAGGAGGTCTATTTTTGAAATTTCAGGCGGCCAGAAGCAAAGGCTTGCGATTGCCGACGTACTGGCAATGGAGCCGGACATCTTGCTATTCGACGAACCGCTGGCGAATCTCGACTCCAATGGCGTCAAGCTCATGCAAGGTATCTTCCGAGGTTTTCACGCGTCGGGCAAAACCATAATCGTAGCTGAACATCGAACAGAGGAAGTTCTACGCGCCAACCCGACGCGGATTGTGATAATCAACGAGGGCCGTGTTGTGGCCGATAAGAAAGATCATGAAGCTCTAATCGAATTCGGGGACGTCATCAAAATTCCGGCTGAATATGTTCTGCGCAGAAATCTTCGTATGAAGAGCGAGGTTTCAGCCGCCACGATGGAAACCGCTCCCCCTAAGCTTCAGCAGCTGGGCCAAGAGTTGATTCGAGTTGAGAACCTCAACTTCGAGTATTCCGGAGGAATAAGAGCGCTCAGGAACCTAAACTTCACTATTCGCGAGGGCGAAAGGATAGCGCTACTCGGTAACAACGGTGCTGGAAAGTCAACGCTCGCCCTCAGCCTAGTGGGGTTACTTAAACCAACTTCAGGCCGCGTTCTCGTAATGGGCAAGGACACGAGGAAATTGACAGCCTCCGAAATTGCTCGTTCGATCTGCCTAGTTTTCCAAAGTCCTTTCTCTATGCTCTTTGCCAAAACCGTACGCGAGGAGCTTAGCTTTGGTCCTAAGAATATAGGTGTACCTCCGGCGGAGATTTCGAAGATCGTGCCCGAAACTGCAAAACAATGCACGATAAGCCATTTGCTGGAAAACTCTCCATTCGCCTCCAGTTTCGGCGAAAAGAAACGAATCTGCGTAGGTTCCGTGCTAACCATGCAACCAAAGTGCATAATATTGGACGAACCGACGGCAGGTCAAGATTTCAGGAGCTACTCTAATTTCATGAACTTCATCTGCTCGTTAAGCGAACAGGTCAAGTCCTTTGTGGTAATCTCTCACGACCCGGACTTAGCAATTGAGTACACGGACCGTTCGATTGTTCTGAACGATGGCAGCATCATAGCAGACGGTCAGACGCGCAATATTCTCGCCGACCCATCAATTCTTGCTGCGGGCTCTATACGCGAAACTTCGCTCATCGAGATCTCGCGTAAAATCACGGGTGGTAAATCGGTGTTGACCCTAGCTGAACTCGCACACGCCCCTCGGTAGAGCTAGCTCTTAAATAGATAGAGCACGGAATCGCCGCGTGTGAAGAAAATTGGGCATGAAAGAAATGAAAGAATCTATGTTCTCTGCTAAGCAGATCGTCGCAATGGCAGTTGGCACAGCGCTCTACGCAGCACTAACTATTCCCTTCAATACGCTTCAAATCCCAGGCGTCGGCTTGGTGGCCGTTAGGCCCACAGTTGCGATCCCGATGCTCTTCGGGTTTGTTTTCGGTCCCCTCGCGGGGTTCGTTTCAGGATTTCTGGGTAACATACTATCCGACGCAGTCTCGTTCGGCGGATTCTTCTGGAACTGGGACATCGGCAATGGCTTACTCGGTGCAATCCCTGGAATCGGGTACTTCATAGTGAAGCGCACAGATTGGACCAAGGCACGAGCTCTAGCAACGGCCGCGGTACTCGCAATCGTCGGAGCAATAGTAGGAATCGCATTTGCAGCAATGACAGATTTGGCCTTCCAAATCGGCCTTAGTACAATGGACGCCGCACTCACCGAATTCTATTCTGCTGGGGCAACCGACGCAGTAAACGGAGCAATCCTGACGCCGATTCTCCTGTACGCCTACGCAACGGCTACAGCTGGGCGTGCACGACGAGTCTAGCAGAAACTAAATGATCCGGATCAAGTACTTTCCCGGGACAACCTTCCTACACAGGTTGGACCCGAGAACAAAATTCCTACTTGTTATTTTATTCATCTTTTCAGAAGTCGCCTTTCTCGACATCAGGATCTTGTTGTTCCCCTTTGCCGCTTCCATCCTACTCTACCTTTCAGCAAGAATTCCTTTCAAAGAAGTGAAAGGAACTTGGAAGTTCCTTCTCACGATTATTGTCATCATTTCTTCGATCAACGCGTTCTTCACTTTTCTTGGGTACTCGGTCCCACACCCCCACATTATCGCAAAGTTCTGGTTCTTCAAGTTCACAGTTGAAGGCATCTTCTTTGCGGGAGCCTCAATCATGCGTTTCCTCTCCTTGGCCATAATTTCGTTGTGTGTGATCATGACGACGGATCCAGGCCTTTACGCTCCCGCTCTCGCAAAACTGAAACTTCCATACAAAGGCGCCTTCGTCGTGGATCTGGCCTTACGATACTTGCCAGTCTACGTCGACGAATTAGAGACAACGATGAATGCACAGATGGCTCGAGGCTTCAAAGTGAAAGCAAAAGGTGGCCTATTCGCGCGCATCCTTAACACTGTTCCACTGATCGTCCCGGTTGCAATCAACGCCATGCTCTCCATTTACGATGTGGCGGACGCTATGGAACTGCGGGCCTTCGGCGCCGAAAAGAACCGCACATGGTACCGAACGGTCAATTTCAAGAGAAGCGATTATGTTTCTACGCTCACCCTATTCTCGCTGCTTATCTTGGCAATCTTCCTTCGCACCAGAATAACGACTTACTGGATCCCGGCCTGACCGACGTGCGGAACGAGCCTGCTGCGTTGGAAGCAAAGGATTATTATGAGCCCTACCTGCAAGGTCCCAGTAGCTAAGCCATATGGCATAAACGGGTCCGGAAAATGGCAACAGTAATGCAACCTGAGCTCAATTTCACTGAGAAGGCATTGGAAAGAGCGAAGGCCCTACTGCAAAAGCCTGAGAACGTTGGAAAAGCCCTAAGGGTTTTCGTTTTCGGGGGCGGCTGCGCAGGCCTAAACTATGGTATGGCTATGGGGTTCGTGAAGCCAGAAGACTTTGTCCTCGAGAGCGACGGTCACAAGATCGTTGTCGACCCGAAAAGCATGGAACTCTTGAAAGGAATGCAGGTTGACTACTACGAGAGCATTCAATCATCCGGATTCAAATTCAACAACCCGAACGCGATAGCAAGCTGCGGTTGCGGGCTATCATTCAAGACGGCGCAGAAGACGGAAATGGCACAGACTAAGCCCTGCCATTGAGCGAAGAAAGTAGTTCCCTAGTTATTGTATAACATAGGCTAGACAGCTTTTTGGAGGCCGCTTCGGGCTTCTCACTAGGAGCCTTGTGGCTGGGGCACTCTCTTTACTGCGAGTTGGATGTCCTGAGCTTTCACGGTCTTCCTACCCGCGTGCCGTGCCAGCCCGGTTGCCTCTTTTCCAACCTTGACGGCGTAGTCCTCCAGTATCTTACCCAATTCTTCAACGGCATCGTCCCCGACTCTATCAGCTCCGGCCATTTCGATGAGTCGGCGAACCGCGGCCGTAGAAAGTTCTTCGGGAGGCATAAAAGAACACAATTCTTCACGCGTGGGGTTCGAACCTATTAAAACTTGCACCTTAGGCGTAATTCGGCTCGTAAGACTGGCGTTTCGGATTTCTCAGCTTACATTGAACGAAGCTAACTGTTTTATTCCAAAAAACGCCTTTCTGACGAGCATGAGCATACGGGATTCTGACAATACTCTCACGAAATCGGAGAACAGTGTGGGATAACCTTGAGCTACGTCGACGCCCACTTACACTTGGCGGACCAAGGATTTGCAGGCCGAATACAACAGGCCATAGACGATTCGAACGAGAACAACGTCAGATACCTTCTCTCAAACGCAATGGACTACGAGACATCAGCCGAAACAATAGACTTGGCCAAGCGCTACCCTTCGAAAGTCTTCGCAGCCATTGGGGTTCACCCGTGGACAGCTACGAACGCCACTGACTGCCACCTCGACAAGTTTGAGCGGCTGATAGAAGAGAACGTGGGATACGTTAAGGCAATCGGCGAGATAGGGCTTGACGGGAAATACACCCAAGACGAGAAGTTGAAGGAAAGGCAATTAGAAGTTTTCAGGTTCTTCCTCAGCCTGGCGGAACGCAACGGCCTGCCAACCGTAGTCCACTCCAGGTTGGCTGTCGATCAAGTACTAGAAACCCTGTCTGCCTTTCACATCCCCAAAGTCTTGTTGCATTGGTATGATGGGCCAGTCGACAAACTCGGCCTGATCAAAGAAAAGGCGTACCAAATCTCAATCGGGCCAGCCGTATTCTACTCTCGAACAATAAGCGAAGTTGCGCGCAACGCAGACTTGGACATGATTCTAAGCGAGACCGACGGCCCCGTAAAATACCGCGGACCCTTCCAAGACCGACCTACACAACCCTCGTTTGTTGTAGATGTAGTCCGAAAAGTCGCTGAAATTAAGACCGTTGGGACCGGTGCGGTGCGAGAAGCTGTCTGGAATAACTTTCAAGATCTCATTCACGACCCAAGCGAGCGCGGGTAACTGCACCAAGGTTCTCCTGCCAAACTTGACAGAACCATTTCCACTAGAAGCGGAACGAAAGGCAAGGAAACCAGAAACTGTACCCGAAGCCGTGAGAGCCGTCTTGGGTGAATACTTCAAAACAAGGGAATCCAAGTGATATCCACATTAAGATTAGATTTTGTCTAGGGGAAACGTCTTTTCGTTCTTGGGCTTCAAGCTCTTCGCGTAATCGCACTTACCGACAGTTTTGCTAGCGCTTGGAAGGAATGGATGAGAACGAAACGGAAAAACTCCTGATTCAACATCTACGGTAAAGTGGCCACTATCTGCTTTTCGCAGTAGACAGACAGCATTATTCGGTGGGAGTTTGAAAGTTGCCTTGATACGCATCTTCAGAAATGGGAATTTAGCATGATTAATTGTGAAATAGTTCTCATGAAGGACCGGGTCGCTCTCAATATTGCCAGCTGAGACTTGCCACTTTCCGATGTCAATGAGCTTGCCATTCTCGATGCCAATATCAAACCACTCAGTTGTACTAGTTATCTGAAACGCAAGCGTAATCTCCTTGAGCGCCTCTACTTCGAGTAGAATACGTGCAGCTTGCGGTTTCTCTAGAGCTACGTCAAAGAACCCAGTTTCTCTAATCGCAGCATATTGTGCTATGCATTCGTCATTTAATTCCTCGAATTTCGGAGTGTGCAGGTTGCTATTGCGGTGGTTTAGAGCCGTTGAAAATCGCTCGATTGCTTTGTCTTGTTCTATGATTGCAATGAGTTCATGCTTGAAAGTATGGTCTATTGTCTCATTCCATGACTTAAAGAGAATCGGATTACTACCCGCAGCAATTTGGTAAAGTTCTGAATGGATTCGGAGTAGGTCAGCCCGTACTTCTTCACGATATTTGTATTGTTTTATCGAAACGACAAAGGGGCCCTTATCTGGCAAACCCTCAACCTCAGATTTCACGGGAACGGTTGAAGTCGGCTTGCGCCATGCGCGGATTTGATATCCCAACCATAGGGGAAAAGCAGTAAGACCAACAAAAGCAAGGAGTAATCCAATAGATATTTGACCATTAGGCAATGTTGGATGAACCCCCAAGTTGTTCAAGATGCCCAAAAATGACTCGACCGTGATTATCACGGCTGATACTGCTGAGAGCGCTGTCCAGAAATTCTGAGGTAGTTTCATAACCGAAAATCAGCCCAGTCCGAGATTTAACATGCACTGCGCCCGACGATTTTTGACAGCGCTCCGAAAAATTGACACCCGATGCAGACTTGACAGCACCACCATTAGCAAAGTTTATGTTGAATACGCCTTGCTGATGTCCAGTTCCAATTCAGGGCGGTTACGTTTGGGGAAAGTTCGCACTGACACCGTGAAGCGGGTTTCGAGAGAGGTGCTTAGAAGGTTCCCTGAACGTTTCACGGGCGAGTGGGAATCTGACAAGCAGGCCGTGAGCGACCTGGTCACAACGCAGTCCAAGAGATTGCGTAACAGGATAGCAGGCTACGTTACGAGGTTGAAGGTTGTCGAAGCGGAACGCGCAGCCGCCACCGAGGTTGCTGTTGAGGCTCCCGAAGCGGCTGAACCGGACGAAGAATAAAGCGAGCCTTCTTTCCAATTCTGCTTTGTTGCAGGAAACACTAAAAGGGCAGCCTATACTCTCCCGAACGAAAATTCAAACCACGCCGCAATGGGCGCGGTAGACAAACTCGCTGGAAAGGGTTGAGACGTATTGCACATAGTGGTCTGTGTGAAACATGTTCCCGATGCTACGGACATTCGTTTTGACCCAATTACGCTCAATCTGATCCGTGAGGGTGTCCCCTCGATAGTAAATCCATTCTGCCTCAACGCCATCGAAGAAGCGATTCGGCTACGGGAGAAGTTTGGGGGCATGATCACTGCGGTTTCCATGGGACCGCTGCAAGCGCAAGAGGGTTTGCGGGAAGCCCTCGCTATGGGTGCCGATCGGGCTGTGATGGTTTCGGATAGGGAGATGGCGGGCGCGGACACCTTTGCAACCTCATATACACTTTGGAAGAGTATTGCAACGATAGCGGAAACCAACCCTTTTGACCTGATCCTAAGTGGCAAAGTTGCCATCGATGGTGAAACAGGCCAAGTTCCACCAGGCCTTGCAGTGAGATTCAATATTCCCATTATTTCGAACGTCACGAAAATAGAACAGGTCGACCTGAAATCGGGGACAATAGTAGCCAAGCACAGGTTCGACGACGGCATTGAGACTGTCAAAGCAAAACTTCCGGCCGTTCTTACGATTACTGAAGAAGCAAACAAGCCAAGGAAATTTACGATTGAAGGTATGCTAAGCGCGAAGAAGGCGAAGATCGAAGTCTGGGATAAGAAAGCGATAAACGCTGACCCCAATCTTCTAGGCTTGAAGGGTTCTCCTACCATCGTGAAGAAAGTTTTCCCACCGCCCGGAAGGAAGCAGGGAGAAGTCTTTGACGGGACCGCGGACCCCAACGCCGCGGCAAAATGGCTGGTGCAGAACCTTATGCAAGTTCATGCTTTGGGACCATCACAACCAAAACCCGCCGAGGCGCTGCCGAACTCTCCGAACGAGAGGGGAACGATTGCAAATTCAGGGAAGTACGGCGAGGTTTGGGTTTTTGTTGAACACCTTCACGGAAAACCGGCAGCAGTTTCATGGGAACTTCTAGGCGAAGGAAGACGGCTTGCGGGGATCTATGGAACTAAGCTTGGCGCAATAATAATCGGAAGCAATGTGGGTCACCTAGCGAAGGAATCGTTTGTTCACGGCGCAGACAAGGCCTATTTGGTCGAGGATAAGCGGCTTGAGAATTATCGGACGCAACCATACGCTGTTGCTATGGAAGAGGCCGTAAGGAAATTCAAGCCCGAGGCTCTGCTGGTCGGTGGGACCGTTAGGGGCCGAGACTTGGCTGGCTCGGCAGCGACCTTCCTGGAAGCTGGCTTAATTGCGGATTGTACGGGGTTGGATGTTGATATGGAGACTGGTACGTTCATGGGCACGAGGCCCGACTACGGCGGCAACCTAATGTCCACCATAATCTGCCCAAAAAATAGGCCCACGATGGCCAGTGTCCGCCCCCGTGTGATGAAGAGCCTACCACCAGAGCAAGAAAGAGATGGCGAGATAGTCAACGTGAGCGTGAACCTCAAATCCACTGACCTAAACACGGAGGTCTTGGAAATCGTCCCGATCGAGAAATTAGGGGTTCGCCTGGAAGATGCTCAGGTTATCGTTTCCGGAGGAAGAGGGCTCGGGGCAGCCAAGAACCTCCAACTAATCGAGGAACTCGCAAAGACGATCCATGCGCAGGTGGGAGCCTCAAGGGCAGCAGTGCGCGCTGGTTGGATAAGCTCTGAACACCAAGTTGGCCAAACAGGCTTTACGGTGAGACCGCGCTTGTACATCGCGATTGGCATTTCAGGTGCCATCCAACACATTGTTGGTATAATGAACGTTGATTACATCATCGCGATAAACCGGGATCCCGAAGCGCCCATCTTCAAGATGGCGAACTTCGGCATCGTTGGCGACCTGTTCAAGGTCGTCCCAGCCTTGATTGAAGAGCTCAAGAATGCCCATTTAGCTGAGTTGGCTCCATGGCAGAAAAGTTCGACTCAGTAGTCGTAGGTGCAGGCCCCGGTGGAATAGCGGCAGCCTACACGATGGCTAAAGCTGGGTTGAAAGTCCTCGTCCTCGAGAAGGGTGAGAAACCTGGCGCCAAAAACATGTTTGGCGGAGTCATCTTCAGACACCACACCGAGAAGCTGGCCCCGGAGTTCTGGAAGACAGCACCCGTCGAGCGGCACGTGGTTGAATACCAATATTGGTTTCTCTCAAAGGACTCACACATACTTCTAAGTCACAGGAACCAAAAGTTCAACGACCAATACAATGCCTTCACCATCCACAGGGCGAAGTTTGACCCCTGGTTCGCGAAGCTGGCAGAGGACGCTGGCGCAGTCATCATCAACAGGACCACCGCAGACGACGTTCTAAAAGAAGATGGGAGAATTGTGGGTGTCAAGACTGAACGCGGAGACATCCTAGCGAGCGTAGTAATAGCGGCCGACGGCGTCAACTCGATGCTTTCCAAGCAGGCGGGCCTAAGGGAAGAACTACCGCAGGACGCCGTGGTCTTGGCCGTGAAAGAGGTCATCGCGATTCCGAAACAAAGGATCGAGGAACGGTTTAACCTCGGACCGGATGAGGGCGTTGCGGCGTTGCTGGTCGGTTGGGGGCCTGGAATGCACGCCGGATTCATGTACACGAACCGAGACACAATCTCGCTTGGCATAGCCGTCAGCTTGCGCGACCTGGACAGGAGCAAGCAACGCCCAAACGTTTTGCTTGAACAATTCAAGAATCACCCATCAATAGCGCCGCTAATCAAGGACGGGGACCTGAAAGAATACTCGGCCCACCTAATCCCCGAAGGCGGATACGATTACGTAGCCAACACGTACACGGACGGCATGCTCGTCGTCGGTGATGCCGCGATGTTGGTCAACGCCGTCAACTGGGAAGGCACAAACCTAGCCATGACTTCTGGAATCATCGCAGGAGAAACCGTCATAGAAGCCAAGAGGAGGAATGATTTCTCATCAAGAACCCTTGCCAGGTACAGGGAACGTTTGGAAGAAACCTTCGTTCTGAAGGATTTGAAGAAATATAGGGGCATCCCGAAGTTCTTCTCGTCCAACCCCGATTTCTTCACACTATACCCTGAAGTCCTCAACGAACTGTTTTACATGTGGCATGTGGTCGATGATGAGTTTAAGGCGGATAGGATTAAGCGGATGAAGGCCACACTTTTCAAGCGACGCTCGAGAATTGGCCTGATGCGAGATTTCTACCACCTCTGGAGGCTGTTCTCATGACACAACGCGTTTTGACGATTGAGGATAAGTTGTACCGAAACCGCTACAAGGTCGACGAAGAATCCCACTTGTGGGTCAAAGATCCTAAAATGTGTCTCCGATGCCCTTTCGACTTCGCGTGCATCAGGGTCTGCCCCACGGACGTTTTCAAGTGGGAAGAAAATAAGATAACCATCACATACGACGCTTGCGTAGAATGTGGGGCCTGCAGGATTGCTTGCTACGACATCGGTTGGAAGAATCCTAAAGGCGGGTTTGGAATTTCTTACAAGTACGGTTGATACCCTGTCCCGCTAGAGCTTGACCGATTCGTAAGTCACTTGTAGGATTCCGTTTTGACCGCTCCAATGGAACCTGGGCACGCGCCTCCTGAACTTCTTGAAGCGTTGACTAAGCGCGTGCGTGACTATTGGGAGAGAGATTGTCGCGTCGGCGAAGCATTGGACCATTCGGGAGTGCCGGTTGTACTTACCCCAGCTCTGCGCTTCTTCGAAGGTCGACCCGCTCAGGCCGCCCCATTGCGGAATATCAGTCGTGAATTGAATCGCAAAATCATGGGTTCGGTCGTGGCGCGTTTGGTAGCTTGCTATCACAGCGGTCTGTTGTATGAAATTCTTCGGAACACCCCCACCGACGATGATCACAGCTGTGTGACTTGATTTCTCCGTGATCTTAGAACTCTCATCAACATCTCGCATGTGGTCAACGATGATGCGACGGTTCCTCCTCCTGTTTGCGAACATAAGCGAGAAACCTAAGCCACTGTCGCACATTGCGGGAACGAATATGGGAACGCCCATTTCGTATGCGGCTACGCAAATTCCATCCCTATCTTTTGCCATTCGTGAGATCCATTTCCCAAACTCATGCATAATCTCCCGGGAGGAATACGGCCTTCCAGATTGGAGGTGTGAAGAGAAGTCTTTCTCGATCATTACATCTAGTTGGTAGAATTTTCGTTCATCGGCATACACGTCGTACATTCTGTCAATTCTGTGACGTCGTAGCATCACGTTGTCTATCTGATCCGTTCCTTGGAAGTGTTTGCCGCCGATAGTTTCGTAAGCATCATGGTAGAGCGTCGCACCCGTCGTGACGAGCACATCAACCATCCTGCGCCGTATTAGGTACGTGATTAGCTCACGCATTCCTGCTGGTACCATGGCGCCCGCAAGCCCCATCCATATCACAACTTCGCGTTTCTTGAGCATCCCCGTCCAGACATCCGCAGCCTCACCTAGTTTACGACCTTGAAATCCGGTGAGCGCCATGTCTCCAAGTAATTGACTGATAGTCTTCTCCGCTTGAACCTCGACAGGGCGCGTCGGATGCCTGAGAACTTGTTCTCGCCGCAATGTGTCCATCCCACTAATCCATTCTTATTTCAAATAAAACCTACGAAATGAGAAAAATGTGCCGAGGAGTTCGCATTCGAACTATGATTCTCCTAGAATTTCAGCTATCAGCTTAGCCTCGGTCGCACCTTTCTTTGTCTCCTTGTAGCTTTTCCAATGCTTTTCGAACCTGTTTATGATGGCAAGCACGTCGGGTAATGGCACCCAATCGGAAGTGATCGGGTAGACCTTCTCAGCTACCCGAGACTTACCTAACGCCTCAACCTCGCGCTTCACTTGTCCCAGATTCATGGTTTCGACATCCGAACCTCAATATGCGTTGCGAATCGCAATTTATCTTATTCGAATCTTGAGAATCCCATTATTTCAGTGCCTTCAGGGCTTTTGAAAACAGTTGATCGTCAACGTCCTTTCTTTCAATAATGATAACTTTCATTTTTCGTTTGAACTTGGCCTTAACTGCTCGCGCAATCTTGGCTTGCCAAGGCTCCTCGACGAAGATTAGGCAGCTTGCGTATGTCGTAGCTTTCAAGTACTCGATGATACGTTTCAGCGCTGCGTTTATTGTTACTTGGGTTGGTGTGAGGGCGCTTTCTGTTTGGGATAGGGGGTAGACGTCGAGTAGTTCTTGCGGGATGATGGCGAAGGTGAGACTGTAGGCGCAAATGTGCACGTCACTTCGTCTCTCTAGTTTTCGCAGCGATTCGTGGAGGCCTGATTCTCGGAATGGTTCCAGCTGGGATGCGGGTAGGAGGATCAGCTTCTTAGCCCGGCTTGGTGGGCGGTATCTCTCCAGTAGCCGCTTCTGGTGGCGAGAAACTTCAGGGCGACGTAGAGAGTCCTCGGTGAAGACGAACGGGCCTTTCTTCTTTCTTATTGGGGTACCTACTTCCAATGTCTCAGCATAAGTCAACATCTGTTTGAATGCGATTTGAAGGGCTGGGTGGGCTCGTGACCTTGTTTCAACAAGTTCCCAAAGCCTCCCATCAACAATAGCCTGCTTGACGGTTTGCAGCTCGCTCCTGCATGAGTGTAGGTTATGGGAGGCGAGGAAACGGTCACGGTACATAGGCAGGAGTTTCCTAACTTCGTCAGGGGTTTTTTTGTGACATGCAGGGCAGTTGCACGGAAAGTATTCCAAATCCTCAATCTTCGCTGTACCTTGCGTCGTCATGTAACGCCCGTTTCTTGCGAACAGCGCGTATGAGGCGGAATCGAAGATGTCGCAACCCAACGCTACCGCCAAGGCGAACATCATGGGATGGCCCGCCCCGAACAAGTGCAGGGGCCTGTCCGGTGTCAAATTGGTTTTTGCGGCCATGATCATGTCGACCATGATATCGTAGCGATACTGCTGCATGACGGGGGTTGGGCTTCCGAGGGCGTAAATTGAAAAATCCCGTTTCGCCATTTCCCGTGCCGAGTGAGCTACTAGGTCAGGGAAGATGCCTCCCTGAATCGGCCCGACCCAGAGTATGTCCCGGCGTGCGATCACCTTCAGCGCTTGGTCGGCCCTGCGCAAAGTCTCCTTAACGGTCCATGCCGCTCGCTCCTTCGATGCCTCCTGCCCCGTTGGCACGTCAAGTATGACCGCTATATCGCTGTCCAGGCGTTCCTGAAAGCGAACTATCTCATTGGGTTGAACTTCCACATCCCCATACTGAAGAATCTGGTAGGCACCAGAATCTGTCTCGACCACACCATCAAAGTTCAGAAGCTGATGTATCCTCGGAACGTCCTTTTCTTCACGAAATCTACGCCACACGAGGTAGGAGTTGGTTATCAGTGCGTTAAACCCGAACGTGTCCCGCAGGTCTTTTGCTGGAATTATTTGAGAATTGGGGTTTACGACAGGCAGTAGTAACGGGGTCTCCACCGTGCCGCTTTTCGTTCGCAGTAACCCGATTCGGCCTAGAAGGTCCTTGTTCCGAATCTCGAAGGCCATTCAGAGTCGACCTTCGCCCATTCAGTTCATTCGTGCTTTCTCTGGGTTCAGGTGCCTAGGGCTGTGTTTGGGCTCGGATGAACTCATCGTAGACCTTTTGGACCCTTTCTGCTGCAGGCCCGGTGCCCTCGAGTATTCCCTTCTCAGAGACTCGAATTCGATCCATCACAACTATTATTCCGGCCCCTTCGTTCATTCTCACCATTCTTGGGAAGACTCGCTCTAACCGATCCGCCAAGGCTTGTAGGTTGAATGGCTTTTCGGTGCTGAATATCTGCACCACACTGCTCCCGTTAAGGAAGAGTTTGTTAACAACTCTCCCGGAGTCATCCTTCGCACCCGTTAGGCAGATGTTGAGCGAGTGGGAATCAACGCCTGAGAGAATACCTGTGTAATTCTTTCCGTCCGAGGTTACGACGGTAATCATCTTTTGAAGTTGGGCAGTGATTTCCTCCATAAACCTGCGATCTGGTAAGGATGACATTGAATTTCGCCCCACTCATAGCGCGTCGGGTTAGTAACATTATCGGCGCTCGACCTCACTGCTCGCGTTCGAGTGCTGCTCCTGACTCTTCGCTTCCTGTAGAACCAGTCTTGCTTCCCTGGCGTTTTCGGAACGAGCGATAAGTCTCGCATTTTCTATCTTGACTCGTCGCCCACAGTAGGGACAGGAACGAGTTTTCTTGTCTGATGCCGCTAGTAGAAGTCGACCGCAGCGGGTGCAGGCGACCACGAGGTAATGTTTCTTCGGGTTTGGCACCGACTCACCACTCCAAGTATCTAGCCAATGAGTGTTCTTTGTCCAAGGTCGTAATCCAATCAATCTTTACCTTTCTTCGCGCTCGGTGGCGGAGAATTCGCTTGGCGGTAGCCGCGCACTTGGTTACGCTTGCGTGAGACGTATCTAGCTGAATTACCCGGGGCCACCCATACCACTTCACCGCATCTGTAAGACATGAATCGAGCATTTCCGCCAACACATTTTCTCGGACCTTACTCGGCTTCCACTTCTTTCTACTCAGCCGCGTTTCGAGAATTCTCGGGTGGCAGCGTAGCACGAAGACCAGTTTTACTAGGTTCTTCGGGATAATTCCTTCAGGTATGTGTGTGTCCACGATTATTGGACGCCTTGTTCGAGATAGCAGACGATTCAGGCTTACCTGTACACGAGCTAAGTTGACAATCCTCGACTTCCTCTCTCGGTCGAAACCTGTGTACAATTTGTACTCGGAAACAAATTGTGTGAGTGGGATGTGGTCCGCGTCAATCTCTTTTGCGAGTTTCTTCGAGAAGGTTGTTTTGCCTGTCCCTGGAGTTCCAGTGACTATGATTGCTCGGCGTTCTGAAGCGCTAGGAGCTCTCATTTCTCTGACCGTGGCCTCGGCTCTTGTTTGCGCAAATATTCGCGGATTCCTTCTTTGATGATTATGTAAAGGTCGGCGTACGGGAGAGCTTGTATGTCTTTCACGCCTTTTTCTGCGATGTAATTTGAAATGAAGGCTTGGAACTGTTCCTCTTCCGGGTTGATGTTTCTAATGTAGCTTTCAAACATTCGCACTATTCGTGAGCTTACCCGTGCAAGGTACTCGGAATCGGACAATTAGGCACACATCTCAGGTTGTGGCCGGCTCATTCGAAGGCTGAGTCAAGCGCAACCTGGTCCTCTTGGTTTAGTTTCCATCCCGTAGCTCCAGCGTTTTCTTTAACGTGATCCAACCGAATGGCCTTAGGGATGGCTACGACAGGGTCTTTTACTATGAGCCAATTCAAGGCCACCTGAGTTGTCGTCTTACCGTATTTTGCCGCAATTTTTTCGAGCACCTGCCAGCGCCCATCGCGTCCGCCTTTTGGAATTTGCCCTCGTGCGACCGGGCTGTAGGCGATTATGGTAATGTGTTCTTTTGCGGCGAAGGGAAGCAATTCCGCTTCGATCGACCTATCCAGCAAGCTGTATTCGACCTGATTGGAAACTAACTCTTCCTTCGACAGTGCGGTCTGGGCTTCACGGGTTTGTTGCACTGAGAAATTGCTTACGCCGACGTGGCGTACCTTTCCCTCTGCAATAAGGCGGTTCATTGCCCTCATCGTTTCCACTATAGGAATGCTCGGGTTGGGCCAGTGCACTTGGTAGAGGTCTATGTAACTGGTCTGGAGGCGTTTTAGGCTGGACTCGCATGAACGTAGGACGTGCTCGTATGAGAGGTTCTCGCCTGAAACCTTAGTCGCAATGAAGACACTTTCCCGCTCCGTCACCGCCCTGGCTACAACCTCTTCAGAATGCCCGCGTCCATACATTTCGGCAGTGTCAATGAACCGCATTTCCAGTTCCAAACCCAGACGCAAAGCCCGCACCGCCTCATCATCCCCTCCGAAATGCTTGCTGCTGAAACCTCCTATACCCCAAGTTCCCAAGCCTAGCAACGGGATCTTGACGCCGCTTTTCCCAAGCTCCTTGTAGTCCATATCGGTCACTTTGCCGGAGAATCGCTACGACAATTTCCAACGAACTAAGGCCATTTGAGTCATAGGGACACCTATAAACTGGGTCGCCTATGTAGGCCCGTAATACTGCATGTCAGAACGAATCTTTCTGTGTACCTGCCAAAAATGCGGCGCCGAATTTGAATTTACAGGATCGTACACCGACTTTAATGGTTTCATGGGCGCGAAGAATTTCACCTGCCCGAGCGGGCATAAGGAAACGCGTTCCCCGAGCGGTTTCGTTAAGGTTGTGAGGATGAGCGAACCCGAGGCGATTCCAGAGTGGAAGCCAAGTGAAGGCAGAAACTACGTGGACATACTCGACTATTTGACAGCTCGCAACAAGGGTTTACAAATGGACCACGTCGGTTCGGGCCTTTACATTGACAGACGAACGCAGAAGAAGTACGACTACGAAGAAGACACGAAAGGAACTCGACATTACTTTGAAGTGCCCGCGATGGCATTAGCGTCGAATGCACCCGCGCGATCCAGGTTGAGGCTGAAACACTAAGTGTTTCAACTCACATTGTGAGTGGAGCCCATTGAATACGATCGTTAATTCAGGTCAAGTTGATCGGCTGTTGAAAGACTACCTGGAAGCCAAATTACGGTCGACTTTTGATTACTTGGCTATTGAGGGAAAAATGACACCAGACCCAAATGGCGACATAGGTGTGACAGGGAATTATCGAAAGAAACTCAGCGACAAGAATGTCTTTTTCACGGCTACAATCAACGTCGAAGCGCGCACGGTTCAGAACTTGCGGGAATATTGAACGCTTGAGAGAGCGTGGGTTTTCAGTTTGACTAGACCTGAATGGCAGAAGAAACAAAAGAAAATGGCGAACAGGAAAGGCAAATCGGGCGGAAGGGTTAGGTAAGCAGGTTTCCGCATCTCTTTAGTTTCAATTACTAATAATAACTCCCTTTGATATTGAGAAGCTGATTCAAATTGCAAATTGAAAGTGCAGATGGCGCAAAGAGCGTAGTAAGAAAATACATAATCGGAACAAGGTCACGCCACGGAAAAGTAGCTTCAATAACGATAGAAGATGAACCTAAAGGCCCAGATGAGAAGGGCGTCTGGGTCGTGAAAGGAACCTTCGTTACAGAAGATGGCGGGAAGGAGGATTTCACTGCCTCAGTTACTTCTCGAGGCGAAGTAACAATGAGCCCGCTCAGCGCAACGAACGGGAAAAAGCCGTCAAAATTCAGCCGGTAAAGCGGACCCATACCTTAAGAGAGACTTATCCACATAACCCCACGCGTACTCGACTAGTCAAGCCTGGGAGATTCAGAAACCAGTAAGAAAGTGTGATGCGAATGCCACATATGCGATCGAAACCAAAACCCAAACCACCCGCTTATTGGACGAAGGGCACGGTCATATGGTACGGACGTTACGGCCGGGACGGCAGACAGGAAAACT
>Ga0116124_1001098_pt1 | contig 21455 bp, 8 predicted proteins | sample June2015DPH_13_1_2_FD_89728 | JGI IMG/M metagenome (GOLD analysis project Ga0116124, IMG submission 89728) | Peatland microbial communities from SPRUCE experiment site at the Marcell Experimental Forest, Minnesota, USA - June2015DPH_13_150 | ecosystem: Environmental > Terrestrial > Soil >... | reverse complement strand
TCTGCTTTCTCCATGACGCGGGAAGAACTTTGCGATCTGCTCGGCCTGCCAGCCGACACACCAGCCGCTGAAGTGGTCCGGGCGCGGGCGCGCCGTTTCTCGGAAATTGCGCTTTCCTTGCGCGAAGAGGATCTGCCCAAACCGGTTAAACTCAAACTCCAGCAGGAAACGGCACTGCTGGAGTCGGCCAATGATCTGGTCGCCCAACTCGAAATCATCGGCCGCGCCGAGACCTATTTTGCCGAGATTGCCGCCGAAATCGCCAAACCCAACGCCGTGCGCGGTGTCATCCGGCTCTGTCTGAGCAGAATCAAACCGCTCGTCCCGGAGATCAAAGATGAAGCGGTGCGCTTTGGGTTCGAGAAGCGTATTATCGAGATCGAGGAGCGTCTTGGTCCGGAACGGAAGCCGTCGGCTGCCGTGCCATCCATGCCGCCCTTTGCCTCCATCCCCTCCCCACCTCCCCCGCCGGCCTCCGCACCCCCCGCTGCCGCGCCCACCGCACCTCCCCCGTCCGAACTCAGAGCGGCTGGTCCGACGTCGCCAGCCGCGCCCAAGCCCGTTCCAAAGCCGTCCGCCCTTTCGCCGACGCGCGGCACTTTGCTGCAGCTTGTGCCGGTGCGCATCGAGGGCACCTTGCGTCAGCCGGCTCCACCCATTCATCTGGTGGCCCGGCCCCGCTTCGTCCTCGGCCGCCGCCGCGCTTCCGTTGATTTCGCGACCGTCTTTCTGCCTGAGAATGAGGCGAACCGGCAGAAAAATGAGACGATCAGCCGGGTTAACACGACGTTTTTTCTCAAGGGTAATCAGATTTGGGTGCAGGACGGCGAGGTGCTGGCAGAGGGCAAAGTCAAGCCCAGCACCAACGGCACGATCATAGACGGCCAGAGCATCACGGCAGCCATTGCCCTCAATTTCGCCAAAGAACGCCGGCTGAAGCTCGGCCAATTTGGCTACGAGCTCGCTGTCCTGCAGCTGCCCGCGGTGTCGCCCGACGGACCGTTAGCCATGCCCGCCGCCACCACCATCTCCACGCAGCCCACCCAAATGGTGCCCCAGCGTCCGCTCGGATGCCTGCGTTTTCTGCCCGTCACCTGCCGCGAGGTGGTTGTGACGGCGGTATGGCTGCTCTCCGAGGCAACGCTTGGCTCGGCTCCGCAATGTGCCGTGCGACTTGAGCAACCGGGCCTCCCTCCGGTGGCCGTGCGCTTCCATCACTGGCAGGACGGCTTCTGGCTGGAAGTGCCCGCCGGAGGCGCCAGCGCTGTGGCGCTCGACGAACACCGGCTGGCGGCGGGCGAGGTGCTGCCGCTGCAACCCGCGCACGTCATCCGCCTGGGCAATCTGAACTACGAATTGCGGATCTCTTAAACGGGTTTCTCGCCGGACGAACCTCCGGCAGGAATTTCAGCGATCACTAGATCGCCCAGCTCCCCGTCGCGCGCCCGCCACACCACGCCCATTCCGCCTGCCCCCAATTCCGTTTCGAGCACGTAGCGCCCAAACACCTTCCGCCCCGCCGAGAGTCCCCGCACCGTGGGGTAGTTGTCGGGGTCAGGCACCGGCACCGATCTCATGGAGTTGTCGTCGCTCGGCATGCCCCAGACTTCTGGCCATTGCCAGTAATGCCGGCAATGGAAAATTCCGGCACCCGAACGACCAACTGAGCGCTGCGAATCCGCTCGCCTCAGCCATACCACTACGGAACTGAACTCAGGGTGAGGCGGAAGCCGAGGCTGCCGACGCGGCGGACGCGGAAGGAGGCCTGCTCCTCTTACTTCTGCTGCACGCGGGCATGAGGCAATTTTGTCCTGCTTTCAGTGCTTGCTGGTTTTCTGCTCCCATATGTAGATCTGATCTTGGGCGGAAAGAGCATCCGGCGCATTGGGTTCCAATTCCAGATACATCTTCATGTGCAAAATCGCCGAGTTGTAGCTCTTGGAGTTCCCAAGCAGAATGGCCACGTTGAAGTGACCCACCGCCCAGATCGGCATCTCCTTCAACCCGTCTTCGTAGATATCAATCGCACGATCGTAGTCCTTCGTCAGTATTGCTGTTTTTGCTAGAACGTCACAGCGGCTGATTTTATCCGGCAAAGGCTTTTGCGGTGAGGCGCGGTATTGGGCGGCCATCTCTTTGAAACGCTGGTCCAGCTCTGGCTCTGTCGCCCTCTGGTCCTCCTCCGCGCCGCGGAACTTTTCTGAAGAGGCTGACACCTCCGCCGTGTGGTTGGCCGCCACGGTCGCCGGCTGATTGACCTGCGGCGCAAGGGCGAGGCGGAAGCCGAGGCCGTTGAAGCGGTAGCCCGAGACGCCCCCGGAGCGGAAGGCGGAGCGGCAGCCGATCGCGTAGCTGCCCCAGCCGCCGCCGCGGCCGACGCGGCCGGTGCCCGAAGCAGGGCCCGTCGGATCGCGCACCGAGCCGCCGGGGTAATTGCCATACCAGTCCAAACACCATTCCCAGACGTTGCCGTGCATGTCATAAAGCCCCCACGCGTTCGCCTGCTTTTGTCCCACCGGATGCGTCGTGTTGCCGCTGTTCTGGCGGTACCAGCCCATGTCGTCCAGATTTCCGTCCCCGCCATACTGACCCGTGGTCCCCGCCCGACACGCATACTCCCACTGCGCCTCCGTCGGCAGCGTGTACTCGTAGCCCTCCGGCAGGCGACCGGCCGAGCGCTCGCGCTCCGTCAGCTTCCGACAGAACTCCATCGCGTCGGACCAAAAGACCTGTTCCACCGGCCGGTCCGGCCCCATGAATTTCGAGGGAATGCTTTCCATCAGCGCCTCCCACTGCGCCTGAGTAACCTCGGTCTTCCCCAGCCAATAGCCCTCAGTGAGCGTCACCTGTGTTTGCGGGCCTTCGTCGCTAGACCGCCCGCTCTCTGAGGCAGGACTGCCCATCGTGAACGTACCCGGCCGGATGTACGCCATCTCCAGATTCAAATCCCGCACCGTCCACGTCTGGCCCTGGCTAGGTCCAGGAAGAACTTGCTTCTCCAGCGATGCCGACACCTCCACCGTGCGGTTGGCCGCCACGGACACCGTCCGCGCCGCCGCCTTGTAGCCCTTGAGTTCGAAGCGCAGTGTGTACTCGCCCGGCGGCAGCGCCACGCGCAGCGGCGTCAGCCTCTCCGCCTGCGTCCGGTCGTCGATGAGTGTAATGTTGTGCCGGTCTCCGCCGTTGATCACCACCCGCACCCCCGCCGGCGTTGTCTCACACGCCACCGTGCCCGGCTTCGGCTTCAGCTCCACGTTTACCGCCGTCATCTCCTGGTCGCGCACGGTCACCGCCTGCCGCCACGGCTCGTAGTCGGGATGCACGATCTCGACCGTGCGGCTGCCGACTTCGAGGCCGTCGAGGCGGAACGGCGCGGCCGCAAGCGCCGGCCCGGCGTTGACAGTCCTTCCGTCGATTCGAATTGCCAGGTCCGCCATCCGGACTTCGGCATTCGTCAGCCGCAACTCCAGGCTGCCGTTCTCCGCCGTCAGCGTGCCGACGTTGACGCTGCGGACTTCCTTGGGCTGGAGCGTCACCGCCTGCTCCACCCGCCGGTAGCCGCGCAGGAAGACTTCCAACCGCAGCGCCTGCTCGCTCGGCTGGCTCTTGATGGTTGCCGGCGTGGTTCCCGCCATGACTCCATCCACCCGCATCTCCGCGCTTGTGGGGACGGAAAAGACCCGCAGCTCGCCCGGCAGCAGCGTCTGCGCCGGCGCTACCTTTGCCGTGCGGCCCAGCACCAGCTCAACGCCGGGCACGGTCACCGCCGCACAGTCCGCGTGCTCCAGCCGCAGCGTGTAGCGGCCCAAGTTGAGCAGGTTCTCCACGTCGAGCACCCCGCCGGCCGGCACCGCCCCTAGCTGCGTCTCCCGGCCGTGCTCGTCCACCGCGGTCACCTGAGTGCCGGGCCGGGCCGTGACCGCTACGGTGCCGTGCACCGCCACCAGCCTCGCCTCCACGCTGCCGCGGCCGTCCTTCACCGTCACCCGCGTCGTGAACGGCTGGTAGCCCGGCGCCTGCACAACTAGCTCCTGCTCGCCGTCGGGCAGATCCTTCAGCACCGCCCTGCCATCCTTGACCTCGACATCCGATACCGGCCCCAGCCAGAGGCGAGCCCCGGCGTCCGCCGGATCGACCGTGACGGTGAATTCCCGGGGCAGCGCGGCCGCGGGCCTCACCACCGGTGGAACCGTTTCCAGCGGCTTCGCTGAAGGTTCCTGCGTGACGGAGGACTTCTCCGCCGGCCTGGAAGCCGCCGCCGCCGGCCCCGCGCCCCGCGGCCAGAACAGGTAGCCCGCCACGCCAAGGACGATGGCCGCTGCGGCGACGAGCACGAACCAGCGCATCCTTGATGCCGGCGTCTCCACCCGCTCCCGGCCACGCTCGTCAACGCGCCCGACCTGGTTTTCGCCTTTCGCCTTCGCCCCTTCGACTTCCCCCCTTGCCAGCCCTAGCCGCGCCGCCACCTCGCCCGCCGACTGCGGCCGGTCCTGCGGCTCCTTGGCCAGGCAGGCCAGTATCGTCTCCTCCCACACCGACGGAACCGGTCCGCCCTTCACCTCCAACTCGGCCCGCCGTGCCGCCAGACTGGCGGGTGCCTGCTGCAGGATCTGGTGGGTGATGTCGCCCGTGTAGAACGGCGGCTTCCCCGTCAGCAGCTCGTAGAGCGTCGCCCCCAGCGCATAAATGTCATCGGCCAGCGTGGCCTTCTTGCCCATCACCTGCTGCGGGCTCATGTAGGCCAGGGTGCCGCTGGTGGCGCCCACCCGGCCCGTCAGCCGCGTGTGCGTGTCGGTCAGGCTGCGGGCGATGCCGAAATCCGTCACCTTCACCTTGCCGTCGCCCGTCACCAGCAGGTTGGCCGGCTTCAGGTCCCGGTGCACCACCTTGGCCTCGCCGTGCGCGTAGTCCAGGGCGGCGCAGAGCTGGGCCACCAGTGGTGCGAGTTCCTCCACTGTCAGGCAGCCGCCCGGTGCCTCCGCTTTCCTCTTCGCCAGACTCTCCCCAGCGACATATTCCATCGAAATCGCCGCTAGGAGACCGTCCTGCACCAGATCGTGCACGCGCACGACATTGGGATGCGTGAGTTCGAGGCAGCGCTTGGTCTCGCGCAACAGGTCGCGCACCGCCTCCGGATCCCCAGCCACCACCTCCGGCAGGAATTTTAACGCCACCAGGCGCTCCAGCCTTTCGTCGCGCGCCTTCCAGACGACCCCCATGCCGCCGCGGCCCGCGACCGCCTCCAGCACGTAGCGGCCAAACACCTTCCCCCCTGCCACCAGCCCGGCCCGCGTGACATAATCGTCCGCATCGGCGCGCCGCATGGAGTCATCGTCGGCCATGCTCGGAACTACTGGCGCGAACGCACCACGCCTTCAACGGGAAATTACCGGCGCATAGCGCGTCGCTACCGGCTGAACTTGGGGCGCGAGAGCAACGCGGAGGCCGAGGATGAAGAAGCGGAAGCTGGGAACGCCCTTGAAGCGGAACGCGGAGCGGCAGAAGGCGGCGCCGCGGCCCCAGCCGCCGCCGCGGAAGACGCGGCGCGTGCCCGTAGAAGGACCTGCATAGTCCGTGACCCTGCCGCCGGGATAATTTCCGTACCAGTCGAGGCACCATTCCCAAACGTTGCCATGCATGTCATAAAGCCCCCAGGTATTCGGCTGCTTCTGGCCCACTGGATGCGTCGTGTTCCCGCTGTTCCCTTCGTACCACCCCATGTCGTCCAAGTTTCCGTCTCCGGCATACAAGCCCGTGGTTCCCGCCCGGCACGCGTATTCCCACTGCGCCTCCGTCGGCAGCGTGTAGGCATACCCCTTGGGCAGCCGCCCCGCCGCCCGCTCCCGCTCCGTCAGCTTCCGGCAAAACGCCATCGCGTCATTCCACGATACCTGCTCGACGGGCCGGCTGGCCCCCTTGAAGGTCGACGGATTGCTCCCCATCAGCGCTTCCCACTGCGCCTGCGTCACCTCGGTCTGCCCCAGCCAGAACGCCCGGGTGAGCGTCACCCGCGTCTGCGGGCCTTCGTCGTTCACACGACCCGGTTCGTTCGCCGGGCTGCCCATCGTGAAGGTGCCCGGACGGACGGACGCCATCTCCAGATTCAGATCCGGCACCATCCACGCCTGGCCCTCCTCCGGCCGGCGGATTCTCTCCAAGGTCACCGCCTCCCGGGCCGTCTCCTTCGCCCGCACCTTGCCGCGGGCGGTGGCGTTCTGGTAGCCGTTCAGGCGAAACTCGAGGTCGAAGCTGCCCGGAATGAGGTCGGGGAAGCTCAGCGGTGTGATGCCGAGACGCTTGCCCTGCGAGAACACCTCCGCCCCGGAGGGTGTCGAAGTGATCTCCAGCGCGCCACCGACAAACTCCGCCAGCACGGGCTTCGTCTCGTTGCGCGCCACGGTCACGCTCTGCTGCTGGTCGGGCCAGCCGGCCCGGTGAAAGGTGAGCGTGTAGTCGCCCGTCGGCAGCTTGAGCGTGGTGGGCGTCTTGACGGTCTGGGGGGCGGCTAGCGGCGGCGCGCCGGGCCCGGCGCGCCCGGCCACGTCCACGCTCAGCCCATCGGGCACGGACGCCAGATTCAACGCGCCGGTCGAGCGCGTGAGCATCACATCCAGCGTCGTGAACTCGTTCTCTTTCACCTCCGCCTCGCGGCGCTCCTCCTCGTAGCCCGCCAGCCGGATGATCACGGGATACTTGCCGAGCTTCACCTCTTTCAGCGTCGCCGGGCTTTTTTCAACGGCAAACCCGCCCACGCCCACCTCCGCCTCCGGCGGCGTGGTCGTGATGATCAGCCCCCCGCGCGTGGTCGCCAGGCGCGCCGCCTCCCAGCCGGCCAGCCGCGCGGCCCAGCGGTCCTGCACCACCGCCCGGTCTTTGTCCGGCGCGCCGGCCAGATATGCTTTCACCGCCTCCTCAGTGGCCTGCCGCGCCTCCGGCGCCGCGCCGTCGATCAAAGCGTCGATCCGCGCGAGGATGGCCGCCTGCGCCCGTTGCTCCTTTTCCGCCTGCGCCCGCGACGCGGCCGCGGCCTGCTCCAGCTTGATCCGCTGCTGTTCCGCCTGCCGCAGCTGCGCCGGCCGAAGAGACCCGAAGTAGTACCACCCGCCGAGGGCAAGGGCGACGATGGCGGCGGCCAGCAGGGGGATTCTGGATCTGCGACGGCCCGAAGCCGATGGCGGCGGCGCTTCCCTCTGGGGTCGCTCCAAGCCCGCCTGAAGGCCCGACTCCAACGGGGACGGCGCCCCGGCCATCAGCGGCGCCAGCCCCAACCTCTCCGCCACCTCCCGCGCCGACTGCAGCCGGACCTGCGGCTCCTTCGCCAGACAGGCCAAGATCGTCTCCTCCCACTCGCGTGGAATCGGCGGACCGTCCACACCGAGTTCGGCCCGCTGCGCCGCCAGACTGGCTGGAGCCTGCTGCAGAATCTGGTGGGTGATGTCGCCCGTGTAGAACGGCGGCTTCCCCGTCAGCAACTCGTAGAGCGTCGCCCCCAGCGCATAAATGTCGTCGGCCGGCGTGGCCTTCTTGCCCGCCACCTGCTGCGGGCTCATGTAAAGCAGCGTGCCGCTGGTGCCGCCCGCCCGGCCCGTCAGCCGCGTCGACGTCTCGCTCAGGCTGCGCGCGATGCCGAAGTCCGTGATCTTCACCACGCCATCCTTGGTCACCAGGATGTTCGCCGGCTTCAGGTCCCGGTGCACCACCTTCGCCTGCCGGTGCGCGTAATCCAACGCAGCACACAGTTGTGCGACCAGCGGCGCCAGCTTCTCCACCGAGAACACCTTGCCCGGCTGCTGCAGCCGCAGATGGGAGAGCGTGGTGCCATCGATGAATTCCATCGAGACGGCCGCCACGTTGCCCTCGCGCTCAAAATTGCGAATGCGCACGATGTTCGGGTGCGTCAGCCGCAGCGCGTGGCGTGTCTCCTCCCTGAGTTCGTCAACCGCCGCGGCGTCGCGCGCCACCACCTCCGGGAGAAACTTCAGCGCCACGAGGTCGCTCAGTTCCTCGTCCCGTGCCCGCCACACCACGCCCATTCCGCCCGCTCCCAATTCCGTTTCGAGCACGTAGCGCCCAAACACCTTCTGCCCCGTCGCCAGCCCCTTCCGAGTCAGGTAATCGTCCGCATCGGCGCGCCGGGTGGGAGTATCGCCATTCATCCGTGATGCGTTTCTACCAGATGCGCTCTGGCGGTACCGGTGCTGGGGAGATGGAGTTAGGGCAATCGCTCACCGACGGCTCCGCGGCACCGTCCATCGCTATGGAGCGGCGACCAGCTCGATAGGATCGAGATTCTGCGAGCCGAGGAAGGCAAGGCCCTCGGCCTCGAGGTCGTGCACGGCCAGCTTGACGCCGGCGGGCGACAGCAGGGGCGCCCGGAGGACCAAGGTGATGATGGTGCGGCGCGTGCCGGACTTGGCATCGGTTTCCACGCGAACCTCCTTGACGTGGGTGGCTTGGATGGTGTCGGGGGTGAATTCGTAATTGACGAGGTTCTCGGCGGTGCGGCGGGCCACCTCCTCCTTGATCGTGAGGGTGACGGTGTTGCTCTTGAGTTCCGGCCGGCCGAGCCACGCGAGCACCTGCTCGGAAGCCGTGCCGATACCGCTGACGGTTATGCGGCGCTGGACAGGTTCGCCCTGCTTGTAGCCAAAGATGTCGGTCACGTCGGTGGCCGTGATGAGCAACTGGCTGCCGGAGGGCGGTGTCTTCGAGAGAATGAGCAGCACCTTGGCCGGATCCTCGGGCACGCGACGCGCTTCGGTGACGGCGATGTCGGTCGGCCCCTGGCTGCTGTCGAGGATGCGGTATTTGCTGCGATCGGCGAGGGCAGAGGGATCGAGCGCGCGGTTGAACGTAAGCGTGAGCTGCGTCCCGCGACGATTATGCTCGGCAATGGTCAGCGGGCTATGGTCAATGGCGTCGGCGAATTCGAAAGCGTATTCCAGCGGCTTGGCGGGTTTGTTGCCGGCGCGGTCGGCCACGTTGCTGACGGCGAGCAGGTGGCGGCCAGCGGACAGGTGCACCGGCTCGATCCGCAGGGTCAGCAGCCGACCCGAATCATCGAGCTTGGCGGCACCTTTGACAAAATTAAGCGCCGTCTTATCGGGGGTCGAGGCGCCGTAATTGGCCACGTCCACCGCGGCCGTGGGATCGACCGGTTTGCTGAACTCGACGGTCAGCTCCAACTTGCGGCCGCTGGCCGAAACGCCCTTGATGCGCGGCGGCAACAGATCGCGATAGGTGAATTCGAGACCCTTGGCCGGCAGGGCCACGGGATTCTTGCTGACCGACGTGTCGGTCACACCCGTGAGGCTGTCGAAGCGGTAGGGCTGGTTGCCGACGAAGTCCTTCGTCGCCTCGAGGATGACCGTGCGGCCGCTCTTGTCCTCGGAGTCGAGGCGGCCGGCGGCGATTTTCTGGGGCGCGCCTTCCCCGCCGGACTCAAGGATGAAAATGGTGTAGTTGCTGCCGCGGGCGGCGGAGGCCTCGGCGACGGGCTTTGAGAAGATCAGCACGAGATTGTTCGCATTCTCGCCGGCGGAGACGAACTCGATCTTGGGTGCGACCGTGTCGAGATATTTGAACTCGACCGAGGTGGCAGCCGCGAGCTTGTTGCCCGCCCGATCGGCGACACTGCTGATGGTAAGCCGGTAGGTCTTGCCGTCGACGAGCGGCGAGGTCTTCAGCACGACTTTGGAAGGATCGATGGAATCCAAGGCGGTGGATTCGACCGTGGCCTCGTTGTTGCCGAAGATGAAAGGCGCGGTCATGGCGGTTGAACCAGGGGCGGCGGCGGGTTTTACCTGCAGCGATGCGGCGCTGAGCGGCTTGGAAAACCGGACCACGACGGTATTGGCATCGAGGGCAGCGGGATAGTCGGCCGACTCGACCACCTTGGGCGGAGTGCGGTCGGGGAGGAACTTCCAAAGCGCAAAGCCACCGATCAGGAGCACCATCACCGCGGCGGCGGCCAAGCCGTAGACCAGGCTGGAGGAGACGGTGCGCAGTTTCAGCTTCGCGGCCACCGTCGGTCTAGTCTTTGCGCCCGCGGCTACGACGACGGCGCCCTCCGCCGCAGCCGGGGTGGGCGCAGGCGCTCCGGAAATCGGCGGCAGCACCGGGTGGTCCACCAGCGGGAGGGTGGCGTCGTGGGTTTCCTTGCCATCGACGACAACGATGAGGCTCTTGCCATGGAGGCGGAAAGCCTGCGGCTGTTTATCAGGATCGGGCAGCCGGAAAGCGCGGCGGAGTTCCTTTTCGTAGGCGGTGACACCGGCGGTCTCCGCTTTCGCCTTGTCGTAGAAGCGGGTGGCGGCTTTCTCGAACGTCACACATTCGGTCGTGAGGATGCGCTTGAGCGGCTTGAGCTTTTTTTCGGGGATGGTCTGCCCCCCGAGGACAACGCCAACCGGTCGGCCGTCGGTGTCCACGGCGGGCCGGGCAAGAAAACGGGAGATGGGCTCCGCCGGATCGAGGGCGAGCTTGAAAGCCTCGCGCTGGCGTATCTCCCACGACATCACGCGGGCTTGCAGCCTGTCGAGCACCGTGTGCCCGGCGGAGATTTTCAGCTCAGCGTCGGGCGCAAGGGGGAGAGAGGTGCCGGCCTTGAACTCGCAGCCCCACAGGATCAGGAGGCGGCGATCATGGGCCGGCCCATAAACCCAGTAGGCATCGGATTCAAGGTCGGGGTCGGGCAGGCGGAAGTGAGCTCGCAGGCGCTTCTCGTGCGGAACGACGCGGGGTGTGGCGGCGTGGGCCTTGTCATGGAAGGCACGGACCGCCTCGGCGAAGGCGTCAATTTCACTCTGCGGCAGAAACTCCATCGGGTGCGCCGTGTCGAGCGGCACGGCGTCGAGATCATAGGCGATGGATCGGAGCGTGCCGCTCTCGACGAGCCGGGCCGGGGCGAGGAAGCGCGAAAGCGGCTCCTTGGGCGACTGCACAATCGGCAGATTTTCGCCCGTAAAATAAGAGTCGATGCCGTCGGGAGTACGCAGGAGAAAATACGGCGATTTGAGATCGCGGCGGGTGGCGGGAGAGGCGGAATCAGGGACGCTCATGGGGACTTAGGTGGTAGCTATGCGGGCGCGGTGCAGGATCTTGGGACGCTCGCCGGAACGGTCGAGAAGCACCCAAGAATAAACCGCGGCGACGTTGAGATGATTGCCAGAGCCTTCCTGCACGGTCTGCATGGTGTTGGGATCGAAACGGGCACCGGGCACGATTTCCCGGATGTCGAGCGAGGGAACGGCAGGGGCGACGATATGCTTGAGACCGCCGATCCAATCAGCGTCGGCCTGCTGGCGGTCCTCCTCCCTGAGCTCGGTCAGACTGTTCCAGTAGGCATGAATCGCCAGCGAAACTGCCGCCACGGCGTCGGCCACGTCCGGCAGTGTAAGGACGGAACGCTCGAGGGTCACCCGGAGAGCCAACACGGCGGACAAGACCGGGAGAGCGGGATGCTCCGGCGATGACAAATGCGATTCAAGGAGCGCCCGCCAACGGGTTAGCGGCGAGGAGGGATCGAGAAAAACGGAAGGCCAAAGCGCGTCTGAATAAGCGAGGCTGGAACCGCCCGATCCGGCGGTTTTTTCATCCGTGGGCATGGGCGGCGTAGTCACAGGTGGCCAATCAGCGTCCGGACGCGATTCCGCACGATCAAGCTGCGTCAGGAGCCGTTGCATTTCGTTCAGCGTGTCGGTCAACCGTTGTTCGCGGTCGCTGAGCGCACGGTTCAAGTCGGCGGCGGTCGCCTGCAAACTCTGCTGGAGGTGTTCCCGGGTTTGATTCGTCGCAGCGGTCAGTTCGCCGCGCAGGGCCTGCCGCTCGCGGTGCTGCCGGCGGCTCGTATAAACGATGAGGCCCGCCAGCAACAGGGTGCACACGGCAGACAGTGTTAGCGCCGCGCCCAACCGGAAGCCCAGTTCGACCGGTTGCGGCGCCGGAGCCGCACGGGCAGCCACCGTCTTGCGCAATTGGGCGAGATTATCGTCAAGCTTGGCCACCTGCTCCTTGAGAGACGTGAGCGCGGCGGTGAATTCGGCGAACTTAGGCGTCTCGCCGGCGGCACGCTGTTCCTGGGCGGCGGCCAGTTTGCCCACGGCGCCTTGCAGGTCGGCGATGTTGCGGACGATCTTGCCCAGACTCTCCTTGAGCGGGTCGAGATCGACGGGATGGAGATCCTGCTCGATGCGGCTGCGCAAAATCTCGAGGGTGTCGTTGGCTTTGGTGAGAGCCTTGCCTTGTTCCTCGTAGCGCTCATGGAGCGCCTTGATGGCCTTCTGCAGCTCTTTGACATCGGCTGGGGCAAGGTCGACCGCCCCGGCGGGGGTGGTTGTGCCGGTGGCGGGGGTGGCTGGGTCAGACTTTGAGGCTGCCGCCCGCAGCGCAATTGTTTGCGTCGCGCTCAGCAGGACACTGACCGCAATAAAACAGCGGGAGGCGCGCATAAGGAAAACCGTCAGGCACTAAAGATGCCGTCGGCATCGAACCAGGGTTCATCCAACCAGAAGCTGGCATCGAGCATGGTGTTGAGCTTGAGGCGGACCTCGGCGGGATCGATATCCACCGGCTGACCGGGCAAAGGCGTGACCTCCACCAGTTGCAGCCGCTCGCCCTGGCCGAGGGTGGAAAGCCAGCGCAGGCGCACGTGGGCAAACACCGGACGGTTGTCGTGCGGTTGCTGCGGAATCCATTCCAAACGGTACACGGGCTCGGGCCGAACCCCGGCGACCTGTTTGATCTGGCGGCCGATGCGGCAGTTGAGGGGCAGGTCGAATTCCCGCTCCAAGGCGATGGTATTCTCGCTGTCGGCCAGCGGCTTGGCGGCGACATAGTCCCCGGGGCGGAACATCAGACTGTCGGCCTTGTAGAAATCGGCCGGATCGCCGGTCCGCGAAAGCAGGCCCCAGAAATAAGTCTTCGAGTAGGTGTCGATGGACGTTTGCTCGATGTTGAAGCCCCCGAGGTTGCCGTTGAGGATGTCCTGGTACAGCGCGGCACCGGCGACCGTGCAGGTCTTGGCATCGTTGATCTTGATGCCGTCGTCGCCGACGAAGGGATACCAGTCGCCCGCCGGGAAGTTTTTCACCTGGATGATACGTTGCGGCAGGGTGGGCAGGTTGCGGACCAACAGCCGGCGCAAGTGAGGCAGCTCCGAGGGTTTCCCGGAAACGACGACGAGGTGGCAGTTGTTGCGCGCTACGAGCAGGCCGAGCGAAGCGAACATATTCTCGAACACATCGGCGATGCAGGCTTCCAGCGCCGCCGTGTCGGCGGGAAGCTGCGCCCCCAGCGGAAACGGCACCTCGTCACGCTCGCGCAACCGGGCGAACCACTCGGCGAAGTGTCGCGCCTCGCGCAGGCGCAGCAGATTGTCCTCCACGCCCCAGTGCTCGCACTTTGCGACAATGACCTTGAGGGCAAGCTCGTTGAGGTCGCTGAGGCAGTCGGGATGCACCAATTCCTTGATGACGAGGGGACGGCGGGGCGAATCGGGATAGCTCTCGGCAATGGCAAGCTGCTGCAGCCACTGATTGACCAGCGGAATGAAGACTAGGCGCACGACGCGGACGAGCTTCGTGATGGTCTTGGGATCGACCTGGGCAATGGTTTCGGTGGCCGGCGACTTGAGCAGGGTAAGCAACGCGCGCCGCGCCGGCGGATTGTCCTCGAACTTGTCAAGGCCGCCGGCCTTCAGCCAGGCGGGCAGCAGCACCTTCTCGACGATGCGTTTCACCAGCATGTCGCCGGCAATGGAGTAGCCGTCGCGAAAGAGCAGCATGGACTGCACCGCCGTCGTCCCGCGGTGCCCCATGAACCGGTGGGCCGCATCCTGTTCGGCGGACTTGAGGTCGTAACGGATGATCGAGATGTCGGTCGTGCCGCCGCCGATATCGACGTTCATCACGGTGGCAGAGTTCTGCCGACCGTACGTCTGGAACCAGTTGAGGCCATCTCCCCCCAGGAACAGCATGTCGGAGTAAAGCACCGGGAGCTGCGAGCACACGGCCTCGTCGAGCGAGCGTTCCACGAGCAGTGGCTTCTCGCCGCCCTCGCCGCCGCCGAGCGAGATGGGGCGGAGATCGGCGAAGTGAGTCAGGGCGAAGAGGTCGATCGCGCGCTGCCACTGGGCGAGATACCGAGATTGCTCCTCCCACGTCCAGCCGGAGGGAAACGTCACGCGAATCTGGCGGAGTTTGCGCGGCAGGCTCTCCCGGCCCACCATCGTGAGATAGCCGGCGGAATTGATCTGGCGATAGGCGCACTCGATGATGGAGAGTGCAAACCAGCAGATGACATCGCGCCGGGGATACTCGGGCGGAGAATTGACCATGGGCTTGCCGCGGAAGTCATCGATGGTCGGCTGGTGCTCCCAGTCCCAGTCCACCCCGCCGGGATCCATATAAAAGCGGAAAAGACCGCGGAGATCGTCGAACGCATCAGGGATGGCGGGATCGGTATCGTTGGGGATCTGCCTCCAGTAAGTGCCGCCACGGCGGCCGACGGGCTCCTCATCCCACGCGTAACGCTTGGGACTGCTCAGCGAGAAGCGGGCGTCGGTGTTAAGGCGGACTTGGGCCAGGATCTGGGCCGCGCCTTCGGGCGCCTTGCCTCCACCGATCAGGGCCGGGGAAAGCTCGACGAACGTCTGCGGCAGGTGCTGCACGCGCAACACCGGCGCGCCCGGCCCGGGTGATTCCGCCTGCCAGTGTTCAAATACCTTCTCTTCAGAGAAAGGCGGTTCGCGGCTGGCGAAAATCGACCGGTGGAGGATGAGCCACGAATCGATGATGGCGTAGTCGTCGTTGGCCTTGCCGGGCTCGGGCAGCGTGTAGGCTTGGCTGTAGGGACAGCCGCGCGGGATGAAACGGAGGATTTTCACCCGGCGACCGAAGGGGATGCGTTCCTGGCCGGGATTTTCGAGCAGCAGGGCGACGGTGCGCGTGTTGCCCAGATCGACGATCAGATCGACCTCGACGGGATCGGCACCCGCGGGCTTCTTCCAGTGCACGGCCAGGAGGCCGGGCGGGAGCGGGAGCGGTTCCGATGGAGTTTCTCCGGCGCGGTGGCGCACCGGCAACGTGGGGCTCAACTGGTCAAGGAAAAGTCGCTTGGTGGGGTAATCGTCCCACAGTTTGGCCCGGTCGAGGCTGGCATAGGGATAGACAATCGTATCGCTGGCGCGGGCCTTTTCGTAGGCTTGATATCGCTTGTGGGCCTCCTGTTCCGCGCGGTCTTTCTCAAGGTTCTTGAACGTGAACCGCTCGACGCCAAACAGCAGGCCGCGGTCGGGCAGGCCGAGGTTGGTTTCGATGGCCAGTTTGATGATTGGGGTCTCCTCGCCGGTGTAGGGTGAAGTCTCGATGGCGTACTGGTAGACCAGCCACGGGCAGAACTCGCTCCATGGCGCCCAGGGTCCGCGATTCCTTTGCACGAAACGTTTCAGCTCCTCGTCCGTTTTCCGGGGGGCGAGACTCTTCAACGGCACGTGGAAGAACTGGTGGCCGGTGTTGGGGAAAACTTCGAGTTCGATCATGGCGGGGCGGGAAGGCGGCTACACCGGCCGCAGGTTGTAACGGTCACACAACGCGGCCAGTTCCTTGTCTCCGGGAAGGTCGTCCGGCCGCTTGGTCGGGTCGATCCGCAGGCTGAGGAAGGCGGCCAGCTGGCCCTCCACGAAGGGGCGGATGAACGCGCGGTAGGTCAGGCATTCGCGGCCAATGGGCCCGGAGAAGGCGTCCTCCTCGGAACGACTCTCCTCCTCGACCATCTCCATGTCGGCCGCATGGCTGGATACCAGTTCATTGGCCATGCGCACCGCCAGATGGCGCCGCAGCTGGGTGTTGCGCAGGTCGCTGTTCGCCGACTGGCTCTGGGCGACCAACTTCGCCAGCCAGCGGGCCAGCTCGTCGGCCCGGCTTTCCACCGAGGCGCGCAGGGCGTCGAGACACTCGCGGAACGCCTCGCGGGTGGTGAGGCCAAGCAAGCTCCAATCGGGGCGGGACCTGCGGCCGGAGCGTTCCCATTGGTCAAACCGCGCCAGCTGGCTCTCGGCCCATTGGCGGTACTGCCGCAGGATGAACTGGCGATCAATTTCGGACGGGTCGGCGGGCGGCGTGTGCAGGACTTGGTACTGGACGTCAAGAAACTCGCGCAATGCCCAGTTGATCTCGCGCACCTGCTTCTCCGGCTTGCCCTTGATGGATTCCAGGAGGCGCTGACGGAAACGGTCCAGCGTCTCGCGCCGCACATCGACCACCTTGACCGGGGGAAACAGCCTGGGCGCCTTCAGGAGGTCGGCGAGATCGGTCGCCAGCGTGTCGATCTTGGCCTCGAGGATGGCCAGGCGGTTGGTCGCCTGGTTGCTGCGCGCCGCCTCCAGCTGCGTCTTGATGACCGTAAAAAAGAAGGATGTGCCGCCGGTCACCCGGTCGCTCACCATCTCGTCGAACGACTGACGGCTGATCGGGTTGTCGAACTGTTTCTGGAATTCGGGCGAGGCACAGATGCCCTCGTAGATCTTGCCGCCGACCGTGAACTCGAAGTCGACCTTCCCGCGGGGAAACTTGTAGTAGTTGAACGCGAAGGTGCAGCTCACCGCGGGGTCGGCAATCGGGCCCAGTTCGCCGTAAATGGGCACGATGGCCTTGAAAATGCGCTCCGGCGTGCCGACGGACTCGGCCAGGCGCGGTGCCCACCACATCAGGCCGAGGTTGAGGGGCAGCGGGCTGCGGCCCTGCGGGTTCCGGTAGAACTCGGGCACAAAATACTTCCACCACGTGTTGATGCCGTTGATGAGCTGCGGCGCGTTGATCGGGGCGAACTTGTCGATGTTCTGAAAGATGTTGAAGCTGTCGATGGTCAGGCGCTTCGCGTAGGTGGAAACGATGCAGGCCGTCTTGCCGCGTTTGAGGATCTGCTTGAAGAACAGCACCGGTTCGAACGGCTTGCCCTTTTGTGGCCCCTCGTCTCGCCCGGACTCGAGGTCGATCTTGGAGACATCGCTCTTCGGCTCGTTGCCCACTCCGGCGAAATCCAGCAGATCGGCATCGTGTAGAAACGATTTGAACGGGCTGTCCGAGAGATTGTCGGGATTGAGCGGGATGATCAGTTCCCACACCAGCCCCTGAAGGGAGCCAAAACGCTCCGCCGAGTCGGCCAGTCGCTGGGGATAGGCCGGCCCGCAGCCGATGAGGATGACCCCGTTCCCCTCCCTCCAGCCGAGACGCGAGATCGACTCGTGGACAATACCCTCCTGGGTGTCAGGAGCGGGCGGCCGCGGCTCGTAGTAGATGCGGCACGCCTCCATGTTCAGGAAGGTGGCCGCAGCCTCAAGCGAGGCGAAGACGGGCTTGTCGCCCCAGAGCTTGCCGCACTGTTCCAGTTCGTCGCGCGTGCGGCGGTGGAGGCGCGTCAGCACGTCGTAGTCATCCCACAGGATGTCCGCCGCCAGATCATCGACCGTCGCAAGGCTGCTCAATAACACCGGATCGGCCAGCAACGAGGCCAGCATGCTGCGCCAGTTGTCCTCGCCTTCTTCCAGCAGCTTCTTGTAACGAGGCAGCTCAGCCACCACCAGATCGTTGATGACTTCGCAAAAGTCGTACAACGCCTCGTAGGCCGCACGGCTGAAGCCCCGCGGCACGGTGGTTTGCCGCCGCTTGAATTTCGCGAGGCGCGACTCGAACTCGGAGACGGTCCACATGGTGGCGTCGCGGGTCTTCGACGGCCCCAGGCATTCCGTGTCGTAGCCGCGCGCCACGACCTGCAGCAGATCCTTCGCGGTGATGAGGTGAATGCGAACGGGGTGTTGCACGTCGCGCACGAAATGCTGGCCGTTCCCCTGCTGCTTCGGGTCAGTGGTGCCGTAGACGAAACGGCTCAACGCTGAGGAGCCGTCCCAACCCTGGTTGAAGGGATTGAGCACGTATTTGTTCAAGTACGGCGGCGGCGAGAGTTCCGGCGCCATGAAGAACATGGGCGAGCCGCCGGGCCAATGCAGGGCCGAGCCCATGCCATCCACCCCTTCCTTGCGCTCGTACGCGGCGTTCACGTCGACATAGGCCGACACGAGCGTGGACTTGCCGGTTTGCGAGGGGCCCCAGATCGCCATGGCGGGACGGGGTTGCTTGAGTGCCTCATCGATCGCGCCAAGCTGCTTATCGACTTCGTACAGCTTCTTCAGCCAGGTACTCGTCGGGATCACGTAGTCATCGACTCGTTTACAGCCGTGCTGCCAGTACCACTCGATCAGCTCCCGGGTGAAGGCGACTTTCTCCATGAGGTGATGAGAGTTAGCGATTCTTAACCCTCTCGCGCAACACAGAAATCCGTGGGAGAACGATGTCTGCGCGACTGGCGGCGCCCGCTTTCTCGTTTTCTCCGCAGGACCGCCGTTTGCCGGCGGGTCTCGATCTTCGGTCCGGCCGCAAGGGCCGACCCGACACGCCTTACACCGCCATAGCCTGGCGCGACGGCGCGCCTGCGTTGCCGTAGCCCGGCCTGCACCCGCGACGTCTTTTCCCGGCGAACTTCAACCGTCGGGTCCGGGTGTCGTCGCCCGCAGGGTCAGCCGGAGTCATAAGTGCAGCAGATCCCTCCAGAATCCGGGTTTGGCGGCCACGGTCTCCGCTGCGGGGTTTTCCACCAGGGCGACGACGGCGGTGATGTTGTCACGTCCGGAGGTTTGTTTGGCGCTGGCGACCAGTTTCTGCACGGCGGGCCGCACCTCGGCCGGGTGGTGCACGGCGGTGAGGATCCGCCGGATCTCGTGGTCCCAGAGTCCATCGCTCAAGCCGTCGGAGCAAACCAGGTAGACATCGCCGGGCCGGAGCTGCTCGACGCCGACCTCGGGTTGAAAGGTGGCGGCCGGGTCGCCGAGACTTTGGTCGATCTGGTTGCGCAGCGGATGCCGGCGGGCCTCCGCCTCGGTGATCTCACCCCGCTGGCGCATCCGGCCCACCGGCGAGTGATCGCGGCTGATCTGCCGCAACCAGCCCTGGCGGCAGACATAGATGCGGCTGTCGCCCGCCTGGCCCCAGCACACGCCTCCCGCGCGGGTGATGCAGAGCAGCGAAAGCGTGGCGCCCATGCCGTCAAATCCGGGTTCGGCGGCCTGGGCCTTGATGGCCGCGTTGGCCTTGCCCAGGACGGCGCGAATGGTCTCGCAAGCGGAAGCAGGCTCCTGCAAGGCGTCGGGCTCACGACCGAGTTCGTCGACAATCAGATTGATCGCCATCTGGCTGGCCACCTCGCCCGCATTGGCCCCGCCCACCCCGTCGCTCACCAGCAGGAGCACCGGGGCGCCGGGCGTGGTCAGATGCAGCGGCTCGGCGCCCGCCTCCATGAAGACATGCCCGCCGCCCAACTGCCCGGCCCACCACGCATCTTCATTGTTGAGACGGGAGTTTCCGATGTCCGTGAGGCCATCGAGATGCAACGAAGCCTGAAAATCCATCGTGAGGTCTGAAGACGGCCGCGACACCCAGGCCGGGCCGCTTCGGGTTGGGCGCTATATGCCCGTTTTGGACCAGAAAAGTAAAGCCCGCAGTCGATCGCTGATCCGCCGGGAGGAACCCCGCATGAGGCTTCCCCGCACCACGGGAAAGGCGCACCCGGCGGACCGGGGATGAACGATGGCCGCACCGACATGGGTCTTGCCTCGTCGGGCGGTCAGTGACTAACAATGTCCTCCAACCCCTCCCCACCCATGATACCTGCCCGCTTTGCCGCTCAGTCCTCCCGTCATCCCATCGCCGCGGTCGCCGGCCTGGCCGCGGTTGCCCTCGCCCTCCTGGGCGGCTGCACCAGCCCCCTGCAGGTGACCTCGAACCCGCCCGGCGCGACGGCGTTCGTGAACAATCAGAATATCGGCGTGACCCCGACGCAGGTGACCCTGGGGGGGAAGAAACCGGTACCGGTTGAATTCCGGCTGGAGGGTTACTTCCCCGAATCGTTCGTCTACCAGCCCGACCCCAATCAGCACGAGATCTCCGTCCGGCTGGAGCCGAAGACCCTGAGCAAGACGTACGACCTCACGTCCAGTCCCGATGGCGCCGCCCTGACGCTCGAGGGACAGCCGGTGGGCACCACGCCGGCCAGTGGACTGCCGGTCGTTTACACGCGCGACTATAAAACCAGTCCGTGGCAGGAGCAGACGCTGGTCGTCTCCAAGCCGAACTATCAGAGTGAAACGGTGCGGTTGAATTCGGCCACCGCGTCCGTGCCGAAGATCGAGCTGACCCTGCTGCGGGAGGACCGGGTTTACACCATCGCGGCCACGACAACCGATGGCGCCGAACTCAACGCCGAGGTGACGCTCAACGGCACGGGGGTGGGCCAGACCCCGCTCAAACTGCCGATCACCTTCCAACGGCCGAATAAACGCGCCGCCTGGCCGAGCTTCAACCTGGCGGTGGAAGTGCCCGCCAAATACAAGCCCGCCGCCACGGTGATCGACTTTGCCCGCGGCCCGGCGATCGCCTTGACGCTGCAGCCCATCACCGAGATCACCACCACCCTCACCTGCCCCGCCCTCGTCATGACGCCGACCGGGGTCGTCTTCAAAGCCCTGCCCACCGCCGCCCTCGGCCTCCTCAGCACGCGCGAGTCCACCGAGGTCGTCACCGACCTGAAGCCGGTGACCAATTTCGGGCGCAAGGACCAGAAGGAGGCGGCCGCCACCCGCACCGAATCGATCAACTCCTTCTGTGTGACGCCCGACGGGCAGCACGTGATCTTCGGGCTCACCGAGCACGACGAACAGGGCAGCCTGTTTTCCAACCTCTTCATCAAACAGGCCGACGATGCCGCCAGCGGCGTGGCCCGCCTCACCCAGGGCAGCCGCTACTGGGACACCCTGCCCGACATCGCCAACGACGGCAGCAACTACCTAGTGTTTGCCTCCAACCGGAGCGACCGCAACAAGCCCGACATCTTCCGCGTCAGCCTCGTCGACAACCGGCTCTCCGGCGGCATCTCGCGCCTGACCAACGATGCCCGCTTCAATTTCGCGCCCACCTATGGCGACAGCAACCGGCAGCTGTTCTATCTGTCCACCGAACCCAATTTCCCCCTCGCGGAATCCCTGGTCAGCAACATCCGCTTCGACGGATCGCTCCCCACCCAGCTGCCCATCAGCGGCGCCAGCGAGATCAACAACACCTTCGCGGAAAAGGTCTTCTTCGTGAAGCTGGATGAGGACACCCGCAAAAAACAGATCTTTTCCATCACCGCGGACGGCAAGCTGGAAACGGCCCTGATCAACCAGGAGGACTTCCGCAAGAGCAACTGCTTCAACCCGGCGGTCAGCCCCGATGGCGCCCGGGTGCTGTTCGTCTCCGACCACGGCGTGGATGAGCAGGGCCGGCACAACAACGACATTTACCTGATCAACGCGGACGGCACCAACCTGCAACGCCTGACCCAGAACGGCTCCGACGATATCATGCCGG
>Ga0116124_1001086_pt1 | contig 21671 bp, 14 predicted proteins | sample June2015DPH_13_1_2_FD_89728 | JGI IMG/M metagenome (GOLD analysis project Ga0116124, IMG submission 89728) | Peatland microbial communities from SPRUCE experiment site at the Marcell Experimental Forest, Minnesota, USA - June2015DPH_13_150 | ecosystem: Environmental > Terrestrial > Soil >... | reverse complement strand
TCTTCAAACGGGCATAGACGAAATCCAACGCATCCTGAAGGGTGAGCGCCGAAGGCCCGGCCGGGACCAGCGGCGGCGCCGGCGAAGACGGCTCCGCGGCCGCCGCCGGCTCCATCGCTGGCGCGCCGGTTTGGGCGGACGGCGCCACGACCGCCGTGGCCGGTTCGAGCGTCGTTCCAGCAGGCACGGCGGTCGGGCTTGACGGCACGGTGGTGGTCCCATCCGTCCCGGCTGCGCCGCGTAATTCCGGCGGAAGATCCTTGAACAGAATGGTGTCGCCCTGCGCAACGACGGCGCTGCGGTAGATGACATTCTCGAGTTCGCGGACATTGCCCGGCCAATTGTGCCGCAGCAGGACCGCCATTGCTTCGGCGGAAACCTTTTTCACGCGCGTCTTTTTCTGCTGTTTCAGGGTCTGCAGCACGTAATCGACGGTCTGCGGGATGTCCTCGGGGTGTTCCCGCAACGGCGGCATGCGGATGCGCACCACGTTGAGTCGGTAGTAAAGGTCCTCGCGGAAGGTCCGGGCCTTCACGATTTCCTCCAGGTCCTGGTTGGTCGCGGCGAGCACGCGCACGTCGACCTTGATCGTCTCGGTGCCGCCGACGCGCTGGATTTCGCCCTCCTGCAGCACGCGCAGGATCTTGGTCTGGGTGGCGGGCGCCATGTCGCCGATTTCGTCGAGAAAGATGGTGCCGCCATCGCACAACTCGAACTTGCCGATGCGCTGGCTGGTCGCGCCGGTGAAGGACCCCTTCTCGTGGCCGAACAATTCGCTCTCGATGAGGTTTTCGGGAATGGCCGCGCAGTTGACCGCGATGAACGGCCTGGCCGCGCGATGGCTGTGCTGGTAGATGCTGTGCGCGACCAGTTCCTTGCCGGTGCCGCTCTCCCCGGTGATCATCACGGTGACATCGCTGGCCGTGACCTGGCCGATGGTCTTGAAGACCTGCTGCATGGCCGCGGAGCTGCCCACGATGCCCTCCTTGTAATCCTCGGTGTTGAGGCTCGGCTGGTAGTCGGCCGCCGCGCGCAGGTCGGCGTGGGTCTTGAGCGCGTTCTCCGTCAGGGCGAGCACCTTTTGCGGATCGAACGGCTTCATGATGTAGTCGAACGCGCCGTATTTCATCGCCTCGATGGCCGTCTGCGCCGTGCCGAAGGCGGTCATGAGGATGACAAGCTGCCGCGGGTTGATGGAGCGGATGTGCTGGAGCGCTTCGATGCCGCCCATGCCGCCCATGCGGATGTCGAGGAAGACGACGTCGGGCGGGCTTTTTTTGACGGCGGCGATGCCCTCCTCCCCGCTCGCGGCGGTCGTCACCGCGTAGTCACGCGAGGAAAGCACGCGCGAAAGCGAGTAGCGAATCTCGGAATCGTCGTCGATGACGAGGATGGTGGACTTGGCGGCGGCCATGGCGGAAGAAAATCAGGAACAAACGCGGGCGGCGATTATCGATTAGCATTCCGCCCGAAACGGGCCTTACTTAAGGCAAATGCTTGGATGGTCAATTAACTTGTTCCGCGTCTTCGGCATCCGCCTGGCCGTGCATTTCAGCTTTCTGCTGCTGCTGGCCTACGTGGCGTGGGGAGGCTGGATGGACGCCGGTTGGGCGGGCGTGGCCTGGAGCGTGGCGTTCATCACCCTGCTGTTCACCTGCGTCGTGCTGCACGAGCTGGGGCATTCGCTGACTGCCCGGCGTTTCGGCATCGGTGTGCCCCGCATCCTGCTGCTGCCCATCGGCGGCATGGCGGAATTCGATTCGATTCCGCGCCAGCCACGGCGCGAACTCCTCATCACGCTGGCGGGCCCGGCGGTAAACTTTGCGATCGTGCTGGCCTTGTGGCCGTTTGTCACCGTGCCCGCGGCGTGGGCCGATGGCGAGTTGCCGCGCACCTTCTCCGGGCTGGGCTGGGAGCTGCTGCTGGTCAACCTGGTCATGGGTTGCTTCAACCTCCTGCCGGTTTTCCCGATGGATGGAGGCCGCATCCTGCGGGCGCTGCTGGCCATGCGCTGGTCCTATCTCAAGGCCACCTTCTGGGCGGCGGCGCTGGGCAAGGTGCTCGCCATCATCGGCGCCGTGCTCATGGCCTTCGTCTGGAACAATCCCCTCGGCGCCATTCTCTTCGCCTTCATCTTCATTGCCGGCGATATGGAATACCGCATGATCAAGCGGCGGGAGGAGGAGAATACCCAATGGGAGATCCTCATCCGCCGCCTCTATGGACCCCCGGGCGGTGATGGACGTGACACCGCGGTCAACATCCTGCACGGGCCGAACTGACGGCCAGCGCTTGTCCCCCCGCATCCCCGCTGCCGCTAGATGACGATGCGCTTTCCGGTGGACGCCGCCTCATAGATGGCGGACAGGATGCGGATGTCCCGGCGGCCCAGCTCGCCCGGGACGGGGGTCGCCCGGCCGGTAAGGATGCAATCCGCGAAATCATCCATCTGCCGGGCCTGCTGGTTGACGGGCGGATCGAAGTTGAGTCGCCCGCGGCTGGTCTCGCACTCGATGTCACGGTACGCAAATGCGCTATCCGGGAAATCGACCCAGCCGCGCGGGCCTTCCGCGTGAAAACTATTGCGGTTTTGCGAGAAGCTCGATCGCGCGCGACCGACCGCCCCGCCGGGAAATTCCATGGTCCAGCGCATCGTTTCCTCCACGTCCTTGAACAACTCGGGCCGCGTCTTGGGCTCCTCGTGCGCCGTCACGGCGACCGGCGCCGCATCGCCGGCGGCCATGCAGGCACCGTGGACCACGTAGATGCCAATGTCCATCATGGGCCCGCCACCGGCCAGCCGCTTCTCCGCCCGCCATTGCTTTCCGCGCATCACAAAGCTGAAATCACCCGTCATCCGGGTGAACGGACCGAAATCGGGTTCTCTTGCCAGCCGCAGCAGCTCCTGGTGATAGGGATCGAAATTGAGCCGGTAGCCGAGGGAGAGTTTGACCCCGGCGTCGCGGCACGCCGCGATCATGGCGTCGCAGTCCGCGACAGAGCAGGCCATGGGTTTTTCGGAGATGACGTGCTTGCCGGCTTTCGCCGCCCGGATGGTGAACTCCGGATGCAGCGCGGGCGGGGTCACGACGTAGACGACGTCGATGTCCGGATTGTCGGCAATCTGCTCAAGATGATCGTAGTGGTAGAGGTTCTTCTTCGGCAGGTCGTACTTGCGCGCCCATTTGGCGGCTTTCGCCGCCGAGCCGGTGACAACGCCAGCCAGACGGCAGAGTCTGGTTTGCAGAAGGGCGGGTGCGAGTTGGTTGGTGCTGTAGGAACCGAGCCCAAGCAACGCGACACCCAGCTTGCGGGCGCCCGCTGCCGTCGGTTGAGCCTCGGCGCGCGCGCTGGTCCGCAGGAGATAGCCTCCGGCAACGGTTAGGGACCCGATGGCGGCGAGACGGAGGAACTCCCGCCGGGAGGGAGCATGCGGCATGGCGCGAAACCTTGCCGAAGCGCCGTCCAATCGCAAGCAGCGATGGGAGCCTGTTGGCATGCAATGAGACCCTCCACCGTCGACGCGTAGTTGCCGGTGCCTTCCGCCCTGACGCGCTTACCGCGAAATGAGGCGCTGGCGACGATTGCCTGCAGCAGGCTGCGGGGAAATGGGCCTATGGGATAGGCAGTTCGATACCAAGGCGAACCGGCGGTTACGCCGGTGCGGCTGTGTCCTTGGGTTTCGGCGTGTCCGTGGCCGACTCCAAGGAAATCGCGCTCCAGAAGAACAGTACGGCGAAAACGACGTCCGCCAGCGCGAAATATTTCCACAGGTTCGGTACGCCACCATGATACCAGTGCCAGCCAACGGTGGCGACATAGCAGACTTTGAGCAGGATGCCGTAGCCGATCAGATTGCGGTTCTCGACCGGCCGGAGTGCGATCGTCAGAAACATGAGGCCGAAAATCACCAGCAGGCCGGCCGCGAAATGGATGTAGCCCCAGTGGTTGGGCGGAGTGATTCCGGCGAACTCGTAGACCTGGGGCGCGGCGGCGATGAACGCCAGGCCCAGCAGTCCATCATAGGCCGCGGCGACGGCGTACAGGATGCGGATGGGTAGCAACGCTTTCATACTGGATTCCTTTCATGTTTGAACTGGGCGTAAAATCCTTTGCGCCGGTGCCGCGTGGCATCATCGCTGTAGAGCTGTTCCCCGAGCCGGTAAATGCCCTCGCGCAGCTCCTGTGGTGTCATGCCGGTGGGGCGGTAGTTCACGTCGAAGAGCGTGCTCAGGTGCCAGGCGCCTGGCTGGAGCACGCGCCCCTCGCGCAGCAGACGCTCATAGAGCGGCGTGCCGGGGAACGGCGTCAGCAGGGTGATCTGCACGTCGTAGGGATTCACCTCTTCGACAAAACGGAGAATCTCGTCGAAGACGTCCGTCGTGCAGCCATCCAGTCCGAGAATAAAACAGGTGTTCACGGTGACGCCGTGCCCTTGGATCGAACGCACCGCCTCGGCGTAATGCGGCGCCCAGCGGGCTTTGCGGTCGGCCCGCTGCTCCAGTCCCGCCAGCGGTCCGGCGGACGGGTTTTCCAGGCCGATCAGCACCTGCCGGCAGCCGGCCTGATGCATCAGGTCCAGTAGTTCGGCATCGTCGGCCACGCTGATGTCGGTTTCGGTAAACCATTTTACCTTCAAGGGAATCAGCGCCCGGCACAGTGCCCGGCCCCAGGGTTTGTCGACAAACGTGTTGTCGTCGGCGAACTCGATGAACGCCTCCGGGTGAAGCTCCTCGATGAAGGCAATGTCGCGCACCACCTGATCGACCGGCCGCCGCCGGTACGGCGCCTGGAGCATCACCGTGGAGGCGCAGAACTCGCAGCGCCACGGACAGCCGCGCGTCGCCTGGACTGTGTACCGGTTGTAGGCGCGGCCGCCGAGGATGTCGTACCGCGGCACGGGCAGGCGCGCGACATCGACCGGTTCATAATCCGTCGCCTTGAAGATGGCCGGCTCCGCCCAGCGCACGGCGGCGACCACCACAACCAGCCAGACGTTCTCGCCTTCGCCGATCACCACGTAGTCGGCATGCTGCAGCGCCTCCTGCGGCAGCACGGAGACGTGCAAACCGCCCATGGCGACCTTGACGCCCTTCTGCCGCAAACGGTCGGCGATCGCATAGGCTTCAAAAATCTGCGCCGAAAAGGTGCTGATGGCGACCAGATCGCACGCGTAGATCTCGGCCGGTTCCGCGCCATCGGACTCCGCCTCGTAATACCGCACCTCATGCCCGGGTGGCGTGCTGGCCGCCAGATACAGCAGCCCGAGACTGGGCAGCGACGCGATGATTTTGCTGCGTTCGACAAAGCCCGGCAGGGTGAGGCCGAGTTCGAGCAGCTTCTTGTCGTGCGCCCGCACGCCGCTCATGGCAAGAAGTCCGATCTTCATGACGGTATCCGGAGGAGGATGAAAATGACTGCCGCCAGCAGCAGGACAACAGGAATAAAGAAGAAGGCCCGAAACGGCTGCCGCCACGCAGCGAGAAAACACACCGATGGCATGGCGACCGCTCCGCCGAGCAGCAGCATGCCCGGCAGGTCGGCGCGCGGGCCCGCCGCAGTCGACAGCCCATACACGACATTGATGGTGCCGAGTGCCGCGAGGGCAATATGCCCCAGGCGCAACAGCCGCCGGCGAAACGAGCCGTAGCCACCGAGGAACTCCTCGCGATGAAACCCGAGCCCAATGACAGCGCCGCTGACGAAGGCGACCAGTATCAGCCACCATCCGGCAATGAAATTGAGCGTATGGGGCATCAAGATTCCGCTCACGGATTCATTTCCATCCGCCCAGTCTCCGAGTGTCGCCCATGTTCGCCAGCCATAAGATATTGCTGTGATCCACATCTAAAAGTCCGGCCCTGAGCAGCAAGCCAATTAGCCTGCACCTGCGCTTGCGGCGGCGGCTGGAACCGCTGAAGCACGCGGGTGGCGGTGTTCCCGCCGGTGGAAGAATGGACCGGAGCGATCTGGCTGCTTTTCAGCCTCTGCGTATCATCACCCGCAGCGCCCCAACGAGCGCCAACGCCAAGACGAACCCTGCTCCCATTGCCCCGCCGCCGCCACCCCCAGGGTTCCCGGCTGCGGCGGCGGTCACGGTCAGCGTCGCGGGCTCGCTGGTCACGCTGCCGACATCGTTAGTCACCAGCACGAAGTAGGTGCCGGCCATCGAGGTCGCCACGGGCACCAGGGTGACCGTCGGACCTGTCCCCCCAATAATCGGCCCTCCGTTGTTGTTGTGAAACCACTGATATCTGGGCGCCGGGTTGGCGGAGATGACGACGCTGAACTGCACCTGACTGCCGACCGCCGCCGTCACGTTTTGCGGGGGCGTCACGATTACCGGCGCCGTCGCCACCGTGCCGGCGCGGATGGTGTGGTTGCCGGAATCGGCGACCAGCAAACGGCCGGCGCCGTCCACCGCCAAGCCCCCGGGCATATTGAAGCGGGCGGAGCTGCCGCAGCCATCCGCGCTGCCGATGGACTGCGTCAGCCCGGCCAGGGTGGTCACGACCCCGAGCGGCGTGACTTTCCGGATCGTCACGTTCACCACATCGGCGACGTACAGAGTGCCGCCGGCATCGACGGCCAAGCCGCCCGGCGCGAGAAAACTGGCGGCGGTACCCGTGCCATCCGTGTCTCCGCCGACTCTGGCCATGCCGGCCAAGGTCGTCACCACCCCGGCTGGGCTGATCTTCCGGATCGTGTGGGCGCCTTCGTCCGTTACGTAGACGTTCCCCTGCGCGTCGACCGCAATCCCCTCCACGCGGTCGAATCGCGCCTCACTGCCGGTGCCGTCCGCGGTCCCGCCGACTCCGGCCGCGCCCGCCAGGGTGGTCACCACGCCCGCGGGAGAGATCTTGCGCACGGTGTAGACGTCGGCGACGTACGCCGTGCCCGCCCCGTCGACTGCAATCGCGGTTGGATACACAAATCGCGCTTCGCTGCCGATGCCATCGGCAGCGCCAAAAGCGCCAGCAAGGCCCGCCAAGGTGGTCACCGCGCCGTCGGGGGTAACCTTGCGAATCGTGCGATTGCCCAAATCGGTCACGTAGATGTTGCCCTGCGCGTCGACCGCCAGTCCCTCAGGATCGGAAAAACGGGCGGCGCTGCCCACCCCGTCGGCGCTGCCTGCAGTGCCGGCCAGCCCGGCCAGGGTCGTTACGACGCCGCCGGTGGAGATCCGGCGAATCGTGTTGTTGACGGAGTCGGCCACGAACACGTTGCCGGCGGCATCCACCCCCACGCCCACTGGAGTATGGAAACGTGCGGACAGGGCCGGGCCGTCCGCCGCCCCGTACGGGGCCTGGCCCGCTCCGGCGATCGTCGTCATCACACCGCCCGGCGAAACCCGCCGTATGGAGGAGAACTCCGTGTCGGCCACCACGACATTCCCCAGCGCATCCACCGCAATCCCGTCCGGAGGCGCCACCCAGCGGGGAGCGCTGGTCGAAGCCAGCGTAGGCAGCGTGCTCAAGATTGTGGCTTGCCCGTCCGAGGTGAGCCGAAGGATGCGAAGAGAGTCCGAGAGGTAAAGGTTGCCCACCGCGTCGGCGGCCACGCCCTGGGGATAACGAATCGCGTTATTTTGCACGGTCGTCACCTCGCCCGCTGGCGTGATCTTACGCAACCGGCCATAGTAGCTGAAAACGTCGTCGGTCGCATAGAGGTTGCCCCAAGGGTCCGCGGCCAGCCCCTGGAGTTCACTAAAACGGGCCGCGCTGCCGGTGCCGTCCGCGTCGCCGTCAGCGCCCGCCAATCCCGCCAGCGTGGTCACCACCCCACCCGGCGTGATCTTCCGGATCGTGTGGTTGGCCTCGTCCGCCACGTAGACATTGCCGGCGGCATCCACGGCCACGGCGCACGGCCGGTCAAAGCGGGCAGCGGTGCCGATGCCATCTGCACTCCCTGCCTCACCCGCCGCCCCGGCCACAGTGATGGTGGGCTCTAAGTCCCATGAAAGCGGGAAAGCCTTCCGCACCGTGTGATTGCCCGTATCGGCGACATATAGCGCGTCGCCCGACGGGGTCACGGCCACGCCCTCCGGGCTGTTGAATCGCGCGGCGCTGCCCGCCCCGTCAACCGCTCCGGACACTCCCGCCAATCCTGCCAACGTGGACACATAGCCGGTGTTGGCGGCGGCCAAATTGCCAGCGTCAATCCTTCGGATCGTGTGGTTTTGGGTGTCCGCGACGTAAATGGTGCCGTAGCCGTCGACGGCCACGTTGGTCGGCTGGTAGAAGCGGGCGCCCGCGCCATCGTTGCTCCCGATGGTCGCCCACCCCGCCAGCGTGGTGAAGGTGTACGGCGTGTAGTTCACCTGTGCGCACGCCAATACCGACAGCATGCTCATCCCCAGCGCTAGCACCCCCACCCTGTGAATGAAGCGCGGCTTGGGGTCGGATAAGCGGATCAACAGTCGGCACGTCTTCATGGGGATGTTCCTTCCAGTAAACCCGGCACGCTCAAATCGCTCGCCCCTCAGATCCAGTCTCCCGTCCGTAACTTTGCGGATCCCGGCAGGGGCAGGCCGCACAGCTTGCACTCCATGACCTGTTTGACATCACCCAGCGTGCGCAACTGGCACAGCTCCTCGCTGTTGATCGACACCGGGAGCACGTCCTCCGCCAGCGCCACGATCTCCATCATGGTCAGCGAATCGATGCCCAGATCCTCGATCAACCGGAGGTCATCGTCGGCGTCCCTGAGCTTGGCCCGCAAATCGGGATCCACGTGGTGCTCGATGACGCCGAGAATGATCGTGGGCAGCCAGGCGGGGTCGCCGGTCTGGCGGAACCGGCAGGCGGCCTCGTAGGTGGAGGCGGAGCAGCGCTTCAGGGCTTCGCGCAGGTAGGCCTCATCCTTGGGAGCAATGGATTTCGCGGACCCGGGAAAAGGTTCGCTGGTTTCCAAATCGCTGCCGGAGGTTGGTGCCATGCGGGTTCCTCTGAGCGATATGACAATCCGGTGTGCCAAACCCGCTACTCGGTCCGGGTCGCCGCGAATATTTCTGGCGCCGCCGGGAATTTCTCTGGGACCGACGCGGTCAGAACGGACTTGCGCTTGGCGCACGGCTGGTCGCTTTCGCCGGGGTCGGGCTCGGTGGTGACCAGCACGATGAGAAGGGCTAGAACAATGGTCACCATCGGCAGGTCGCTGATCAAAGCCAGCCGGCCGGCGGCCAGGGTGGCGACGAAGGTGAGGAAGATGGTGGCGTTCATGGGCGGTTGGTTTTCATCCCTCAATGCGCTATTCCGCCCCCAAACGGATCATCCCGTTGAGATATTCTCCGCTGGCGCCAGCCGTCGCCGGAATGACTCGCATCCGCGCATGATTAAAGCGCGGCCGCGTGCTCAGAACGTGGCGGTCAGCGACAGCGAGTAGGTGCGGCCGCGCCAGTCGCCGTACGGCTGCACTCCGGCGCCCGAAGGATCATTGGTGTACTTCGGAAGGTGGGCGCCGAAAAGATCGTTGATCCGCACCTGGCCGCGCAGGCCGAAGCGCGAACTTTTCCACGGCACCCACCGGGTCAGGTCGCTCTGCAGGAAGGCGTCGAACTGCCAGCAGCGGTCAATCTGGTCGCTGCCCTGGCTCGCCCACTCCGCCACCGGCAGGACCCGCGCGCCATAGTAATGCCCCTCCATGCCAAAACCGAAATCGTTCTTCGACCAGTCCGCGCCGAAATTGGCGCGATACCGGAGGAATCCGCTCACCCAGCCGTCCGGCAGGCGCAACTCGTCGACCACCGGCGAATCGGGATACACCTGTCGGTCGAACCGTTGAAACCACACCACCCGGCTGTGCAGGCCGAGCGTGCCGCCGACACACTTCGTCCACGCGTAGTCGAGCGCCACATTCCAGTTCTGCGAATGCCGGCGGGCCGCATTGATGTCGCCGGTCAGGAGCGAGGTGACGTAGCCCGCGGCGTGGGTGTCGCCCGGCGCCAGCGGCGCGCGGATGACGCGCCCCGGAAATTGCGACTCCAGGTCCATCAGGGTCTGCGCATCCAGCGAGATCATCTCGTTGGTCTTCCGGGTGTCGACGAAGTCCACCGCCACCCGCAGGCGATGCTCCTTGCCCCGCTGGAAAATGACCCCCGCGGTTTGTGTGGCGGCCGACTCCGGGCGGAGGTTCGGGTTGATCGCGGCCTGCGCCTGCACCGTGTAGCTCTGGTTGCGCACCGGATCGGTGATCCACACCTGGCTCACCTCGCCTGTGCCCAGACCGGAGGGCTCGGCCAGCTGCTTGCTCATGAACGGCGTGGGATAAAGGCTCGAGAGCATAAAGCTCCCGCGCAGGGAGAAGCCGCCGGCCAGCTCCAGCTTCAGTGCGCCGGTCGGCGCGACATAGGTTTCCGCGCTCGTGTCCGCCGCCACATAGCGCACCGCCACGTCGGTCTCGACCTTGCGAAGCCAGTGCGGGAGGCGCCGCGGGGGCACCAGCGGCCCCTGCACCTCCCCGAAGACGCTGTAGCGTTGCAGAATGCGCCCCTGCCACAACACCGGGTCGGCTGCCAGCGAGCCGTCGCCATAGCGGAGCACCGACTTGTAGTCCGCGAGGTGCATGCGCCGGTAGTCAGCGCCGAAGTTCACCGCGCCCACGCCGGCCGGCAGGGTCAGCGACTGGTTCGTCACCCGCACCGAGGCGTCCACCGTGTCGTAGTTGCCCAGGGTCACGAAATGCCCGCGGGCGCCATCGTAGATCAGCACTTGGTCGTAGTACTCCGGCGGCGGACCGTAGACTTGGGTGTCGCGCAGCGGATTGTAGCGGCCGGTGTCGACCAGCTCCTGCCAGCGGGCGTTGTCCGCGCCGGCGAGCCCCCGGTACTTGGTGAGGTTATGGGCGTACTGCCCGTCCAGCGCGACCCGCCAGTCCGCCGGCAGTTTCATCAGCAGGCCCAGCACCGCGGAGCCGAATTCGATCCGCGCCTCGCTGTAACCCTCGCCGAGCAACGGAGCGGTCTCATTCAGCGAAACCTTCACGTCCTGCCCGAAAGGATTGAGCGGCGAGGCGGCGCTGAGCGTGAGGTCTGCGCTCTGCACATCGTAACCCCGGTTGACCATGGTCAGGCCATAGGTGCCGTCCACGCCCACCTGCAGCGACGGGCTGACGTCCCAGGTGGCAGAGCCAAAATAAGTGGCGCGGCGTTGTCGCCGGCCGTACGGGTAATCGGCACTGTTGGGCGAAACCGCCAGCCCGCCGGGCGAGTCAAACAAATCGAAATTGCGCACCCCCTGCCGATTCGCGAAGGCCGCGAGTCCGCCCGTGCCGTCCGCACCCGGCGCCACCGAAGTCACGGGTGACGTGCCCGACCCGAACAGCGGCGACAGGTCGGCGCTGCGGATGTTCGGGGTCGCGCGGTACACCGGGTTGTCTGGCGCCGCGTACGGCTGGACATTGGCGCGGATGTAGCCGAGCTCGGCCTCGGTCGCCGGCATCGTCCGGCTGAGGCTGGCGCTCAGCCGCAGGCGCAGCGCCCCGCCAAGCAGCGTCCGGCTGTGAAGCAGCGAGACCGAGGATTGCGGGGCGTCGAAGCGGCGCAGGGCGTTGGTATAGGTGGTGTTCACCTCGGTCACTTCCCCTTCCGGATCGGGGCGGAGCACGATGTTGATGACCCCGCCCACGGGGTTGCCGGTGTAAAGCGAGGCGGCGGACGAAGGCAGCACCTCGATCTGCTGCACCAGGCTGAGCGGGATGAAATTCACGTCCGGCGGCAGCGTGCTGGCGCCGCCGCTCGTCACCACCTCCGGCAGACGCCGGCCGTTGACGAGCACGACCGTTTCATTATCGCCGTAGCCCCGCAGGTTCAGGTTCGTGCTGCCGACCGCGTAGGCGTTGCCCGCATCCTGGTCCGGCGGGCGGTTCCCCGCGTCGCTGTCCACCAATTCCCGCTGGAGGAACTCATTGAGATTCACCACGCCGCTGCTTACGATCTGCGTGCGGCTGTAGACGGCGTAGGGCAGCGCGTCGTCCGCCGTGCGCGGCAGGTCGAGGTTGCCGGCGGCGACCCGCGGGCCGAGATACACCCCACTGCCGTCGAAGAGCCGCCCGCGGTCGGAATCGCCCGTGACGACATACGGCGCGAGGTGCGTCACCTCGTCCGCCGCGGGCATCGCTCGCGTGTCCACGATCGTCACCCGGCCGGCCAGCACGCGGATGCCCACGATCTCCTGCGGCAGGTAGCCGGCGCCGCCGGCGTCCAGGCGGTAGACCCCGGACGGCACTGCCGCGAAGACGAATTCGCCGCGGTCGTCGGTCGCCGTCGACTGGTCGATCTGAGAAATGTTAACCCGCACCCCGCGCGCGGGCGCGCCGTCCGAGGCAAGCAGCCTGCCTTTGATCGAGCCGGTCCGGCGCGCAACCCGCGTGATGGCGAACTTTCCTTTGTCATTCCGCCGCGCGATGAACCCGGTGTCGCGCAGCAGGTGGCTGAGCGCATCCGCCGGTTCGTAGCGACCGATGACTTCGGTGGATTGCACCTCCCGCAGCTCCTCGAAGGAGAAAAGCAGTTCGACCTGCGCCTGTCGCGAAAAAGCCAGCAGAGCGTCAGCCGCCGGCTGTGCGGGCACATCAAAGTCCACCGGCGCGGACCGGGCGCGGACCGGCAGCAAACCAATCAGCCCCAGGGCCAGGACGCGGGCCAACAGCAACACCCGCCGTCCGTGTCGAAAAATGGACGGTCCCCCCGACCGAGGTCGAAAAAGACTATGGCGTGTCTTCAAACCTTTGTTTTTGCCTCCGGTCATCTTGAGCGCAGCGACCGGTCCGGAGCAGCCGGAAGGATCGAGTGAGAGTCGAAAGCGAGTCCCGACCGTGTCCTACTGTATTCTTCGTTCAGAATGACAAGCCCGGTTTGCCGGCACGTCCTGGAATCTTGGGAACGGGATCCTTGGTTCATGCCGGAGAATCGCCGCGGGCCCTAGTGCTCGGGGCGCAAACTCACCTGCACGGTGCCATTCAGGCTGCGCGTCACGCGGACCGGCAGCGACATCTCAAGTTGTGCCAAGAAACCATCGAGATCATCCAGACTATAGCGTCCGCCAAGGGATACCGGCAGGTCCGCCGCGTCGGGCGCGACCGTTATGCCGCACCCGTTGTAGCGGGCGTACCGGGCCAGCGCCTCGCGCAGGGGCATGCCGGCGAACACGATCCGGCCCTGGCGCCAGGCCAGCGCGTCGTCGAGGGTAGCGGGCGTCAGCGCGTGAACCTGCACGCCCGCGGGGCCGGCGGAGAGTTGCTCGCCGGCGTGAAGCAAAACCGGCGCCGTGGGCCGGCCGTTCGCATCGTCGGGCCGCGCCTGCACCGACCCCTCGAGGACCGTGACCTCGAACGCCGCCGGCGAATCCGCGCGGACGGCGAATTGCGTGCCCGTCACCTGCACCGATCCGGCGGGCGTTTCGACAATGAACGGCCGGGTGGCGTCCTGGTGCACAGCGAAGAAGGCTTCGCCGGACGCGAGACGCACCCGCCGCTCCTTCGCGTCGATGTCGATACGCAGGCTGGTCTGGGCGTCGAGTTCCACCCGCGTGCCGTCGACCAAGGTCAGCGCCCGGCGCTGGGCCGCGGGCGTGGCCAGGTTTTCCGACTGCGTCTGCGGGCGCCCCAGCCATGCCACCAGCGCGACGGCCGCGGCCGCCGCGGCCAGCCCGGCGCCCGTGCCCCACGCGAGCCACCGGTGCGCCCGGCGCGGAGCGGCGTCCGGCGGCATTTCGACGCCGCCGGTCGCCACCAGCACCGGCAGCAGTTGTTCTAGATCGGCGGAGAACTGGCAGTAGCGGGAAAGCAGCGTGCGGTGGACCGGGTGCTGCGCGAGCCATACGTCGAGGGCAGTGCGATCGGCCGCGGTCAGCGTAGAGCCGTCGAGCTGCGCGGCCCACAGCGCCGCCTGCTCCTCGGCGGCGGGATCAAGGCATTGGGGGTTGCTGTTCATGGGTGGGCCTCCTTGGCGGTCGGTGTTGCAGCACTGGTTGCGGTGTTGGCGGGTTCGGTCGGCAGTAGCGCGCGGAGCAGTCGCAAGGCCCGCGCGTGCTGTTTCTCCACGGTGCTGATGGTGATGCCGAGCCGGTCCGCGATTTCCCGGTGGGACAGCAGTTCGACTTTCCGCAACAGCAGCACGGTGCGGCAACCTTCGGGCAACTGTCCGATGGCCTGCTCAAGCTGCTGCAGCTCCTGGCGCGCCATCACCTGTTGCACCACTCCGGGTTCGAGCGAAGCCGTGGTTTCGGGCTCCCAGACCTCGCTCGCGAAGGGCGCGATGCGACGGCGTTTGAGCCGGTTGAGCGCGAGCCGTCGGGCCGTGGTGTAAAGCAGGGCCTCGGGTTTCTCCGCTCGCTGCCCAATGATGGTCGGATGCACCCGCAGATAGGCATCGTGCGCCACGTCCTGCGCCTCGCCGGGGTCGCCCAACAGCCGCGTCAGATAGCGCCGCAACGGGTCGACCGTGGCGCGGTAGAGGGCGGCGAAATCCCGGCGGTTGTCGGGTTCGTCAGGCATGGGAGAAAACGCGGCGCGGCCGCCCGGATCGGGGGGCGGAAGCCGTATTTCTTAAACGAGGCGGCGACGGGCTTGATTGCACGCTGTAATTAATGACAAGCCAGCGGCGCAAACCCGCTACTCTGGCGGCGGTGGGGCGCGCCCGGTTCGCGAGTTCTGTGCATCGCGGACGGTGGTGAGGAGCTGCCCGATCGTGAAGGGCTTCGTCAGCAACGCCGACAACGCCAATGCGTGCAGCCGGTTCATGGTCGCGGCGTCGGCCACGCCGGTGATGCCGACAATCCGGGCGCCCGGCTCAATCGCCCGTAGCGCCTTGACCAGGGTCGGGCCATCCATCTCCGGCATCATCATGTCCGTCACCACCAGCTGCACTTTGCCGCAGGCAGCGTTGAACTGCTTGATCGCATCCGCGCCGGCCGCGCAGCTGATGACCCGGTAGCCGAATTCCTCCAACGCCTGGCGCGCCACCTCGCGCACCGGGGCCTCGTCGTCCACCAGCAGCACCAGTTCACCTCCGGCCCGCGGCCAGGGACGAGAGGTGCCCGGCCTGGCCTCCGCCTCCGGTACTGACGCCGCAGGGAAATACAACTCGAAGGTGGTGCCCCGCCCCATTTGGGTATCGAGGCGGATAAAGCCGCGGTGGCCCTTCAGAATGCCCAGCACGGTGGACAGCCCCAGGCCCGTGCCCTTGCCCACCCCCTTGGTCGTGAAGAACGGCTCAAAAAGCCTCGTCGCCACCTCCGGCGGAATTCCGCTGCCCGTGTCGGTGACGCGCAACCGGACAAACCGGCCCGGGGTGGCGCCGGGTGTTTGCGCTGCCGTCGCCTCGTCGACCGTCACATTGGCGGCGGCCAGGGTGAGCGTGCCGCCTTCCGGCATGGCATCGCGGGCGTTTACGCAAAGATTCATCAACGCCTGGTGCAGTTGCGTGGGATCGCCTTCGATCGGCCAGATATCGTCCGGCATCTCGGTCGCGATCTTGATGTTCTTCGGGAACGTCTCTTCCGCGATCGCGACCATTTCCCGGAGCAGGTGCCGCAGTTGCAGCGAAACGCGCAGGCCCGCGCTTCCGCGCGCGAAGGTGAGCACTTGCTGGACGATGTCGGCCCCGCGTTTCGCGCTCTTCTCCATGGTCTCCAGCAGGCTGCGCCCCGTGTTGTCGCGCACGGATTCCCGCAGCAACTGCGCGCCCATGACAATCGGAGCCAGGACGTTGTTGAGGTCGTGGGCGATGCCGCTGGCGAGCGCCCCGAGGCTCTCGAGGCGCTGCGCGCGCAGGAACTGGGCCTCCAGTTTCTTTTTCTCCGTAATGTCGGTGGTGATCGCCAGGATGGTACGCGGCCGGCCCTGCTCGTCACGCATCAGCGTCAGGCGGCACAAAACATCCACCAGTCGCCCGGCTTTCGTCATTTGCTGCCGTTCGCCGGACCAGTCTCCCTGTTGCAGGAGCTTGGCCAGCAAGTCGGCGACCGCGGCGGCATCGGGGGAAATCAGCTCCGCCGTCTTGCGGTTCACCGCTTCGGCGGAGGACCAGCCGTAAATTCGCTCGGCCGCCTTGTTCCAATACAGGATGGTGCAATCCAATGCGGTCACATAGATGGCATCGTTGGCACGATCCAGCAGCGCCGCCTGCTCCTGGATGCGTTCTTCCGCCTGTTTGCGCTCGGTGATGTCGAAATGCGTCCCGGCCATTCGCACCGCCTTGCCTTCCGCATCGCGCTCCACGACCTTGCCGCGCGAGAGGATCCAGCGGTAATCCCCCGCCTTCGTCTTCAAGCGGAACTCGAGGGCATACGATGGGAGCTTGTGCTCCAGATGCTGGCGGAAAGCTTCCTCTGTCCGGGCGCGGTCATCGGGATGCATCAGACTCAGGAAACGCTCGTAGCTCGCGGGGAATTCCCCGGGTTCGTAGCCGAGCATGGTGTAATAGCGGGCGCCGAAGAACGCCTTTCCGGTCGGGATATTCCAGTCCCAGAAGCCGTCGGTGCTGCCCTCCAAAGCAAGGGACAGCCGCTCCTCGCTGGTTCCCAGTTCATCCACCGCCCGCTTGCGCTGGGTGATGTCGCGCGAGATGCCGACCAGCCCGGTGATGGTGCCGTTTGCATCGCGCAGGGGGACCTTCGTGGTGGATACCCACGTGACCCGGCCGTCGGGCCAAGTCTCCTTTTCCTCCAGGCCGATGAGCGGCTCGCCCGTAAGCATCACCCGTTGCTCGTCCTTGTAGGCCTGCCGGGCGTGCTCGTCGGAGAAGAAATCGAAGTCGGTCTTGCCGGCCGCCTCGCCGGGATCGCGCAGTCCGAAACGTTGGGCCATCGTCTGGTTGACGCGGACAAAGCGGCTCTGCCGGTCCTTGAAATAAATATTGTCGGGAATCGTACTGGCCAAACTGTTAAACAGCGTCTGCTCCTGCCTCAGCGCCTCCTCCGCCTGCTTGCGGATCGTGACATCGCGAAAACTCCAGACCCGGCCGACAATTTCCTTCCCGAGGCGCTGCGGCTGCGAATAGCGCTCGAAGCTGCGCCCATCTTTGAACCGCAACACGTCAAAACTTTCCGCCTCCGGCTGGGCGTACAATTCCCTCACCTTGCGGAGAAAATCTTCCGGCGTCTCCAATTGCTCCAACACAAAGGCAAGCGCCCGGTTGTCATCCCGCGCGGCCAGGACATCCGGGGGGATGCGCCACATCTCGGCAAACTTGCTGTTGCACCGCGTTATTTTGCCCTGTTGATCCACCACGAGGATGCCATCCGCGGTTGATTCCAGCGTGGCTTCGAGCAGCGAACGCGACCTTTCCAATTCATCCACCGCCCGCTTGCGCGCGGTGATGTCGCGGCTGATGCCCATCAATCCAGTGATCTTACCTTCCGGACCACGGGTCGGCACTTTGCTCACCAGCAACCAGCCTCGCTCACCGGATGCAAGCACCGTCGGCTCTTCGCGGTTGATCAACAGCTCTCCAGTCTGGATCACGTGCTGATCGTCGGCAAAGTAACGATCGGCAAGGTCCGGCGGCCGATAGTCATAATCGGTCTTGCCCACCACTTCTTCCTGGGATTTCGCACCCAAGGCTTGGAGGTGCGCGATGTTATTGAGCAAAAACCGGCTTTCGACGTCTTTGACGTAGATGCGGTCCGGCAGACTGTCGATCAGCGTGCGCAGCAGACTGCGCTCTGCTGCCAGCGCCTCCTCGGCCTGCTTCTGTTCGGTGATGTCACGCGCCGAAGACAGGACGCCGGTTACGTTTCCTGTTTCATCCTTGAGCACCCGGCACCGCCAGGCGAGCAGGCGTTTTTCCCCATCCTGGCGCCGCTGCCAGCTTTCGACGCGGATCACGTCTTGGGAGCCGTCGAAGAGTGGCTCAACCGATTGGTAGGTGGTCTGTTCGCCTTCAAAGTAGAAGACGGCTTCCTTGCCAATCACGTCGTCGCCGAAGAACGCGATGCCAGCCTGATTCGCCCAGGTGTAGACCTTATGGGTGTCCACCTCCATGATGATGTCCGGCACGGCGGCGAGTATGGCCTCCTGGCGTGAGGAAAGGGTCAGCAGCGCCTCCTCGGCCCGCTTGCGCTCGGTGATGTCCCGGAAGATTCCCAGGAGACAGTCACGCCCGTTCATCCGGATTCGGGACGCCAGGATTTCCACCGGGATCAGCTTGCCACTTTTCGACAGAAGACGGTCTTCCACACCCTGCCCGGCTTTTTCCGTCAGGGCTTGTCGGAACTTCAGCGTTTGCCCGCGGGCCAGCTCCTGCGGCGCATGGAGGATGGACTGCGGCTGTCCTACGAGTTCCGTCTTGTTGCGCTCCACCATGCGGCACAGCGCCTGGTTGCAGTCCATCACCGTCCCGCTCTCGACGTCCGCCACCGCGATTCCATCCAGCGCATTCTCGAACAGCATTTGGTAGCGCTCCTCGCTGGCTTTCCGCGCCTCCTCCGCCTGCTTGCGCTCCGTCGTGTCGCGCAGCGCGACCTGAATCGCATCCTTCCCTTTGAAACGGATCTTCGATGCACCTATCTCGGCGTAAAACACTGAGCCGTCCAGGCGAAGCAGCTTCCCCTCCAGCAGCGGAATCCTCTCGCCGGCACTGACCGCGGCAATGCGCTGCTGCGAAGCTGTGCGATAGTCGGGATGTACCCGCTCGATGATCGGCTGGCCGATCAACTGTTCTGCGGACGTGGCGCCCAGCAGCTTCAGCGCTGCCGGGTTGAGGAAAACCAGTTTCCCTTCGCTGTGCACCGCAATCGCTTCGGGTGAAGTCTCGACCAGCTGCCGATACCGCTCCTCGCTTTCCCGGATCGCCTCCTCCGCCCGCTTGCGCTCGGTGACGGCGCGATGGCTCGTGCGGTCCCCCGTGCGCGGCGATGGCGGTGCTCGCTCTCCCTTAACCTTCTTGGCTTGGACCGCCGCCCGGGTGTGGCGTTTTCGGGGCATGGGGTATTCTTTGTTTTCCGCCAGACGCCCCCGGGTGGCCGGCAAGATGGCTTGAGAACCGCTTGTCAGTCACCGGGCACTTCCAGCAGTTGTGCGGATCAGATTAAGCAGACTCTCCCATTTGCCAACCTAGAAGGAGCAGCTGCGAAAGCACCCTTCACTGCCGGACAAGCCGGCGGGGCAATTGGCGGTTGGGGCGGCACTGGCCCGGCTGCCATGGAACAAGGGGTCGAAGAGTGAGGAGGAGAAAACAGCATGAGGGGTTCCGGTGCTTCAAACGGGCAGAGGAGGAAATAGGCCCGGGTTTTTCACAAACGACTAAACGATTGATCGATGCGAATAACCGGCATACACACTCCCTTGTATAAACACCCTGTTCGCAAAAACGAGGAACCGCTATGAACGACCGATTCGCACAGCTCGAAACTCTAAGAAAAGCATCTTGGGACGCCATCACATCCAGACGTAAATATGAGTGGCGTGTGTCTATTGCCTTTTGGGGGCTAATGGGGGCTTTCGTCGCCGTGCTCGTTACAGAAAAGATCGATGTACTAGGGTGCTATGGTCTATGGCTTCTTCTCTTCCCTATCATTCTAGGAGCCTCGCACCTGTGTTGGGTGCGTGGCCTGTTCAAGGCATTCACTTTTGATAAGAAAGAGGAAGAAGCTTTGCGGAGGGCCATGCGCAAGGAAGCATCCTATGACGAACCAGAGGAAGTCACCTCGTTAAGAGAGCGCATAGTAGCTGTTCGCTCCCACGGGGTTCTCAGGCACTGGTATCACGGACCACAAATCTACGCTACGATTGCGTTCACTTTACTAGCCATGTCCGTCGTCTGCTTGAAGGTTTACGACAAGAAGTCGAACCATTCGCGAGAGGCAACGCCCATGTCTGTCATGGCTCCTGCTGCGCAGGAGCCGCGCCACCCATAGGCGTGGTTCATCTGTGACATTCCAAAAGAAACTGCCTGTGAAAACTGTTCCCAAAAACGTTCCCAAATTTTATTCGCAACGGGTCAAATGCAGCCGTTTGGGGTCGCGGCCTGTAGCCACCCTGCCCGGCGTCAACATACGTGAAAGAAGGCAACCATGCCGACGAATATCAGAATCATCCACGCGCACGACTTCATCAAAGCGACCCCGGAAGGAACGCTCGATCTCGAGAATTCCAAGAAACTGCTTGTTGAGATCGCGGCAGACTCATCCACGTCGGGCGACCACGAAATACTCTTGGACACTCGGATGGCGCAGTCCGCAATGTCTGCAACCGACCTTTGGTATCTGGCCGCCGAACTCATCAGTTTTCGCAAGGCCCTTTCCCGAAAGACGGCCGTTCTTTGTCCACTTGACCGGTTTGATCACGCAGCGTTCTTCGCGCTCTGCGCCCAAAACAAAGGCTTCCGAGTCCGTGCATTCACTTCTTTCGAGGATGCCATGGAATGGCTGATGGCGAAGGAGACCTAGACGGCCCTCCGTGCGTGGATAACGCCCGCCTTCGCCCTCAGGACTTCTGCCGCCGCTGCGCTTTGGCGCGACTAGCCGGCGAGGCAATTTGCGCATTCTATGCGGGTTCATGCGGGAGAATCATGATGCCCCCTACAAACACCTGATAACCATTCGGTGAAAAATGCAGGAGCCTGCTTGCAGGCGATATTCGCTCTGCCTTCGCGAGCAAGCTCGCTCCTACAACTGCATGACTCCTGCTAAGCTCCTGCGCGTTTATTTGCCGGCGCACCGAACCCGAGGGTAATGTCCTCCTTCGCTGAAGCTTCCGCCGTCGCTGAAGCTATGGCGGACAGGACGGAGGACATCCTTCGCCTCAACGGCTGTCTCCCTGATCCGAGCACTCCGTTTGCTTTGAGGTGGCCTGCCATCCGTAGCCTGGAGGGCGAAGGATGGTGGACCCGATCAGGTTCGAACTGACGACCTCCGCAATGCCATTGCGGCGCTCTTCCAGCTGAGCTACGAGCCCACAAAATCCAGGAAGGGCTGTAACATCAAAGTTTCGCCTCTGAAGGCAAGGACTTTCTGGGCGGGAGTCGCTGCGCGCCGCAAGGGGCAAAGAGCTAAGGGCAAAGGAGCAAGGGCGAAGAGCCAGGAGCAAAGTGCAGAGAGCAAAGGGAAAGGAGCGCTTTGCGCTTAGCGCTTACCACTTACCGCGGCCACCGGCCGCCCCGCTCACTCTTCCTTCATCCGAAACGTCAGCACCCAGGTGTCGGACTTGCCGTCGGGCTTGGGACCCACCGAGCCCATGCGGGCAAAGGCCTCGATGCAGGACTCGTCGAACGCCGCGTTGCCGGAGGAGCGCACGACGTGCACGCGCGAAATCGTGCCGTCCGCGGCGATCAAAAATTCGACGTCGGTCGAGAGCAGATCGGAAAGTCCCGGCGGCTTCTCGTGATTTTGCCGCAGCGCCGTGACGAGGCGCGCGATGTAGCCCTCCAGCTCGGTTCGCTGCGCGGCAGTCAGCGCCGTGCCGCCTCCCCCACCCTTGGAGCTGGCCGAGCCGCCAAGCACGCCCTCGGCAATGCCCTTGGCGTTGATTTTGGGAGCCGCCGTCGCCCGGGGTACCCCGGAAGAGCTGCCTGCCTTCGAGGGCGCCGGCTTGCCGTACTTCTTCACATACTGATCATAGGACAGCCGGGATTCCTTTAACGAAGGCGCCTTGGTCGCGGTGGCGGTGGCTGTCTCCGTGCGCGAGGTGCGCCGGGCGGCTTCAGAATTGGACAGCGTCGGCTCCTCCACCAC
>Ga0116124_1001062_pt1 | contig 22023 bp, 21 predicted proteins | sample June2015DPH_13_1_2_FD_89728 | JGI IMG/M metagenome (GOLD analysis project Ga0116124, IMG submission 89728) | Peatland microbial communities from SPRUCE experiment site at the Marcell Experimental Forest, Minnesota, USA - June2015DPH_13_150 | ecosystem: Environmental > Terrestrial > Soil >... | reverse complement strand
TTTCCGGGCCGTCGTATTTTGGGGGTTTTGAATTACGTTGCGAGTCACTTCGCCGATTTCAGAAAAGCGAGCTGAGGTCGTTTTTCGTAGTGCCCGCTCGACACGAATCGAGTCCATTTTTCGGGGTGTTTGTCCAAACTTGGACGAAGTACCCTTATTTTGTGTAGCCCAATCAGTAGCTCAACTAGCAGAGGGTTTTGCACTGTCAAGGGACGCCGATTCACCGACTTAGGTGAGATGAAAGCGTGCTTGCAAAGCAGGTGCTCTCCCAGCTGAGCTACACGCCCACAAAAGAAACCACTCTCATTCTAAGACACTTTTGACTGCATCGCATGGCGGAAAGGAGGGGCGGCGGAGAGATTCCTCGCTCCATGTACTGCGCTCGCAATAACGGCTTGGGCCAGGGCAGTTCAGTTTTATTGGAGGTACTTGACAATACGGTTACTGTGCACGTAGGCTCGGTGCGTGGAGTTAGAAGCTTCCCTCTCCTGGCTGGCGTTGACGCTGACGCCGGGCATCGCGGCCCGGTTGTCTGCACGATTGCTTCGCGAATACGGGTCGCCGGAAGGTGTATTCCGAGCGCCGTTGACCGGCATTGAAGCGTGCAACGTGCCTGCCCCGGCGGCGCAGGCCATCTTCAAAAAGCAGTTATTCTGGCGCGCCGAGAAAGAGGTGGACGCGCTGCGAAAGATCGGTGCGAAGCTGGTGAACTGGAAGGAGCCAGATTACCCGCAAGCGCTGCTGCAGGTTTACGACCCGCCGGTGATGTTATATGTGCGCGGAGACGCGCAAATCCTGAATTCGCCGAGCTTGAGCATTGTGGGGACGCGGCGGCCCACGGTCTATGGCTCGCAAATGGCGGAAAGGATGGGGAGGGAGCTGGCCGCCCGCGGGTTGACCATTGTGAGCGGCCTGGCCCGCGGGATTGACGCCATCGCGCACCAGGGGGCCACGGCGGTGGGTGGACGGGCGATCGGGGTGCTGGGCACGGGGATCGATGTCTGCTACCCGAAGGAGAACAAGAAGCTCTACGAGAAAGTGCTGGAGCGGGGAGCAATCGTGAGCGAGTTTCCGACGGGCAGCCATCCAGCGCCGGAAAATTTCCCGGTGAGAAACCGCATCATCGCCGGGATGCCCCTTGGGGTCATAATTGTGGAAGGGAAGCAGTACAGCGGATCGTTGATTACGGCACGGTTGGCCATGGAATTTGGGCGCGAAGTGTTCGGTGTGCCGGGGAATGTGACCCAGGAAGTGAGTTTCGCGCCAAACCTCCTGATCAAGCAGGGCGCGAAGCTGGTGACAAACGCCGAAGACGTGATTGAAGAGCTGCCGACGCCGGTGAGGGCGGCTTTGGTGAAGGCGGAGGCGGTGGAGGCGGAACAGCGGAATTTGCTGCTTCTGGACGGCCTAAGTGATGTGCAAAGAAAGCTTTACGAGCTTCTGAGCGCTGAAGAATCGCGCCATATTGACGACATCGTGGATACGAGCGGGTTGAATTCCAGTGAAGTTCTAGCTACCCTATTTGACTTGGAGATGAAGGGCATCGTCCGGCAACTACCCGGCAAGCAGTTCACTAAGGTATTGTTGTAGGCGAGGCAGAAGCAAAGCGTTCTGAAGGCTGGTCACCGCATCCAACGGGACCCTCCCCTCTCGCGGGGACAAGCTAAAAGAGACCCGTCCAATCAGAGCGTTTTCGTCCAGTTGTAAACCGCCTTTTTTGATAGAGAAAGACGCGCAATGCATCCGAATTGAAGCTGGCGGCATCTGGAAACAGGCAAGAGAGCGCGCGAGAGACAATAGCTAAAGGTAGCGAGAAGGACACACCCCGTTCACCTGTCCCTCCTTCGGGCTGGCAGCGGCGTTAAAACAGCAACATGGCAAGATCACTGGTAATCGTCGAATCGCCAGCAAAGGCGAAGACCATCAACAAGTACCTGGGCAAGAACTTCACGGTGAAGGCGTCCATCGGGCACGTCATGGACCTGCCGACGAAGACGATAGGCATTCGTCTACCCATCGAGGATGAAAAGCCAAAAAAGAAGAAAAGGGGGAAGAAGGGCGCCAAGGCAGCAGCGCCCAAACCACCGCGGAAGCCTATAACCCTGGATGATCCGAAGATCTTCGAGCCCACCTTGCAGGTGATCCCGGGCAAGGGGAAGGTTGTCAATGACCTGCGGAAAGCGGCGCAGAAAGCGGATGCGGTCTACCTTGCGGGCGACCCGGACCGCGAAGGCGAGGCGATCTCTGCCCACCTGGCGATGGTGCTCTCCAAACCCGCGAAGTTTCTGATTGACGAGGCAGACGAGGAAAACGGGAAGAAGAACGGCAACGGCGCGAAAGAGGACAGAGCCGAGGCGGAAAAGGCCGATGCGACGTCGGCCAAGGGCAAGGGTAAAGGAAAGTTCGGGGACAAAAAGAAAGAAAAGGACGTCATTGTTATCGAGCCCATCGATCCGAAGAAGATCTTCCGGGTGACCTTCAATGAAATCACGCCTAAGGCGATCCGCGCGGCATTTGAAAAGCCCCGGCAGGTGGATGCGCAACTCGTAGACGCGCAGCAAGCGCGACGCGTGCTGGACCGCATCGTGGGATACAAGATTTCGCCGCTGTTGTGGGACAAGGTGCGGCGGGGCTTGAGTGCGGGGCGCGTGCAGACGGTGGCGCTGCGGCTGATCGTGGAGCGCGAGCAGGAGATTCGGGCGTTTGTTCCTCAGGAGTACTGGACGATCCACGCGATGCTGGATGCGGGAGAGCCGCCGATTTTCGAGGCGCGGCTGACGAAGAAGAAGGGCGAGGACATCGAGGTCAAGAATCAGGAGGCGGCGGACGCGATTGTCGCCGCGGTCAGCAAAGCGAAATGGCAGGTGGCCAGTGTCGCGCAGAAGGAGAAACGGAGGAACGCGCCTCCACCATTTACGACATCGAAGCTGCAACAGGCGGCGTACAACCGCCTGCGCTATACGGCGAAGCGCACCATGGCGCTGGCGCAGCGGATGTATGAAGGTGTGGAGCTGGGCGAAGAAGGATCGGTGGCGCTGATCACCTACATGCGCACCGATTCCGTGCAGGTGTCGAATGATGCCTTGGCGCAAGTGCGCGAGCTGATACCGGAGCGATTTGGAAGCGCCTACCTGCCGGAAAAACCGAATTTCTACAGATCGAAAAAAGATGCACAGGGAGCGCACGAAGCGATCCGCCCGACGGAAGTATCGCGGACGCCAGAGGACGTCAGGAAATACCTGCCGGACGACCAGTTCAAGCTGTACCAGCTCATCTGGCAGAGATTCGTGGCCTCGCAGATGCTCCCGGCAGTTTTTGACCAGACGACGATTGATATCGACGCGGGCGACTGTATGTTTCGTGCGACGGGCTCGATTTTGAAGTTCGACGGCTATTTGAAGGTGTACCAGATTCCCGCTGCGAACACAGACCGCGAGGAAGATGAGAAGGACGACGAGGGCGAGGGCAAGGCACTGCCGCGCGTGAGCGAGGGGCAAGTGCTGAAATTGGAGTCGATCCGGCCGGAACAGCACTTTACGGAGCCGCCGCCACGCTATACGGAAGCGACCTTGGTCAAGGAACTGGAAGAAGACGGAATCGGCAGGCCATCAACGTACGCGTCCATCATCTCGACGATAGTGGAACGCGAATACGTGAAGAAGGATCAGGGACGATTTACGCCAACCATGCTCGGCGAGCGGGTGTGCGTGCTGCTGATCAAGAGCTTCGAGGACGTGTTTGACGTGAAGTTCACGGCGCGGCTCGAAGAAGAACTGGACGAGATCGAAGAAGGCAAGATGCCGTGGCGGGAATCGGTGAAGGAATTCTGGGAAAAATTCATCGTGGACCTGGACAAAGCCGGCGATGAGATGGTGTCGTACAAGGCCGGCATTCCCACGGGGAAAAAGTGCGAAAAGTGCGGGCAAGGAGAGCTCTTGGAACGCATCAGCCGGCATGGCTTCTTCCTGGGCTGCTCGCGTTACCCGGAATGCGATTTCATCCAGGATCTTTCCGAGGAGATTCCGGAAGACTCCGAGAACAAGATTGAATATTGCGAGAACTGCGGAAAAGAGATGGCGCTGAAACGCGGGCGGTTTGGAGCGTTTCTGGCATGCACGGGCTACCCGGACTGCAAGACGACGCGGCGGCTGGTGGCGGGGACGCGCATTGCCCACCAACCGGATGAGCCCCTGAATGAGAAGTGCCCTGATTGCGGGAACGGCCTCGTGAAAAAGCACGGGCGGTTCGGAGAGTTCATCGGTTGCTTCGGGTATCCGAAGTGCAAATACACGCGGCCGATCACCCTGGGAATCAAGTGCCCGAAGTGCGGTGAAGGCGAGTTTGTGAAGCGGGCAAGCATGGGCAAGGGCGGGCGCGGACGGATGCGCTTGTTCTACGGCTGCTCGCGGTATCCGGACTGCGATTACACGTCGCCGAACATGCCGATTGCCGAGCCCTGCCCGAAGTGCGGCGCCCCGTTTATCGTGGAGAAAAAGAGCAAGATCGGGCCGGTGCGCGTGTGTGTTAAAGAAGGGTGCGACTGGGAAAAGCTGGCTCCCGAGGAGAAGCCGGCGGCCGAGGCGGAAGAAGCGCCGGTCGTGGTAAAAGTTTAGATGGCCGCGGAGATAGCGCCGAGACGCCAGCCGTGCCGGGGAAGCCAGGGTTAGCCAAAGGGCCTGCCCTGCAGGCAAAACTGTGCTGGAGAAAGCCCCCCTTTTGAGTGCGATAATTCCCAAAGGCCACCTGCAGGCAGGGGTGTATCTGAGACGGAAGCGCAAGCTGGAATGAAGAAGATCGTCGAGAAATATCTGGAGTACCTGCGGTCGGTGAGGAACGCCTCGCCACACACCTTGATCAATTACGGCAGCGACCTGGAACAGTTCGTGACGTTCTTGACGCCCCCTGGAATGAACACGCCGGGCGTAACACAGATCGACCACCAGATGATACGGGAATTCATGGGGCACCTGCACGAATTGGGCATGGAAAAGAGCTCGATCGCCAGGAAGCTGGCGGCGCTGCGATCTTTTTTCAAGTATTGCGTTAGGGAAGGACTCCTGAAGAACAATCCGGCCCGCCTTGTGCCCACTCCGAAGTTGCCGAAGCGTATCCCTGCGGTGCTTTCCGCAGAGGAAATGAGCGGATTTCTCGACAAACTGGCGGGGGCTAAGTATTCTGAAGCCGGCCGCAAAAGCAGAAAAGCGCGGCGCAGGGCTGGGACGGCCGCGCCGGAGATGGGAATCGTCAAGCTCGAGGATTCGCTGCTGCTGCGAAGAGATCGCGCTCTTTTGGAGTTGCTGTACGCGGCGGGGCTACGAGTTAGTGAGCTGACGGGGCTAAACCTTGCCGATATGGAGCAGAAGGAGCAGATGCTGCGCGTGCGCGGCAAGGGCAACAAGGAGCGCATCGTGCCGTATGGAGCGAAGGCGGCAGAAGCCCTGAAGAGCTACTGGCCGGTGCGGGACAAACTCTTGTACGAAAATGCAGCGATCCGGCAGAAGACGCATCCGGAAGCCGTGTTTTTGAACTATACCGGAAGGCGCCTGACGCAACGCAGCGTGGGAAGGATTTTGAAGAAATATGCGCGCCTGGTGAACATCAACTGGGATTTGCATCCTCATTCCCTCAGGCACGCGTTCGCAACCCACCTGCTGGCGGATGGTGCGGATTTGCGCGCCATTCAGGAACTGCTGGGGCACCAGTCGCTTTCGACCACGCAAAAGTACACGCACGCGTCGATTCGGCAACTCATGGACATTTATGACAATGCGCACCCGCACGCCTAGCGGGACCACTGGCGAAGAAGAACCGGCGGAGTGGCTTGCGCATCGAATCGCCGATACAACAAAATCGCGGAACGCGCGCAAAATTGAATTTTGCAAAAAGAGTGGGTTTGAGCAAGAGAATGAAAGGCCTGAGATGGCTGTTGGCGTGCGCTACAGCGGCTGGCTTGTGGTTCACCGCGGGGATGCCAGTGCGCGCGCAGGACAATTACGAAATTCAAGTGTACGGTGCCGATACGGTGGATCCCGGGCACACCATGTTCGAGCTGCACAGCAATTTCACTTTCCAGGGCTCGAAAACTTTTGAAGATGGTGTGCGGCCCACGAATCACCAATGGCACGAAACCCTGGAGATCACCCACGGCTTCACGGACTGGTTTGAGACTGGGTTTTACATTTTCACGGCGGCGCAGAATGGCTACGGCTGGGACTTCGTCGGCAGCCACATCCGGCCCCGCATGCGGGCGCCAAAAAAGTGGCACTGGCCGGTGGGCGTGAGTATCTCGCAGGAAATTGGCTACCAGCGCAGCCAGTTTTCGATGGATACCTGGACGTACGAACTGCGTCCGATTGTGGATAAACAGCACGGGAGGTGGTATTTCGCGTTTAATCCCAGTTTTGACGAATCCATCCATGGAGCGAGCGCAAGCCAGGGGTTCGTGTTTTCACCGAATGTGAAGGTAAGCTACGACATTACGAAGAAAGTATCGGCGGGATTTGAGTATTATGGGTCGTTGGGGCCGGTGACCGGGTTTGATCCCATCGCTCAACAGCAGCAACAGATTTTTCCGGCGATTGACCTGAATCTCTCCCCCAAGTGGGAAGTGAATTTCGGGTTGGGGGTCGGCGTGACCCGCTCGACCGACCATCTGATTGGAAAGATGATTCTGGGATACCGCTTCGATTTTTAGGCAGCATCGCAGGGGTTAATCGTAGGTTTTCCAGGTTGGCGCGGGGCTGGAAGCCAACAGACTTTGTAGCAAAGCAATCGCGGAAGAGAGCGCGTTGTTCAATTGACGAGGAGAAGCATGAGAAAACTGGGGATCGCGGTGGGAGTGATGGCGGCGTTGCTGGGTGTGATGGTGGCACGCGCGGAAGACCGCACGGTGGAGTGGAACGCGCTGGTGGATGAATTCCTGGAAAAAGTGTATTTCCCGCAAAATCCAAGCGTGGCAACGCTGGACGGTATACACAAGTACGATGCCGAGTTGGAAGAGTACTCGAAGGCCGGAGTGGAGAGCCAGATCCGCGTCTTGCGCGAGTATGAAGCGAAAGTCAAAAACTTCTCTGCCGCCGGATTGTGGCTCGTGGATGAGGCAGACCGCAAGATCCTGCTGGGGCAGATTCGCAGCGAATTGCTGACGAAGGGTACTCTGCGGCCACTCGAAAAGAATCCTGATGTGTATTCGGGCGGGGTAACAAACAGCGTTTACCTGCTGATGATCCGGAAATTTGCGTCTCCGGATGAGCGGTTGCGCAGCGTGGTGGCCCGCGAAAAGAAGATTCCCGGCATTTTGCAACTGGCACGCGAGAATCTGAAGAATCCCGCCAGGGTGTCCACGGGAATTGCCATCGAGCAACTCCCGGGGATTATCGGCTTTTTCGAGAAGGACGTGCCCGCGGCGTTCACCGATGCGCAGGATCAGGAAGTGCGCGCGGCGTTTGCGAAAAGCAATGCGGACGCAATTGCGGCGCTGCAGGCCTATCTGGACTGGCTGAAATCGGATTTGCTGGCGAGGTCCAACGGGGATTTCCGGATCGGCGGCGAGAATTTCTCAAAAAAGCTGCATTACGAGGAAATGGTGGACACGCCTCTGGACCGGTTGGTGGAAATTGGATTGGCGGACCTCCGGAAAAACCAGGCGGAATTTCAACGGATAGCCAAAGAGCTTGACCCGCAGAAAACGCCGGACGCGGTGCTGAAAGATCTGGCCGCCATGCACCCGGCGCCGGAGGAGTTGCTGGCTGCATTTCGCGGCACGTTTGACGGATTGATCGCCTTCATTGAACAGAAGAAAGTCATCACGATTCCCAGCGGACCCCGGCCCATCTTGCAGGAGACGCCGCCGTTCGCGCGGGCCACCACCACCGCCTCGATGGATACGCCGGGACCCTTCGAGACGATTGCCAAGGAATCCTTTTTCAACGTGACGTTGCCGGCGCCAGGCGATTCTCCCGCGGAAATCGTCAGCCTGATGGGGGGTTTCAATATCGGGACGATCGTAAGCACCTCCACGCACGAAACCTACCCCGGCCACTACATGCAGTATTTGTGGACCCCGCGGGCCCCGTCGAAATTGCGCAAGGTGTTTTCTGCCAATACGAATGTCGAAGGCTGGGCGCACTATTGCGAGCAAATGATGCTCGACGAGGGCTACGGACAGCCGGGGACAGGAGCGAAAGATGCCCGCGAAGCCAGGTACATCCGGTTGGGGCAATTGCAGGACGCGCTGTTGCGCGACGCGCGATTTGTGGTGGGCATCCGCATGCACACGGGCAAGATGAGCTTCGCGGAGGCCAAGGAATTCTTCGTAAAAGAGGGCTACCAATCGGCGAAGATCGCGGAGATTGAATCGAAGCGCGGCACGAGTGACCCAACGTATTTGTACTACACTCTGGGGAAATTACAGATTCTGAAGCTGCGCGAAGACTATCAGAAGAAGGTGGGCGCGGAGTTCACGCTCGGGAAGTTTCACGACGAATTCATGGGCCAGGGCTTCCCGCCAATCGCGGTGGTGCGGCGAACACTCCTCGGTGATAACTCGCCGGTGCTCTGACTCAACGATGGGTACGTAGAGGTGACAGCGGCATTATCGAGAAGACCGAGGCTGCAGAAACGTTGAGTGACACGAATGTCAGCCTGAGGGGCAAAATAGGCGCGTTGACGGTGGTGCGCGGGGGCCCGTATAATAATAGTTTGTCTATAGCCTTTGGAGGGCAGATGTACGCCGTCATACAGACCGGAGGAAAGCAGTATCGTGTCGCACCCGGCGACACCATCCGCATCGAACGGGTTAGCGGTGAAGTGGGCGAGCAGGTGAAGTTCGGCACCGTTTTGGCGGTGCATACCGATGACAAGAAGGTCCTGGCGGGTTCGGATGCGTCAAAGGCGTCGGTGACCGGGAAAATCGTGTCGCAGGGCCGGGCCAAGAAGCTCACCGTGCTGAAGTACAAGAAGACCAACCAGTACAAGATTCAGCGGGGCCACCGGCAGAACTACACAGCGGTTGAGGTCAGCGAGATCAAGCTGTAAATCGAACGGCGCCGCACGGGCGGGGCCTGCAAGATAAAAGGAAAGGGATTGCGTCATGGCACATAAGAAGGGCGGCGGATCATCCACTAACGGCCGCGATTCGCACGGACAGAGGCTGGGAGTGAAGCGCTTCGGCGGGCAACTGGTGAACGCAGGCACGATTCTGATTCGTCAGCGCGGCACCAAGCACCAGCCCGGCGAAAACGTCATGAAGGGCAAGGACGACACGCTCTTCGCGCTGGTGACGGGCTACGTCAAGTTCGAGGACAAGGGCAACCGGGGCCGCTTTATCAGCGTGACGCCCGCGGAAGCCGCCAAGGCCGCGAATTAAGATCGCAGAGTTCCAGGCGGCCCCGACTCTTGTCGGGGCCGCTTTTTCGTTTGGGGCTACTGAGGCGCCATGTTCGCAGAGATGAAGGTTTATGTTCGTTGATGAAGCCAAAATTTATGTGAAGGCCGGTGACGGCGGCAACGGGTGCATGGCGTTCCGCAGGGAGAAATATATGCCGCGCGGTGGGCCCTCTGGCGGTGACGGCGGGAACGGCGGCAGCATCTATGTGGAAGCAAACCCGAACGATAACACGCTGCTGCGCTACCGCTACAATCGGGAATTCAAAGGCGAACGCGGGCGGCACGGCGAAGGTTCCAACTGCACGGGGCAATCGGGCGGGGACACCATCCTGAAAGTGCCTGTGGGCACGCTGGTCTATGACGAAGAGGGCGAAGAGCTGCTCGCGGATTTGAAGAAGCCCGGCCAGCGAATCCTCGTGGCCCAGGGAGGAAAAGGCGGGCGCGGCAACCAGCACTTTGCGAAGCCGTGGCACCAGGCGCCGCGTGAGAAAGAAGAAGGCCAGCCGGGCGAGGAGCGCCGGTTGCGGCTGGAGCTGAAACTCCTGGCGGATGTCGGCCTGGTGGGCTTCCCGAACGCGGGCAAGTCCACGTTGATTTCGGTGATCAGCGCGGCCCGCCCAAAGATTGCGAACTACCCGTTCACAACGCTGGAGCCGAACCTGGGCGTGGTGAACGCGGACGGGGGCACGGGTGGCCACGGCAGCGAACTTGGGCGCACATTTGTAGTTGCCGATCTGCCAGGGCTGATCGAAGGGGCGAGCGAGGGAGCCGGGCTGGGAATTCGCTTCCTGCGCCATGTGGAGCGGACAAGGCTGCTGGCGCACCTGATAGACACGAGCGACACCGCAGAAATGGACCCACTCAAGGCGTTTGAAATCATTGAGGGCGAGCTGGCGGCGTTCAGCGGCGCCATGCTGGATAAACCTATGATTGTGGTCGCCACGAAACTGGATGCGACGACGGACCACACGAAGTTGCAGGAGTTGAAGAGGTTTTGCAGCGAGAAGGGCCTGGAATTCCATGCGATTTCGGCGCCGACAGGCGAGGGCGTGAAAGGACTCGTGCGCGCCATGGCGGACGCCCTGGATAAGATTCCCAAAGAGCAGCCTGAGCCTGAGGAAAGGGAGCAAGAAGAGCACGAAGGCGGAGCCGAGGATGGGGAAACGTTCGCGGACGAGAAGCAGGATGACGGAACTCCGAGCGAGCGCTGAGATTTCGTGAGAGAATCGTAGGACTCTGGGACGCCCGACAGATCGGTTCGTAGCATGGCTCGGCTCGTGGTTTACCAGTGAACACGGGGCTGGCGTGGGGGTGGCGGAGGGGACAGTTTGACGACGGCGCAGGCGCACCGCACAGCGGCAAAGCATCATCCACGGCGCATCGCTCTTTTTGGCGGCTCCTTTGACCCCATTCATGCAGGCCATCTGGTGGTGGCGCGAGCAGCAGACCGGCGGTTCAATTTCGACGAGATGCACTTCATCCCGGCGAGCCGCCCGCCGCACAAGCTGAAGCAGCACCTGGCGCCGTTTCCGCACCGGTTTGCGATGGTCGCGCTGGCGTGCACCGAGCACCCCCATTTCGTGCCGTCGCTGGCAGAGGCGGGGGAGGACTTCAGCGGCACGCAGTTGCACTACTCGGTGGACACGGTGCGCTATTTCCGGCATATGTACCACGGACAGGGAGACCGGATTTTCTTCATTACCGGAGCGGACGCGTTCTTGGATATCCCGATGTGGAAGGAATATGAGACCCTGTTGGGACTGTGCGATTTCGTGATCGCCAACCGCCCGGGCATTCGTTTGGAAGCGCTTAGGCTGGTGATTCCACCGGACTTGCATGGGCGGCCGGATGCTGAGCGGGAGAAAGAGGACGAAGTTGTGGCTCATGGGTCACCCGTGGTAGCCCAATTGGAGCGCACAACCGTCTATCTATTGGAGAATGTGTCCAGCGACGTCAGTGCCACGGACATTCGGCGGAAGGCCAACCGCGGGGAGTCCATTCATGGGCTTGTCTCGGGGCGTGTGGAGGAATACATTTTGAAGCAGGGTCTGTACCGGTGAAACTGGAATCGTTACCCCAGGGTGTGCGCAAGGCCGTCGAGGCGGCGCAAGAAAAGAAAGCGGGCGGGATCACCGTGCTGGACCTGCACGGTGTGGGGGCGTTCACACGGCACTTTGTGATTTGTACGGGGTACAGCCGGCCGCAATTGCAGGCCATCTGCACCGGGATTGAAGAGGTGCTGTACAAGGAATTGAAGCGTTCGCCGGAGCACCGCGAAGGGCAGCGGTCATCGGAATGGGCGCTCTTGGATTTTGGAAGCTTCATCGTTCATGTCTTCGGAGAGCAAGCACGGCGTTACTACGATCTGGAAAGATTGTGGCGGTCGGCGCCGATGCTGTCCATACCGGACGAGCCGGAGACAGGCCGGAAAGAGCTCTCAAAGCGAGTGGGCTGAAACCAGGTCAGAATGTCGCCTGCGGGTAACGCTGGCGGCTGGAGAAGCCCATTGGTTATGGTAAGCGAGCGATTGCCCTGGATCTGCAAGGATCCGGCGTCGCAGCGTCTCTTCGAACTCGCGGAGCGCGTTGCTCCTGTTCCTGCAACAGTCCTCATCACCGGAGAGCGCGGCACCGGAAAAGATTACCTAGCGCGTCTGATCCACGAACTTGGACCCCGGCGCGACACACCCTACATAAAAATCGAGTGCGAAAGTTTGCCGCCTCCTCTACTGGAGAGCGAACTCTTCGGGCACGAGCGTGGCGCGTTTCCCGGCGCCGCGGAGCGGAAGCCCGGGCGTTTCGAGCTGGACGCCAGAAGCACCATCGTCCTTGATGAAGTGGCGGTGCTGACGGCCAGCACGCAAGCCCGGCTATTGCGCGTCATGGAAGAGCGGGTGTTCGAGCGACTGGGCGGTAAGGAGCACCTTCGTGCTGAGGCGCGCATCATCGCGCTGACGAACGTGGACTTAGCCACGGCGGTAAATCAGGGGCGTTTTCGCGAAGATCTGTATTACCGGTTGGACCTGGTCAAGATCTGGATGCCACCGCTTCGGGAACGGCGCGCGGATATTTTGGCCCTGGCGGAGCATCTCTTAGCGGGGATGGGGGCGACCCACGGGAGACCAAAGATTCGCTTAAGCGAACCTGCCAAGGCGATACTGGAAAGGTACCGCTGGCCGGGCAACGTTCGGGAATTGCGCGACACCCTTAAGGCAGCCGTGATCTGCGGGCAGGGCGAGATGCTTGAAGCGGAGCATCTGCCTGCCCACCTGCGCGCCAATCTGGATGGAAACCACCCTGAAGCCGGCTCGCGTTCGCTGGAAGACATTGAGCGTGAAGCCATCGAAGCGACGTTGAAGGCGACGCGCAATCAGATTGGGCGGTCTGCAAAGATTCTAGGGATCAGCCGCAAGACACTGTTGGAAAAGAGAAAGAAATACGGGTGGGTGTAGTTCCGCGGAAAACAGATAAATCACAAGCATGGCTGGCGGCGCGGTAGACTCACGGCATGAAGATTCGACTTTTGCTGCTGGGGAAAACGCGGCGGGCAGAGCTCTGCGCGCTACTCGATGAGTATGTGAAACGCATCTCGAAGTCCTGCCCCGTCGAAGTGACCGAGGTGCGTGATGCTACGGCGGCATTAAAGAAGCTGGATGCCGATCGTGCCGCCATGGCGGTGCTTCTGGATGCCGGGGGAAAATCTTACGATTCGGAATCGTTCGCGAAATGGCTTAGCGAGCTGCGCGATCGCGGCACGCATGAGATCATCTTCGTGTGCGGTGATGCGGATGGATTCCCGGAGGGGCTGCGGGAACGCGTGAAGCAGAAAGTGTCCCTCAGCGCGATGACCTATTCGCATGAGCTGGCGCGGGTGATGCTGGCGGAGCAGATTTACCGGGCGTTTGCAATCTTATCGGGCAGCCCGTATCCGAAGTGAGGCATTCTGCCGTAAGCGGTGACGCCCTGCGTTTAGGCTTACGGTGAGCGGAATTGCCCCATCACGGGTGCCTTTTTCGGCTTTCCATGGAAGAATGTCCAGCGGAACATCCCATGCCCCTGCGCATCTCACCTGACAAAAGCCAGCCTTCGGTGACGATTGAGATCCCGCTGGAGAAGGCGTTGCCGGACTACGACCTGCACCAAATAGAGCAGCCAACACCGCACGACATTGATGCGCTTCTCGTGTCGCAGGGGTTCCGCGACCTGGTGGATGATGCCCGCGGCGTACTGACGGAACTCGTTGCGCATCCCCCACCTCTGCCCAATTCCTCGCTGATGGTGGATCTCGACCTCACGCAGATTCCACACTTCGAGATTGTGCAACTCACGGGAGCCATCTGCCCCGGCGATGACGAGACATACTTCCCGGGGCTGTGGATCATCTTGCGGGACGTCATGGCGCCGCAGAAAGAGAGCCTGGGAGAAATCGCGCTCGAACATGTACGCGTGATCATCGAGGCGCTGGTGAAGCGCCTGGGCCTTACGTGAAGCCTTCGGCATGCTTCTAGGCGAATCTCCTCACCGGCTACTATTTTGATGCCCGCTTCCGTGCCCCAGCAGGATGACATCACCCTCATCGTAATCGACGTCCTTAAGTCCCTCGACGCACCCCATCCGACCGTACCAGCCCAAGGCGCAGTGATGAGTCGCGTCGCGAAATGACCTTACCTTCAAGAAAGCTACAAAAGTGCAGCGCAACTTGTCAGCGAATCGGAGTAATCGGCTTTGCCACCGCAGAACTAATTCCCGCGTTAGGTAAGCCGAGACTGGGCCAGTTCCCGCCGGTTGGTTCTGTCCTATTCTGCCTGTGGGATTATCGTCTTTACGGACGTTTATGTCCGCCCTATCATCTTCTTCGATGGCAAGAGATAATCCAATCAAAAAACTGGCGACGGTATGGCTCAAGCTTAAGAAACCGCTTATGCCAATCTGGCGGTTTCTCACTTCTCATATGCAGGAGCCGCCGAGAGATAGATCCTCGCGGTTTTCAACGCTTAAAGAATACGTCTTTAGCCCCTGGACTTGGGGAGCGATTGGCACACTGGCTGGTGCTGTTCTGCAGATCGTTCCGCTGGCATGGACCTTCCTCTTCGCGTGGTTCGTATTGTCGTTTGCGGTGATTCTAGTGCGGCCCTTCTGGGGAGCTGCGCGCTTCGTAAGGGTCCTGAGTATCGCCTTCATTTCTCTGGTTATTGGGGTGGTGCTATGGGGAGGGTGGAGAATTGTGCCCAAGGCCCAGCCAGCTGCAAAACCGGCGACAGCTGCAGAGATCGCCGCGGAAGTTTCGAAAATCCTTCCCAAGAGTAACGGCGGAGCAGCGACCACAACCATGACCAAGACGGCTCACAGCGCCCAACCCGAGGTCTCATTGATCTTCAAGGATTCCCCGTCTCTAACCCCGGAACGAAAGCGCCGAATCACCGATGCGATCAATAGCTTCTATCTGTATCTGAAGAGTCTCGGATTCCCCGTCGAAAACGAAATGCCGCCAATCGGTGTGTCGCCCTGCAAGACGCAAATGATGAGTGGGATCTTCCCAGGCACGATCTACCAGCGGCAAATCTATTTGCCCAAGGATTCGTTGGACGATACAAACGCGATACGCAAAGTGTATGCCAGTTATGTTTTCCGCCTGCTGTTCGGCACCTTTGGCAGTGCTAATCTTGGCCCCGATGCCGGGAAAGATGAGACAACCGCGGCACTCTTTGAGGTGTATTACACTTCGAGCCTAGCTAATCGGAATTTGGACAGGAGCGATTGGCAGGGACATAAATGGATGGAAGCATTGTGGGACATTCGTCAGAAGAAGGGGAGGGATTTCGCCGATCGGGCCATGTATTACACATATAAGACGTGGGACCCTAAGCCGGTTCCCGGAGATTTTGAGAGCAAGTTTTGGACACGGTTTCTGGCCGGAGTCTGGGTTATTGACAATAACGGGGCGAGCGTTGAAGCGGTCGGGTCCATTCTAGCGCAGCACCACATTTCGCAAACTCAGTGACGTTGCTTGTGTCTCAGTGTCGGCTCCCATTGGTCTCGGCCGCCAGGATGTCGAGAATTATGATACTTCCCGGGGGGCAGTCATTTGGCCCTCGTATCCGGTTGTGTTAACTTTTCTGTTTATGATGAAGCGCATCGGCGTGCTCTTGAGTGGCCGCGGCTCGAACTTTGAGGCGCTGGCGGAAAGTGTTGCCGCTGGGCGCATTCCCAACGCCGAAATCGCCATCGTGATCAGCAACAAGTTGGACGCGCGAGGATTGGAACGCGCAAAGGCCCGGGGAATTGCAACCAGGCTGATTCCCTCGAAAGGGCTGGAGCGGGAAGCCTACGATCGTCAGGTGGCCGCGGTCCTGCACGAATATAAAGTCGATCTGATCTGCCTGGCGGGCTACATGCGATTGTTGTCGCCCTATTTTGTCGCGGAGTTCCCGCAGCGGATTCTTAACATTCACCCGTCGCTGCTGCCGTCTTTTCCGGGGCTGGAATCGCAAAAGCAGGCGCTGGACTACGGCGTGAAGGTTGCAGGCTGCACGGTGCATTTTGTGGACGAGAATCTGGACGCGGGGCCGATCATCGTGCAGGCGGTCGTGCCCGTGCAGGATACGGATGACGAGCACGCGCTGTCCGAGCGCATACTGAAGGAAGAGCACCTGATTTACACCGAGGCCGTGAAGATTATCCTCGAAGGGAAATTTGAGATCGTGGGGCGGCGCGTGATTCGCACCGCCTAGTGCAGCAAATCGAGATGACACAAGCCAATTTCAAGCCGGTGGAAGAACAACTCGCGTACTTGAAAAAGGGCGTGGCGGAGATCGTGCCCGAAGCGGAGTTGCGCGCGAAGCTGGAAAAGTCGCTCAAGACCGGCAAGCCCCTGCGTGTGTACCTAGGCGTGGATCCGACGGCGCCGGACATTCATTTAGGGCACACGGTGGTCTTGCGCAAACTGAAACACTTTCAGGACATGGGCCACACGGCAATTTTCCTGATCGGTGATTTTTCCGCCATGATCGGAGATCCCACGGGACAATCCGAAACGCGACCCCCGCTCAGCCGCGAACAGGTGGATGTCAACGCGAAGACGTACCTGGCGCAGGTCTACAAGATTTTGGACCAGGAAAAGACCGAGGTCCGCTACAACAGCGAGTGGCTGGGGAAAATGTCCAGCTATGACGTGGTCCGGCTCTGCGCCCATTACCGGCTGGCGCGCATGCTGGAACGCGAGGATTTTCGTTCGCGGTTGGATAAGAATCTTCCGATCGCCGTTCATGAGCTTCTGTATCCCTTGCTGACGGCCTACGACGCCGTGATGCTGCAGTCGGATGTCGAGTTGGGTGCGACGGAACAAAAGTTCAACATCCTGGTGCACCGCGAAATCCAGCGCGAATACGGGCTGTCGCCGCAGGTCGTTGTGACCATGCCGATCCTCGTCGGGCTCGACGGGGAGCGAAAGATGTCCAAGAGCCTGGGGAACTATGTCGGAATTACCGAGGCACCGGCCGAAATGTTCGGCAAGCTCATGTCGATTCCCGACAAGTTAATGTCAATGTACGTCGATTTACTAACAGACAGATCGTCTGCTCTCGATCAAATGCTTGGCGTTCCGGGATATCCATCAAATCAGGCGAGTAGCTCACTATCGAAAATGCTGGAGTCACATCCGATGGAAAGGAAGATGGAACTTGCGGAGTCGATAATCGCAGACTTCCACGGCAAGGCAGCTGCGCAGAAAGCAAGAGAAAATTTCCAGCGAGTCTTCCGCGACCGCAAGGCACCGGCAGAAATGGACGAAGTCCGCATGAAGCGAGTGCCCGGCGGCCTGGAGATTACGTTTCCGAAGATAAGGGACTCCTCAAACCAGGTTTCTCTCGCACTCCCGAGCGGCATCGTGAAGTGGTCGAAGATTCTCGCTTCTTTCGAGGGCATCGCTTCTACGTCCGTGGCAGAACGCCTCATCAAACAGGGTGGGCTGGAGATCAACGGAGCCACGACACAAGATCCCGCCTGCAAGTTGAATGTGGACCAGCCTGCAACTTACAGCGTCCGCGTCGGCAAGAAGAAATTCCTCCGGATAGTTGTCGAATAACTCCGCTGCACTTGCCCTATCCGTCATTCCGAACAAAGCGAGGAACTCTTCTCCATCGCACACTTTTTGTGCGATGAATCTCTCTTCGCTTTGGGCTTGCCCTCATCAATGAAGTATTTCCGCGACCAACTTGAGAACATGGTTTGCGATGGCGGGCGCAGCGGTCAGCCCCGGCGATTCAATTCCAACGAGTTGAATCACCTGCGGCACTTCCTTGTCCTGCTCAATCACAAAATCGGCAATCCCCTGGTCGCCCGGCGGAACGAGTTTCGGCCGCAAGCCCGTGTAGCCGAGTTGCAAATCGCTCTCCTGAAGCTCCGGGAGCATGGTCTTCGCATCGGAGAGAAACTCAGGAATGGTCATGCGGTCGCGTTCGTAGTTGTCCTTGCCCTCGACGTAGGCGGCCGTCGGTCCAACCAGCACCGTTCCCCAAAGAGTTTTCGTGAAGTGCAAGCCCAGGGAGAGTCCGTCGTGATGGGGCAGAGGATAAACCAGGTTCTGGACCAGTCCCGCTTGAGGACCGCGAATTTCGCAATATTCGCCGCGCACCGGATAAATTCTCCAGGGACGCGGGCCGAGAAGTTGCGCAACTTCGTCGGAGTAGAGTCCCGCGGCATTGATGACGCAGCGCGCCTCAATGGTTTCCGTTTCGGATTGCTCTTCATCTCCGATGCGCAAGCGCACGCGAACGGCGTCCTTCACCGGCTCCAGAGAGATAACCTTGGCGTGGTTGACGAGGCTTGCTCCGTGCTCCTCGGCGACGCGCGCGAACGCATGCACTAGGTCTTCGGCGGAGCAAATCCCCGTGGAAGGCACAAGAAGCGCCGCATGGCCTCTGACGTGAGGCTCGATGGCGCGTATGCCCGCCGCATCGATAATTCGCAGGCCCTCTACGCTGTTTTCCTCGCCCTTTTTTTTCAGGGCGAGAAGCTCTTCCTTCTCGGAAGCATCCTTCGCGACAACAATTTTTCCCGTCGTGCGGCAAGGCACGTAGTGCCTGGCGCAGAATTCCTTGGTCAGGCGATTGCCTTCGACGCAATGACGCGCCTTCCAGGAATTTTTCGGATAGTAGATTCCGGAATGGATCACGCCGCTATTTCGCGTGCTGGTGGCCATTCCAAACTTCGGATATTGCTCAACAAGAAAAACATCCTGCCAACGGCGGGAAAGCGCTTCTGCGACTGCGCAGCCGACGACTCCACCACCAATGATCAAAACATTTGCCTGGTCCATATACGCCAGTATAGGGCGGGCAGATTACCGGCGCATTATTCTTCGTGACCGGTTTCGTCGAAGAAAGTCTTGCAGGGAACCAAGCGGGCTTGCGTGCCGTCATGGACAGCAAACACCGCATCCTTGCCCTCCACGTTGCTCTTCTTCCAGAGAGATGCGCTGCCATACTCGCCGTCTTTAGTGACGGCATAGAAACGCAGATTGAACGTCGCGAGCTTCGTCTTATCGCCGTTGTAATTGCGCGCGACGCGCCCCAGCGCTTCCAGGCAAGCATCGTCAGGCTTCATGCCCTTGCGCATCATTTCGACGATCGTATGTCCGCCGGAAATCTTGATGTTTTCCTCGCCTTTGCCAGTGGACCCGGCGCCGCCAACGTCACCGTCCACGTAAAGTCCCGCGCCGATCACCGGCGAATCGCCGACACGCCCGGGAATTTTCCAGGCCAGCCCGCAAGTGGTGGTGGTGCCGCTGACTTCACCCTTGGCGTTTACCGCAAGGCAGTTGATGGTACCGGTTGGCGGGTACGTGATGACGCGCATGGCATAAGCGATTTTTTCCGCATCGTGGTCGAAGAGAGTCGCAACATGCTCCTTCCATTCCGGGCTGTCCGTGCCCGGCCGCCAGTTGAAACTCGTTTTGGCTTTCCAGGCGAGCCATATTTTGCGCGAGTGCTCGGTCAACAGATTCATTTCCTCAAAGCCCTCGGCCACGCCAAAGCGCCGCGCCCCGTCACCCACGATCATTACGTGGTTGGTGCGTTCCATCACCGTTTTGGCCAGTCGCGAAACATTCTTGATGCGGCGGACGGAGGCCACGCTGCCGGCGCGGCGCGTCGGGCCGTGCATCACGCTGGCGTCCAGTTCGACTTCGCCTTCCTCGTTGGGCAGGCCGCCGTAGCCCACGCTGTCATCGTTGGGATCGTCTTCCACGACAGTTACCGCGGTGACGGCCGCGTCGAGCGTATCGCCGCCGCCCTTCAGGATTTGCATGCCCTTGTCGAGAGCGTTCAACCCGTTGGCCGAAGAAATGATCAGAGGCCGCGTGCGCGCAGCCGGTTGGGGGTCGAAAAGAATAGGTTCGGAGTGATTGCCACCGGTTACTTCCAGCGTTTTGCCAAAAACTCTAGCCGCGCCGGCGAACGCGCTCCCCGCCAGCGATGTCAGAAAAAACTTGCGACGTGTCCAGCGATCCATGACTACCCTCCCAAGCGAGATACAAGCCCTTCCGGATGGCACTCTATGCGAATTGAAGTGCAAAAGAAACTACCAGTGCGGCGTGCAAGCTTTCTTCACAGGCTGCGGGAAAAGTCTCTTTCTTTAGGAGGCCGGGGCTTCAGCCCCGGCGTAAAGCCCCTAAAACCCTCGGGCTTTAGCCCCTGAAGAAAGTCTTTCTCCGACTTTTCAGCAACCTCTTCAGTCGGAGCCGCCGAGCGGGAGGAAATACTGCGTGCCTTTGACCGGCTCCTGCAAGCGGCGCAGGAGCTGCTGCAAATCGTCGTTTTTCTCAACGAAATCGATTTCCGAGGTTTCGATGACCAGGAGATCCGCGCCCTCATAGCGGAAAAAGAAGTGCTCGTAGGCGCGTGCCACTTCCTGAACGTACTCCGTCGAAATCTGGCGCTCCTCGTGCGCTTTTTTCTTGGCAATGCGGCCGAGCAGCACTTCCGGCTTGGCCTGGAGATAAATCACCAAATCGGGTTGCGGGAGTTCGACGGTCACCGCCTCGTAATAGCGCTCGTAAAGCTTGAGCTCCTCGTCATCCAGGCTGAGGTTCGCGAAGATGCGGTCTTTTTCCATCAGATAATCGCTCACCACAAGGCCGGGCGTATCGCCGGAAAGGCCTTCGCGAATGCGCTTCTGCCGCTCCATCAGGAAATACAATTGCGTGCGGAAAGCGGCCCCGGGAAGGCCGGCATAGAAATCGGCGAGAAAGGGATTATCTTCGCAATCGTAAATGCGGCGCGCGTGAAGCCGTTCGGCGAGCAGCCGAGCCAGCGTGGTTTTGCCAACGCGAAGGGGGCCTTCAATGACGATGAATCGAGGTGGCTGCGGGCCACGTTGTGGGATGCGTGCGCGTTTCGCCGATGATTCCGAACCAGCCATTTTCCCCCGAACCAAGGACCACGACTTCTTGGGCCGGATTATAGCAGGTCTTTTCTACGAATCGCGAGGGGAGTGTCGAACTCGCTGGTACCAACGCTCCAGAACCCGGCCCTGGAAAAGTACCAGAAAAGATTGTGACCAATGGGCCAGTGACACCTGTCCTTTGGTACAGTAGAGTGGACAGCAGTTGCAGCGTACCAGGAACCCACCCCCGGCCTGCGACTTCTGAGGTGCATCTTGGTACTATCCGCGCTCCTGATTTTTTGTTGTACCGCGCTGCCGGCTGATACCCCTCGTGCTGTCGTGGATTCACCCACCTTGCTCGCCAGCAATTCCAGTGCACCCCAGCCGGATTCCGCAACGAAATCGAAACTCCCGGATGCGCCCGTGCCTAAGCTGTCTGCTTCAGCGGGCACTGATACTGATGGTTCCTCATCTTCCATTGCAGCGGGCATAACTCCGGGCAGTGAGTCATTCTTGAATGCGCCCATTAAGCCCCCTGTGATTCGACCGGTCGAATCTCCCCGCCAACGCAAGATCTGGTACGCCTTGATGGCCACGGGACACAGCGCCGCCGCTTTCGATGCGTGGTCCACGCGACGCGCCGTTTCGGGGGGCTTCGGCACGGAAAGTGATCCGTTGCTGCGTCCCTTTGCGCACTCCGGCGCAATGTATGCCGCCACGCAAGTGAGTCCCACCGTCATGGACTATCTGGGGCACCGCATGATGGTCAGCAATCATGGCCTGCTGCGGCGCTTCTGGTGGCTGCCGCAAGTGGCCGGCGCTAGCTTCTCGTTTGGAGCCGGCATTCACAACTATCGCGTCGTGCCCTGAGATTTAGCCCGGCTTACTTGCCAACCACAATCAGGGCGAATTTTCCCGGCCCAATTCAATTCGTTCTCACGTGAATCCCCCTTCCAACCCGGCCCGCTGAGCCCCGTTTGTTACGGTGGCAATATGACTCACGTCAGCCTCCCCCAGCATCCGTTTATTGGGATATAGTTACAGGGACCCAGTCTGGGCTGCAAATCGTCTCGGCGTTTCTTTTTGGAACAAAATTCCTTCGGGCGGGTTAGGATTTCAATATCTTGGGACACACTGGCCGAAGAGGCAGAGGGGAATGTGTATGAGAAAGGGATTGCTGGGAGTGTTGGTGCTGCTGACGGTGGCGTGGACCGCTGGGGCGCAGGAAGCGAGCTTGGGGGTAACTGCGGCCAAG
>Ga0116124_1001059_pt1 | contig 22054 bp, 16 predicted proteins | sample June2015DPH_13_1_2_FD_89728 | JGI IMG/M metagenome (GOLD analysis project Ga0116124, IMG submission 89728) | Peatland microbial communities from SPRUCE experiment site at the Marcell Experimental Forest, Minnesota, USA - June2015DPH_13_150 | ecosystem: Environmental > Terrestrial > Soil >... | reverse complement strand
CTCAACAACACCATTGTGCACACCACCAAGACAGGGGGCCAGGATTTCGCTTCCGGGGTCGTCAACGTGCGCGATACCACGCCGTCGCTGACGGGCATCGGCCACGGTTTTTACCTGGAAGGCAACATCATCGTGGATGCCGAGCAGCTCGTCCGCAATTACGATCCCACCAACGTGGTGGTGATTTTCACCAACAACATCCTGCCCTTCGCCTGGAGCGGCCCCGGCAGCGACAACCGGGTCACCTACCCGCTCTTCAGGCATCTGCCCGCGGTTGGGGAAACCACCAACTTCACCACCTGGCAGGACGCGCAGGTGATGTGGGACTGGTTCAGCCTGCAGCCCGGTTCGCCCGCGCGGGGCACCGGCCCCAACGGGCTCGACTTGGGTGGCGTGGTCCCGCTCGGGGTTTCCCTCTCCGGCGTGCCGACCGGCACGACGGCCGCAACGAGCGCCACGCTGGTGGTGGGCATCAACCGCAGCGGGGACAACATCCCGGCGGCGGGGTTTCCGCAGGGCTCGGGCTTTACGCACTACCAGTGGCGGCTGGACGGCGGCCTTTGGAGCGGTGAAACCGCCATTGCCACCCCGATCACTCTGACCAACCTGGCTAATGGTCCGCATCACGTCGAAGTCATCGGCCGCAATGATGCCGGCTGGTACCAAAATGACCCGGCCCTCGGCCCGGAGGCGCTGATCACGGTGTCGCCGACCTGGACTGTGGATCCGGGTTACCTGCCGCCGGCGGGTCACGTGCGTCTCAACGAAATCCTCGCCCGCAACGTCAGCGCCTTTCCCAACGCTGGCGCGTTCCCGGACGTCGTGGAGTTGTTCAACGACGGCGGGCAATCGCTCGACTTGGGCGGGATGGTGCTGACGGACGACGCCACCAACCGGACCCGGTTCGTGTTCCCAACGGGCACAGTCCTCGACGCGGGCCAGTTCCTGGTGGTGTTTGCCGACAACGCCAGCACGGCTCCGGGCCTGCACCTCGGCTTCAAGTTGGATGGCAGCGGTGGAGCGCTGTTTCTCTACGACAAACCGAACGGCGGTGGCGCGCTCATTGACTCGGTCGCCTACGGATTCCAATTGCCGGACCTCTCGATCGGCCGGCTCGCCGACGGCAGTTGGGCGTTGACGCAGCCGACGCTGGGCGTGCCGAACGTGGTGCAGCCATTGAGTGACCCCGGCGGTGTCACCATCAACGAATGGCTGGTGCAGGGCCGAAACGTGTATCCCGACGGTTTCATCGAACTTTACAACTCGGGGCCACAGCCCGCGGCATTGGGCGGGATGCGTCTGGTTCCCAATGCGCTCGTTGAAACGAACCTGCCGGCCTTTCCCCCGTTGAGTTTCCGGCGGACACGGCTTCGCGCTGTTCTACCCGGACGGCAAGCCGGATTCCGGCCCCGGTCATCTCGCATTCACGCTGCCGATTTCGCCCGGCGCCATCGGCCTGTTCGACGGAAACCAGCAACCAGTGGACGTCGTGCTCTACGGTCCCCAAACCACGGATGTGTCGCAGGGTCGCTCGCCGAACGGGGCGCCGGCGTTGGTCGAGTTTCCGCGCCCGACGCCCGGCTTCGACAATCCCGGCGGCTCGGGCGGGAATGTGGTTGCCGAAACGATCAACCTGGTCACGGTGACCAACACCTGGCGATACGATCAGAGTGGCGCGGAACCCGCCCCCGGCTGGCAGGCGGTGAATTACTCTACGGAGTCGGGCTGGCCGCTGGGACAGGCGCTCCTCTACGTCGGGGCCAACACCTATCCTACGCCGACGAACACGGTTCTTTCCCTCACCAACCTGGCGGGCAAACGCATCGTCACTTATTACTTCCGCACACATTTCGACGTGGCCACCAACCTGGCGGCCGCCGCCTTGAATGCTTCGGTCGTCGTTGATGACGGCGCGGTGTGCTACCTCAACGGCGTCGAAGTGCTGCGCGTCAACATGCCCTCCGGGACGGTGAACTACACAACCCGTCCCTCGTCCGCGGTCAGCAGCATCCTCGTCAACGGTCCCTTCACCCTGACGAACAACCTTGTCCTCGGCGACAACGTGTTGGCGGTCGAGGTTCACCAGATCAGTGACACCAGTCATGACATTGCCTTCGCCCTGAAACTGGACGCCACCCTGACGACCACGAACGCCGCTCCGGGCTCGGGTGGCGCCGTCATTCTCAACGAAGTTCTTGCCAGCAATGTCACGCTGACCAATGCGCCGGGCCTGGCCGCGGACTGGGTCGAACTGTACAACGCGGGCGAGAAAGCGGCCGACGTGGGAGACATGAGCCTCACCGACGACCCGTTGACCCCGCGCAAATGGGTGTTTCCCGCCGGCACCACGCTGTCGCCGGGTGGGTTCCTCGTGATGAGCTGCAACAGCAGCCTGCCGCTCTCTTCCACGAATACCGGCTTCGGCCTGGGTGTGCATGGCGCGTCCGTGTTCCTGTACGCCGCGCCGGCGGACGGCGGCAGCCTCGCCGACTGGGTCAGCTTCGGGTTGCAGGTTCCGGACCTCTCGATTGGCCGGACCGCCGATGGCGGGGCGTGGACGCTCTGCCGGCCGACCCCGGGCGCGACCAATCTGCCGCTCACACTCGGCGACACGGCGCTGGTGAAGGTCAACGAATGGATGGCCAGCCCGTTGAGCGGTGACGACTGGTTCGAGCTCTACAATGCCGGCGTGAACCCCGTGGAACTGAGCGGCTGCTTTCTTACTGACGACCCCGGAAATCCGACCCAGTTCCGTTTGCCGCCGCTGTCCTTCCTCGGCACTGGCCCTGCAGCCTATCAAATGTTCCATGCGGATGGTTCCACCGCGAAGGGCGCGAACCACGTCAACTTCAAGCTCGCGGCGGGCGGTGAGTTCATCGGCCTCTACGCCCCGGATGGCACGACAATTGACGGCGTTGCGTTCGGCCCGCAAGCCGCCGGCATCTCGGAAGGCCGCCTGCCGGATGGCAGCACCAACATCGTCCGCTTTCCAGCGAATCCCACGCCGGGCGCGCCCAACCTGAACAGCGCGACGCTGGACAGTGACGGCGATGGCATGCCGGACGTTTGGGAACTCGCTCACGGCTTGGACCCGCATGATCCGAGCGACGCAGGGCAGGACGCCGACGGCGACGGCCTTACGAATCTTCAGGAATACCTCATCGGTACCGACCCGCGTGATCCCAACAGCACGCTCCAATTGTCCGCGCTGCCGCAGGCCGATGGCACGCTGGTTCTACGGTTCAACGGCATCACGGGCCACACCTACTCTGTCTTGTATCGCGATTCAGCGGCGGACGGGTCATGGCTGAAACTCGCGGATGCCGGTCCGCTGTCTTGTGACTGCCCGGCGGAGGTCCTGGACGCGATTCCCGCCGGCGGACAGCGGTTTTATGTCCTCGTTACCCCCGCGCAGTAGACTGCCGCTCACGCGCGGTCGCCATCATTGCGTGAGGAAAATCGACAGCGCTTTCGATGCGCAGCATTTCAGCCGGGGAAAGCACGCTGGCCGGCCCTGAATCGAGTTTGTCAACCTCGCCGCCTCAGACCGGGGCAGGCGCCGGCGCACCCAGCCCGGGCGGGAGTTTGGGCGGTAGCGGCTTCGGAACTTCCGGCAAAAGTGTGGCGGCCTCGGCCCCGGTCGGGGGACCGCTCGGGGGCGGCGGCGGCGGCGGCGTGAGCTTGCCGGTGCGAATGATCTCTTCGACCTGGCCGCCTTCGAGGGTCTCGTATTCCAGCAGGGCCGTGGCGATGAGTTCGAGCTTGTCGCGGTTGTTGTCAATGGACGCCTTGGCGGTGGCATAGCACTCGTCAATGATGCGCTTGACCTCGGCGTCAATCTCCCGCGCGGTATTCTCGCTGTAATCCTTGCCCCGGATCATGTCGCGGCCGAGGAAGATGTACTCGTTGTCCTCGCCGTACTGGACCATGCCCACCTTGTCGCTCATCCCGAAGTTGCACACCATCGCCCGGGCCATCTGCGTGGCCTGCTGGATGTCGTTCGAGGCGCCGGTCGAGATGTCGCCGGAGATGATTTCCTCCGAGATGCGTCCGGCCATCATCACGGCAATCAGGTCCACCATTTCCTTGCGGCCGCGGTTCAGGATGTCCTCCTTGGGGAGATACATCGTGGCGCCGAGCGCCTGGCCGCGGGGGATGATCGTGACCTTGTGCAGCGGGTGCGTGTGCTTGAGCAGCACGTTGACCAGGGCATGGCCGGCCTCATGCCAGGCCGTGAACCTCTTCTGCTCCTCGGTCATGGCGAGGCTGCGGCGTTCGCGGCCCCAGCGTACCTTGTCGCGCGCCTCCTCGAGCTCCGGCATCATGATGGACTTCTTGTTCAGGCGGGCCGCGAGGAGCGCGGCCTCGTTGAGCAAATTCGCGAGTTCCGCGCCGGAGAAGCCGGGCGTGCCGCGCGCAATGACCGACAAGTCAACCTCGGGCCCTAGTTTCACGTTCTTCGCGTGAACCTTGAGGATGGCCTCGCGACCGCGCACATCGGGCAGGTTCACCGTGATCTGCCGGTCGAAGCGCCCCGGCCGGAGCAGGGCCGGATCGAGGACATCCGGCCGGTTGGTGGCGGCGATGATGATGATGCCTTCGTGCGTGTCGAAGCCGTCCATCTCGACGAGCAGGGCGTTGAGGGTCTGCTCGCGTTCGTCGTTGCCGCCGCCGAGGCCCTGGCCGCGGCTCCGGCCCACCGCGTCAATTTCGTCAATGAACACCAGGCAGGGAGTGCTCTTGCGCGCCTGCTCGAACATGTCGCGTACCCGGCTGGCACCAACGCCAACAAACATTTCCACGAAATCCGAGCCGCTGATGCTGTAGAACGACGCGTCCGCCTCGCCGGCGATGGCCTTGGCGAGCAGGGTCTTGCCGGTGCCGGGCGGGCCGATCATTAGAACGCCCTTCGGAATGCGCCCGCCGAGCTTCTGGAACTTCTTCGGGTCCTTGAGGAACTCGACCAGCTCATAGACTTCCTCCTTGGCCTCCTCGATGCCGGCGACGTCCTTGAAGGTGGTGCGGTTGCGTTCCTTGTTCAGCATCCGCGCCTTGCTCTTGCCGAAGCTCAGCGCGCCCTTGCCGGCCATCTTGATCTGACGGACGAGGAAGAAATAGACGAAGGCCGCCAGCACAAGGAACGGCAGGAGACCGTACAGCAGGTTGAGCAACATGGTCGGCGGTTCGTTCGACTTGAATTTGCCTGTGCGCAACAATTGCTGTTCGAGGTCCTCAGAAAGCCGGGTCTCCAGCTTGAAGGGCACCAGCTTTTTGGCGTCGCCCGCCTCGCTGTAGTGGCCGGTGATCAGGCGCAACTGGGATTGCTGGCTGTAGTTGATGGTGCCGTCCGCGATGCGGTTGTTCTCCACGAGGTCGAGGAACTCGCGATGATCAAGGGCCTGGAACTTGGTTTCGTTGTGGTCCTTGAAATAGACCAGCGCCGGAATAAGGCTCAAGATGACCAGCCAGAGCAACCATGTGCGGGGAGGCATCCGCACGTCGCCCCCCTTGTTGCCCTTCCGCCAGCCCTCGTTATTCGGATCGTCAGCCATGACACGTACTCTTGAAGCCCACACTAGCATGGCGTTCGGGTGCTTTCAACCCGACCGCCGCGCCCAACGCCATATTAGACGACGTTTTGTCGTCGCCGTCAGCTTAAATCGTTCGCTCATCCGCAGCCCCTCGACCCAGAAAATGGCGCCGCGTGCCGTGGCGGCGACGATCCGGTCCCGGCGCTCGGCGACGGGCACCTTCGCATTGGTGAACAGGTCCTGGAGCTTCGCCGCCCGCGGCAGGCCAATCGGCTGGAAACGGTCGCCCGGCTGCCAGTGCCGCAGTACCACCCGCCCGCCGACGCGATCGGCATCGAAGATCTCGCGTCCCGCGATCGGGTGCAACCTGCGTGCGGACATCCCGCCTGCAACCAGGGCCCAACGGCAGCGCAAGCCACCGAACTCGGCGGCGCCGCGGGGGCCCGTCAATCTCACGACCCTCCGGTCGGCGCGGAAGCCGGTCCGGCGAAGCGGTGCCACTCCAACTCGACCCTCGGTATCGCGGACCACGTGCAGCCCGGGCCGGACCGCGATGCGCCGTTCGGCCGTGGCGCGGAGGGCCTCGATCAGGGCGAAGTCAGGCTCGCCGGCAAGCTGGCGGAGCTGGGCCTGGATCACGCGCCTCTGCACGGCGACGGCCAGGGCGGCAAACGGGCTTCGCTGCCGGTGTCGCAGCCAGCGTTGCGCCGCCGCCGTGGCGAATTCGGCCTCCGCCCCGACCAGTTCCATCGCCCGGAGGATGGTCGTGTCGAGCGCGGGCTGGAAGCGGCGCAGGCGTGGGATCAATTCGTGACGGACGCGGTTGCGCGGGATGTCGCGGCAGGCATTGCTGGCGTCCTCGCGAAAGCGGAGGCGGTGGCGGCGGGCGTAGGCGGCGAGCGTGGCGCGCGAGAACTCGAGCAGCGGGCGGACCAGCCGGAGGTCGGCGTCGGCGGGCGACGGGGCGACGGGCTTCATGCCGGCGAGCCCTTCGCCGCCGGCGCCCCGCAGCAGCCGGAGCAGGAAGGTCTCGACCTGGTCGTCGGCGTGATGCGCCAGGGCAACGACGCGCGCGCCGCGGGCCCGGGCCGTGCGGGCGAGGAACTCATGGCGCAACTGCCGCGCGGCCATTTCCAGCGAGAGCTTGCGGGCGAGGGTCTCGCGGCGGACATCGGCCCGGTCAATGACGGAAGGCAGTTTGAGCCGGCCCGCGGTTTCGCGCACAAGCCGTTCGTCGGCGTCGCTGGCGCGGCCGCGGAGGCCATGGTTGAGGTGGGCGACCACGAGCTGCCAGTTCTCGGTGCCGGCCAACCGGTGGAGCAGGTGCAGCAGCACCATCGAATCCAAGCCTCCGGAAACGGCCACGACGACCGTTTCGCCGCGTTGGATCAGCGCGTGGCGGGTGATGCACCGGGCGGTTTGCGCGAGGAGGTCGGCCACGCGGCAAGCGTATCCGTCGGTCGGCCGACTGCAAGCCGTTCCGCGCGTTCGCTTCGTCGTTGGGGTCAGTTCTTGATAATGGCTACTCCTCCGTGGCCTTCCTGTGCCGATACAGGTGTTGGTTCAAATAGCCCCGGCTGCCCATGCCCAATCGGTCCGCAATCCATCCCACCGTCATCGTCGTCTCCGTTCGCAAGCGGGTGGTCAGGGCTACCTTTGCCGCATCCCCCTTGGGGCGCGTCCAACTCGCACGCCTTCAACTTGCGCCGATTCAACTCCTCCGCGAGGATCCGCTCGGCCTTCGCTTGCTGCTTCTCGGCGCGTTCCTCGCCGTAATGTTCGGCGCCCAGCCGCTCGCTCATTTACGCCAACAATTCCCTCCGAAAGGCCGCCTCCCCCAAGCACCAGCCGCGCCGCGCGCCCTTGAACGCCTCCTTTTCCGCCACCGCGCGCCGCGCCTCCAGCGCCCGCTCCAACTGCCCCCGACCCGCCGGACTGTCCCCCAGGATGCCATACTCGCCCCGCAACCGCCCCATCCCCGTCACCCGATTGGCCCGGGGCGTTTCGACCACCAGATGAAAATGATCGGGCATGAGCACGTCGGCATGGACCTGCCAGCCGCTCTTGACGCACGCCTTGCCCGGAGTTTCCACCAAGCGCTGCCGATCCGCCTCGTCCTGGAAGATCGGCTCACCCGCTCATCCCGGTTCATGACGTGATAGATCACTCCCGGGCACACCATTCTCAACTTTCGCGCCATGCCGGGAGAGTCGCAGTCAGGACTTGATATGCCAATATCAAGAACCGCCCACGTTACGACCCCTTTACAGGAACCCCATTACACAGGGCGATTCTTGATGGCAGCATCCCGGGTCTGTTTGGGCGGGCATAACCGGTGGCACTGGCTACCCGCCGTCCACCGTCCCTTCACGGCTGCGCGCGCAGGCGGAAGTAGGCGGGCTTGTCAGAGAGCGGCAGCACCGCGAACGCCGAGGGCCCCAATCGAGCCAGCCCCCAAGGGCCAAAGTCAATTATTGCGCTGTTGGTCACCGCTTGCAGGTCCATCGCCTGCCAGTCGGGGTGCTCCAGAGAGTAGGTATATTCCACATCATAGCTTAGTCCTGGCTTGTCATGGGTCCAGTAAAGTCCGATGAAATCGAAAAGCGTTCCGTCGTAACTCGCCTGCTCGTACAGCCGCAAGGGCGCGTCGATTTCAGCTAGGAAAGTGTACCCGTGGTAGAAGCCGGTTGTGATGCTACCGGTGATGGCCCCGGCCTGAATGGCCTGCTCCAGTTGCCACGGATGCTGGTACGGGTAATCGGGAAACGAGCTGGTGGCCCATGACGCGATCCTCGTCACATGCCAGGACCACAGGGGCTGGGCTGGCAGGGCGACGTTCCGGTTCGTGCCATCAGCACCAACCTCGATTGTGAACACGGGAAGCCAGTCATAGCAGTGTCCAAAAGCCTTGCACAGCCCGCCCGTGGCGACCAGAACGCGCGCATAGCTGATGTCCTGAGGATCAGTGACGGTAACGATGAAGGCATTTGTGCCATTCGGCCAATCGGGCGCGCTGCCGACCACAAAGGTCACTGTCTCAGCCCGACACGTGATGGTGGCCAGCACCCCTGACACCCAAAGAAGAACTCCCGTTTTCATTGCGTGACTCCGTTCATCCAGGTTTGATAGTAGCTCTTCCAAACCGCGGCTGCGGGCATATATACCCAAAACGCGTCCCCAGCGTCTACCCTGGGCTCCGGCGCATTGGGTGGCCCGCCGCACCAGCCTCCGAAGAGCGAGATATACTGGTAGATGAGATAGCTCCCGTTGCTGTAAATCTCCACGGTGACACCGTCGATCGCCGGGAACTGCAGGTTTCGGATGAGTTCTCCGCGATCGGGCAGGACGGGGCTCCGGATGGCCCACGCCGCTCCTGGCATGTTATCCTCATAATACCCCTGCAACACGCGGCCGCTGAATGTCAGCCTCACCGGTGTGGCCTGGGGGTTGTACGAAGCAGCCTGACGAAGCAGCCTGAGCCGTAAAGGAGTTCTTGATAATGGCTCATGGCCGCTCTGCCGGGAGGGCGCGCGTAACCCGGCACGACTTGCCAGCTTATGACTCGCGGCGAGCGGCGCGAACCGGTCTCTTGGGACAACTTGGACCGAACACGATTGCGATGAATCGCGGGCGAGGCTTGCGGCATGAGCGGTTGGCCGGCCTGCCAGGTGGCAGACACTGATCTCGACCGTCCTCATCATACTCAATCCCAGCCGACGGGCCGGCCCTGGTTTTGCAGTTCGAGCCAGGCCATCAGGGGCTTGAAGTACTCCATCATCGCCCGCGTGGAAAGGTCTTCCCCGGTGGCCTCGTGCAACACCTGGCGCCAGTCCTGGGTGGCGCCTTTGGCCATGATGTTGCGGAGGAAGTTGCCGGCCTCCCGGTTGCCGGCGTAATTGCAGTGCTGCACCGGCTGATGGAGGATTTTGCGGGCGATGAACTCATGAAGCTGGAATTTCAGGACCGTGGCGATGGCGTATGAATAGTAGTAGCAGGGGTTGTCGTTGATGTGGGTCTTGGTGGCGGCGTCACAGTCCTCCTCGCCACGCGCGGCGGGCGGTTCGACGCCCTGGAAATCGCGCACGTATTGCCACCAGCGGGCATTCCATTGTTCGGGCGGCAGATTGTGGGCGTACACGTCCGCCTCCCAGTGCGTCATGGTGCCGGAGGCCCAGAAAATGAGCGGCACGGTCGGGTTGAGCGCGTCGTTGAGCAGAAACGCGGTCTCATCGGATTTGAAATCGGGCGGCAGCACGCCGGTGGCCTGCAGATAGGGTTCCTGGGCGGCGGCGAGCGCGGCGAGTTCGCCCATGCCTTCATGGAAAGCCGGGTTGGCGCCGAGCCGCAGCAGCGGCGGCACCTCCGGGCGCGTGTAGCTGATGAAGTAATAGCCGTGGCCGAGTTCGTGGTGCGCGGTGAGGAACCATTCCGAGTTCGGCTCGACACTCATGAGGGAGCGAATGTCGGTGTTCAGGTCCACGTGCCAGCAGGAGGCGTGCGTGTTCTTCTTCCGCGGGTCACCCGGCTTGAGGGGATAGAGGTCGGACTTTTCCCAGAAGGAGGCGGGCAGCTTGGGAAAGCCAAGGCCGCTCCAGAACCGCTCGGCCGCCTGGACGATCCACTCGGCGGTGCGGCCTTTGAACTGGTCGTCGAGATCGGCGGCGGCCACCAGGCCGGGCCATTCCTGGGCCCAGCGGTTGTCAAGCCAGTGGGCCGGGATGCGCTTGGGCACGGGCTGACCATACCGTTTGGCCAGCTCGTATTTGGCCCACGTGTGGAGCTGGAGGTAGAGCGGACGCAGGTCGCGCATGAAGCGGTCCTGGAGCGCGACCATTTCCTCGGTGGTCATGCCGTAGGCGGCGACCTGGAGGGCGAAGTAATCCTTATGTTTGAGCTCTTGGGCGACGCCGTTGCGCAGTTGCTGGAGCCTGATGAGTCCCGGCTTGAGCGCGGGGCCGGACTGCTTGGACGCTTCCCACACGGCCCGACGCTCGGCGAGATTCCGGTTGGTGCGCAATTGGTCGTCAATCTCGTTGGCCGTGATGGGCTGGCCGTTCAATTTGAAGACGAACGAATTAAGGACGGACGCCTGTTTGGTCTCGGCCTCGATCCGGTCGGCGACGAGCTGCGGATTGGTCATCGGCCCTTCGGCGGCGTTGAGCAGGACGCGCTCGAGCTGGAGAACGGTGACGGGCGACAGATCGCCGCGGTGTTCCAGGAGGGCCTGCGCTTCTTTGATGACGGCGGGATTGCCGTTGAAGGCGGCGCGGGCCTTGCCCGCGGTTTCTGCCGAGGCATCGTGGACGGGGGAGACATCGGTGGCCGCCACCCATTGCGCCTCGCTTTCGACACGATAGAGCGCCTGGAAACCGGCGTTGACCAGGGAGAGAAACTGATCGGCCTGCTCTTGGATGGGAATGGCAGCCGTGAGCCTGGTGGCAGCGAGCAACATGGCCGGCAAAAGCACAAGCCGGTGGCGCAACAGACGAGTCATCCATCGAGCCTAGCGCCGGGCTCCTTCCGGCACAATCTCAAAGCCCGTCCGCTCCGCCGCCGCCGCCGGCTCGCGAGACAAACCCGGCCGCCGCCGGGGGTGGGCGCGCTTAATTGGTGGCGGCCGGCTTGGCCGGCTTCTTGCCCGGCCGGGTGCCCTTCTTGGCGCCCTTTTTCCCCTTCTTGGTCTTCTTGCTCTTCTTGCCTTTCTTGGCGTGCTGGGTCGTCTTGTGGGTGGTGGCGGGTTTGCCGTCGGTGCCGGGCGTCGTCTCGGCCACGACCAGGTTCGTTGCCAGCGCAAACGCGCCGAGGGTCAGGAGGAGAATGAGTTTTTTCATGCTGTGTTTTGTTTTGCTGATGATCGCTTGGAAAACGTCAAAGGCCTAGACTCGGGGTGGGGGCGGGAGGTTACAAGATTTCACTGGCGTGGCCACCTTCAATCGAGTTTGCCGTTCTTCTGCGCGGATTTGCGCTCCAGATAACGGGGATGGTCCTCGAGGTTCTGGGAGAGATAGACATGACGGATTTCCTGGCCGAAGCCGTTTTTGCGGAAGAACGCCAGCGCGCTGTGATTCCTGGCATCCGTATCCACCAGCATGATGCGGGCGTCGCGTTCGATGAAGAGGTTGGTCAACTGGTTCACGAGCCGCCGGGCCACGCCGCTGCGCTTGATCCGGGGTTCGACCCCCAGCCATTCGAGCCAGCCGTAGCGCCAGGCGTTGCGCGGCTTGTCCATGATCCGGCCAAGGGCAAAGCCGACCACCTGGTCGCCCGCCTCGGCCACCAGACAGGTCTCCTCATCGGAGTCGAACAGCGCGACGATTTCGTGCTCGTCCCAGGAGCGGTACAGCGTGGGCAGTTGCTCGGCGGTGAACAGCCGCTGCCCCAGCTCGAACACGGCGGAAATGTCCTTCAACTGCATCTGCCGGATATCCACAACGACGGCGGCGGTGCGGGACCGCCAGCGGGCTGGTTTGGGTTTCTCGTCCATAATGGCAAGCAAACGGGGAAGGGAATGGTTAAAAAGTTTACCGGTCAGGTGTCTGCCAGCAAGGGATGGTGGTTGGCGGGTGTCCGCCGCAAAGCTTCATGGCAACGCCGCCTCGGGATCAAGGGTCCAGGCCTGCGGGTGATGGGCGAAACCAATGCGCGGGTAATAATCCACCGCCCGCGGCGCGGCGAGCAGGATGATCCTGGCGTTGCCGCCGGCCTGCCGGGTTCGGCGCACCAGTTCACGCCCGATGCCCTGACGCTGGTGCGTTCGCCGGACCGCCAGGTCCGAAAGATAGGTGCAGTAGGCAAAATCGCTCAGGCTGCGCGCCATCCCGACCAGCAGGCTCTCCGCCCAGGCCGTCACCACCAGGTTCGCGTTTTTGATCATCGCCGCCATGCAATCCTTGTTGTGAATGGGACGCCGTTCGCCGAGGGTGGATTCACGGTAAAGGTCAATAACCATGTCCAGGTCGAGGTCGTTGCCGAGACGATAAGTAATGGCGGACATGGCGCGCCTAACCGAGGAGGCTGCGGGCCTTCGCCAGCGCCTCGTCGAGCTTGTCCACCAACTTGCCGCCGCCGCGCGCATTGTCGGGCCGGCCGCCACCTTTGCCCCCCACGATGGGCGCGATCTGCTGGATGAGTTTGCCCGCCTGGATTCTGGCGGTGAATTCGGGCGAAACGGAAGCGATCAGTGTCACTGAACCACCCGCGCCGCCGCCCACCACCACCACGCCCTTGAACCGGCTCTTGAGCGCCTCCACAACGGCTTGCAGATAATCCGCATCGCCGTCGGGAAAAGTCTGCGTGATGAGCGGGATGCCGTTCACCTCCTGCGCCCGCCCCAGCAGCCAGCTTGCCGCTTGTGATGCGTTGCGTGCGATGGACTGTCTGAGCGCCTTCTCCAACTCCTTCTGCTGCGCCAGCACGTTCTCGATCTTCTTGTCGAGATCGGGGATCGGAGTCGCCAGGCGGCCGGCGACGTTCTTGAGCAGGGCGAGTTCGTCGCCGGCCCGACGCCACGCCTCCAGTCCGGCGACGGCTTCGATGCGGCGGACGCCTGCCGCAATGGCGGTCTCAGACACGATGCGGAACAGGCCAATCTCGCCCGTCGCGCGCGTGTGGGTGCCGCCGCAGAGTTCCATCGAGTAACCGTCGAGCCCAGTCGGCTGGCCGCCGATCTGCACCACGCGGACCCAGTCGCCGTACTTCTCGCCGAAAAACTGCATGATGTCGTCGCGGATCTTGACATGGCTGAACTTCACCTCCGTCCACGACACCGGGGCATTCTCGAGAATCCGCTCGTTGACGAGCCGTTCGACATCGGCCACCTGCTGCGGCGTAAGCGGCGCGCTGTTGAAGTCGAACGTGAGTTTGTCGGGCCCGACAAACGAGCCCTTCTGCGAGGCATCCCGGCTGACGACTTCGTGCAGCGCCCAATGGAGCAGATGGGTCACCGTGTGGTGGCGCTGAATGGCGGCGCGGCGACCTGCATCCACCGACAAGACGACGTCGCTGCCGGGGACGGGCGGAGTTTCAAGTTTCAAGTTTTCAGTTTCAAGAAAATGGAGCCAGGTGTCGCCGGATTTCTGCGTGTTGGTGATGCGCCAAAGTTGGGCGCCGTGCTCCAGCTCGCCGGTGTCGCCGACCTGGCCGCCCATCTCGGCGTAGCAGGCGCTCGTGTCGAGAATGACGGCGGTCTTGTCCTTGAGGCTGACGACTTCGAGCACTTTGGCGGGCGTTTCCAGCTTCTCGAACCCGACGAACTCGGTGGGCGTCTGCGTCTCGACCTGGGAAAGCTCGATGACGGTCTTTTTCTGGGCGGCCCGGGCGCGGGCTTTCTGCTCGTCCATGAGCTTGTTGAAACCCTCCACGTCCACGGTCAGACCGCGCTCGCGGGCCATCAACTCGGTCAGGTCGAGCGGGAAGCCGTAGGTGTCATAAAGAACGAAGGCCGCTTGCGCAGAGATTTGACTGAGTGATTCTTCAAACTTCGACTTCAATTTGGTTAGTCCCAAGATCTGCGAGTCGGGGACAGACACCTTTCCGATGATGCCACCCAAACCCAGTTGAAGCAGGATTCCATCGACTCCTTCTACGAACCCGAGTTGAACTAGCGACCCAAACTTCAGGAGTTCCTTGTCGCGAACCGACCGAAGCTGCTTCAAAATGGGATGTCTTGAGTTGATGGAGTTGAGCGATTTCGTCTCCCGTGATTCGACCTTTGCGAACTCTGAGAGCAGCACAGGCGCAGCTTCCTTCAGGAGATCAACCAGTCCGAGTACCTCTTGAAATAGCTCAATGCCCATGTCCAGCGTCTTGTTAAACGCCTCTTCCTCGGTGCGGATCACGTCCTGAACATGCTTCTGCTTGGTGCGGATTTCGGGAAACACACCGCCCATCGTGTCGGCGAGCACATCCACCAGTTTGTAGAAGAACGGTTCGTGGAAGCCGAGCGTGCGTCCGTAGCGAACGGCGCGACGCAGGATGCGCCGGAGCACGTAATTGCGATCCGTGTTGCCGGGCTGGATGCCGTCGGCAATCGCGAAGCTCAGCGTGCGGATGTGATCGGCGATGACGCGGAAGGCAATGTCGGTGGCGATCTGTTCTGCGGAACGGGGAGCGCACGCGCCCTCGCGTGCCGCCGACTGCGCCCTCGCAGTCGGCTTCCACCCTTCGCGATCCGGCGTCCATAACCAGGGATAGTTCTCCCCGGACGCCACGACGCCGGAATCCCATGGGTTCCGGCAGATGTAATGGAATTTCTCCTCCATGTCGGACTGACCACGGATCAGCCGGTCCATCGATTCCTTCAGCCATACGTGCGACTTCTGGCCGGAAACTTGGTTGATGCGATGCGCGCTGGTGGACTTGATGCCCTGCAGGATATCCCTGAGCGACCAGAAGATCGGATGTCCCTCCTTGGCCTGCTCCTTGATTTGGGGCTCGAAGACCAGGTGAACATGGTCGGGCATGACACACGCAGCGAACAGTTCATACTGCCGCCGGTGATGGGCATAGAGCACGCTCTCGAGTACGAGATCGCGTTCGGCGGGGGTGAGTTGACGATGTTCAGCCGTGGAAAACGTGACCATGTACTTCGCCCAAGGACGCTCGAAGTGCGGCAGGTTGCGCCGGGAGTATTTCGTCGCAGCCGTGCCCGGCAATTCACCAGCAATCGGCGGGGGCGCCGATTGTGACACGCGCGGGCGCGTGTGGTCCCCCGGCAGCGTGCTGCCATATTTCTTGCCGCTCAACTTTTCCAGCGCATCGAAGATCGGCCGGAAGATGTCGGTTTCATAATTCGAGATGACACGCGAGAAATCGGTGAAGCCCCGGGTGTTCTGGATGATGCCGGTGACGCGCTCGAAACCCATGCCGGTATCCACGCTCTTGGCCGGGAGCAGCGAGAACGTGCCGTCCGGGTTGGCGTTGAACTGGATGAAGACCAGGTTCCAAATCTCGATGCACTGGGCCGAACCCTGGTTGACCAGCGCGCCTTGGGTGTCGCCGTTGGGCGTGAGGTCAACGTGCAGTTCGGAACACGGGCCGCACGGACCGGTGTCGCCCATCATCCAGAAATTGTCCTGCTTGCCGCCGGAGACGATGTGGACCTTCGGGTCGAGCCCGGCGGCGGTGAACAGTTGCGCCCAGTGATCGTAGGCTTCCTGGTCGAACTCGCTGGGATCGCCCTTGGCTTTGTCGGGCGAATAGACGGTGGCGTAGAGGCGTTCGGGCGGGAACTTCCAGGTGCCGACGATGAGTTCCCAGGCCCACTCGATCGCTTCTTTCTTGAAATAATCGCCGAAGGACCAGTTGCCGAGCATCTCGAAAAAGGTGTGGTGGTAGGTGTCGAGACCGACGTCCTCGAGGTCGTTGTGCTTGCCGCCGGCGCGAATGCACTTCTGGGTGTCGGCGGCCCGCCCGGGCGTGTAGGGGCACTTCATCTGGCCCAGGAAGATGGGCACGAACTGGTTCATGCCGGCATTGGTGAACAGCAGATTGGGCGAGTCGGGCAGAAGGCTCGATGAGGGCACGATGGTGTGCTGCTTCGACTGGAAGAAGTCGAGAAACGACTGGCGGATCTGCGTGCTGGTCATCGTCAAATCAATCAAATGGCTCCGGCGTCAAAAAGTCCCGGCGTTCAACCGCGAGCGGTTCAACCGGCACCGGCCGAAACGAGCGGGAAGAATACAAGACGGCGGATGGAAGGCGAGTGGAAGTTTTGGGGCGCTGGCGGGCCGGCGGCAAGGAGTGTAACCGGTTCGTCATCGGCGTTGTCTTTTCGGCAAATGGCAGTCAACATTACCAAATGAACATCATCATAACATCTTCGATCCTGCTCGCCCCGGTGCTGCTGCTCGGAGCGGTCACCGCCGCGGAAATTGACCTCAGCAAGCTCCCGCCGCCGTCCAAGCAGAAGGGAGTCACGTACGCCAAGGATATCCAGCCTGTCCTCAAGGCAAACTGCTTCCGCTGTCATGGCGACGAGAAGGCCAAGGCGGCCCTGCGACTGGACAGCCTGGAAGCCGCGCTCAAAGGCAGTAAAGAGGGCAAGGTCATCGTCCCCGGCAAAAGCGAGAAAAGCCTGCTGGTGATCGCGGTGGCGCAGCTCGACCCGGAAAAGAGCATGCCGCCCAAACCACGCGGCGGCCATCGCGGCAGACCGGGCGGCGGACCGGGCGGGCCACCTCCGGGCGGGCCTGGCCCGGGGCCGAAATCTGAACCATTGACCGCCGAGCAGGTCGGGTTGGTGCGCGCGTGGATTGATCAGGGCGCGAAGTGAACCGGCCGGGTGTTGTCCCCGGTGTCGTTGAAACCTGGCGGAGTCTTTGCCTGACACCAGGCGGGGAATACTGTTGCGGCCCTTGACAGCCCGGAGGAAAAGTCCGATGTTTCCCTCACTGGTTGACCCCAGGCCTATGAAGTTCAACGACATTCTTCACCCAGTGTGGTCAATCATCGGCAGCGCGATGTTGACCTTCACCGTCCCCTTGGTTGTTGCGGAGGACAAAGCGCCAGCTCCCAGTGCGCCCCCGGCGCCAACCACCGCTGTGTCCGCGCCGGCCGTGCCCTTGTCCTACGGCGCCGGGGAAGTGTTGCAGCTTGCGCGCTCCGGACTGGGTGAGGACACCATTAAGGCGTTTGTGACCAACTCGGGCCGGGCCTTCGAACTGGGGGCATCGCAGATCATTTATCTGCGCCAGCAAGGCGTCTCGGACAATGTGCTGGCGGCCATGCTGGCGCAGCACCCGAAGACAACCGATACGGCGCCCGCGCCGGCACCGGTGCCGCAGATGGAAGCAGCCGCTCCGCCACCAGAACCGGCTTATGCGCAAGCAGCGCCGGTCTATGTGCCGCCTGAGCCGGCGTACGTCGCGCCGGAGCCCGTGTACGTATCGCCTCCTCCCACGTATTACAGCGGCTATTGGTATAACTCATTCCCGGCGGTTTCGTTCTCGTTGGGTTTCGGCGGTTACTACCGGGGTGGTTACTACCGGGGTGGTTATTACCACGGCGGTTATTACCCGCGCGGTTCCTACGGTGGACATCCGGGAGGATTCCACGGCGGGTACGCTGGCGGTGGCCACGGCGGGTTTGTGGGCGGCGGCGGTCACGCCGGTGGCGGTGGCTTCCATGGTGGCCACCGCTGATTCGACCGGTCAGCGACCTTCCTGAACCGCGCGCCCATCAGTTGGAGCCGCGCGGTTTTGCGTTTCACTGCTCCGCCAGGCCCGCTTCCGTCGGTCAGAACCAGGCCTTGTGCCCATCCACATAGACCCGCACGAACTCCTCGTCGTTCTTGGTCAGGTACAGGATGCCTTCGATCAGGCCGATCAGATGCATCAGGCCATAGAGGAGGAAGCACGAGAGCAGGGAGATCAGCAGCATGGCGATGCCGGCGCCAGTGTAACCCAGGACGAACTTGTGGACGCCAAAGCCTCCCAGCAGGATGCCGCAGATGCCGGCGGCAATTTTGCTTGAGGCCTTGCTCGCCACCACGGGGTTGGGTGGCGGGACGATGGTTCCGGGTATCGGCGCCGGGCTGGCTGCGGGTGGCGGCGGTGGCGCTGGCGGAGGTGGAAAGTCCCCCGCGAATTCGGCGAACAGATTCAACGCCTTCCAGTCCGGCGTTCCTTCCGCCTGGGCGGGAGTTGTTGCAACCGCGCGGCCTTCCCGGATCCACTGACGCAACTGTTCGGGCAAGACCAGTCCATATTGCCGGCCGTCCGCACCAATGATTCGATACATGGCGATTCTTTCGTTATGTTGGCAACCGCTGCCTACGGTTCCCCTACACACGGGCGGCCGCAAAAGTTGCAGAATCTTTCCGCCGGGGCAACCAGCGACCTTACCGCCAGCCGCCACCGATCCAGATATAGCCGTGGCCGCGATGCGCCCAATGGCCTTGTACCCACACGGCGTACGGACGCGGTCGGGGAGCCCAAACGCCGGTCACCCATACCCAACCGCCGTTCCAGCTCCAGTAACCCGGCACCCAGTAGAACTGAGGTCCAGGCGAGACGGGGATGACTTCAACCTGCGGCGCTGGCGGGGGTTGGGTGACCACCACCGTCGGCGGTGGCGCCGTGGGACCGGCAGGCGGCGGAGTTGTGGTCGGGGGGGCAGCGATGGGCTGCACGGCCACCGCCGGGGCCTGATATACCGGTACGTAAACGACCCGTCGCTCAGCGCAACCGGACACGAGCAGAACGATCGTTGCCGAACTTACGGCGAGCGCCAGGGCGCCCGCTCTCAGAGGATAGATTCCTTCCATGCCCACTATGACGCTCGAGCGGGCCTTTGGGTTCAAAAAAATGGTATTCGCTCGGCTGCGCGTTGTGTCAGTTTGTCGCGCTGTTCGTGACGCCCAACCGGGCATAACGGCACCGTATAGCCATCATGATCGAATCCGCAGCGTGGGATGCGGCGTCCGCTGATTGACAAAAAATGGGCCGCCGACAAGAGTGTCGCGCAACTTTAAATGAACATGACGAAACGACGAATCCGGGGACTGGGGGGAATGGTTTGGCTGATGGCCGGCGTGATGGCGGGTGTGGCGACTGCCCTGGCCTTCGGCTTTGAAACCGATCGGGAGCAGATCGCCACGGGTGATTTCGACGGGGACGGGCGGCAGGACGTGGTCATCCTGGATCACACCAGCGGGAAATACCGGCTCGGCTATCAAGCGCCGGACGGTTCCTTCTCGTGGGTGAATTACCGCCTGAGTGGCGTGAAAGACGCCACCGGTCTGACCGTAGGACGGTTCGTTGACCCAAAGAAAGACGCGCTGTTGGTGGTGTCGGCGGACGCAACCGTGTTGAACCTGATTGACGCGAGCAATCGCGGCGCGGGGGTGAAACCGGTGTCGTTGCCCTTTACGTTGCTGGGACCCAGCGTGGCCGCGCCGTTTGGCAACGCCCCGGACGCGACGCAGGACCTGGTCGTGGCGAGCATTTACAACGATCCAACGCCAAACAAGATCAGCCTCATCCGCAACGGCGGCGGCAAATTCGAGGAGACCATCTCGGAAACCGAGGCGCCCGACCAGTTGACCAAGCCCAACGCGGTCGTGTTCAAAGCGGGCGGGCCGCAATTCGTCGCCGGCCTATGGACTGCCGACCAGGGCGCCACGTTCCGCCTGGTGGATTATTCCGGCGGCAAGGCGAAGGTCGTGGCCGAGGCGCCGGGTCTCACCAAAGGCACGGAGTACGTGCTCGGCCATTTTGGCGGCCAGCCGTTGCCGGAGGTTTTGTTTTACAGGAAGGGAACGAACAGCGTGACCGTCCGAGCGTTCGAAGGCGAGGGCGACGCGCTGAAACTGGGTGAAGCCAGGACCGTTGATCTGTGCAAACCGGTGAAGCAGGTGGCGATTGTGCCGGCCGAGAAGGCGGAACCCGTCCTCGTGATTTTCGGCAAGGGCGAGTCCGCCGAAGTGTTCAAGCTGGATGCTGCGGGTGCGCCCGCGTCGGTCCAGACGATCCCGGCGAAGCAGGGCGACCTGATTTTTGCCGCAGCGACGGTGGGCAAGACGCTGCTGGTTCTCACGGCGCCGGATTACTCCAAGTTCTCGATGGCCGCCCAGTCGTTCCAGTGGAACGGTTCCGCGCTCGCCGCTGGCGCGACTGCCAATCTCGCTTCGATGGCGGAGAACGACGACGCGACCGTGGCCGACATCCGCAAGTTCATCACCGACACGCTGGCGAAGGAGAACATCAACGCGCCGGCGGACATGAAGGGTTACACGAACACGATCCCGGGCAGCAAGGTGGATTACACGATGGTGCCGATCCCCGGCGGCGAGTTCGTCATGGGCAGCCCGGAGGCGGAGAAGGGCCGCGGCGCCGACGAAGGGCCGCAGCACAAGGTGAAGATTTCGCCGTTCTGGATGGGCCAGTGTGAAATCACCTGGAACGAATACGAGCTCTTCATGTATCCCGACGACGAGAAGAAACTGCGCGCGGACAATCCCACGGCGGAGTACGTCAACACCGTGTCCGACGCCGTGACGCGGCCTTCCAAGCCGTACATGGAAATGAGCTTCGGCATGGGCAAGGACGGCTTTCCGGCCATTTCGATGACGCAGCACGCCGCGAACAAGTACTGCCACTGGCTCAGCGCCAAGACCGGCCACTTCTACCGGCTGCCCACCGAGGCGGAATGGGAATATGCCTGTCGCGCGGGCACCACGACCGCTTATTCGTTCGGAGATGACCCGGCCCAACTCGAACAGTACGCGTGGTCCGAGCAGAACAGCGATTTCAAATACCAGAAGGTCGGCAAGAAGAAGCCCAATCCCTGGGGCCTCTACGACATGCACGGCAACGTGGCGGAGTGGTGCCTCGATCAATACGAACCAAGCTACGAGGAGTTCAAGGACGCGGTGACCACAGACCCGTGGACGCGCGCGACCAAGCCTTACCCGCACTCGGTCCGCGGCGGTTCGTTCGATGACGAGGCGGCGAAGCTGCGCAGCGCTGCCCGGCGCTTTTCGGATAAATCCTGGAAAATGCGCGACCCGCAGCTCCCGAAGAGCATCTGGTGGCTGACCGATGCCCAGTTCCTCGGGTTCCGCATCGTGCGCCCCTTGGCGGTGCCTTCGGCGGAGGAGTTGCAGAAGTACTGGACCAGCGGCGTCGAAAAGGAGAACTGAAACTGATCGCGTGCTCGGGTGGTTGAACTGATAGGAATTTGCTTTTTACCGCGCCGCCGGTTTATTGACGCTGCGCGGGTGAATGAAGCATTGATGAAGTCCATTCCACCATCATGAAACCACCAGCCCACACCTGCTCCTCGTTCCTTTTACTTCAGGTTGCCTTCGGTCTTTGCTTCACCGCATCGGCCCTGCAAGCCGCCGACTGGCCACAATGGCGCGGCCCCAATCGCAACGGCATCTCCGAGGAAACCGGGCTGCTAAAAGAGTGGCCCACAGAAGGCCCCAAACTGCTTTGGAAACAGACCAGCGTCGGCTCCGGGTATTCGGCCCCCGCGGTAGTCGGAGACCGCATCTTCCTGTTGGCCAATGAAGGGCTCGACAATGAGTTTGTGGCCGCCCTTGCCGTCCAGGACGGCGCGAAAATCTGGTCCACGCGCCTCGGCCCCGTGGGCAATCCCAAACAGCAGCAGAACTTCCCCGGCGCCCGCTCCACGCCCACCGTGGACGGCGATTTCCTGTACGCGCTCAGTTCCGATGGCGACCTCGCCTGCCTGGAAAAAGCTTCTGGCACGGTGCGCTGGCGCAAGAGTCTCCGCGCCGACTTTGCCGGTCAACCCGGCGCCTGGGCGTACTCCGAATCGCCCCTGATCGATGGCGACACCCTGGTTTGCACTCCAGGTAGCGCCCAGGCCACCCTCGTGGCGCTGAACAAGGCCACTGGCGACGTGCTCTGGAAAAGCGCCCTGCCCGAGGCCGGCGAGGCCGCTTATGCCTCCGCCGTAGTGACCGAGGCGGGCGGCGTCCGGCAATATGTTCAACTCCTCCCCAAGGGCTTGGTCGGAGTTGAACATATTGCCGGACGCCGCCCGCCTCGGTCACT
>Ga0116124_1001050_pt1 | contig 22204 bp, 18 predicted proteins | sample June2015DPH_13_1_2_FD_89728 | JGI IMG/M metagenome (GOLD analysis project Ga0116124, IMG submission 89728) | Peatland microbial communities from SPRUCE experiment site at the Marcell Experimental Forest, Minnesota, USA - June2015DPH_13_150 | ecosystem: Environmental > Terrestrial > Soil >... | reverse complement strand
TGCGTAGTCCGGTGAAAAGTGCCATTGGATCCGGAAATAAAAAGCCACTTTCCCACTCAGCCAATCTGCTCTCTCACACAATGCCGTAGTGGCTCTTTTCAGTCAATTGTTTTTTCACCTCCTTGTCTCCATATCCTCCGACGATGACCTGTTGGTTGTTAAGGTTGTTCCGAGGGAGGTGTTCAGATACGGGGTGCTTTGAGAAGATGCAGTGGCGGCCTTCCAGGGAGGTCGTTTTTCGCTGCGAGAGGACGCAGTCCCTTAAAGCACTCATTCCTTCTCCTTTTTGCCTTCCCCACCACGATGAGCATAGAGTTTGCGAACCGACTCGCCCTTGAGCTCAATGCGGTGCGCGGTATGCACGATACGGTCGCAGATGGCATCCGCAATGGTGGGGTCTCCGATAGCCTGGTGCCACTGGGAAACCGGAAGCTGGGAGCTGAACAGCGAGGAGCAGCGGCCGTGGCGATCTTCCAGGATCTCAAGCAGAATTAGTCGGCTGGCTGCGTCGAGAACCTCCAGCCCGAAATCGTCGATGACGAAAAGCCGCTTCTTGGTGAGCCTGGCCAGCTCCCGAAGGTAGCTGCCGTCGGCCTTGCAGAGCTTCATCTGCTCGAAGAGCTTTCCCGCGGGCCAGTAGCAAACGCTGTAGCCGTGGATGCACGCCTGCTGGCCCAACACGGAGGCGATGAAGCTCTTGCCGCATCCGCAGGGGCCTGTGAGGATGAGATCCTGGTGCTCTTCGATCCAGTGACAGTCAGCAAGGCGCATGAGCTGGTTCTTGTCCAGATTTCTGTGCAAGCCGAAGTCAATGTCCTCAAGTCCCGCTCGATACCGAAAGCGAGCACCCTTGAGAAGCCGAGACAGCTTGCGGCCCTGCCGCTGGTCCCACTCGACGTCCACCAAGTGGGAAATCAACTCGTCGGAGGTGAAATCCGCCTTTGATCCTCCTTCCATGGATTCGCGCAAAGCTCGCATCATGCCCCACAGTCCCATCATCTCAAGTTTCTGCAGCGTTGCCTGGTTGCTGTTCATCATGGACTCCTCAGTTGTAGTACTGGCTGCCGCGCACGTTCTCATGATGCGGCAACGATTGCAAATCCAGCTGGGGCTGGCGCTCTTCCTCCAGTCCCAGATCCAGGATGCTCTTGATTCGTTTGCCCGACTGCGTTCCCACCCGCAGCGCCTTGGCACAGGCCTTGTTCAGACGTTCCGAGCCGTGGTGCCGTGCCAGGTTCAGGATGCCCAGGCAACTGCGAAACGCCTGGGGCGCATAGGCGGCAGACTCCAGGACCCTGGCGATGATCGCCTCGGTCTCGGGCCCCACTGTCTGCGCCCAGTTGATGAATCTTTCGGGACTCCATTCCGAGTACCAGCGGTGCGACGGGGGCATGTGCTCAGCCAGCGTCGTGTAGCCGTTGGGTGTTCTGTTGCGCCGATGCTGAACCACCCGAACGTTGTCATAGTAGATGGCTACCACCCGATCATCGTAGACGAGCTTCACCCGGGTGGGAGGGTCGCGACGGCGAAGAGTGTAGGGCACGCTGTAATAGTGGCGATCCTCGCGCAGCTCCACGTGGTAGTTGATCCCGACGGTTGCCTCGGTGGTCTCTTTCATCATGAAGAGCTCGGGGGGCAAGGGGCGCAAGGCGCTCTTCTCCACGCGCTCGAACAGTTCTCGCCTGCTGTAGGGCAGCCGGCTGAAGGGACGGCGGTTGTGCTCCTCCAGGAGCTCGCGAATGGCCGCGTTGACCTGCGCGAGACTGAAGAAAACCTTACCCCGAAGCCGGGCACTGATCCTCTGATAAACCAGGCGCACGGCGTTCTCCACCAAAGCTTTGTCCCGGGGGCGACGTACTCGCGTGGGCATTACCACCACGCTGTAATGGCAGGCAAAATCGTCAAAGACGGGGTTCAGTCCTGGCTCGTAGGGGTCGGGTCGAACCACTGCGGTCCGGGTGTTGTCAGGAATAAGGGCGCTGGGGCTTCCGCCGAAATAGTGAAGAGCTCCTTCGTTGGCCCGGATCCAGTCTTCCTCCCTCTGGCTTTCCCGAGCTTCCACGTAGGTCAGTTCGCTGGCTCCCAGGATCGCGACAAACTGTTCCAACAGCCAAGTCTGTCCCGTGTTCCCGTTGATCACCTCAAGCTTGTCTCCTGCCCAGTCCACCAGTACCGCCTCTCCCGCCTTGTACTCGATGTGCATGGAGACCTCTTCGCTCTTACGCCATTGACGGAAGTGCAACCAGAACTGGCTGTACTGGTAGCCCTTGGGGTGTTCGCCGATGTACTTCTGCCACAACCATTCAAGGGTCGTCCCCTTTTTCTTCAGCTCGACGGCCATCTCGGGAAACAGAGCAGCCAGTTCCGCATAGCGTGAACCGTCCGGGGGCACTTTCTCGGTCTCCAGACTTTTCTCAAGCTCACTGTCGGGCATCTGGTCTACCGCGCTGTAGTCAAGACCAGTGGCCCGAAAGGCACACAGGGTCCTGGCTACCACGGTTCGTGAGATTCCCAGAGCGCGGGCGATCTGCCTTTCGCTCAAGTCGGTTGTGTGGCTGTAGCGGATGATGTCTCGAACCTTCTTCACTCCCGTTCTCCTCCGTCCCATTCTTCTCCCTCCCTCAACGTTGTGGGAGAAGCATAGCAATTAGTGAGTGGAGAGATTGGAGAGTGGGATTTCCGGGCAAGAGCCGAAAAGTGGCTCTTTTCTACCGGAACGGTGGCTTTTTATTTCCGGAACGCTGGCCCTTTTGGACCGGAACGCTGGCCCTTCCCGGCCGGATTATGCATGCAAGGCCATCACAACCTCCTCCCTCATCGAGAAGCTGTGCGAGCTGGAAGAGGCTCCGTGGTCTACTCTGCACCGGGGCGAACCTATCAATCCCCGGGGCCTGGGTCGAATACTGAGGCCGTTTGGCATAGTAAGTGCAAACCTGAAGATCAGCCGCGACCCAGTGACGGGGAAGGATACGGTTGCCAAGGGCTACAAACGCGAGACATTCATCGATGCCTGGATGCGATATTTGCCGCTACCCGCTACCAATGAGGAAAAAGGGCGTGAAATACAGGCAAATCGCGAAAACGGCAAGGTAGCGGTAGCGGATGGACATCCGCTACCCGGGAGCACTCCAGGAGATGAGGTAGCGGATAAATGCCGCTACCGCTACCCAAGCGCTACGGAGAAAGAAGAGGAAAATGTCGCGTTTTCAGCGGAAATCCCTTCAGATGGGGCCGGCGGTAGCGGTGTAGCGGGAAAAAAGGAGACCCAACGATGAATGAAATCTTGTTGGAGAAAAAGGCCGCCTTGATGTCCGAAAAGCACCTGCAGAAGACCGAAGGAGAAGGGAGTGCCCAAACCATATGTCAAATGTGGCTATTATATAAAAAAACGCTAAAAAGACAAATATTGTATATACCAATTGCTTTGAAATTTGCTATAACCACGACGTTCCGTGCTCTCGCCGTTGAGACAGACGGCATGAGTGGGAAGGGAAGGGCAGAATGTTCTTAGGATTCAAAAAGAAGATCCACAAGGAGTCAAACACAGGGCTTTCCAAGTTTGTGCCATGGGCATTCATGGCCGACTGCGAAGGCGCCTCGGGGGTGGTGATCCAGAAGGGCGGGTGCATGCAGAAAAGCTACGCCTTTCGGGGTCCTGACCTTGATGCCGCCTCATCCGCCACGGTGGCTTCCATCTCCATCCAGCTCAACGACGCGCTGAAAAGGTTTGGATCCGGGTGGGCCGTGTATACCGAGATCCAAAGCTACATGACCGCTGAGTACCCAGGAGCAAAGTTCGCAAACCGCGCGGCTTTTCTCGTGGATGCCGAGAGGAAAGCGACCTACACCGCCTACGGGAAGCATCATGCAAAGTCCTACTACCTCACCTTCGTCTGGGAATCCCCTGCCGATGCGATCCGAAAAGCAACGGGGATCTTCTACAGGGAAGGAGGCGGGGAGGAGCAGAGCATCATCGAGGACATAAGGAAGTTTACGGGCATCTGCGACGATGTGGCAGGCATTCTCTCGGCAAAGATGGATATCCAGCCCCTGGATGACGAGGAGACTCTATCGTACTTGCACAGCGCTCTCTCTCTGGACTGGCACAGGATCAGGAAACCCAACAGGATGATCTTTCTGGATCGGCTCCTTGTCGATAGCGAAGTGCATACCGGCACGACGATGCGAATTGGTGAGTACTACTGCCCGATTGTCACGATAAACGATTTCCCGATGGAGACCTATCCAGGCATCCTTGATCAGCTTAACAGGGCGGACATCGAGTACCGTTGGGTGAGCAGATTCATCTGTCTTGACAAGGAAGATGCCCTGAAGGCCATCGAGGGATATCAGAAGAAGTACTACGGCTCGCGCAGAAATTGGAAGCAGTTTGCAAGTGAAGCCATGACGAAGGAAGTGACCGACCCTCGGGTGAATCAAGGCGCCCTCTCCATGGAGGCGGATGCGAATGAAGCCCAGGTGGAATGCGTCAACGATGTGGTGGGATATGGCTACTACACCTCATGCCTACAGGTTTGGGACAAGGACCATAAGGCGGCGCAGGAGAAGGCAAGCTACGCGCGGAAGCTCATCCAGGCGAACGGATTTACCTGCATTACCGAGACACTGAACTCCTTCAGGGCGTGGCAGGGGATGTTGCCCGGGCACGTGTACGCGAACATCAGGCGTCCGCTAGTATCGACGGGCAACATGGCGCACGTGGTTCCCATCACCGCGGTCTGGACGGGACTGAAGAGCAACTCATTCCTGGAGGAAGTGTGTGGAGTGGATGTTCCGCTTCTAACTTGCAGCACCAATTTCTCCACGCCGTTCTTCCTCAACCTGCACGTAGGGGACGTGGGGCACACGTTCATTGCGGGTCCAACAGGGGCGGGAAAGTCAACGCTCTTAGGGCTTCTAATGGTGCAGTGGCTGAAGTATCCGTATTCGCGGGTGATTCTATTCGACAGAGACCGCTCGGCCCGTCAACTGACCTACGCGGTAGGGGGTTCCTACTACGAGCCAGTGGCGGAGGCCGTGGAGTTTCAGCCCTTACGCAAGCTGGAAAAGGAAGAAGACCTTATTTGGGCCTCGGAGTTCATCGATCTCTTGCTTGTGTTACAAAACATTCAGGTAGACGCTGAGAAGACCGCACAGATCATCGATGCCCTTAAGATCATGAGAAGCATCGATGTCCAGCGGCGCACGCTTTCGACCTTCCATCAATACGTTCAAAACGAAGAGGTAAAGATCGGTATACAACCCTACACGTTGGATGGCCCCTATGGGTCGATATTTGACGCAAGTGAAAGCTCGCTGAAGGATGATTTCTGGATCATGATCGAGATGGGTCCCTTGATGCAGCTGGGGGACAAGGCGATCATGCCTGCCCTGATGTATCTGTTTCACGAGATTGAAGACCTCTTTGACGGGCGGCCGACGCAACTGGTGCTCGACGAAGCCTGGCTCTTCCTCAGGCACGAACTATTCAAGAAGCAGCAACAGGATTGGCTTAAAACAACCAGGAAGAAGAATGTCGCATGTATCTATGCGACACAGGAAATCGCGGACGCAGCAAAAAGCGATATCGCCTCGACGATCCTCCAGCAGTGCCACACAAAGATCTATCTCCCTGACGAAGAGGCAACCGCGCCTGGGTCCCGGGAAATGTACCACGCCTTTGGGCTATCAGACCCTGAGATAGAACTGGTGGCACGAAGCCAGAAGAAGAGAGACTACTTCTACAAGTCTTCCCTGGGAACACGGCTGTTCAGGTTGGATATGGGTCCAATCCAGCTGGGGCTGATCACAGGACAGAACCATGGGTTTCTGGACCAACTAGCTCAAGAAAAGCAAGCGGACATCCTGTACGAAATACTGGAGACCAAGAAAGCACCCGATGGGGAGAGCCTACTGGAGAAGGCCAACAGCATCTACCGCGAGGATCTGAGCACGAAGGAGGAGGTATGAAGCGTAGGGTAGCAGTGACAGCGCTTTTCCTTTCGTTTGTGCTGCACTTGAGTGCGCAAGATGCCTTCACGCCGCTTATCTATGCAGAAGAGGTCGCGCAGACGACGAAGATGATCCAGCAGATCCAGAATCAGTTGAAGGAGGTCTCCTACATTTACCAAAGCCTTCAGAACCAGATTCAGTCGCTTAGCACCATGAAAATATCCAGCTATAGCGAGTTCATGGATTTTCTTAACGGGCAGGCCAGTTACGTACTGACCACCGAGAGCAGGATCAAGGCTCTCCAGATATATGTGAACGGGGAAAGCTACGCCCTCGCCGATGTCTTGGGCTATTGGGATGCTTATAAAAGGAAGATTGATGACATAAGTGGCGGAAGGGGAACCAGTTCCGATGAGTGGGCTGCGTATGAGCTTTTGGGGATGTCAGGCGACCTTGTGACCGTGGGTGATCAGCTGAAAGACCTTACAACGAGCGCGGCAAGAAAGTCCACAGCTCTTGCAGAGAACAGTGAGAAGCAAGCCAAGAACGAACAAGTCAAAATAGACAACCTGCTTGAGCAGTCGAAGGGGAACCAGTCGATAGTGGCGGGGCTTCAGACATCGGCTCTCTTGCAAGGCGAGATTGCCCATGAACTTCTGGATCTGAAGCTCGAGACGGGCACCATGGCAACGAACATTGCGGGCTTCACGGCAGACCTACAGAGAAACGGGCTGCCCTCAGTGCGCTCAGCCCAGGACGAGGCAATAGTCGGGGAAGAGATCGGAAATCCCTTGAGCGCAGATTTCTATGGCTCGAAGTGATGGGCCGCAAATGAGTAGAAGAAAAAGGGTCGCACTTGCAATCGCAGTGCTTTTCCTCTTCACGGCGGCGGCGAGCTACGCGGATGACATAACAACGCAGGGATGGATCGATGGCCCATTCTTCGACCTCCTGGGGAGATTTGGAGATCTGTATTCGGCCTACACGGCAACCGCATATAGCATAGGGCGGATCCTTCTCATGATCGATCTGGGATTGATGGCCATCATGTGGGCGCTGAACGGCGGAGAGGTTCAAAAGGAACTAAACAAAAGGCTTCTCGCGATATTTATCATAACGGCCATGATGATCTGGTATCCCAGCATCATGAACAACATCATGAAGTTCGCGCAAAACGTGGGCCTTGTGCCGGTGAGATCGGCACTAAAGGATGCCCAGAGCACGATGCAGGCTCAGGCAGATGCGCTACTGCGGTCCTATTATGAAAAAGTAGCCAAGGGTGACAAGAGCGCAAAGGTGCCAAGCAACTATAGGGCTTTGGCGGCCAACGCAAAGGCAAACATAGCATTCACAGGAACATTCACTTTCAAGGGCGCCAACGGGAAAAACATACAGGCCGAGTTCATACGACCAGACGGAATAATGAAGTACACAATGATTATCGCCACTCCGCTGTACGCTGCATCTTTCAAGGGGAACCTTCTGACAAACGCAGCACAGGTGCTTCTGTGCATCGTGGCCCTTCTGGCGATGATGATTTGCGCGGCAATCGTGGTCCTACAGTACATCATGGCCATGGTCGAGTATCAGATAATCGTGGGGGTGGGGATACTCCTGGTGCCGTTTGCTCTTTTTGACAAGACACGCTTCATTACGGAGAAGTTTATTGGGGCGATTTTCGGGCACCTGATCAAGATCATCCTCATCATCGTGATCATTGGGGTGTTTTCAGGCGCGTTCGTCAGTTTGGCGAAGATGGAGTTCACCGGCAGCCTGGATCAAATAGTCAAATACGTTTTCACGATGCTCCTATACGCGATTCTAGCCTCCTCGGTTCCTGCCATCGCCACCGGTATTCTTTCAGGATCTCCCTCTCTTACGGGAGACACGGTGCTCAATACCATCAGGACGGTTTCGCAAGGGATTCAAACGGCAGGGGTAGTCGCAGGAGCTGCAAAGTACCTCACGGGCGGTGCCATGTAGGCAGGCTATCAAGGGCTGTCCCGCGGCATCGGGGCACTCTCCGAGGCAGCGGGTGCCGGGCTGAGTGCACGGGACACAGTAATGAACAATGTCAACCGTGGGGAGGATGGCTATTTCCACAAGGACCAGAAGGGCGCAGGGCAGGCGGGACGTCAGGCATTTGTGAAGAGCCTGGCTGGATCAGTTGGCTCAGCGTTCAAGAGCGCTGGGCATACTCTTTCGCATTCACTGGGCTCACCATCGCATGCGCACAGCGGAGGAGGTGGGGGTGGTCTAGGAGGCGGAAAAAGCAGGCCGCCGGCCTGGCAGAGCAATCCTCACTCACAAGCTCATCAACTAAGCAAAACCCCAGGGCTTGTGTCCTACGCAAAGGCACGAGCGGCGAAGGGCGCAGTGAAGGAAGGAAACAAGAGCGAGTAGGAGAAGGTGAGAGGAATGAGGATGGCAAGTAAGAAGAATATAAAGCAAATCGAAATAAAACGAGATAACAAATGGCGAAGATGAAATACAAAAGCTCGGCCTGCTACCCGAATGAGGGAACCAACGATACCCCCTTCAATAACAACCTGAAGGAGTTCGACGAGTTCATCGGGGAGTCCAGGAGGCGGGAAAAGGCATGGCGAAGGGTAGCATTCGTTCTTTTGGCATTCCTCACCCTATCGGTGCTGGGGTGGCTTTATGTGTCCTCCTTGCCCAAGGAAGTCCCCTATGTCATCGAAGTTCAACCCTGGGGCGAATCAAAATACTTGGGACACATGGCTCAGGCGGAGAGTGGGGAGATAACCATCTCCGACGCCTCTTGGAGATATTACCTACGGAAGTTTATCGAGTACACGCGGCAAATCTCGCCGGACCGTCAAATAACTCTTTCGAACCTCGGTGAAGCCTACGCGATGGTCACACAGACCGGCTCAGGCGTTCTTACCAACATGCTCAAGAGCGAAGACGCGTTTACCAAGATTGGGGGCGATCATCGGGAAATAAGACTCGAAACACTTATAAAGGTCACCGCAAGAAGCTGGCAAGCTGACTGGATGGAAGTGGTGAGTGATGCAGCGGGTGAAGAGAAAAGCTCCATCAGAAAGAGGGGAATCTACACAGTGTTGCAGGGGCAAGCTGATGAGAGACAGATAAAGGCGAACCCTCTTGGGATATTCGTGGATTCTTTCCAGATACAGGACGTGGAGCAGGGGAAATAGTTATGAAAAAACAAACAACGCTGGCAATAACGGTGGCCCTGGCAGTCAGTCTCTGTGCCTGTACAACGACAAAAGACCTTGAGAGACGTCCGGAAATGGTGGCAGTTGACAGCTCAAGAGCCCAGGAAAAAGAAAGCGCCTCGGCGGGCGCGACGAAAGGCGGAATAGGGAACAACTCCACTGCCGACGCGACAGGGGCGCCGGAGGTGCAGAATCCAACAGCGGATAAAGCGGCGCAGAATGCGGAGGGGAAGGCCAACCCAGGCACTCCTTGGAACCAAGCGCAGTCAAATGCAACCTCTCCGGGAGACGTGCAGAAACCAAAAGAATCAGCTGCGTCTATGACACCAGCACCTGCTCAGGAAGGCGCTAGCGCACCTCCCGTGGTTATTGAGAAAAAGATCTATATCGAAAAACCAATCTACTACCCCGAGAATGCCCCGCAAGCATCCCCAGATCCGGGGCAGACAGTGCAGAACGCGACTTCGCAAGGAGTGATGAAGCCCAAAGATTACAACGGGGCAATGATCCTCTACGACTACGACGACAAGTCAGTCTACCAAGTTTTCACGATGCCGTTACGAGTCTCAGACATCTATCTGGAGCCAGGGGAAAAAGTCATCGAGCAGCCCTTCTGCGGGGATACCACACGCTGGAGCATCGGCGGGGGAGTCTCAAAAACAGGCGGAGTTGATACGCAGCACATTTACTTGAAGCCATCCGAAGAAGGGCTTGAAACCACCCTCATCGTAAATACGGACAGGAGAATCTATCACCTCATTATCAAGAGCTTCAAGGATACTTTCATGTTGGCAGTCATGTGGCGCTATCCAGGATTCGGGATGCCATATGACTTTCTCTCTCAAGACAACCAAAAGAAAAACAACACGGAACAAGGGCAGACACAGGGTGCAAATCAAACTGAAAGCAGCGCTAGGGGCTTCGGGGTAGACCCTGCCTTGATGTCAACCGATTACACGGTGAGTTATCCCAAGAACAATCCTCCAGACTGGCTTCCGACCCTGGTGCTAGACGATGGAAACAAGACCTACGTCGTTCTTCCTGAAACCGTCATTCATCATGAGCTGCCAGCGGTGTTCGGTGAAAATGGTGAGATCGTCAACTTCAGGGTCAAGGACAACATATTCGTAATCGATAGGCTCATGAGGAAAATGCAGCTGAAATTAAGAAACACAACTGTAGAAATCAAGAAAAAGGGGGCATGAAATGAGCCACAAGGAAGCAGTTGAAGCAGACACATCAAATAGTGGCGAAAGAGGGGGCACCCGGCTCGGTGGGCCTGAGAAGAAAGCGGCTGCAGCGTCAGGGCAGGGGGCGAAGGCATCACCTGATCAAGTGATTGGCCGGAAAAGACCCATGGGCCGTCTCAATAAGAGGCTCATTTTGGGAGTGATTGCTGCGATTGGAATCGGGATGCTGATTCTGAACTTTTTGCCAACTGACAAGAAGGGGAATGGTAGCGGCAATAGCCCAGACGCTGTCTACGCCAACGATTCGATGCCCCAAGACGTGAAGGAAATGGCCATGAGACTTCCCGAGGTGAAACTCACCTCCGCAGCACCGCTTCCGACCTCGGGATTTGGGCGAACATCCCCGGTCACCGGTCCCTTCGCCGGCTACCCTTCGGGATCAAACGAGATAAGGCCGACCTCAGCTCGATCCTCGGCTGGCGAAGCAGCAGGTGGCGCGGGCAAAGACTATTCCGGGATGGCAGCGGCAGATGCACGGCTTGAAGCTGAAAGGGCGGCAAGGCGAGCGCCGATGGAGGTAGCCACCAAGCTGACGGCGGGGCTCGCAATCAGTGCACCGAGCCAGGCCGCGGACACAAGCACTGCAGGGAGCGTCGAAACTCCCGCTTTGTCAGGTAGTGCTGTTCCCACGACGAGTGGTCAGGTGACGCCATATGTAGTAGGCAGTGCGGTACCGCAGGTCGCATACACGCCAGGTGAGATTTACCGAGATTTGAACGACCAGCAGACCAAGGTGGCGTTTTCAGCGCAGAAGGCTGAAGCGGCTGCGCCGAACGTCGTGAGACCCGTTGACCCGACACTTCTACCCTACACAATTTTCGCAGGCACCATAATACCGGCAGCCCTCGAAACACGCATAAACACGGATCTGCCAGGGGACGTGCTGGCGATGGTTGCTGAGAATGTATACGACTCGGTGAGCGGCAAGAATCTTCTTATTCCGCAAGGCTCGAAGCTACTTGCCAAGTACTCAAGCAACATCTCCTTTGGTCAGAACAGAGTGCAAGTTGCCTGGCAGAGACTCATACGGCCGGACGGCTTGAGTCTTCAGCTTGCCAATATGAACGGAGTCGACCCGCAAGGAATGAGCGGATATGCGGGCTACGTCGATCAGCATTGGTGGGAATACGCCAAAGGGATCGGGCTCATGGCTCTATTCAGCATAATCGACGGGCAACTGCAGTACTCCATGAAGACCGCGAACAATCAGGGAGTGAGCGACATCGCTAACTCGGTGACCGCAGGAATAGATCAGGTTGGGACGCAGTTCATCGCCAACGCCATGAACATTCAGCCCACGATTATCGTCAAACAGGGGGCAAGGGTACAGGTGTTCGTAAACTCCGACATCATCATGCCCCCGGCGAATCAAAAATCGGTATCGAAGAAATACTCGATTCCAAAAAAGGAAGGAGGCACGCAGTGAAAAAGGCAGAGGTAGTATTGGTAGCGCTGGCTTTGATGCTGTCAGGGTGTTACCTATTGGCACCCGCGAGCACGTCGCCGGTCAACAGCGTCACTGTTGATCCCGCCTACCTTACGGTAGGTCCCGGCGAGCAGGTGACAGTGAATGTCACCACCGACCCGCCCGACGCCGCGGGAGACATCAGGTGGTCAATCAAAGACGACTACTACGCCACCGTCTATGGAACGAACAAGGTGGGCTTGATAACGGGAAAGCACCTGGGATCTACGACGCTCACGGCGACGATCGGGGGAAAATCATCCGGTGTGCTGTGTAACATCGTGCCTGCAGGCGGCGCTGGAAGCGGAGCGTACATCACAAGTTCAGAGACGGTCATTCTTCTGGCTCCCGGGGATTCGAGGAATATTTCCGCGCAGCTTGTGGGAGGAAGCGATCAGGACCAGAGCGGCATTCAATGGCAAGTCAAAGATACAAGCATCCTCGACATCCTGGGCCAGGGACCGAATGCACTGATAACAGCTCTGAAGAATGGAACGACACAAATAATCCTCAGTCATCCACTGTCCACCACGACATTCACAATTTCCGTTCGGGTCGATGGATCGACAAAGGCCCTCATGCTGAGCAAGAACAACTTCATCATGACTCCTGGGGACATTCAGGAGCTCGATGCATCGATAACTAATGGAACGACATCGGATATTTCCTCGATCATGTGGTCGGTACGTGCGGCAACCGGGACGGACAGCAATTTTCTTACGATTACGGGCAACGGAGGGATGATAAACATAATCGCCAATACCCCCGGACAGGGGACCGTGTTCGCCGTGTTTGGCAGCCAGATCGCACAGTGTGACGTGATTGTCCAGCCGAACAAGAAGATGGCATTTCAGACCGGCATAGTCTCTGGAAACCCCGGTGACACCTTCACCGTCGGCTATGACTATAGCCCTGCCACCATGAGCGTCTCCTGGACAATCAGCGATTTGAGTGTCGCTAGCTACTCAGACGATCGGGTGGCGAAGAAGGTGACCATCACCTTGATAAAGGAAGGAACGACTACCCTAAGAGGAACTCTGTCGGACGGCATAACATCGGATGCCCTGAGCATCACTTCAAAATGGGACAGATCCCTCACGTTGTCCCAAACCAGCATATACGGCGCCCCGAGTGACGCAGCGACCACGATCAACTTCATCGTATCGCCGCCTGGAGCAGTGGTTAGCGTGAGCTCGGACAATCGGTCGGTCGCGACGGTAGGCGTAGACAACACGATTCATACAATTACTGTCACGCCATATCAAGAGGGCGAGGCCCACATTAACGTTTCAACCCCGTATGTGGCGGAAAGCATAGCTTGTAGCTACAGCTACACCTCTTTGGGTGTGAATGTCAGTTATTCCTTTTCAAGTGGGCAGTCTGGGACACGCTCGGGACTTTCCAATGGAGCAATAATAATCTCGAACAGGGGTGGCTCGGTGACACTTTCCGCCTCACCAAGCAAGAGCGGAGCCACAGGAATGGTTTACACCTGGGACTACCAGGGAAACAACCTAGGCGGACTGCTCTCGTATGGCGCGTTAAGCGAGAACGTGTACACCTTCAAGAATAACTTGGCATGGGCACTCATCGGCGGCAACTGGCAAACCGGAACCCTTTACTTAAGTGTCACACACAACGGGACACTCATTTTCTCAACTTCCTGGCCAATTTGCATAGCGTGGGACTGAAAGAGGAAAAAGAACTACTGGCCCGAGTAATCCTCGGGCCAGAGATGAGTCAAAAGCTTCATGAAAAACATAGCAGCACAGAATACTAAAAAAATGGAGCGCAGAATGAACCGAATGAAGATAGATCTCAGGACCATAAAAGTCTGGGTGGCAAAATGGGAACGGAGCAACGGCATAAGCAAGACAGCATCACAGCTGGCAGCGGTGATGCTGAGCAAAGCCCTCGAAGAAAACGAAAAACGTACCGCAAGGGTTGAGAACCTGATGAAAGACATCACTAAGGAAAGCAGTATTCTGCAAAAACTGGAGCAGCAGCTAATTTCCCTTTGCAGGTCCAAACGAGGTCTGGAACCAGGGATAGAAGGAGAAATCAAAGAACATCGTTTCAGGATGGCAGCGATTTTGACTGAGGCCGATGAGGTTATGAAAGTGCCGGAAGGAGATCATTCGATCTTGGTTGGTGGGCTATTGCTGGAAATTAGCAAGTAAGGTCCCGCAGCATGAGCAACGCATAAGCAGGCTTGAGCGCCGGCGGCAGAGACGGTTGTTCTCTGATGGCTTGTCAAGAAAAGGGACAGGGTAGGGGAGAAGGGCTGTTTTCCAACGGAAGCAACGACAGGGTGCGCTATTTAGAGCAAGAGGGCTGGAGGACGTGAGCAAGAAACCGAAAGTGCGCCGATTCGTATATTTCCCAGACAAACCGGATGTTTCGCAGGCGCGGGACTCTGCCTACGAATGGCACGGTAGGCAATGGAGCCCTCTTCTGTATTGCTATGCGTCCATAGACTGCAAGATTGCAAACGAAGACTTTCGAAAAGCGGTGCTTAAGGAAATCGAGGTCGCCATGAAGCATGTTGAGGCAAATCCGGCTATCTACGATAAAGACGAGAGTGCCAAGTTACCGAATCTAAAACGGTGCGTAGAAACTGCCAACACGAAGTGCCCGCGCGATCCAGCAACAATTGCGAGGCCGGAAAGGAGGAGCAAGCCTAATACGGAATTTTCAAAGGGTGGGACAAACAGAACACTTGAGGAGGTAGAAAAATGGCCAATGACCTGAACCAAGTAAGGATCGATGGAAGGCTGGTTGAACCGCCAAAAGTCAAACAGCTGGACAGCGGCGCACGGGTTGCAACGATGCGCCTTGCCAACAATCGGTATTTCAAGGGCCGAGATGACCCCGAATGGAAGGAGAGAAATGGGTACTTCGATGTACAGGCGTGGAATGCGCTCGCTGACGCGGTCGCCGGCATGAGCAAGGGGCAGCCTGTGCACATCGAAGGTGCGCTCGGACAGGATCAGTGGACGGACGCAGAGGGAAAGCAGCACACCAGGATCCTCATCGAGGCAAGCAAAGTCGAGGTACGCGAGCTGAAGCGGGAGAAGACCGAAGTGAGAGACCAGGAGGCAGGTGTAGAGCTATAGCTCGACTTTGCAGGAAAAGAAAGGGGCCTCGCTGAAAGCGCGACCCCTTTCGTACATGAGCGAGCCTACTACAATCTCTAATGGAGTTGGACTAAAATGGCAAAGCGCAAAGGGAAAGGTCGCGATGATGAAACACAGCTTAATCTGTTTGGTGATCTCCTCAACGCCGATGAGGAAGGAGATTCCCAGGAGGAGAGCAATGGACAACTTCGTCGAGATGGCCAGAGGCCACCGCAAGAGGTACCTCCCGACGCTGTACAGCAGGCTGGAGAAAGAGGGGAAGTTGGAGGAGCATCTGGCGACAGTGGCGCGGATGGCGGAGGAGGAGCTACTGCTCCTGGTGTCGGATCAGGGGATGAGGCACCAGGAGGCGCTGGAGCTCGTACTCCCGAAGTACATCCTGATAAGCCCAGAGGAGGCGCAGCCCGATCTTCCGGAGAGCTGAGAAACGGGCACACTGATGATCGGGGAAACTATCGGATAAATGTCGATGACAAGGTAGGGGTAGGCGGAAAGGTCCAAAAGTATGAGGAAAATGTTGCTGCAATCAGGCTTCTGAAGCAACTCGAGAGAGAAGGCCGCTACGCAACTCCCGAAGAGCAGGGCATCCTCGTCAGGTACACGGGTTGGGGAGGACTGGCAGAGGCCTTCAAGGAAGGTCAAGAAGGAAGGTGGAATGAGCGCTACCAGGAGCTCAAGGACCTTCTCAGCGAGCGAGAATACCGCTCGGCATCACGCTCAACGATAAACGCACACTACACGGATCCCGAAATAGCTCGATGCGTCTGGAAAGCCGTGACCCGGCTCGGGTACAGCGGAGGGCCAACGCTCGAGCCTGCGGCGGGGGTGGGCCATTTCTTCGGTGTTCGCCCGCTCGCCTCCGCCATAGAAATGCATGGAATCGAGATGGACACTGTTTCAGGCAGGATCGCACAGCACCTCTACCAGTCCGCGGACATACGGATCATGCCCTACGAAGATGTTCGGATGGAGAAAAACCGCTACAACCTGGTCCTCTCGAACGTTCCTTTCTCTGACGTAAAGCCCTACGAGGATAGTAAAATCAAGACGCCTGGCCTTGATGGTCGATATGCACTGCATGATTTCTATTTCCTGAAATCCCTTTACGGCACACGGCCTGGCGGAATCGTTGCGTTTATCACCAGTCGCTACACCATGGATAAGGAATCAAAGGAAGTTCGAGAGAAGATTGCGGCGGCGGCTGATTTCATAGGTGCGATAAGACTTCCGAACAACACCTTCAGGGGCATCGCGAGTACTGAGGTGGTAACCGACATCATATTTCTCCAAAAGAGAGTCGAAGGGCAGGAACCAACAGAGCAGACGCGGAAGTTCGTGTTATCAGGGGAGATTGCGCTTGACGGGGTGAACGGACCAGAGAAGGTACATGTAAACCAGTACTTCATCGACAATCCGCAATTCGTTATGGGCCGTGAGGAACTGGCTGGCACAATGTACAAGGCAAATGAGTACACGGTCAGCTCTGAATATGAGGACCTGTACAGCGAAATAGACAAGGTGATCAAGCTGCTACCTGAAAACATTATGTCCGTCATGGTTGAGAAGCGTACCAAGGAGCTTGAAGAGAAGGGGAATGCACTACCGAGCATAAGCGGGGAGGGACTCCTAAATGGGAGCTACGTGATCGGCAACGATACAAGGCTATATCAGAAGCATCCCCTGACAGGAGTGGTCGAGCTATCATCCCTATACGAAGATGAACTGGCAAACAGGCAGGGGATCCAGTGCATCATGAAAATGGTAACGATAAAGGATTCGGTCAAGAAGGCAATCCAGCACTACCACAACGATCAGCCACTAGATGTACAGCGAGAGCTCACTCGTCTCAATGGATTGTATGACAGCTTTGTAGCAGAGCATGGATACCTGAACGAGAAGAAGAATTGGCGCCTCATTCACAAGGATCCTGATGCGACGCTGCTTAGTTCGCTTGAGAATTGGAATGCAAGAGCAAAGACAGCCACGAAAGCAGACATTTTCAGGGGCATATCATTTGCAAGGAAAGCACACGTTACCTCTGTTGAGAATCCTGCCGACGCTCTGATTCTATCGCTGTCGAGGTTCGGCCACCTGAACGTGCCCTACATGGAAGCGATAACGGGCACCGAGAGAGACCAGCTGATGGTAGAACTGATAACGGCAGGAATGGTTTATATGGAGCCCGAAGAGTACCAAAACAACAAGACCGTCAAGTATGTTACATCCGATGAGTACCTTTCTGGAAATGTAAGGCAGAAGCTTGAGATTGCAGAAAAGATGGCTGATAAGGATCCAAGCCTCTTCATGGGAAACGTGATCGCTCTACGGAAAGTTCAACCGGCGCCACTTGGACCTGAGGACATCTCAATAAGGCTCAACTCCCCCATAGTGGGGGAGGGGCACATTCGATCCTTCATCTCATCGCTTCTGGATGCAAGTGAGGAAGAAATCGAAATCCAACACCTCAGCATAAACGGGAAATGGGAGATAAATGCTTGGCGAACGGACTGGAACAAAGCAAACCAGGAATACGGGACCGCGGACCTCAATGCCGTGGAAATCATCAATCTCATGATGAATGGAAAGCCCGTGAAAGTATTCGACAAGGACGAGAATGACAACCCTGTCCTGAATCCTGAGAAAACGGCTCTTGTGGAAAGCAAAGCAGAGGCAATAAACAGCGCCTTCATGGAATGGATATGGGCAGACAATGAAAGAGCAACCGACATCGCCAAGCGGTACAACGAGGTATTCAACAGCCATGTTGAGAGGACCTTCACATACCCAGAAAGGTTAGTCGACCCGGCAGCCAAGGTGTTTTTCAGTGGCTGCAACTTCCCCCATCCAATGAGGCCGCACCAGGCCGACGCAGTGTGGAGAATACTACAACAAAAGAACGCGATGCTGGCTCATAGCGTGGGGGCCGGCAAGACCCTTGAAATGATATGTGGCGCGATGGAACTGAGACGGCTTGGACTGAGGGCAAAACCGATGATCGTCTGCCCTGACCATCTGATAGGGCAGTGGTCGGACAATTTCAGGGCAGCCTATCCCAATGCCAAACTGCTCATTGCAGACGACCAGAACTGGCACAAAGACAATCGGAAAACTTTCATCAACAAGATCGCCACCGGAGACTGGGATGCGGTTGTGATTAGGGCTGAATCGTTTAAAATGATCCCCGTGAGCAAGGAACTTCAAGAGAGCTTCTTCTATTCAAAGATTGCTGAGTACAAGCAGATCCTGATGGAAACTGATGAGGGCTACGGCAGGCGAAGGTCAAGATCGATAAAGGACGCGGAAAAGGCGATCAAGCGTTATGAAGAAAAAATAAAGCAGCTGTCCGACATCAAGCAAGATGAGGGTGTCATTCCTTTCGACAAGCTGGGGGTTGATCAGTTGATGATCGACGAGGCGGACATCTACAAGAACCTTGAATACTACACGCAATTGACCAACGTGCGTGGCCTTGGCTCCGCGCTGGGTAGCGATAGAGCGTTCGACATGATGCTGAAAGTGAGGTACATCCAGAGCATCGACGGTGGGGTAGTCTTTGCTACTGGAACGCCCATATCGAACACTCTTGTTGAGGGCTACACGATGCAGCGATTCTTGCAGCCTGAGGTACTGAAAGCAAATAGACTGGAAGCATTCGACGAGTGGGCAAGGCAGTACGCGGAAACTGTAACGCAGATGGAGCTCAACAACACGGGAACAGGTTACGTGCCAGTGACGCGGTTTTCGAAGATAGTGAATGTGCCTGAGCTTGTAACGAGCTTGCGGCAGTGTTGGGACATTCAAACAGCCCATAACCTCGAAGCAAACGGGATTTTCGTCCCTGGCGTCAATCTGCCAAACATGAACCAGGTGAATGAAGCAGCGCCCGGCTCACCGATGATGAAATCCTTCCTTAAGTACCTGCAGCAAAGGGAAAGCAGGCTGTCAGGGAGGGCGGAAAAAGGTGCGGACAATATCCTTTCAATAATGACAGACGGAAGAAAGGCCGCTATCGACATGCGGCTGATTCACCCAAGCCTTCCCAACGACCCCAATTCAAAGCTCAATTTAAGCATTAGAAAGATAAGCGAGCTCTATGAAAGGTACAGGGAGGAAGGATACACGACTGCTGTGTTCTTTGACAAACCACGAAGCTACTCCAAGGATGGAACCCTGCGATTTGATGCGGTAAAGGAAATGAAGGAGAGGTTGCTTGCGTTCGGTGTTGACCCCGAGGAAATCGGGGACATGCGAGAATGCAAGACCTTTGAGGACAGATACCTCCTGTCAGTCGCCGTGAACGACGGCAAGAAGCGCGTTGTCTTCGGCAGCACTGATACGATGGGTGCGGGTGTAAACTTTCAAAGACTGCTAAAATCGATAATCCATGTAGATGCGCCATGGAGGCCACGGGATATAGAACAGCAGAATGGCCGTGGCTACAGGCAGGGCAACACAACTGGAACTCTTGACGTATACAACATGGTGACCAAGGGATCCTTGGACACTGGCCTGTGGAACGTTCTGGAAACCAAGGCAATATCTATTAGACAGGTCATGGATGGTTCAGACAAGGCGACCCGGGAGATAGAGGAAAACTACTATGGCAGCGTCAAGGAGCTTTCGATAGACAACCCTTTGATGAAAGAAGCGATTGAACTGGATCATGCCATCAAAAAGCTGAGGTCGCTCCAGAAAGGATTCCGCAATGAAGTCGCCAACGCGGCGCGGCAGCTTTCTTTGTTGCCGTCTGAAACTGACCGACTCAAGCTGGAAGTTGAGAAGACTAGGCACGATATGTCCGTGAGGGTGCCTGAACCGAAAGGGGAAGAGTTCAGAATGATTATAGGCGGGAGGGAGTATAAGGAAAGGCGAGAAGCGGGGCTCGAGCTAATCAAGGCAGCAAAGTTATTGAATGAGAAAGCACGGTCGAACAAAAAAGAAGTTGAAAAGTCAATCGGCAGCTATGCAGGATATCCGGTAATGGTTCGTGCAAACGGATTGTGGGACAATCACTTTGCTGAAATCTGTGTGAAGGGGAAATACTACGCCTACGGCGCTGATGTCAGGGCGGATTCGCATCCGGTTGGCGTCATTCGATCCTTTCACCATGCTGTCTACAAAGGTATGGACAACAAGCTGGACTATCATGAGAAGATGTTGAGAAGTAGAGAGGCGACCAAGCCTGGACTGGAAAAGATGGCATCGAGCAAGTTCAACAGATCCGCGGAGCTGGAAGAAAAGGAAGCGCATTATAAAGTAGTAGTAGACTCTATTCAAGCACACAATAAGGAAAACAGAGAGAGGATTGACGAATGTCAAATTGAGTGGGAAGGTCTCGAACTATGGTCCGCTGAAAAAGTAAAAGAGGAGATTGAACGGTACCTTAACAGTGCAGCAACGGTTATGGTACCAGGAAAAAATGTGGAAGTGCCCTCCACGGCGAGGCAGATATTGGCAGAGACAAAGAATCTCTATGGCCTTGAGCTGCCTGGATTGTTACTGTCAAGCATCGATACGGCTATAAGTGAAGAAAGTCTCAAAGCTGAAATAGCAATGCACATCATAGAGGGGGCAATACGGGATTTTGAAGCAAAAGGACCAAGTTGGATAGAGGGGAATGGTGATGGTCTTGCTGGGTCGTACGCCAGAAGCAAGGGGCTTGTCTGCGCCGGAGATGTGCTAATAAGGAAGGCATTGGAGCCGGAGGGAGAAAGGTATCGGGCATTCATAATCACGAATGGCGGGTCTGAAAAATTTCTTGGGGGCGACGATAATCTCAGAGACATAAGGGAAAGGACAAGACGATTTTATATCTTCAACAGCATTGCCATTGGACTACGCAAGGAAGTGGAACTAGCCAAGGGGCACCGTCCTTTGGCATCTCATCGAAAAAGTAGAGTGGGGCAGGAGATTGAGAGATGAGCAAAGTCCGGCCTGGTGCGTCAGACTGGGCAGCATGAGCAATTTCCAAAGCACTTTTAAGAAGTCCCCTGCATTTGTTGCTCCGTGCGGACAGCAACTCGACCTTTGGCACAGACACTCTCCCTTTTCCTTGCTTATGGAGAGCTGGTGCTACACGGACACCCGTGTCAGATAATATGCGAAACATTACACGCACCAATCATGGCCAGACCAGAGCGCTATGGACGTGCCCTGGTCTGGCGCCTTCTTTTTAGCAACGGCCAGCCATGATTTGCTGGAGGGGGCTACAATGCATTTTCCCGGCCTGGCCGTGTCAGGGGGCAGTCCGGGGCCGTCTGCGGCAGTCTACGCTAAAAAGGAGTTCGTGGCGGGCTGCGGTGTGTTCGGAACGCCATTGCACATCTCGGAGCCCTCCCTTTCTCGCTTACTTAGATGCTTCCTGGAGCTTCCTATAGGCGTCGGTGCCTTTCAGCTTTGCGTTGCCCTGCGCGTAATCGAATGCTGTCTTTCCCGCACTGCTTTTCGCCTTCCCGTCTGCGCCGGCCTTCAGGAGGATGGTGATCACCTCGGGGTTCTGATTGTCTCTGGCGGCAGCCATGAGCGGAGACCGACCGTACTTGTCCCGAACCTTGATGTCCGCGCCAGCAGCAAGGAGCGCAGTGATCACCTCGGGGTTCTGGTTGTACTCGGCGGCAGCCATGAGCGGAGACCGACCGTACTTGTCCTGAACCATGAGGTCCGCGCCAGCCTTCAGGAGCGTAGTGATCACCTCGGGGTTCTGGTTGTCTCTGGCGGCAGCCATGAGCGGAGACCGACCGTACTTGTCCCGAGCCTTGATGTCCGCGCCAGCAGCAAGGAGCGCAGTGATCACCTCGGGATTCTGGTTGTACATGGCGGCGTACATCAGCGGGGTCTTGTCGTAGCTGTTCCGAGCATTCACATCCGCGCCATTACTGATGGCGGCTTGCACACTCTGTGACGTTCCGGCTCTTACAAGATCAAAGAAGCCCATCGTTCTTGTCTGTTCAGTCACTTTTTCCCTCCAAGCCATTATACCAGGGGCCAAGACCCCTGTAGCCCCGTGCCCTCGAAAACACCTCGAAATCTCGCGCGTAGCGGGCCTGCAATGAACGATCCGGAGGCCTGCCGTAACCCCCCTTTTTTTTCTACCTCCCCAACTGCCCCTTCTCGCTTACTTTAGACGCTTCCTGGAGTTTCCTATAAGCGTCGGTGCCTTTCAGCTTCTCGTTGGCCTTCGCGTAATCAAAGGCTGTC